>PR_CR_10_Liq_2_inCRDRAFT_1000532_pt1 | contig 10592 bp, 8 predicted proteins | sample PRCRCaboRojoPR_FD_10245 | JGI IMG/M metagenome (IMG submission 10245) | reverse complement strand
GGCGGGGCGACCCCGAGGTACTGCTGGAGGCTGGCGGCATCGGGCCAGCGCTCGCGGTTGCTGCCGAAGACGGCGAGCAGACGCGGCGCGAAGGTGGGGCCGGCACCCGGCAGGCTGGCGAAGATCGCCGCATCCGGGTGGAGCAAAATGGGGACAGACCACGTTTCTTATGAGCGGGGAAAGCGGCACGCCGAAAAACGTGGTCTGTCCCCACTGGTCTGCCCTTCCCACTGATCTGCATGTCCCCATTGGTCTGCGCCGAGGTGGCGGCGCTGGCGGAGGGCTATCGGGCGCGCCTGCACGACCTGTCCTGGTTCATGCGCACGCTGAACGAGCATGTCGCCCGGCAGGCCAACGCCGAAGCCGGGGTAAAGGGCCGGTTCTGGGAGGGGCGCTTCAAGAGCCAGGCCCTGCTCGATGAGCCGGCACGGCTGGCCGCGATGGCCTACGTGGATCTGAACCCGGTGCGGGCGGGCATCGCCGCGACGCCGGAGGCGTCGGACGATACCTCGATCCAGGAGCGCGTCGGGGCGGTGACGGAGGCAACGGGCTCCGCAGTCGCTTGCAGCGGGCAGCCGGCGGGAGATAGGGCTCCGTCTGTGGCGGCAGCGGCCCTCGCAGTCGAGCACCTCTGCTCAGAGGCGCAGGCACGGGCTTTGACGCGGGTCCCGCTCATGCCGTTCGACGCCACCGCGCGCACGCCCTGGGCGGTGCCGTGTTCGTTCGCGGACTACCTGGTGCTGGTCCACTGCACGGGCCGGGCACTGCGCCCGGACAAGCGCGGTCTGATCGGGGCGCGGTATCCGTGCATCCTCGACCGGCTGAATATCGACGGGGAGCGCTTCATCAGCGGTGCCGACCGCCTGCGCAAGGCGTCCGGCAGCGCCATCGGTGCGCCGCAGACGCTGACCAGCGTCTGCGCCCGCCGACCGACCAAGTATCTTTGGGGCATTCGGGCCGCGCAGGAGTTGTTCACGCCACAGCTGGCTGCGTGAAAGGGCCAAGCGGCTGGACGTTGAGCCAGCGTTGCGGGGATGGAGCAACGCGAGCGAGGCAGGAGGCCGGGGCAAGCGGGGACGCTGACCAACGGGGCCGTGCTGCCCCTCCGTGCTGCTTTGGCCGCGGCGGGAAGCGCCGTCGTGTCGACCCGGTTCACGATGAGCCCGACTCGTTGCCCGAGGCGGGCTGGTCGTCGGACCCGGCCGCAGCCTGGTCTCGCTGTTTCAGCTTTTTCATATGCGCCAGCTGCGCGAAGACCAAATAAACGGCGAAAGCCGCAAGTACAGTGAGCAGGGCTGCTGCGTAGGCGTTCATTTCCATGCTGAATGCCCGGTTGAACGGTGTTGGTGTAGGGGACAGGGCGAAGCGACCGTTTGACCGTTTGTCGGCAGCTTGCCGGTGTTGCTGGGCTGAGTCTCTAATGTGGTGCAGCCATACTTCAAACCAGGTCGTGATCTGCCCTTCAGGTCGCCGCGGCGGTCAGCCCTGCGGCCGCGAGCCGGTGCGGACACGAACGATCAGTGCGCAGCACGAGGTCTTACAGTCAAGCAGCGCAGGACCCGCGAAGCCTGATCGTACCGGCCCTCCAGCGCAGGCACAGGGTCCCAGTCCTCCTGGGGCGATTTCTGCGGGACGCGAGACAGGAGCGGCGCACTATCCGTCTCGATGCTCGCGCCTCGCGGCGATCCAAAAGTTCTGTATACCGTCCCCATGATCTGGTGACCGCACAGACCGAATGCTCAATCTGCCGGCGTGAAGTCCTCGCTCAGGATCTGTTCGATGCCATAGGCGCAGGATTCGGAAAAGGGCGACTTGAGCAACCCGGTTTCATCCAGCGCGGCGCGGGCACCGTTCGGGTAGGCGCGCTCCAGGAATTCCGGTAGCCGTCGTGCAAGGCTCGGGCTGTCCTCGAGCAGCAGGGCAAGCTGGCGGCGCTGCTCATTGATGGTCGCGCGCCAGCTGGTGCAGCGACGCTCTGGTTGATACTGCCACTTGAGCAGGTGGGCGAGCAGCACGGACAAGCGATTGATCAGCTCCCGTCGCTCGCGCGCACGCATGCTGTCCAATTCCTCGATCACATGCGTGACGCCCAGGCGATCAAACCGGCCGGCTTTGAGGGCCGCGGTTTGCTCGTCGATCCACTGGTGGAAATCGGCGTCGTAGCTGGTCATCGCGGTAGTCCGATCCGAGTGGCTCGATCTGGGCGTGAGGACTTCAGGCCTGCGTCAGGATTGGCAATCCAGGCCTGACGGGGCGCCTTGAGGACGTTACCTCCGGAGCCTAGCGGGACGGGCGGTAACCGGTCAAGGCGCCATCAGGACGCCTGATCGCCGCCACCTCGCCGGGCTTCTGGATTGGACCCGCGGTCCGCGCAACGGCGCGGCCCACTGCATGGCCCACGCCATTGACCAGGTCGCGACGGCCGGCTGATCTGGACGCACATGCCACGACTGACGCAGATTGCATGCAGTCCGGTCCAAAACAGCAACCGGTGCAGTGCTGCAAGAAATCCGATGCCAGGGCATCACTTGCCGGCGGCGGACTGAAGTCCGCCTGCCCCAGGCTGTGTCGACTGAAGTCGGCGTACCCGGGGCGGCCTCGCCACTTCCGCGTTGGAGCACCAGTACACTCATCGGCGCTTCAAGCGTAGGCCTCTTCGCGCGAACAGGGCATCCAGCAGTCGCGCAATCCGAAGGGCCGCAGGCCGTCACGGCGGCGCCTGCCCATCATCCTTCCGCCCGCCCGCCAATCCCAGCCGCAACAGAACCCGCAGCCGGCGCAGGTCGTCCGCTGGCACGGCGTCGGCGCTGAGCAGCAGGCTGGGCTGCCAGAACCAGCGCACGCGCAGGTGCAGGATCACGAGGCCGACACCGACGAAGGTCGATGGGGCGAGCCGCAGGTCGCGCGTGCGACCGTCGGCGAAGGTCGCCTGCCAGCCGCGCTCGCTCCAGTCCACGGCGACGACGGACCAGGGCGCCCGGCGCAGGACCTGCGCCCAGACGACGTACGCGAGACTCAGCAGGATCAGGGCGCCGAGCAGCAGGCGCAGCCAGGGTGCGGGCGCCGGCAGCGGCACCAGTACCGCAAGGGCGGCGCTGTGGGTGAGGACGACGAAGGCGAGCAGGCGGTGGGAGGGCCTGGGTGCGATGCGAAGGGGCGGCAGGCTGCGCTGGCCGGACATGGGCTTGACAGCCCCGGAAGACAAGCTGCCGAGCGCGGGAACGGCTGACGGATAACCCCGACCGCCCGCGGCGCAGGCTGCGCCCGGGCGGCCGGTGGCTCGGTCAGCTCAGGATCTCGCCGGCGTAGTCGGCGATGCCGGGGTTGCCCTCGACATTCTTGAGCTTGGGCGTGTTGAGCTTGTCGATCTTGACCGTCTTCACGTCCCGCAGGTAAGTGGCAACGGTCTCCCAGATGGGCTCACCGGGGGACTGGCTGCCGACGGTGGCCCAGCCGGAGACGACATAGGTCTTGTCCGCCTCGATCTTGGTGCCGTCGTCCAGCTGCATGTCGATGATGCGCTCGTTCATGCCGGCGGTGGGGTCGCAGACGTAGTCGAGCCCGCCGACGCGTACCATGTCGCCGCCCTGCTGGACATAGGGGTCCGGGTTGAAGAGGTTGTCGCAGACGTCCTCCAGGATGGCCTTGATCTCGCTGCCCTTCATCTCCCGGCGGTAGGTCTCGGGGTAGGTGATGCAGGTCTGGTCCATGACGTTGTCCATGGTGATCTTCTGCCCCGGCAGCACCGTGGTGCCCCAGCGGAAGCCGGGCGAGAGACTGATCTGGGCGTCGTTGACCTTGCGCAGCGCGTCGCAGATGACCTGGTCGAAGGTGCCGTTGAAGTTGCCGCGGCGGTAGAGGACCTCTTCGGCCGTGGCCAGCTCTTCGGTGAGCTTGTCGAGGTAGGGCGCGCGGGTCTCCTCGATGTACTTGGCCATGTCCGCGTCCGCCGGCAGCAGGTTCGAGAACACGGGCAGCAGCCGGTAGCGGTAGTCGCGCAGCTTGCCGTCCTTCACGTCCAGGTCCATGACGCCGAGGAACTTGCCGTTGGAACCGGCGTTGGTGACCAGGGTCTTGCCGGAGGCGTTCTCGACGATGGACGGCGCCGGCATGCCGTCGTGGGTGTGGCCGCCGAAGATGACGTCGATGCCCGTGACCTTGCTGGCCATCTTCAGGTCCACGTCCATGCCGTTGTGGGAGATGACCACCACCAGGTCAGGCTCCTCCTCGGCGCGCACCTTGTCCACGAACTCCTGCATGCGCGCGTCCTGGATGCCGAAGGTCCAGTCCGGGATGAAGCGCTGCGGGTTGGCGATGGGTGTGTACGGGAAGGCCTGGCCGATGACGGCGATGCGCGCACCGCCGACCTCTTTGATCGTGTAGGGGTTGAAGGCGAGCCCGGCGTCCTCCTGGAAGCCGCCGAAGTCCGCGAATTTGTAGTCGAACAGGGCCTCTTCGCGCACCTTGACGTTCTGCGCCACGAAGTCGCCGTTGAAGGCGCCGATGTTCTTGATGACCTCTTCGTCCAGGTAGGTGAACTCCCAGTGGCCGGTCATCACGTCCACGCCGAGCCGGTTGCAGGCACCCACCATGTCCATACCGCGGGTCCAGTAAGCAGTGCCCGAGCCCTGCCAGGTGTCGCCGCCGTCCAGCAGCAGGCTGTTACCGTCGCCGCGGTCGGTGCGGATGCGGTCCACCAGGGTCTTCAGGTGCGCGAAGCCGCCGACGGCACCGTACTGCTCCGCCGCCTCGGGGAAGTTGAGGTACGAGAACGCATGCGCCTCGATGCCGCCCGGCTCGATGCCGAAGTGCTTGAGCAGCACCTCACCCACCAGGTGCGGCGCCTTCCCGTAGGCCGGGCCGATGCCGATGTTGACGTTCGGCTCGCGGAAGTAGATGGGGTTCAGCTGGGCGTGGCAGTCGGTCATGTGCAGCAGGGTCACATTGCCGAACTTGGGCACTTCGTAGAGGTCGCTCGGCTGCTTGGCCTGGGCGAAGACAGAGCCGGGCAGTATGCCGGCGGCGCCGGCGAGTCCCATCAGGCGCATGAATTCGCGTCGGGAAATGGACATTCGGTTATGATCTCCTCTGGTTTTCACTTAGGGCGGCTGGGGCAGACCCGGAGCGCCGCAACCTCAGGGCGCGAGGAGCGGGACACCGGCAGGGGCGCAGACATCGCCGCCGCTGCACAGATCCGGATGGGATCGAAGGCCGCAATAGTATGCATGCGCAGGTGTCGGCTTTGCCAACACCGCCGCAGCCACCGCACGTCATCCTCGCCCATCGTCCTCGCCCATCGTCCTCGCCCATCGTCCTCGCCCATCGTCCTCGCAAAGCCCTTGACCGCACGTCCGATGCCGGCCCTGCTTCTGCTCTTCGCCCTGTTACTCCCCCCGTGCCTCGTCGGCGCCGCGCCCGCCGCTGCCGAGGGGGCGGTCGCGGACGACCGCCAGGTGCTGATCGGTGTGCTGAGCCACCGCGGCGACGCCCGCACCCGCAGCACCTGGCAGCCCACGGCCGACTATCTCACCGCCCGGGTGCCGGGTTACCACTTCGATGTCGCACCACTGGATTTCGCCGCAGTGGGTCCCGCGGTGGCCGCCGGCAGCGTGGACTTCGTGCTGGTGAACCCGGCCATCTACGTGGCGCTGGAGCAGGAGCGCGGCGTCGCACGCATCGCGACCCTGCGCAAGGGCTCGGGCGAGCATGCGCGCAACGTCTTCGGTGGGGTCATCTTCACCTGCGCCGAGCGCGACGACATCAACCGCATCGAGGATCTCGCCGGCACACGCTTCATGGCCGTAGACCCGACCTCCCTCGGCGGCTTTGCGACGGCGCAGGCGGAGATGCTGCACCACGGCATCGATGTGACCCGCGACCTGAAGAGCCTGGTGTTCGGCGGCATCCACGACGCAGTGGCGCTCGCGGTGCGCGACGGCAAGGTGGACGCCGGCACCGTGCGCACGGAGGTGCTGGAGCAGATGGCCGCGGCGGGCAGTATCGACCTGGCCGACTTCAAAGTTCTGGGCGCACGCAGCACGCCCGACTTCGCCCCGCTGCACAGCACGCCGCTGTATCCCGAGTGGCCCTTCAGCAAGCTCGCCGACACACCCACTGAGCTGGCCCAGGCCGTGGCCGTCGCCCTGCTGGAGATGCCCGCCGACGGCCCGGCCGCACGCGCGGGCGGCTATGCGGGGTGGACCGTGCCGCTGGACTACCAGCCGGTGCATCAGCTTCTGCGCGAGCTCAATCGCCCCCCCTATGACGACGAGGCGCCCTTCACCCTCGGCGATGCCCTGGCCAAGTACTGGCTCGCCGTGGTCATCGGCACCCTGGCGCTCCTGACCATGGCCCTGCTCACAAGCCGGGTGCTGCAGCTGAACCAGCGCCTGAGCCGCGCCAACACCCGCCTGGAGCGCCGCCATCAGCTGATCCTGGACTCCGTCGCCGAGGGCATCTACGGCGTGGACCTGAACGGCTGCACCACTTTCGTCAACAAGGCCATGGAGCGCATGACGGGCTGGCGCGCCGAAGAGCTCATCGGCAACGAGACCCACGAGATCCTGCATCACACCCGGGCCGACGGCGAGCCCCACCCGCGCGAGGACTGCCCGGTCTGCGCCACCTTCGGCGACGAGCAATCGCGCTTCGTCGATGACGACATCGTCTGGCGGCGCAACGGCACCAGCTTTCCGGTGGAGTACAGCGCCACGCCCATCCGCGACGAGCATGGGCAGACGCTGGGCACCGTGGTGGTGTGCCGCGACATCACGGAGCGGCGCGAGGCCGCCGAGCGCTTTCGCCGCCAGGAGGCGGAGCAGACCCACTTCACGCGGCTGTCCACCCTGGGGGAAATGGCCTCCGGCATCGCCCACGAGCTGAATCAGCCGCTCACGGCCATCACCACCAACGCCCGCGCCTGCGTGCGCATGATCGGGGCGGGCCGCGCCGACACCGAGACCTGCCGCGAGGTCATGACCAAGATCGCCGAGCAGGCGGAGCGCGCCGGCGAGGTCATCCGCCACATCCGCCGCTTCGTGCGCAAGGAGGAGCCGGAGATGGCCCCCGTGGCCGTGGCGGACATGTTCGAGACCGTCATGGTACTGATGCGCCAGGATGCGCGCCGCGCCGGCGTCGCCCTGCATCGGCAGATCGGCTTCGGCGCCGACACTGTCATGGCCCAGCGTACCCAGATCGAGCAGGTGCTGCTGAACCTGGTGCGCAACGCCGTGGAGGCCATGAACGACCAGCCCCGGGAACGGCGTGTGCTGCTGCTCGCGCGCCGCAACGGCGAGGTGGTGGAGATCCGCGTCGTGGACACCGGCCCCGGGCTCGGCCGGGGCTCACCGGAGCACCTGTTCGAGCCCTTCGTCACCACCAAGCCCCAGGGCCTCGGCGTCGGCCTGTCCATCAGCCAGGGCATCGTGGAGGCCCACGGCGGGCGCCTGCGGGTGGATTCCACCCCGGGCATCGGCGCCACCTTCTTCTTCAGCCTGCCCTATGTGGACAAGCACCACAGGGTGACTCCCGCCGCCGCATCATTACAATCCGGTGGCAGCGAGAACGACCATGCCGGAGAGCACGCATGAGCAAAGATCCGACGGTGTTCATCGTCGATGACGACGACGAGGTCCGCGAAGCCATCGGCCTGCTGATGGATTCCGTGGGCCTCGCCGCAGAGACATTCGATTCCGCCTGGGCCTTCCTGAACTGCTTCGACCCGGAGCGCCCGGGCTGTCTGGTGCTCGATGTGCGCATGCGCCACATGAGCGGGCTGGAGCTGCAGGAGCGCCTGTCGGAAGAGCCCCTGCATCCGCCCATCATCATCATCACCGGTCACGGCGACGTGCCCATGGCGGTGCGGGCGGTGAAGAACGGCGCCGTGGACTTCATCGAGAAGCCGTTCAACGACCAGGCCCTGCTCGATGCCGTGCACCGGGCGCTGGAGGTGGATGCGGAGCAGCGCGGCCACGCGCTCGAGGTCGCCCAGATCCAGGACCGCGTGGAGCGGCTCACCAAGCGTGAGCGGGAGGTGCTGGACCAGATCCTCGCCGGCAAGCGCAACAAGGTCATCGCCGCAGACTTAGGGATCAGCCAGTCCACCGTGGAGGCGCACCGCGCGAAGGTGATGGAAAAGCTCGAAGCGCGCTCGCTGTCCGAGCTGATGCGCATGATGCTCATGCTCTATCCGGACCGGGCCAAGAGCGCGCAGGAGGGGTGAGTCCGGCGGCCTCGGCGCCGTCTGCGGCTGCTGCACCGGCACGGTCGGCCCGCGCCAGCGCCTGCGTCGCGAGCTGCGCCCGCGGCACGGCTGCCGTATTGGTGTAACCCCTCCGCGCGACCCCGGGAATTGATCCAGATAACCGGCGTCTTGAGCGTAAATGCAGCACCTGCCGCTTCGACAGCCCTTGCGTTTTGAGCACCGCAGGGGCACCATTGCCGATGGTCACACGGGCCAGATTAACGACAACACGCGGTACCCACCACCCGCCAGCCCGTCACCATCCCTCGGCGTCGAGTAAACCAACAAGCACTACGCGCCCCAGTCGGCTCCGGCCGACATTGCACGACAAGGCGTTGCACGACAAGAGCCGAGCGAGCACAGCGGTGCCGTCGCAACGACGTCACCCGCGACAACGAGCAGTCAGCCCAACAACCCCCAGGAGGTACTCCCATGCCCTTCAAGCAGCCGCTGTTCGCCGTTTCGGCGGCGACCCTGATGACCCTGGCCGCCGCCGTCGCGCAGGCTGAGATGCCCGAGATGGACCTGGACGGCGACGTGGAAGCCGGCAAGGAAATCGCCCTGGACCGCTCCCGCGGCAACTGCATCGCCTGCCATGTCATGCCCCATGGCGAGGCCCCCGGTGCCATCGGCCCCGCCCTGGTGGCCATGCAGACCCGCTACCCGAGCAAGCAGGACCTCGCCCTGCAGATCTGGGACCCGACCATCAAGAATCCCGAGGTCGTGATGCCGCCCTTCGGCAAGCACGGCATCCTGAGCGACAAGGAGTTCATCGACGTCGTCGAATACATCTGGTCGCTGTGACCGGCTACCAAACCGGGCCCCGCCGCCACAGCACCGGCACGCAGAGGCCGCCGGCAGCGGCGGTCGCGACGATCAACCCTGTGAGATTCGCATCGGAGACTCCCTCACCATGAATAAGACCATCGCCACCATCACGGCCGCCTGCGTCGGCGGCCTGCTGGCAGCACCGCTGCTCGCCAGCCCGGAAGAGGACCGGGAGGTCTGGCAAACCTATTTCGAGAAGCGCTTCCCGCAAGTGGAGAAGACCGACTTCGTCAACGGCGTCTATTCCATCGACCCCGTCGGCCGCGAGAACTGGGAGGCCATCGAGGAGTTCCCGCCCTATGAGGCCGCCATCTCCGACGGCGAGGAGATGTGGAACACCCCCTTCGCCAACGGCAAGACCTACAAGGACTGCTTCCCCGACGGCCCCGGCGTCGCTGCCCAGTATCCGCACTGGAACAAAGAAAAGGGCATGGTCATGACCCTGCCGCTCGCCATCAACAACTGCCGCGAGGCGAACGGTGAGAAGCCGCTCAAGTACAAGAAGGGCCCCATCGCCGACCTGTTGGCCTACATGACCTACGAATCCCGCGGTGACGTCGTCAACGTCGAGATCCCCGAGGACGACCCCCGCGCGCTGGCGGCCTACGAGCAGGGCAAGGAGTTCTACTTCGCCCGCCGCGGCCAGCTCAACTTCGCCTGCGCCAGCTGCCACGTCGGTAACTCCGGCACCACGCTGCGCACCGAGATCCTGAGCCCGGCGCTGGGCCACACCACGCACTTCCCGGTGTACCGTTCCAAGTGGGGCGAGATGGGCACGCTGCATCGGCGCTTCTCCGGCTGCAACAAGCAGGTGCGCGCCAAGCCCTTCCCGGCCCAGGGCGAGGAGTACCGCAACCTTGAGTACTTCATGACCTACATGAACAACGGCCTGGAGCTGAACGGCCCGGGCGCGCGCAAATAACGAGCCACCCGCCTGAGCCCACCGCCCCGTCGCCCCGCAGCGGGTGACCGGGCGGCGCGGGCTCGCACCGCACGAGAGGAGTTTCCGTTAGATGAAAATGACCAGGCTAGCCACTGACCTGATCCTGTTCGTCCTTCTGGTCAGCGTCCCGCTCACCAGCGCCTGGGCTACCACCCGCGATGAGGCCGAGGCGGCCATCGCCGAGGCCGAGACCATGCACGAGAAGGCCGTCGCCGCCGGCGCCGAGGACAGTCAGGCGCAGGAGATGATCGACGAGGCCAAGTCTCTGCTGCCGTCGCGCCAATACACCAAGGCCAGGATGATCGCCTACTGGGCAGTGCGGCAATCGGAGTTCGCGATTCAGGTCGCTCAAGGCGATGCCACTGTGGAAGAAGACAAGCAGGCCCAGGCCGAATCCCTGATCGCCGCCGCCGAAGAGGCCCGCAAGAAGGCCAACTCCGTCGGGGGCGAATGGCGTGACACCGCCAAGATGATCAAGAACGCCAAGACACTGGCAGGCGCCGGCGAGTTCGACGAGGCCATCAAGGCCGCCGCAGCCGCCAAGTTCCAGGCCGAGCGCGGCTACGAGCAGGCCATGGC
>PR_CR_10_Liq_2_inCRDRAFT_1000531_pt1 | contig 10595 bp, 1 predicted proteins | sample PRCRCaboRojoPR_FD_10245 | JGI IMG/M metagenome (IMG submission 10245) | reverse complement strand
TGTATTTTTTATTCATCGCAACTGAGGTTCGTTGCAGGTAAGTTCAACCTTTTAGATGTCTTTTCCAACCCCTATCTTTAACTTTGACAGACCACTAGCTATCATAAACAATATATTGTACTTAGCTTTGCAAGTGGATGTGAATTCATGAGGGAAAATATGTTTTGTAGTTATGGTGAACCACGAAATCTTGTTTTTACTCGCTTTTTTCAAATCTCACTCATAACCATCGGGTAGAGCACAGTCAATAAGTTATGGAATAGAGAATTACACCTTTTTGAATATGTTTGTACTGGATTCAAAATTTTGCAAGCCGTTCTTAAATGGCGGTATCAATTCTTTTGGAGCTCTGTTTGTGTCGCTCAGCGCTGCACAAGCGGAGCTAGTGGTGAAATAAGTTGAGGTTTTTAAGAGGGTCGTCATATAGTAAATCAGCCTTCGGTCCTGAACCTGTTTTGCAATTAAATAATATGCACAAATATTTTTATGATCAATCTGGCCAAAAGCTATGAGCTCTTTTCCGTGGTTATTATTCTTTTTCTAGGAGTGGTAATTCCAGTCAGTGCCGAAGAAACGAAAGAGCAGGAATTATCGTATGAAACAATAAAGGCACTGCTCCCGGAAGAGATGGATAAGGCAGAGCCACTGATTGACGCTTTCTATGAAACAGCGGTACAAAATGGAAAAGACTCTCTGCTCGCTAAGAGTTACTATTTATACGGTCTGTACCATTATTACAAGGGGGAGCTATACTTATCGATCGATAGTTATCTAAAAGCACTGGAAACCGATTATGCAGCTCAAGATATTGAGTTCGCTGGCGCCTGTTGGAACAACCTTGGTATTAACTATGATTACCAAGGTTACCCGGGTAAATCTATTGAGGCTTACAACGCGTCATTAAAAGCTGCGGAGGAGCTCAACGATTCGCTAAGCATAGGGCAAAGTTGGATTAACATAGGGCTGTTAGAGGTCAAAAACGGGGAGTTGTTGCAGGGTGAGAAGATATTGAACAAGGCACTAAGGTTCTTTGAAGTACTTGGGGATACCCTGAATATGGCATTGTGCTGCCAAAATTTGGCTGTGACGGCTAAGAAGGCGGAGGACTGGGAGTTTTTTAAAGCCTATACAGAACGTGCGCTGGAGTTGTTTTCAGCAAAAGGCTACAGGCTTGGGGTTGCACAAATGAACAATAACCTCGGCGTATATTACTCTGTAGTAGGCCAAAACACAAAGGCAGAATCCTACTACGAGATAGCGATAGATCAGGCGAGGCAGGTTGGAAATATCCTCCTTTTAGGGAGTATCCTGATCAATCAGGCAGATCATGCTGTACAAAATGGGAAGTATGGCCAAGCGGTTGATTTAAAGAAAAATGCATTACAATTATTTCAGCAGGCAAAAGCAAATGATCGCATCGAGCGAGCTATGATTGAGCTGCTCGACCTCTTTGCTGTTTTGGGCGATTACGATCAGTTCAAGGCTCAGCTTGAGCACTACGTCAGGTATAAGGAAGAATTCGCATCGAGTACAGCTGCTGCAAGGTTCACAGAATTAAAGTCGCTCTATGAGCATGAGCGACACATGAGCCAAATCAAACAGCAGGCCTATGAGCTGCAGCAGAATCAACGGTTCCTGATCCTAATAGGGGTAAGCTTGGCTGTTGCTTTGACCGGATTACTGGTATTGAGCCTGCTGTATTTTAAAAATCGACGGCTAGTACGGTCGCTTTACAAAAAAAATAAAAATGCCCTTAGGCAAACGCATTCAGCGTACCCGCATGAGGTTCCGGATATAGCACCGCTAGAGCGGGTTGCCGGTACAGATAAGGACGCGGAAAAGACTCATCTCACAACAGAAGAAGCCAGTATAGAAAACGTTGACCGGCTGGAACAGCTCTTTCTTGACATCAATGCATTGGTCGATGGCTTGAAATTGTACAAAAAACCAACTCTGACGTTAAGCGAGCTAGCGAAACAGCTCAATACCAATGAAACTTACATTTCACAGGCCATCAATCAATATGCGTATAAGAACTTCAATACCTTCATCAACCAATTTCGGATTGAGGAAGCGCAGAAACTGATGATTGAAAGCAGGGGAGAGGTAGTCCTCGATCAGCTTATTGAGAACTGTGGGTTCAACAGTAAGTCCACTTTTTACCGTTTGTTCAAGCAGCAAACCGGATTGACGCCCAGCCAATATTTATATAATGCCAGTCTTGAAGAAGAGTAAACACGAGGAACTCTTTGATTGTCTTAATGCCCTTGAGCCCTTGATTTTAGAAGCATTTTCAAAGATTTGGGAGTAGGTTTTCAAGGATTTGGGAGCAGATTTTCAAAGATTTGGGAGTAGGATTCAAAGATTTGGGAAGCGGGCAATATGGGTAATGAGCTAATTTTACAGTGCCAGAAGTACAAAGTATAGGAATACTTTTTTTGGTACGAGCCTTTACAGCAGAGATGATTTCGTTGATGTGTTTTGCCGGTATCAACAGTCGTTTCAGCCCGGTAGTCGCTTAAACAGGTTGTTACCGGGGCTTGGGTAATAGTACATTAACAAATCATAATATGCACAATCTCATGAAACGAGTGGGTTTACTAACGTTTGTTTTGGCGCTATTTTGGGTTTTCCAGGGCAGGGCACAGACTCCCGCACCCGGGGAAATTGAATTATCCTACGATAGCAATGTAATTGCTTCCGGTTCAACCACGATCAGCGCAGGTGCTGGTACCGATTACGGTGTGGGTTTTATCGGTAACGATGCCAATCTCCATCCCAGTATTGAATATCAGATTTCTAATACGGATAATTCGGGGATTATTAATGTTTCGAATATCTACTTCGACGGTGATAATAGCACCGATTTTAGTATCAGCGGTATAACCTTCCCAGTGGCGATCGGAGCGGGAGAAAGCATTTCATTTATGGTTACTTTTGCTCCTGTTTCAGCCTTGTCCGGTCCGGAAGACCTTACTCCTGTAGATATGGATCGCGTGGCTGAACTACACGTGATCAGCAATGATTTGGACGAAAGTGATTATACTTTTTCTATTGGGGGTATGGCAGCGGGCGAAGCTACTGTGCAAGTAGGTGTGGAAATAGCTGGAGAAACATACGATGACATACATGGATATTACACCTTTGCCAATATAGCAGAAGAGCTTTTGGCTACCTACAGTCGCACAGGGGCTGACGGTATAAAGACAGTTTTGGGTGTTGTAGATACCGTGTTTGGTTGTGGCGATAACCGAGGTGTCGGTACCCATCCGAGTAGTGATGATGCGATATTGACCATCAACCCACAGGGGGTATTGCCTGATCAGCGCTGGTACTTCTTTTTTGACGATAACAGTGTAGCTGGTTATCCGGTCAGGAACACAACGGGTTATGCGGGTATTGGCACAACTTTGTACACCGGTACAGGAACGGGGACGGCTTTACTATCTTCTGGTGTAGGCTTGGACGGTGCCTACACGGATTATCTTTTCTTTGTAGAGCCTGCTTATGAGGCGATAATGGGCAATACGCCCACGACTTTTACCAACCTTGAGCTTTTAGGGGAGTACTACGCCGACACCATTTTTTTAGACAGTAGGGTGCTTATTTCAGATCCCGACCTTCAGGTTTTGAATGCCGGACAGGGATTTTACAATGGGAGTACCCTACAGATTGAGCGGCAAGGCGGCGCCAATGCTGATGATTATTTTCAATTGGAAGAAAGCATTCTGTTTAGCCTGCGCAACGATTCTATCTTTACACAGGAGTATTACATTGGCCAATATGACAATACAGGTCATCAAATAACCTTAAACTTTGAAGGGAGTTCTCAGGTGATTGTCTCACAAAGGATGCTTAACGATATTGTTCAGCGCATCACTTATTACAATGCCAATGGGGTTACGGCTCCTCTTTCGTTCTCATACGTTTTCGATGATGGCACTTCAGAAACAACCGGTATTAAGACCGTCAATCCCAATACAGAGGAAGTGTTTTATGTGGATCTCAATGCAACCGGGCTGAACAATGGTACTTCCTGGGCCAATGCATATAATAGCCTTCAGGATGCGCTGGCCAGGGCGAGTTCAGGCGATCAGGTATGGGTTGCGGCCGGAGAATACCTGCCAACTTCCGGTACCGACCGGGAAGCTTCCTTCCGGGTTGCATCTGGTGTTTCCATTTACGGATCCCTCCCTTCGGGCGCATCTGCTTTGACCGCTCAGGATACTGCGGCTTACCCGACCATCCTCTCTGGAAATATTGGCGACCCTGCAACCAATACAGATAATGTATACAACGTTGTAACATTTGGGCCTGTCAGCGACTTTACACTTCTAAAAGGGCTTCACATTACCGGCGGTTATGCGGATCGTTCGGATAACTTCTTCTACGGCAATGGTGCGGGAGTTTTTAATTCGAATTTTGCCACGGATTCGACTTCCGGAGTTGTTCTGCAAGACCTCATGCTGTACGGTAATACTGCAGTACTCAATGGTGGTGCGGTTTACAGCAATGGTTCAATTTGGATCAGTGGCTGCAATATCTTTCAGAACGAAGCTGAAGATGGCGGTGCAGTTTATAACGGTGGTATAATCAGAATCAGTAGCTGTGATATATCTCAAAATCAGGCGGTAGACGGCAGCGGCATCTATAATGACAATGCTGTTGTAGCCTTTAGTGGCACCAATTGTGTGCTCCGGGATGTGAAAATACACCATAACACTGCTGGCGATGACGGAGGAGGTATCGCATCTAAGGAAGCTATTTCGGTATATGATTGCGACCTTTCCAATAACGAAATTGACGGCAGTGGGGGTGCATGTTATTTTGATTTGGATGAGGGGACCTTGGGAGACTCCATTAGGATTGTTCGTACAAAGCTTAACAACAACCTGCTCACGGATACTGAAGACGAGGGTACCGCAGTTTATATGAATTCGGATTGCCCTGTACCTCCGGTTGTTTTGTTTGCAGAATGTTTGGTACAAGGCAATGAAGGAGAAGATGGCACTTTCTATTTCGATGTAGATGGTGATAATGGTGATATCATTGTATTTTTGGAAAGCTGTCTGTTTTCGGGCAATACGGTTTATGATGATGGTGCGGCATTGATGGGATCGGATGACACTCAGTTTTGGGTGTACAACACTACATTTGCAGGGAACTACGCAGATGATGACGGTTGTGTGATCGAGACCGGATCTAGTTCTAAAGCGACCCTCTACAATTGCATTAGTTTTGGCAATGATGCCGATGATGGCAGCGATGGTATTATCGATGCAGCTGGTGATATCGATATCTTCAATTGCTATTTTGAACATGGAGAAGACCGTATGTCGGTAAGTGGAGACCTTTCTGTAAATACGCTTTTTACTGCTGACGACTTCGAGGATGCAGCATTTGAAGACTTTACATTTGATGCAGTAAACGATACGCCTACTGCAGAAGGAAACTTTGCGCTAAGCAAAAGCTCGCCACTGGTCAATTTAGGCGATAATAGTTACGCTACTAATTTGGAAAAAGACCTGGCTGGCAATGCCCGCCTTCAGGAAGGCACAGTGGATTTAGGGGCTTACGAGTTATCTCCCCTGTTTTTCGCTGGCTTGGGCACTGCAGCATCGCCTTATCAGATTAAGGACTGGGAGCACCTGCACAACGTCCGCTTCAGGATGGATGCACATTTTATACTGATTAATGACCTGGATAAAAACAGCAGCGGTTATCAGGAATACGTAGCTGATGCCGGATGGCTTCCAATCGGTACCATGGACGGGGATGTTTTAAATGGCACCGGTACCGTTACTGGGTTCACCGGGCATTTTGATGGACAAGGATACAGCATCAACAATCTGCAAATCGATAATGGCCTATCTTATGGTAACGGGCTTTTCTTTGCATTGGGGGCCTTCGAAGGGGCGAACCTGATGAAGGCGGATGAAGAAGATTTTTTCCCTTCAGTTATAGTTGATCCTAGCTTTTTGGATAGCCTGCAATCTCTTGGCGGTGCTATGGTGCACAATCTAAAGTTGGATAGTGCCACGGTTGGAAGTAGTATTATGTTTTCGTTGGATAACCTGCCGTTGTTCCCTAACGGTATACTAGCCGGTTTTGTCCACAATAGCCAGATTGATAGTATCTCAGCTTCAGGTACCATACGTATGGGGGGAGGTGTTGTTGGTGCTGTTTTGGAATCACAGGCAACGAATACGCAGCTCTCTTTCCTTACTACACATATAGAAAACGAGCTATTGGGTGCTGGAATTGCAGGCTGTCTTGGCATAAATACATTAGTTACAGACAGCCGGGCTCATATTCAAAGTAGTGATCAGGGCTTGCCCGTTGGTATATCGTTGCTCAACGCTGGAGCAGTCAGTAGATGCTTCGCGACTGTAACGTCAACGCTAGCCACCCCCTCGGAACCATTTTTGCCTTCAGGCATTAGCTGGTTGTTATCAGGCAAGATAGAGGAATCGGCTGCACATGTTAACTTTTCTTTTGGGGCTGGTTTGGCTGCGTTTAGCCTCAGCGGGCAGATCAATAATGCATATGTAACCGGTAATATTGCTCAAGGGGCTGGGGTGGTTTATCAAAACACTGGGCTGGTCGGAAACACCTACGTTGCAATTGAAACGAACTCGGTTGCCGGGCTCTTCGGTATAAATTCAGGAATGGTTTCTAATAGTTTTTGGGATGCGGAGTTGTCTGGTCAATCTGGTAGCGCTGCTGACGAGGGAAAAACAACCTGTGAGATGAAAGCAGCAGACCTCTTTACAGCTGCTGGCTGGGATTTCGAAGGAGAAACCAATAACGGCAATGATGAAATTTGGCGCATCGTTGACAGTGCAGGTACCATATCCTACCCCTACCTGTCTGCTCTGACTTACGATGCCATTGGAGCGGTACCAGAAGTTAATCCGATTCCAGGGTTGGATACCTTACTGCCTACTGCAGTTTGTATAGATATTACTGCTTATCTGGATGCATCGGGCGAGGCCAATATCATGTCAGGCGATATTGGGGCTAGCAGTATGATTAGTTGCGATACCTTGACGCTATCGCTGTCCCAAACCGCCTTCAGTTGTGATGAACAGGGTGAGAATACTGTGGTCTTGACGACAACAGATAGCGCTAACAATACTGACACTTGCTCAGCTATAGTAACGGTATTAGACACGATCGCTCCGGTAGCGTCCTGTACGGATCTGACGGTATATCTGGATAACGCTGGCGAAGGAACGATCAGCCCTGCACAGGCAGATGGTGGCTCAACGGACAACTGTGGTTCGGTCAGCCTGTCGTTATCGGATAGTACATTTACCTGTGATGATTTGTCTTTGAATACCGAGGCTATACTCGGTAGTGGCGCAGGTTTCCGAAGCCCACAGTCAGCTAGCGGTGTTTCTGTTGTATTGATCGCTACAGATGGGAGCGATAATATTGATAGTTGCATGCTTACAGTAACAGTACTGGATACGATCGCTCCGGTAGCGTCTTGTACGGATCTGACAGTGTATTTGGATAATGCTGGCGAAGGAAACATCAGCGCTGCACAGGCAGATGGTGGCTCAACGGACAATTGTGGTTCGGTCAGCCTGTCGTTATCGGATAGTACATTTACCTGCGGTGATTTGGGGCAGCAGGAAGTAACCTTAATTGTCACAGAGGGTGCTACTGCTCCCTCCGGTTCTGATAGCTGTATGTCGATGATAACAGTACTGGATACGATCGCTCCGGTAGCGTCCTGTACGGATCTGACGGTGTATCTGGATAACGCTGGCGAAGGAACGATCAGCGCTACACAGGCAGATGGTGGCTCATCGGACAACTGTGGTTCGGTCAGCCTGTCGTTATCGGATAGTACATTTACCTGCGGTGATTTGGGGCAGCAGGAAGTAACCTTAATTGTCACAGAGGGTGCTACTGCCGCTTCCGGTTCTGGTAGTTGTATGTCGATGATAACAGTACTGGATACGATCGCTCCGGTAGCGTCCTGTACGGATCTGACGGTATATCTGGATAACGCTGGCGAAGGAACGATCAGCACTGCACAGGCAGATAGTGGCTCAACGGACGCCTGTGGTTTGGTCAGCCTGTCATTATCGGATAGTACATTTACCTGTGATGATTTGTCTTTGAATACCGATGCTATACTCGATAGCGGCGAAGGCTTCCGAAGCCCACAGTCAGCTAGTGGTGTTTCTGTTGTATTGATCGCTACAGATGGGAGCGATAATATTGATAGTTGCATGCTTATAGTAACAGTACTGGATACGATATCTCCGGTAATGGCTTGTACTGATGTACCCGTATCGCTAGATGAAATGGGCATTGCTTCGATTGACGTTTCGGACGTTGATACAGGAACCACAGACAACTGTGGCACACCGATGCTGCAACTGTCGCAGACCTCCTTTAGCTGCTCGGATATCGGTGAGGTATCCGTATCCCTGACGGCAACGGACGGCAGTGGCAACAGCAACAGCTGTGAGGTAACGGTCACCGTTTCCGGGCCTGATGCGGACTGTGACGGCGACGGGCTGACGAATGCGGAAGAAGATGAGCTGGGCACAGATAGTTTTGCTGCTGATACGGACGGCGACGGCGTCATTGACGGTACGGAAGTATCTGATATGACCTCCCCGACAGATGCCTGTTCTTTTGTGCTGGGCAGCCAAAGCGTTGCGCCGGCAACAGACTGGAATATGAGCGACTGTGACGGCGACGGGCTGACGAATGCCGAGGAGGCAGATACATACAGTACCAATCCGTTAGAAGCGGATACGGATGGGGATGGTGTCACAGATGGTTCCGAAGTAGTTGATAGCAGCAGCCCGCTGGAAATCTGTGATTACGTGTATAGTTCGGTCACGCTGCCGAAAGGCGAAGCATGGGCTGATGCAGATTGCGATGGCGACGGGCTGAGCAATGAAGTGGAAGGAGATGAGACGATAGACACGGACGGTGACCTTGTCCCGGATTGTTTTGATCTGGACAGCGACAATGACGGGCTGCTGGATGCAACAGAACAAGGCACTGAGCAGGATAACGGGAATACAGCTGCACTGGCTATGTTTGCCGCGGATATAGATGGGGACAGCATCCTCAACTTCCGCGATGTGGATAGTGACGGCGACGGCTGCTTCGATGCAGTAGAGGCCAGCGATGACCTGACTCCGGCAGATCTGGATAGTGAAGGGCGCATTCCAGGTGGTGTGGATGAAAATGGTGTCCCGCTTACGGTAGGGATGGAAGGCTTTGCTGCGGCAGAAGCCTGGAGCAGCAACGAAATTGCAGGAGAATTCTGTGGTTCGGACATTGGGGGATATGTCTGGCTGGACAACGACCGCAACGGTTTCTTCAGCCAGGATGGGAATACTGACGCAGCCCCTGTGCTTGCGGCATTAGGCGAAGCTTATGCTAATCTTCCGGACAATGAAAATACTTTGCCCGGCGTACAGGTACGCCTGTACGGTACCGACCTCAATGGAAATCCTGTTGACGAGGTGCAGACAGCAGATGCTGACGGCTACTACCTCTTTGAGCTGGTGCTGGGCGGTGATTACTGCATGGAGATCAGCTTCGAGGGGCTGGACAGTGCGGAAGACTATGTGCTGACTATTCCTGATGTGGAAGGCGATGCACTGGACGAGCAAGACTCCGACTACTCCCTGGAAGGGGAGTTGTGCTTTGCTTTGGAGGCGGGAGCAGCGAGTGTCTATGACCTCAACGCGGGCGTTTTCCTTGATGCGGACGGCGACTTTATCCCGGACGTGAACGACCCGGACATTGGGGGCGAGATGCTGGACCCACAGGGCTTCATTTACTGTGAGAACAGCGGCGAGATCATCAGCGGAGCAACCATTGAGGTAACGGGCCCGGGCAATGTGACAATGGTCGCGGACGGCTCTACGGGCTTCTATCAGTGGTTTGTGGACGCAAGCGGGGTCTACACGATGACACTAACAACACCAANCGGCTATGGTATCAGCACGGACTGCACGGACAGCGGGCAGCTGGACCCNGAGCCNGGCATCACGATTGTAGGCAGCTCAGAGGAAGCGATGAGCGGCTTCATGGAAGACGCATCCTGCGGTGGGAACCCTTTCTACATGGAGTTTATGCTTTCACCGGGCGACCTGGTGCTGAACAACAACCTGCCGCTGGTATGTGCCGAGATCGGCGACCGTGCGTGGAAGGACTTCGACCGTGACGGTCTGCAGAGCCCCGGCGAGCCGGGCTTAGGCTACACGGAAGTGCGGCTGCTGGACTGCGCGGGCAACGGCGTGGACACAGTGGTATCGGACATCGAAGGGCGCTTTTTGTTCACCGGGCTCCCGGCGGGCGGCTACGTGCTGGACTACGAAGGGCGTGGCGAATGGGCCGGCACCTTGCCGAACCTGTGGTCGTATGCGGGCTATCAGGCGGGCGCAGCGGAGCTGGACTCCGATATTACGGCGAGCGGTTCTACGGAGTGCGTGACGCTGGGCGTAGGGGAGAAGGACTACACAGTGGACGGCGGCTACGAAGTGCCGTACACGTACAGCTGCAACTGCGACGGCTCGGTCACTTTGGAGTGGTCGCCGATTAGCGGGGAG
>PR_CR_10_Liq_2_inCRDRAFT_1000530_pt1 | contig 10605 bp, 16 predicted proteins | sample PRCRCaboRojoPR_FD_10245 | JGI IMG/M metagenome (IMG submission 10245) | reverse complement strand
CGACCGGCATCGTTCCACATCTTCTCAAACACCTTCATGGCGTTCTGGTGGTTCTGCTTGGTGACCTTCTTAACCGCCTCGGTCTCCACCGGCACCACAGATGAAACAGGCTCACCGTCCTCATCAAACCAGCCGGGTATGGTGACAGACTCCAACTTGAAATGCTTGTTCGGTGCCAGCTCGCCATCCTTTTGCTTTCTTTGGATCACCTCAATCGGATCATCGCCCTTGGCAGGCACCACCGAGATCTCAATATCCAGCGCCCCGCGCCATGCTGACGACCCACGCGCTCGATGCTGAGCCTCCTCAGACACACCGGTGTGGTGGACCAGTATGACCGCCGCCGAGAACTCAACAATGAGGCTGGCGCAGGCATCCAGCATCGTCTTCGTGTCCTGGGCCGAGTTCTCATCGCCCGACATAAAGCGGTGCAGCGTGTCCACAATAATCAGGGCCGGTGGCTCGGGGAGTCCACGCACCGCCTCCGCCACGCGGGTATAACCTTCTGGCGTATTGAGGTCGCAACCTGACTTGGAGATATAGAACTGCGACATATCAGCCTCGGGGTGCGCTTCCTTCCATGCCGCCATCCGCGAGCGCAGACCGTGGTGCCCCTCACCGGCCAAATATACAACAGGCCCGCCGTGGGTACTGTGAGTACCATATTGGGACTGGGAGGCAATGTGCATGGCCATGTCCACGGTGATAAAGGTCTTGCCGCCACCCGACGGCCCGTGAACCATGTGCAGCGCCTCACGCTGAATCCAACCCTTAATCAACCATGCAATCGGTGCGGGCTGCTGAATGTATTCCGAGGCAGGCACCAGCCATCCGTCAGACGGTGGTGTCAGTAGCGCCATCAGATCATAACCGGCCTGGTGATAGTCATTGGCGTCCATGCCCGCTATTGGCGGCATAACGACCCTTGCCCCAGACTGGTCGGCGTATCGCTTACCGACGCCATGCTCGTCATTGTCGGCCACCACCACGATCGAGCGAGCGTTCGGACGCAGGGCAGATACCACATTTGGTATATTAGAGGCATTAAACGCCACCACGCACTGACACTGCGTTACCTCATGGATCGTTGCGGCGGTGGCAAAGCCCTCGGCCACATAGATGGTATCGCTTGGCCCGCCAATGGCGTAATAACACCCAGACACCTTGCCACCGGTGTGAAACCGCTTATCACCGTCCCCCGTAATGTATTGCAGGGAGGCCAGTGTGCCATCTGAGAACAGAGGGACCATCAAGCGTCCATCGCCGGTTATCCGGACACCATGCGGCTGGACTCCCTTCTTAACAAGGTAGGGGTGGCTGGCATCGGCATGAGCGCCATTGCTCCAAATAGTGTCTACCGTGTCCGATGTAACCTCATGGCGTTTGGCCTCCTCGGCCTCGCGTGCCTTGCGCGACTCTGCCCACCGGCGTGCCAGGGCCATTTCCTCGGCGGCGGCTGACAATTCGCGTCCAACGTCTGCACGCCAATTCGATTGGAGTCCCAAGCGCCAGTCGCCAAACTGACCGGCGGGCACCCCGTCCGAGTAGGCTATATACCAACTGTTCTTCTTGCGCCCGTACCGGACAATGCGATTGGTGTCGAACTCAATGTGTTCTGGTGGGTCGATGCCAGCCGAGGCAATAGCGTTAATGAGTTGGGTTGCCGGATCGTCAACGCGCTTTTCCTCTACGACAAATGGCCCCCCAAAGATGTGTTCGATATTCATTTTTTCTCCGTTTTATGTATTAGCGGGGTTGCATCGTATAATCGAATGCGTTTATATTGCAACTGTCGCCCGACACGAATGCATCGGACTGGGCAAACAGGAGAAACAACATGGCAATATCACTTCGTTCGACAAAGGATGTCTCGTCCCGAGGCGTCAAGCTGTTAGTGTATGGAGCAGCGGGTGCTGGTAAAACATCGCTTATCCCAACATTACCTAAACCAATCGTATTGTCCGCTGAAGGCGGGCTTTTGTCCATTTCTCACGCTGATGTGCCGTTTGTTGAGATAAGCAGCATGGAAGATCTCAACGAGGCATACAGTTTTGTCTTAGAGAGCGACTTTGAGTCGGTGGCGCTCGATTCAATATCGGAGATCGCCGAGGTGTGTCTCAACACCGAGAAGAAGATCGCCAAAGATCCCCGCCAAGCCTATGGTGCGATGCAGGAGCAGATGGCCGAACTGATCCGCGCCTTCCGCGACATCCCTGGCAAGCACGTCTACATGAGCGCAAAGCTCGATAAATCCCAAGACGAGATGGGTCGTATTCTCTACGCGCCATCCATGCCCGGCAACAAAATGGGGCAGCAATTGCCTTACTTCTTCGATGAGGTGCTGGCGCTTCGGGTTGAGAAAGATGCCGAGGGTGTCGCGCAACGCGCGCTCATGTGTGACTCGGATGGCCTCTGGGCTGCAAAGGATCGCTCTGGTCGGCTCGATGCATGGGAAGCGCCAGATCTTGGTGATGTTATTCGTAAGATTGGGGGTGAGTAATGGACCTAATGGCCGAATGGATCGCCGCCAAATCTGCGGAGAAAGAAGCGCAGGAATACCGGCGCAAGCTGGAGGACACTATCCTCGATCAGTTACAGCCACCGACCAAGGAAGGCTCGGAGACGTTTGACGTTGGTGATTACAAGGTCAAGATCACCCAGCGTTACAACCGCAAGATCGACGCCGCCATGCTGGAGGAGATAGCCGCCGAGAATGCGATTGAAGCACAGCTCGGTGCCCTGTTCCGCTGGAAGCCCGAGCTTGATATGCGTTCATGGAAGAACGCGCCCAGTCACATCACAGATGTGTTGTCAGAAGCGATTACGGTAACGCCCGGTCGCCCTTCATTTCAAATCACAGAGGAATAAGTTATGGCCGATTTAGGCGCAACCTTTAGTGTCGACTCGCTCCCTCAGGGGCAGAACGACTACACACCGATACCGGCTGGCTGGTATACGGCAAAGATCACCGACGCGGAGCTAAAAGCCACCAAGTCAGGCACCGGCCAGTACATCAAGGTTCGCTTTGATGTGATGGGTCCGTCGCACGAGGGTCGTGTGATCTTCACCAACCTCAACATCCGCAACAGCAACCCCAAGGCCGAGGAGATTGCACATCAGCAGCTTCGCGAACTGATGATCGCCACCGGCCTGAATAGCGTGCAGAACACTGACCAACTGATTGGTGGTATATGCTCGGTCAAGGTTGCGGTTCGCAAGTCTGAGGAGTACGGCGACCAGAACGAGGTCAAGGGCTACAAGGCTATCGATGGCACCGCACCAACCAATGTGGTGTCATCGGAGAGCGCGTCAGTTCCACCCTGGAAGCGGTGAGGTCCGTTGCCCCCAGTGATGGGGGCTTTTTTGGAGGTTGTTATGAAGCGATTACCACCAATTGAAGAATTGCGGCGGTTGTTTGACTATGACCCGGAGACGGGGGTTGTTACAAGGAAAGTGGCAGTAAACAACAATAAAGCAAAAAAAGGCGATTTTGTTACATCTAAAGATATCAAAGGATATCTTCGAGTGACGATCAGCGGCAAACGAGTTAAGTTGCACAGGGTTTGCTACGCGCTTTACCACGGGCACGACCCATACCCGATGCAGTGCGACCATGTAAATCATGATCGTACAGATAATCGCATTTGTAATTTGAGGTTGGTTACGAATCAAGAAAACCAAAAAAACCGCAGCAAAATAAAAAGCAACACGTCAGGGGTTTGCGGCGTATGTTTTCATAAGACACTCAAGAAATGGCATGCCTATATAGCGGCTAACGGAAAGAGAGAGCATTTAGGCACTTTTACAAACAAAGCCGACGCCATAGCCGCACGCAAAGCCGCCGAGATCAAATACGGCTATCACGAGAATCACGGCGGTACCGACCAACCAAAAAACGACATAGCTGATCTTGTGAGTCAGTTAAGCCTTATCCCAATTGAAGAAGAAGAACATGCCTGAAATCCCACCCCCCCTCCACACCATCACCGCCCGCATAGACGCCGCCCACGAGCAGCGCCAGGAACCGCCACGCCCGCATCTTGGCTGTTCGATCGCAGGGCATCACTGTGAGCGGTGGATATGGCTGTCCTTCCGGTGGGCTTCGATTGAGCGGTTCCCGGGTCGTGTGCTGCGCCTATTCCGTCGCGGCCAGAATGAAGAAGCGACCATTGCCGAGGATCTACGCTTGGCGGGTATCTACGTCACCGACGACCAAAAGAGAGTGTCCTGGGGCGGTCATGTCTCGGGGTCCATTGATGGCATTGCCACTGGTGTTACCAAACGACCCCATCTGGTTGAGATGAAAACACACAGTCTTAAGTCATTCAAAGACCTGGTGAAGCAAGGCGTCCAGAAATCCAAGCCGCAACATTACGGCCAGATGCAGTTGTATATGCTTGGCCTTGGGTTAGAGCGTGCCCTGTACGTCTCGATCTGCAAGGACGATGATACCTATTACACCGAGCGCGTGCATTTCGATGAGGAGTACGCCAAGAAGCTGTTACAGAAGGTAACGCGACTATCGTTACAAAATGAAATGCCGCCACCCATATCCACCGACCCGTCGTGGTATCAGTGCAAGTTCTGCCCGGCGCACGACTTCTGCCACAAGTCCAAGCTAACTAAAGAGGTCAACTGCCGCACCTGCGCCCACTCAACGCCACGAGAAGACGGCACATGGCACTGTGAGGTATGGAAGGACACCATCCCTGTGGAAGCCCAGAGAACCGGCTGCGACGCCCATGTGTTGCATCCCGATATGGTGCCTTGGAGGTTGCTGCCCGACCAAAGCACCGACACGGTGGCGGCGTATGAGGTCGATGACAAGGTGGTGCTAAATGGGCAGGGCAACATTCTGTCACGCGAGCTGGTGGCTAACGCCTCGGCCTGTACCGACGAGCAGGTGCTGAAGATACGAGAGGATTTTGAAGGAGAAATCAAAGGATGAGTTTGCGCCCCTACCAGCAAAAAACCATTGACATGCTGTACGACTGGATGGGAAAGAACGACGGCAATCCCTGTGTGGTGCTGCCGACCGGTGCAGGCAAGAGCCATGTCATTGCCCATCTGTGCAAACAGGCCATCACCGAATGGCCCGAGACGCGGGTGTTAATGCTAACCCATGTTAAAGAGCTGATCGAACAGAACGCCGAGAAGCTGAGAGCCGTCTGGCCAAACGCGCCACTGGGCATCTACTCCGCTGGCCTCCGACGCCGCGACATTGATGTCATTACCTTTGCCGGTATTCAGTCGGTGCGTAATCGGGCGAAAGAGATAGGCTACACCGACATCGTTATCGTCGACGAGTGTCATTTGATAAGCCATAAAGCCGAGGGCGGCTACCGCCATCTCATTGATGGCCTGAAGGAAATCAACCCACACCTGCGCGTCATAGGGCTGACGGCCACGCCCTTTCGCCTCGGGCATGGCTACATTACCGATGGCGATGCACTGTTCGATGACCTGATCGAGCCGGTAAACATTGAGCAATTGGTGGAGGGCGGTTTTCTAGCGCCACTGCGGTCCAAGCTGACCCAAGAGCAGTTCGATGTGACCGGCGTTACCAAACGCGGTGGTGAGTACGTTGAGTCTGATTTGGCCAAAGCCATCGACAAGTACGACACCAATGAGGCGGTGGTGTCCGAGATGATACGCCTAGCTGGCGATCGCAAGGCGTGGCTATTCTTCTGCGCCGGTGTGGACCATGCCAAGCACATCCGTGACGAGCTGCGAGAGCAGGGCGTGGTGGCCGAATGCGTTACCGGCGATACACCAAAGGCCGAGCGTGAGGCTATCCTTGGTGCCTACAAACGCGGGCAGATAAAGGCACTCACCAACGCCAATGTACTGACCACCGGGTTTGATTACCCTGACATTGACCTGATTGCCATGCTGCGACCCACCATGTCGCCTGGTCTCTATGTCCAGATGGCCGGTCGTGGTATGCGCTTAAAGAGCCACACCGACCACTGCATGGTGCTTGATTTTGCTGGCGTGGTGTCCCAGCACGGTCCCGTCACTAAGGTGCGACCACCATCAGCCAAGGACGATCGAGAAAAAGGCGAGGCACCTGTCAAGGTCTGCGACGAGTGCCATGAGCTGGTGCATCCATCGGCCAAAAACTGCCCGAGCTGCGGCCATCCGTTTCCAGAGCCAAAGAAAGAACCGCCCAAGTTATATCAAGACGACATTATGGGTGAGGAGCAAAAAGAGCTGGAGGTCAAAGCATGGCGCTGGGAAAAACACGTATCACGCAAGTCTGGCAAAGAGATGATAAAGGTCTCTTACTACGGCGATTTATCTCGCCTGCCGGTGAGGGAATACCTTCCAATTACCCACGAGGGATACCCGGGGAACAAGGCGGGCGACCGTGCTGACCCTTATGAAAAGCAGCGGGCTAAAGGTGCCAGACGTTGATACCATAGACGATATTTGTCGGCAAATGAATGACGCCCAAACACCGGCCAAGATTAAATACACCGAGCAAGGGAGGTTCTACAATGTTACGCAGCGACTCTATGCGACCACCAGAGCCTGAATTTGTTAGGGATTGGCGTGAACGTCGAATCCCTAGATGTTGCCATACCTGCGATAATTACAGCGATGACGGTATGTGCCTGGTGGCCGATGAGCGGCCCCCGGAGGACTTTGCCGCCACGCGAGATATATGTGATTCGTGGGTTATGGAGATCCCTTTTTGACCGAGCATGAGATTCAACGAGAGTTCGTTAAATGGTTCAGACAGACATACAAGGGCGTGCGTATCTTCGCCATACCGAATGGTGGTTATAGAGGCAAAGCGCAGGCCGGTCGTCTAAAGGCCGAGGGCGTGTCAAAGGGCGTGCCCGATCTATTCGTACCAGAGATGGCGCTGTGGATTGAGATGAAGCGAGAGAAGGGCGGTACAGTCTCACCAGAGCAGCGAGACTGGCTGGATTACCTTAAGAATATCGGTTATCACACAATGGTGTGCAAAGGGCTGGAAGATGCCCAGCGCCAGGTTGTTGAGTTCACTCAGTTAGCTGACCGTTTTCAGCCTCAATAAGAAAGTCAATGTACTGCCGCGCCTTGCGTAGATCATCCACGCCGCCCTTGCTGCGCCATCGGGTAACATACTTCACGACATTGCCTTCACAAAACCCCAGCCCATTCTGCATGATGTAGTCAATGGGCTGTATGGCGTTTGATTTATAGTGACCACCGCCGATCTGATAGTCCTTTGCGCTCATAGTGACAGCGCCTTCTCGATCAGCTTATCAACGCTAACACCAAGCCCCTCGGCCACGCGCACCACCGACGATACGGTCATGTCCTCCGACCCGCGCCAGCGTGATAGTTGTTGTGGTGTGATGTTGATACGACCGGCCAATTCAATGCCGCTCAACTCTTGCTGATTCTGAAAAAACTGGATTGCTTTGCCGACGTGCATAATCACCTCCGTGTCATCAGATGTGATTATATATCAATTAGTATCAATATGACCAAACGCGAGGATTAGGCCGCGTCACGTCCCAGTCCAAATGAATGAAGCGGCCATCACCTTTCTGCTGTACCCCTATGCGCGGTACACCATGCGCTATGGCGACCTCTAACAGCTTGTAAGCCTGTCCGTGAGATACAGCGATGTCTACAGCCCTGCCAGTCGTATGCGCCCCAGGGTGGCGTTTGGCGACTTCTATGGGGTGTAGTGGGCATCGATAGCCGCTGGAGACGGGGAAGGGGAAGCCACATTCTTCTCGGAGGGTATCGAGTAGCTCTAGGAAGTCATCGTCGAATTTGTATTCGCCGCAGTGGGTGCAAGCGAGTTCGTCGCGGGTGAAGTATTTAGCCATTGTCTTTTAGCGTCTTGGCGATCTTTTCCCCTGACCTGCCCACCAGATAAGAACCCAGACCGATCTCTAACAGCAACCATGCCTCTTTGTTTAGGTCGTTGGGCAAGAAACCCAGAGAATCACCGACCACCAGCAATAGGAAGGTCAGCATCGTGATCGGTCGCCAGTTGGCGGTCAGCCAGTGCTTTGAGGATGCTTCGGCGTGGACGATCTTGGCTTTGGCTTGGAGCATCTCGGACTCATACTCAAAGACCCGTTGCATTGCTGCTGCTTGAACATCCAGCAGCTTCGCCTTTGCCTCAAGGCGTTCGTGGTCTGACGTGTGGAGTTCATCGACTAACTCAGCCGCCGGTTTAAAGATCCCTGAAACGAGTTCAACGATGCTCACTTATCAGCCTTCTCGTCTAGCTTCTGAAGGATTTTATCGAGCTTGTCTTTTATCTCTTTGATCTCTCGATCATGGGCAAGCCTAGCCATTTCCGTCTCGGTGCGTAACACCGCAATCTGTGTGGCGTGATCCTGCTGGCGTTGATACATGAGCCACACGAAAGCTCCCAGCGGCATCACTACATAGCGTAAAACAGTATCGAGAACTTCCATCACCCAAGCCTTTTAACAATCCAAAGATTATTGCCAACCACCACCAAATACATGATGAGTATAGCAATTTCAACATAATAAGGCATTGGAATCGTCAAGACGTATGCGACGAAAATGCCCTTGAGGATGAGAAGTGCGGGCCAAAACCCCAGCTTTTTCATCGCCCAATTCATGATCGGATTGGCCTCGCGCATACCCTTTTTGTACACCAGATGGTACGTCGTCAGTATGTCGGCAATCTGCAATAACAATATCGTCGCGATCATGTAACCCATCCAAACACCAAAATACCCAATACCAACAACCCTATGACCCCAATCCCCGCCATCATCAGTAGCATGATGAGGATGAACTCTAGGTCATGCTTCATAACAGCACATTACTCGGCGTCCCAATAGTCGATGGGTCAATCAACTCAACCCCCTCGTACTTCAGGGCTACCTCAGACTTATTCTGTTCAGCCAGAGTGCCGTTAGCCATCCACTGCTCAATCCAGTTAATCCACTCGCCACGCGCAGTCGTCTCTGGTGAAAGCCAGAAGTTGACATGGTAACGATTGTCCAGCACAGGCGGCGTTAATTCATTGCCCTCGTCATCGTAGGTGCCTTGGACTAACACCTGAGGCCCGATGCGCGTTACCGTGTTGCCAAGAGTAGGCACAAGCGGCCCAGAGGGAGGCACAGCAGGTGTAATGACCTCGCCCTCCTCATCGACCACAGCGTCAGTACCGGCGTTCTGGTACACTAACAAGCCCACCATCTGCGCTATTGTGTCAAAGGTATCTTCGTCTGTAGCCCTCACCATGCAGTGTAGGACGCCACCAGAGAGCCTAGCGTACACAGGCTCGTCGTTGATGATGGGGCGGTTGAAGTCGTCTGTCATCATGCGACATCCTCGTATGGCTCAAGAATCTCAAACGCTTTTTGTACGTCTTGAGGTGAAAAAACACGAAACTCGGTATGACCAGTAAACTCCCTTCCAAAGCTGTACGGCTTACCAAGCGATAAAAGCTGGCCTTCAACGTCTTGTGCATTATTTGCATAGCGCATTACGGTAAAAGAAGGTGAAAAACCGCCAGCATTACAAACAGCAAGAATTCTTTTTTCTCCTACCCTTTTAGATGTATGGCCTACCTTAAAAACGCTGTCATATCCTTCTGGAGACCACAAATAAACCACATTTTTATCTGAGGTGTTTTCACCCTTCTCCATATGAGAGCAAACTTCTTCCATCATGCCTTTGTTTCTAAGCGCCCACGCATAGCATCGAGGGCATTTTTCATAAAACTCTGACCTTGTTTTGTATTTTAAGGCCTCTGATATACACTCTTGCTTTGTCACAGGCTTTTTTAGAACGTCCATGTGACTGCAAATAACATCCCACAGCCCGTTTCTTACTGCCCAACAAGCAGCGCCTGCCGCTTTCTTGCGAAACTCCTCTCTGCTTTGATACTTAAGAGCTTCTTCAGTGCAAGATTCCAAGTCCCAAGTTTTCAGCTTGCTAGGAAACAAGGCGTCCATAAAGTTGTTTCGTGTTGCCCACTGAGCCGCAGAAGGGTTGCCTTCATGAAACTCATTGCGAGAGCCATATTTCAAAGACTCTTGCTTAACTAAGTCAAAATCCCAAAAAAACTTTTTGTCAAAACCTTCCTGAATTTCTTTCCAAATTCCATTACGCTCAGCCCATTTTCTTGCGCCAGAAAAGCGCCTTTGCATTTCTAGCGTGGTGTTACATTGCGATGCAGCTTCACGTACAGATTTTTCGTTCCACGTCTTAAAGCTTTTAAGACCTGCGACAACATCGTCATAACACCCATTGCGCTTTGCCCATAACGACGCGCCAGCATATTCTCTATCAAAATGAGAACGCCACTCACATTGCAAAGCAGCCTTTCTGGCTTTTTCAAAGTCCCATTTAGTCATGAGCTTGCCGATTCCAGACCCTCGTCACCTAAATCCACATCCCACACCCTAAACGTCCTGATCGTTCCCATATAGTCATACGCGAGGTTCAGGTCTGTCGTTGATAGGTCCGGCAGTGCCGTAGGCGTGGTGTCTTCTGTGAGTGCAACGCCATCGGTCGCACCGTTGATGAAGGTAGAGCCGTGGCGACTGGCGATGTTGTAGGGGACGTTGATGCCACTTGTGAAGCTACCACCCGTGACGCTATCGAC
>PR_CR_10_Liq_2_inCRDRAFT_1000526_pt1 | contig 10689 bp, 9 predicted proteins | sample PRCRCaboRojoPR_FD_10245 | JGI IMG/M metagenome (IMG submission 10245) | reverse complement strand
GGTATTTTCATGTTCCTGGGCATGCTTCAGTTCTACTTCGCCAAGCCCATTTTTGATGGCATTGGCGACAAGCCGGAAGCCACTACTGATGAAGAGCTCGAGATACCGGAGGGCGACAAGCTGAACCCTTTCACCCTGCTGGACAAAATTCTGATCGGCGCTTTTGTGGTGCTCTCGGTAATCTGGATTTTCAATGACCCCCTATCCAAGATCGGGGAAATGCCAATATTGCCGGGCGGAGCAGAAGGCACTGTGGCCAATTCCGTGATACTAACGGCCCTGGTTGCCTTCCTTGTACTGCTTATTTCCCGCCTGACCCGTTACACGCCTTTGGTACGGGATAAAATGATTGCGGTAGCCATTTTTGCGTTCTTCACCGTATTCTTCTGGGCTTCCTTTGAGCAGGCAGCCGGTTCTATGGCGATCTTTGCCAAAGACTACACGAGCCGTGCCCTGGCGGGCAATACGGCCATGGTTTTCAAAGTCGTGGATACGATCATCACCATCATACCACTGGCGATCATCACCTGGGTGCTTTACAGCCTTTTCCGGATGACCTACAAGAAAATCACGCTTTCCAATATTATCCTGGGGCTGAGCTTTGTGATTATCTGGGGAATTGTGATTTACAAGTTGATCCGGGAATTCTCCAATACCGGGACAGAAGTTCCAGCCACCTGGTTTGCCATTCTGAATTCCCTGTTCATCATCATGTTTGCGCCTTTGTTCTCCCGCTGGTGGGAAAGCAAGTACAACCCTTCTGCGGCGATGAAGTACGGAATCGGGCTGTCCCTGCTGGGCGTAGGCTTTGGTTTTCTGGTGTTCGGTTCCCTTTCCATTCCTCAGGGAGCAGAGACCGCAGCCGTAAGTATGATCTGGCTTATTCTGGCTTATCTGTTCCATACTTTGGGCGAGCTGTGCCTGTCGCCGGTAGGGCTTTCCTACCTTAGCAAGCTGGTGCCGGGCCGAATGATTGCCTTTATGTTTGGCATCTGGTACCTGGCCATTGCCATTGGCAATAAGCTGGCACACTTTATGGGCGGCAAGATTGACGCGATCGTCTCGCAGTACTCACTGAGTACGTTCTTCCTGATCTTCACCATAGTCCCTATTGCCTCCGGGCTGCTGGTGATGGCGCTCAATCCATTGCTCAAGCGCCTGATGCATGGTGTCCGCTAGGTAGCCAAGCACTTCGCGAGGGACCGGGCTGTTGCCATTTGCCGCAACAGCCCGGTTTTTATTTCTTCCCTTCTGAAACTTTGAAGGCAGCGGATTTACCGCTATTTTGAAGGGGTATAGCATATAGCAATGAGGATAACCGACACCATTTACTATGAAGCCTGCCGTTTTTGTTGCAGTTGCCTAAGGCAGTAGGGGCAATGAAATGAAGTCTGCTGCTGCCCCCGTTACTTACCAAAATCCAGTTCCTGTGAATACTCAGGTGATCGGCGTGGGAAGCCTTTCATTTAAAATCAGGTGGTAACTTTAGCCCCGATAGCTATACGGGGGGCGACCTGACAGACAACCTTACGTCTTATGCTCAGGCCACGATTCCAAAATCGTCGCCTGAGTTTAAACCAAGAAAGCGCCTTCAAAACCGAAGCTCCATACCCCTGCGCCCTTTACCAGACCACGGCGCCTTGAACTGGACGATCAGCGTGAGGTTGAGCTCATTGATGGGGCGGAGCATTTCCCGCTCCCTGTTCCTCAGCCCCAGGCCATGAATGTAGGACAGCTCTACCATATACCTTTTGTACCAGTAGGCGAGTGACAGGTGTGAGGTGTACTCGAAATAGCGATGATCAGGAGCGTTTTCACGGTAATTGTAACTCGTGATTTTCCAGTAATCTTTTCCATCTGTACTTATCTCAGAATTATGGATGTAGTTCAGCCCAAGTCCAGCTCCTACCAAAAATGCATCAGCAATTGAACGCTTAACAGCAAAATCCGTACGCCAGCTATCAAAGCGATGAAAATTTATACTAGCGATGCCATCTGTCCGCATTCTGAATACACGATCAAAATAATAGCCGTTCGCCCAGGAAAAGAATAGCGCTTCGCCTATTTGTTGTTCTACGCTCAAACCAACCAACAAGTGCCTTAGGGTTTGTGCGTCCACATCGTACCAATCTGGACGAGGTCCTGCTACATGGAAATCCCCTCCTTCAATATCCGTCAATCCTCCTCCCAGCCGCAGGCTGAAGTAGGTCTGCCCGTCAAGGGCAGTTGCGCTAAGCAGTAGGAGTAAGGCAGTAAAGGTGCGTTTGAAGTAATGGTTCATGGCTTTATTTTTTTAGCCCTCCTGATTTCCGAAATTATTCCTTTCTCTTGAAAAGACAAAATAAAGAGGCATGACCTGTTCTATGCTTCAAGTCAGGCGGCGGCTTTTGAGTCGCGGCCTGACAAACAACCTTAGATTCCGTCCTCAGGTCACGATTCCAAAATCTTCGCCTGAGTTTAAACCAAGAAAGCGCCTTCAAAACCGAAGCTCCACCCCCCTGCGCCCTTTACCAGACCACGACGCCTTGAACTGAAGAATCAGCGTGAGGTTGAGCTCATTGATCGGGCGGAGCATTTTCCGGTCTATACCTCTGTGTCCAAAACCTTTAAAGTAAGCTACCTCTATCATATATCTCTTATACCAATAAGCCAGCGATATTTGGGCTGTATACTCAAAGTAGGCACCGTTGAATGTATTGAGAGATACTTTGGAATAATTTCCACTACTGTATCTACCTATTTCAGGGTTATGAATATAGTTTAAGCCAAGACCCATTCCTAACAAAACCGCATCTGCAAATGAACGTTTAGCAGCTAAACCTGTACGCCAACTATCAAAACGAAAAAAATTACACGGAGCAACTCCATTACAGTAAACCTCGAAGATTCGATTGGGATAATAGGTATTCGTCCAAGCAAGGAAAAGTTTTTCGTCCAACTGATGTTCTACCATCAGCCCAAATGCCCAATGCTCCACTACCTGATTTTCGAAATTCCAGTTATAAGTGGTAGTCGCAGGGTCGCCCTGGAAGAACGCTCCTTTATTTATAACTGTCAACCCTCCACTCAGCCGCAGACTGAAGTAGGTCTGCCCGTGCAAGGTACTTACGCTAAGCAGTAGGAGTAAGGCTGTAAAGGTGCGTTTGAAGTAGTGGTTCATGACTAGATTTTAAAACCGAAGCTCCATTCCTTGGCGCCCTTTGCCGGACCACGGTGCCTTGAACTGCACAATAAACGAAAGTGACAGCGCATCGGCAGGTGCAATAAACCTGGTGTAGTCACTACGATAGCCTAGTCCTTTGAAATAAGAAAGCTCTATCATGTATCGTTTGTAGTAAAAAGCAGCCGAAATATTTGCGGCATAGCCCAGGTTGTCATTATAAAACGCATCGAACTCATATCCACTTCCCGTTACGAAATTAATTTCGTGAAAATAATCAAGGCTTGGTCCAATGCCCAATACTACTCTATCGAATAGCTCACGCTTCAGTGCCAAGGCGCTTCTCCAAACAGAAAACTTTGTACCTGTAATTGCTACGATACCATGAGGCCAAAATTTAAAATATTGTTGATGAATATATGTATTCTGCCATGCCAGTAAGTACTTATCTGTTAGATGTCGCTCAACTCCCAACCCCAAATGCCAGTTGGAAACCCAGCCTTCTTCCATAAATGGCCTAAAGGTGATATCATCAAGGTTACGTCCCTCTTGCATCTCCATAAAACTCGCCCCTACGATGATGCTGAAGTAGGTCTGCCCGTCAAGGGCATTTGCACTGAGTAGCAGTAGTAAGGCTGTGAAGGTGCGTTTAAAGTCCTGTTTCATGACTATATTTTTTAGCCCTCCTGATTTCCGAAATTGCTTCTTTTCTCTTGAAAAGAGCGTGCAAAGATGCATTACCGTTCTTTATGGAAATCAGGAGGGCAGTTTTAACTTTATGTGCTAAACATTCCGCTATCTGTTAGGCATTACTTTTTGGGTACCTAACCATTTTCCATTTTCGTCAAAGTATTGCAACATCAGCATGCCGTATCGGCTGGGGAGACCTTCATCTCTTATATCTTTGAAGAGCCCATCATAAACCAGCCTTCCCATGACGTCGTAACCTTTAATCCAGTACACTGATTGCTGTGGTAGGTTTTGATCTATAGTAAACCGGGTTTTATCCAGGCGGTGTTCGGCAATACTTTCAGGTTGCCCTTCATTATTGTGCATCAATGGCTGCAGGCTATCATAGTACTCCCAACAAGTGGGGTCATCTCCGTTGCAGTCAATTAACCTCACCGTGATGGACTGATTGTACGCAGGGCCTACTGTAGGAGAATATATGTCAATTTCAAAGGATTGAGGGTAATAAGGGTAATTATCAAATTGAGTTACGTACAAGCAATTGCCTTCAAATAAGTTCGTACCAGATTGACCGTTAGCCGTCCAGTTCGCATCTCCAGGAATATACCACCTGTACGTAGCATTAGGTATCCCTCCATTGATACATAACAACAAGACATTGTTTTCTTCACAAACAATAGGATTTCCAGTGATAGTGTATGGACAAATAGGTGTATTACCCACACAGATTTCATTCCATGCTCTAGCGATCGAAGTGTACTCTTCCGAACATACACTGTGTTGCAATTCAACCACCCCTAAAACCGCATCTTTAAGGTCGCCGTAATCACTTAATGAGGAATTCGCTGCCAGGGCATCCATGATATAGCCTAAAACCGTTTCCATGCCCAGCGAGTTGATGCCCAGAGCGGGGTCTCCTTCACTGGCTAAGAAAAACCAATGGCTAAGTGGGGTGGACCTCGTGTGTGGTTGAAGTAAACTTTCAACATCCGAAAAACAATTGAACTCAGGGTTGGCTAAGTCTCTGTTTACTTTTTCGGCCACAGCCGGCTCATCATCACCTATTACCCAATCGACTGAGCCTTGTATAACGGACTCGACATAGGTACCAAACATATCTGCGATACCTTCGTGAAGGGATTCATTTCCTGCATTTGTATATTCCAGCGACTCCCCAGACATATAGCAATGACCTAGTTCGTGGGCAACGATATCAAATATAGCCGTAGTTGACCCTCCTAGGAAGCCTAGAGCTATAAAGGCACTAAAATCAGTGGATTCACTGTAAGCTATTGCGTTTTCCTTTTCATCCACAGCAACCCGGACCGTGCCAAAATCTATTTCTAAAGAGGAGGAGAAAATTTTTACGCATTCCGTAGTTGCAAAATGAGCTTGATAAACATGAGGAGAGGCTATAGTCCCGTCCCACTGAAGGAGGTTAGTTGACGGTATAAAGGCGTCAGGCCATTCACTGAGATTAATGCTCAAGGGTCTTTCTTGCATATTTCCACCAAAATCATAAGTTCTTACCTCCGAATCCAGGTTTTCACTAATTAGCCGGGTTGCTGATCCGTCAAACGAATCATTCAAATCATTGGTGTTTCCAGGAAGTTGCCCATATCCGGGTGTTTCCATAGGAGCAACCAAATTCATTGATCCGTCGGTTACATTAAGCACCGTCCCGCTTTTAGCATCTACCCATGCCCTTTTGCTTTCACCATCAATAATATAGTTAACATCCCAGGCTAGATGGTAAGCACAGTCATTAAGAAGATTGGGCCAGATGCTCATATTGGTATCTAAAACAGACAGGCTTGCCTGAGGTTGGGCTACATAGTAATTCCCCAGAGTATTTGCCACTGAAATCGAGCTCAATGGAATAGGGTCTATCGAGTGTACCTCTGTTGCAACAAACGGAAAAAGCATTTTCACTTCTAAACAGGGGTTTTCAGGGCCTGGACCTGGTCCAGCCAGAGCAGCAATCGTGAATCCTCCCCCTTCAACCAGAATGTTCTTATAATATTGTTGATAACGGTAATAACTGATTCCATCATCGCCCCGGCTCTTTTGTGTTTTTACCAGCTGAAAACTATAATCATTATTCAGCCCCATCATACTGCTGATGCTATCCACGCCTCCCAGCTCGTGCCAGTGGTCAGCTCTAATTATCATCCGGCCACTTGGATAAATAGTATCAGAAATATACTCCATTGTTTCTAATGCCCCAGTATCAAAAAATCCATTGTAGCTATCACAGGTAGACCAAGCTCTATAGCTATTTTTCTCACCCTCACGTTGAGCATAGGAAGGATTGGTCATGACAAACAAGAGAACCGTCGCTAGCAGAAACTTAAGAACGCTGTGTGTGTGTGTGTGTCCTCCTTCGCCGATTGGCTTCGGCGGATGTAATGTGTATGTGACTTCTGTAATAACCAGAGCCACGCAAAAGATTAAGCAAGTTCATTGTTCAGTGTTTAAAACTTGAGAGATTAGAATAAGCGCTTATCCTATTGTCATCCTAAAGATATGAAAATTTTAGGAACCATTTTGTGACATTTTCTCCGAAAAAAGACTGGGCTGATTATTGGCTAATACATATAGAGGATAGATACAAGCCTAATAGTCAATCCAGTAGCTATGGTCAAATTGGTGATTAAGCAGCGCGCTGGTTTAAATGCACAAAAAAACAGTTTTCTGCCCCACCACGCCCCCGTCACTCCCCAAAATCAAATTCCTGTGGACATCCAGAGAAATGTCGCCAGGCACCGCGGTCTGCCCAGCTAGCCATTAGGGCGTATACAAAATAAGCCTTCAAAACCGAAGCTCCATCCCCCTGCGCCCCTTGCCAGACCACGGCGCCTTGAACTGAACGATCAGCGTAAGGTTGAGCTCATTGATCGGGCGGAGCATTTCCCGCTCCCTGTTCCCCAGCCCCAGGCCATGAATGTAGAAAAGCTCTACCCTATACCTTTTGTACCAGTAGGCGAGCGACAGGTGTGAGGTGTACTAGAAATAACGGTGATGGGGAGCGTTGCCCCCAAGGTTCCTGCATTTTCCGCATCCATGCCAGTTTCAGTATTAGACGACAAAGATTGCCCTCATACCATCGTGCCAAAAGTTCTAAATCATAAAAAAACATACTTTTTCAAGATTTTATTCATATTTCACTATGTTTACAATATGATTGAACGAATACTTGCAGAACGCATAAGCGGAAAAGCCGGTAGAGGAAAGGCAATTATTATAATTGGGCCCCGGCAGGTTGGTAAAACGACATTGATCAAAAAATTGCTCAGGAACGAGCGATATCAATTTTTTGATGGTGACGACCCACGTATCAGAACATTATTGGACACCCCAAACACGGATCAAATCCGTGCCTTTATCGGCGATCACAAAGTCGTATTTATTGATGAAGCACAGCGGATCAACAATATAGGCCTAACGATGAAAATAATAATTGATCAGCTAAAGGATGTTCAATTATGGATTAGCGGCTCCTCTTCCTTTTCACTGTTCAATGAGCTCAATGAACCACTTACCGGGAGGAAATGGGAATACGAACTATTTCCAATAAGCTGGGAAGAATTTGAGCATCATGTAGGGTTTATTGAAGCCGATCAGCAATTAGAAAGAAGATTGGTATACGGCATGTACCCTGACGTAATCAACAATCCTAATGAAGAGCCGGAAATTTTGGGAAATCTGGTTAGCAGTTATTTATACAAAGATGTTTTGTCTTATGCTGGAATAAGAAAACCTCAGGTATTGGATAAGCTGATTCAGGCATTGGCTTTACAAATCGGAAGTGAAGTCCGTTACAATGAGTTGAGCCAGTTAGTGGGTGTGGACCGGAACACCATCGAGAAGTACATAACGATATTGGAACAAGGATATGTCGTATTCAGGCTTCCAAGTTTTAACCGAAACGTTAGAAATGAAATCAAAAAAGGAAGGAAAATCTATTTTTATGATAATGGCATTCGAAATGCTGTAATTGGTGCCATGGACAACCTGGCATTAAGATCAGATGTCGGACAACTTTGGGAGAACTTTCTTATCTCAGAGCGAATAAAAATGAATAAATATAAATTCACCCTTGCAAAATCTTTTTTTTGGAGAACAAACCAGCAGCAGGAAATTGATTACGTTGAGCAAAGAGGGCTGAATTTGAAAGCCTACGAATTTAAATGGAACCCAAATAAGCGCGCTAAAATCTCAACTACTTTCACTAAAGCTTATGATGCCGAAGGGTTCCTGATTAACAGAGAAAACTTTCGAGCATTTGTTAAGTAGATACCGGTCCTTCCATCTACCTAACTGGCATGCGTTAGCTCGTTTATTACTATAATGCCGGAGTGGGAATTTTCAATGTGCAGGCTTGGGACTTTAACAAGAGGGGCTCACCACGCCCCCATCATTCACCAAAATCCAGTTCCCGTGGACATCCAGGGAAGTGGTATAGACACTGGAATATGCCCAACTAGCCTTAAGATTATACAAAATAAGCCTTCAAAACCGAAGCTCCATTCCCCTACGCCCCTTGCCAAACCACGGCGCCTTGAACTGAACAATCAGCGTGAGGTTGAGCTCATTGATGGGGCGGAGCATTTCCCGCTCCCTGTTCCTCAGCCCCAGGCCATGAATGTAGGAAAGCTCTACCCTATACCTTTTGTACCAGCAGGCGAGCGACAGGTGTGAGGTGTACTCGAAATAACGATGATCAGGAATGTTGCCCCCAAAATTTCGACGAGTAGCCCTTGTTAGCCACAATTATTAATACTCAATATTCACTTACCCTAAAACGTCCGCATTGGATATTCATACTATCGGGTGCATTAACGAAATGATTAACACTCCTTTGCGGGAAGCGAACTTGAAAATGCCCCTCTACGATACTAGTGTCTTGATTAAAATAATCAAGGATTAAAAAGTCATTATAAGTCAGTTCATCATCGGGAGAAAAATCAAAGTCTCCAACTATGGAATGGTCTTCAAGGTAAGTATATTTAGTTCGCGCTACATTTGGAATGGGTACATTACTGTATGAAAACCCCAGCCAAATTGTATCATTTAAGTCCGTAAGTTTATTAATAATAAAATATAGATAGCCATCTATACTATTCGATTCATACTTCCGCAAGTTTACTAACATCATTGCAGATGGGGTGTTTATTTCTAACTCAGTATTATCTGCTATCCAACACTCCTCATTCATCACACCAACACCATAAAAATCCCCCGGAGTCGAGCAATCCATTTCGCTACAATCAACCACCATGCCATCAGGTTCTTTTATCATCATATCATCATCATTGCAACAGCTTATAAGAAATGAAAACAGAATCATATTGAGAAAGTATAACTGCTCTTTCATTAGTGTACGATTATTATGGGCAGATGAAAATATCTTTCGGCAGATTTTAACTCAATATTAATAAAATGTGCGATCAGAATAAGCGCTTATCCTAGTGGCTTAAGACATAAATAATTGATAATTTTAAACGTTCTTTGACAGAAAATACCATGGGAAGAGGCCAAGCACCGGCTGTCCCAATCCCGATGACTCTACTACAAAAGGAGATATTGCAGGATATAGGGCGCCGGCATACGACAAGCCAGCAACTAGCCAAGCGCATCAAGCTATTGCTAATGGCCAATCAAGGACAAAGCAATTCCCACATCAAAAGGGAACTGGATATTTCACTGAATACGGTAAAATCCTGGCGCAGGCGCTGGGAGGCAAACTATGATAATTTGGTATCCTATGAATCGTATTTGGAGAATCAAGAAGTGAGCCCCTTGGATTTACGCAAACGTTTAATCAGTACGTTAAAAGACTCGCCTCGTTCGGGAGCGCCGAAAACCATCACCTTAGCCCAGGAAAAACAGATCATAGCCCTAGCCTGCGAGCCCCCAGCCGATTACCAGGTAGAAATGGCTGATTGGACGCACGAGATGCTGGCCAAAGTTGCCATAGCGAAAGGCATCGTGGCCAGTATTTCCTCCCGGCAAGTAGGGAGGATTTTAAAAAAGCAGCCCTCTTCAGCCTCATAAATCAGAGTATTGGCTATTCCCAAAGATCGAAGATTGGGGAGCCTTCGTGCTCAGGGTTGCTTTGGTTTGCCAGTTCATTCTCGATTCTGTGCTGCGCAAGCACCCCAACCGCCATGTCATAAGCATCGACGAAAAAACGGGTATCCAGGCTATAGAGCGTGCCAAAGGTGCAGCCCCCAAAAGCAAGGGGGCACACCAACGGGTGGAATATGAGTACATCCGTCACGGTACAACGACGCTGATTGCCGCTAACAACGTGGAAAATGGCCAGGTCATCAACTACCGTATGGGAGACACTCGGGATGAAACAGATTATGCTGACTTCATCAAATGCACCGTCCATGCACTGCCAGAAATGGACCAGGTTATTATTTTGTCCGACCAGCTCAATACCCATATGTCGGAATCGCTGGTCCGCTGGATTGCCGAGTGCGAAGGGTATGATGAAGGCCTGGGCACAAAAGGCCGGGAGGGCATCTTAAAAAACATGGTAACTCGTAGGCGTTTCCTGGAAAAAGAAGAGCACCGTATCAGATTTGTCTTCACGCCCAAGCATTGCTCCTGGCTCAACCCAATCGAAAATTGGTTCGCTAAGCTGCAGCGTCATGTGATTAGCAATGGCAATTTTTCTTCAGTCGAAGAGCTACAAATCAAAATAGAAGCCTACGTGGCTTTTTACAATGAGTGCTTGGCTAAACCTCTAAAATGGAAATTTAAAGGCTTCGACAAGGACCGGGAACCTCTCATTTAAATTGTCAGAAACTTATGTCTTAAGCCACTAG
>PR_CR_10_Liq_2_inCRDRAFT_1000525_pt1 | contig 10690 bp, 10 predicted proteins | sample PRCRCaboRojoPR_FD_10245 | JGI IMG/M metagenome (IMG submission 10245) | reverse complement strand
ACTTCATCAACACGGTTTAGGAACTCTGGGCGGAAGTTCTGCTTCAGCTCCTCGTTCACCCTTGCCTTCATCTGCTGGTAGTCATTCTGGATATCGCCCTCCAGGGTGAATCCCAATGCCCCACGGGTAATCTCACGAGATCCGAGGTTGGTGGTCATGATGATGATGGTGTTTTTGAAATCAACAACCCTTCCCTGACCGTCAGTCAGCCTTCCCTCTTCCAAGATCTGCAGCAAGCTGTTGAAGATGTCTGGGTGCGCTTTTTCAATCTCATCAAACAAAACAACACTGAATGGTCGGCGGCGAACCTTCTCGGTTAGCTGACCACCCTCGTCGTAGCCTACGAATCCCGGAGGGGCTCCGAATAGACGGCTGACGGTGTGCTTCTCGCCATACTCACTCATATCAAGTGAGATCAATGCATCCTCGTCCTCAAACAGGAACTCTGCCAAAGCCTTCGCAAGCTCAGTTTTTCCAACACCGGTCGGACCGGCAAAGATAAAGCTTCCGCTTGGGCGCTTGGGGTCTTTCAGACCGGCACGCTGTCTGCGGATGGTCTTTGACAGAGCACTGATTGCCTGCTCTTGACCGATGACGCGCTTGTGAAGCTCCTCCTCCATGAAGACAAGCTTGGCGCCCTCTTCTTCGGTGAGCTTGAAGACCGGAATTCCGGTTGCCTGGGCCAAAACCTCAGCAATCATTCCCTCATCAACAACGCCTTCAACATCGACGTTTCCGTCTCTGAACTCCTGCTCCTTCTGCTTCGATTCAGCGTTGAGCTTTTTCTCCTCATCACGCTTCTGTGCGGCCAGCTCAAAGTCCTGGTCGGCAATAGCCTGCTCCTTGGCCTGCTTTGCCTCCTCGACTTTCTGCTGTGCTTCCTTGAGCTCCGGCGGGGCTGATAGGAAACTTAGCTTCAGTCTCGCTCCGGCCTCGTCGATTAGATCGATTGCCTTATCCGGCAACTGTCTGTCGGTGATGTAACGATCAGACATTGAAACCGCTGCAACAACTGCCTCGTCAGTGATAGTGACCTTGTGGTGCTTTTCATAGCGGTCTCTCAGACCTTTCAAAATATTGATTGCCAAAGCCGGTGATGGCTCATTGACCAAAACTGTCTGGAACCTGCGAACCAATGCTGCATCTTTTTCAAAGTGCTTGCGGTATTCATCCAATGTGGTCGCACCAATTGTTTGCAACTCACCCCTTGCAAGCATAGGCTTCAAAATGCTGGCTGCGTCAATAGCACCCTCTGCGGCACCAGCACCTACCAGGGTGTGAATCTCATCAATGAAGGTGATGATGTCACCTCTGGTGCGAATCTCCTTGGTGACCTTTTTTAGTCTTTCTTCAAAATCTCCACGGTAGCGAGAACCAGCTATCAATGAACCCATGTCCAATGTATAGAGCTGTTTGCCGCGCAGGATTTCAGGAACGTTGCCTGACACAATCGCTTGCGCCAATCCCTCAACAACCGCGGTCTTACCAACACCGGGCTCACCGATCAGGATTGGATTGTTCTTGGTCCTACGAGCAAGAATCTGCATTACGCGCTCTACCTCGCGCTCACGTCCAACAACCGGATCAAGCTTTCCTTCAGCAGCAGCCTGGGTCAGGTTCTTTCCATACTGGTCAAGAATCTGGCTTCCCTTTTGCTGAGGTGGAGGGGTGTCAGCTCCAACCGAAACTGTCTCATTTCCCTGGTAGCCGCTTAACAGCTGAATGACCTGTTGCCTTACCTTGTTGGTGTCGGCACCAAGCTTGGTCAAAACCTGAGCCGCAACTCCCTCGCCCTCGCGAATAAGTCCAAGAAGCAGGTGCTCGGTTCCGATATAGCTGTGACCCAGCTGCAATGCCTCCCTGAGGCTAAGCTCCAAAACTTTCTTTGCACGAGGCGTGAACGGAATGTGCCCGCTCGGTGCCTGCTGGCCCTGGCCGATAATTTCCTGAACCTGTTCTCTAACCTGCTCCAGGGAAATATTGAGTGATTCAAGCGCTTTGGCTGCGACTCCCTCGCCCTCGTGAATCAGTCCTAGCAGGATGTGTTCGGTGCCAATGTAGTTGTGATTGAGAAGCTTTGCCTCTTCCTGGGCAAGCACAACCACCCGTCGAGCTTTATCGGTAAATTTCTCAAACATCTTTGAACACCTCCGTAGTTCTGTACTGAGATGTTAAACCGATGAGGGGGTCGAATAATACCCGTGTTCGCCAACGGGTGAACTAGGACTGATCGCGATTATTGCGCTCTTCGGTCTCAATCCTGCTGTATTCCTCGCGCTCACCGCGATCTGCGCGAATGATTGAGCGCATAACAACATAGAACAAAAGTCCCACCAGGGCAGGTGGAACCAGCGACAGCATCGCGTCGCCTAAAATTTGCCAGCCATTCATTTCTTGCACGCTTTACTTAACAAGAGGGAACAAAATTGTTTCCCGAATTCCCAAACCAGTTAATGACATCAGCAATCGGTCTATGCCCATTCCCATTCCACCACTGGGTGGCATGCCATACTCAAGGGCCTTCAAAAACTCCTCGTCCAAGCGCATTGCCTCGGATCACCACCGGCGGCCAAAGCTGCCTGAGCTACAAAGCGCTCCCTTTGAATGACTGGATCAACAAGCTCTGAATATCCCGTTGCCTGCTCAAAGCCGCGTATATACAGATCCCACTTCTCAACCACGCCGGGCTTACTACGGTGATCCCTTGTTAGAGGAGAGGTGTCAACCGGAAAGTCAGTTACAAAAAATGGCTCAGGGTGCTTTGATTTGTAAAAATGCTCCCAAAGCTCTTCCACATATTTACCATGCAATGGATGGGCCACCTCAATATCGAGCTTGTCAGCGAATTTCTTGAGGGTTTTCAAATCCGTCTCCGGTGTGATTTCCTCACCCATTTCTTCGCTCAACGATTCATACATTGGAACTTTCTTCCAATCACCGCCCAGATCGTATTCACTCTCGTCATCCAGAGTGACAACAGTGGTCCCAAAGACGTCGTTTGCTGCATTTTGAATTAGCTCTTTCGTCAAAACTGCCATGCCGTCGTAATCGGTATAGGCCTCATAGGCCTCCAGCATCGCGAACTCTGGCGAGTGAGAACTATCGGCTCCCTCATTTCTGAAGTTTCTATTTATCTCAAATACGCGCTCTAGACCTCCGACCACAGCTCTCTTCAAAAACAGCTCTGGTGCTATGCGCAAATAAAGGTCCATGTCGTAGGCATTCATATGAGTTTTGAATGGCCTGGCTGAGGCGCCCCCGTGCATCACCTGCAGCATCGGTGTTTCCACCTCCGTAAACGCATGCTTATGGAAGGTCTTTCTAAGTGACTGCATCACCTCACTGCGAACCTTCACAACCTCACGGGCTTTATCCCTAACGATCAAATCCAAATAACGGTTTCGGACCCGAACCTCTTCAGAAAGCTCCGAGTGCAGATTCGGCATTGGTCGAATGGTCTTGGCTGCCATCTGCCAACTATCGGCCAAAATCGAAAGCTCTCCGCGTTTTGAGGTGATTACCTCGCCACTTACAAACACGTGATCGCCAAGATCTACAAGCTCTTTCCATAAGTCCAATTGCTCTTGACCTACTTTGTCCAAGCTGATCATGGCCTGAATTCTTGCCCCGCCGCCGGCCTGCAAAGATGCGAAACAAAGCTTTCCCGTATTTCTCAAAAACATAATTCGACCGGCAACCGCCACTGTCTCACCGGTAGAAACATCACTTTCTAGATTCGGGTAGTGGTTTTTAACCTCTTCGATTGAGTGGGTAACTGGCAGGCCTACCGGATATGCCTCACCTGCTGCAATTAGCTGCTCACGCTTTTGTAAGCGGTAGCCCATCTGCTCGGGAAGATCATCTCCTGCTAGCTCTTGCTCCAATTAGCTTCCTTTGATTGAAATTTCGCGGTTGTCAATCAATCTGACATCACCGACATAACCAGCAAATAAGGCTAGCGTAATGCCCGAGTAATCATCATCCACAGACTGAAAACTCTCGCTATCCACAATCTCCAAGTAGTCAACTTTGATATCCGGGTGGAGCATCTCCCTGGCTTCAGTCTTTGCAGAATTGGCGGTCTTGCCTTCACAGGAGCTGAGTGCTCTATTGATTGTTCGGGCAATCTCAATCTGATCCGCATCCAATCTTGCATTTCTGCTGGAGAGGGCAAGACCGTGCTCGTCACGAACAGTGTCACCTGCAATTATTTTTAGTGGCATTCTTCTACCACTGGAGAGCTGGTGAGCAACCATCTGTCTAATAAGAGCAAGCTGCTGGGCATCTTTTTTTCCAAAGACCGCAATATCTGGTGTGACCAGATCAAAAAGTCTCGAGACGACTGTGAGCACTCCTTGAAAATGTCCTGGTCGGAACTCCCCCTCTAAAACCTCACCCAAATTGCTTCCTATGTCTTCGGGGCTAATTAGGTTGGGGGACTCTGGATAAATCGTCTCTGGCTCCGGCAAAAATAAAAGGTCAACTCCGCTGTCGTTGAGCAGTCGCGCATCGACTCCCAGGGACTGTGGATAGTTTTCGTAATCACTCGGGTCATTGAATTGCAGGGGATTTACAAAAATGCTGGCAACTACAAAATTCTCTTCGCTTCTCACCTGGTCAACCAGCGAAAGGTGCCCGCCATGCAAAGCCCCCATAGTGGGGATGAATGCAATCCTTTTGCCCTCAGAACGTGCCTGGGCAATCAGCTGCTTCAGCTGTTCCGCCTGAGTGACCTGTTTCAACTCTCAAAATCCTCCGGGTTTGGGCTAAATCCACCCTCACGCAATGCGCGCTCAACAGCCGCTCTGGCCATTGGTGCTACCAAGTCAACCACTCTAGGAACCTCTTCCGCATCCAACTCGCTAATAGCCTGCGAGACAATCATTTTTGGAAAATTATTCAGAGAGCTATACGCCTCTGCAAAAGCGGGTCGCTGGTACTCGGCGATCACAATCGGATCGCTTCCAATTTCCATTGCAAGACCCTGCGCGATTGGCAAAACTGAATCAGGGGCTGTTATCGCACAAACACTGTCTTGCAAGGTCAATAAATCCACGCTGGTTCCGGTGAAATCAACGATTGGATGAAGAGCAATGGGGATAGCCCCTGCTCTGGCAGCACTTGCCAGGATTGCATAGCCTCTGTCTGGTGCGCAGTGAAGAACAATCTTGCCCGGAGCAAAATAACCAAGCTGCGCCAGACCAGTGACCGCCTCCTCTGTGGCGGCAGAATCCATAGCCATAATTATCAGGTCGCAGCGCTCAACCACCTCTTGCATGCTAACCATTTCTACCTTTGGCAAAAGTGAGTCCGCACGCTCAATTGATTCATCGGCTTCCACGCTGATTGCCTCGGCCGTGTGACCAGCACCAGCCAATGCCTTCACCAAAATGATGCCCTCTAGGCCATCACCAATGCTTCCAACTTTCATACGGCCCGGTTTATTACTCATGAACTGGTCTCACCCTCTTCCAAATCATCGGGAGTGCGAAGATTTCTCTCGCCAAGAATGCCAGCGAGCACGGTCATTAAGAGGCCAAAGCCCCCCACAACGCCGAGGTTGGGAATAACTGGTTAGAAATATTCATAACCAGAAATATCAACGCCCCCAGATGCCAGCCTAGAAAACCACTGCCCACATACGCTACAGATTTTGTCAAAACTAATAAACGAAATGACCATATGGGATCTGGTCTCGCAGGCCGTTTACTTACTTTTCCATCCCTAAACTCCGCTAGTTTACGCTGATAGGAGGCTATTCGGATGGTTAGAGTGAACACCACCGCACCGGTAATAAATAAATTTAGAGAAAGTAGCGGGTGAGTGAAAACCAGTGCCAATCCGCTAGATAAAAGCCATTGCAAATAGAAATATCCGAGTGCCAACCAGAGAATTGCTATCGCACTCAGTTGCGAAATCGACAGTGGCTTCAAATTAGGCCTCCTGCACGCTGGATCTGAATTTCTCCGCAAGTTTTGCAACTTTGCCGTGGCCCGGCAAGACTGCCTCAGGCTCAATCTCTAACCAAGGGACCAAAACAAATCCCCTTTGGTGCGCTCTCGGGTGAGGAATCTGCAGGTTCTTTGTCTGCACAAGTTCCGCTCCAAAAACAATGATGTCAATATCCAGTGTCCTTGGTCCCCAGCGCTCGAGTCGAACTCGACCATGAGCGTTTTCAATTTCAAATAGCTTTTTGAGCAACTTCTTGGGTTCAAGCTTTGTTTCTACCTTCACAACGCAATTTATAAACTTTGGCGCTTTGTCGTCTTCGCCATCCAGTGTTAAAGCCACTGACTCATAAAAAGAGCTCCGCGCGATGAGCTTCACTGACTTTAGTTCAGCTATCTGGCTGATGGCGCTTTCTAACGTCTGATCTCTATCCCCGAGGTTCCCCCCAAGTGCCAAAACCGCCTCAGTCACCATCGCTCCGATGTTCGAACAACTGTTGTTGAAACATTTTTGAAAGGGACTTCAATTGGAGCTTCTGGCTTATGAACAGTGATCTCAACTGATTTGACCAACAGGTAGTTTTTCAAAATCTCAGTGGCAATTCGATCAGCCAAAACCTCAATTAGGTTCACTGGTTCCGCCTGGATTTGGTCATTTATTAGCTCTGCGATTGCTGAGTAGTCAACAGCGTGATTTATGTCATCGGTTTCGATTGCCTGTTCGGTATCAACCTCTAATTCACAGTCAACAATGAATCTCTGACCACTGGTTCGTTCAGAGGTCAAAACCCCGTGATAACCAATAGCCTCAACACCACTGAGTCTGATCACCTGGTTCAATCGAACTTCCCTAATTGCTCAACTAAATTGATCGCATCCATTGACGCCTGCACATTATGAACTCTAATCCCCCACAAACTGTGTTGCATCAATAATGCGGTCAGCACCGCGGTTGCCAGATCTCTTCGCTGGTTGTCCATCTCTAAAAACTCTGGGTCCAGTGCACTCGATAGAAATCTTTTCCTGGAATGACCAACCAGAATTGGCATCTCAAGTTCTTTCAGCCGATCAAGCCTTGCTACCAGTTCCCAGTTCTGACCCATGTCTTTAGCAAAACCCAGGCCAGGGTCAACGATGATTTTGTTTGGATCAACACCAGCCGTAACTGCTGAGTCAACCTGTTTTTTTATTTCGCCTACAACCTCAGTGGCGATGTCCTGATAATCAGCTTCTCGATACATCTCTTTGGAATGACCTCGCCAGTGGCTGATGATGTAATGAGCCTCTGCACCAGCCATGACTTTGTGCATATCTGCATCCGCCAACCCACCGCTGACGTCGTTTATATACCTCGCTCCCATACTCAGGGCAATTTCAGCGGTGGATGCATTCATGGTGTCAACGCTTAGGTCAACAACCTCCGCAAGCTCGGTCATCACTGGCAACAGTCTTCGCTGCTCCTCAAAAACCTCAATCCGTTCAGCTCCCGGTTTGGTTGACTCTGCTCCGATGTCGATGATTTCCGCACCTTGCGAGTGCAGAAGCTGCGCTTGAGCGTATGCGGCCTGCGGGTCGTTGAATAATCCGCCATCGCTGAAGCTATCCGGGGTGAGGTTTATAACCCCCATCAACTTTGGTCTCATTTTGAAATAAGCCCCATCGCTTCTTGGCGGTATTCGGGTTTTTCCATCAAGCCTCTTGCAGAAGACGTGAGTGTGTTTACCTCTGGCTGCCTTGCTCCCCTTGAGGCCACACACTGGTGTTTTGCCTCCAAGACAACCAAGACTCCCTTTGGATCCAAGCCCTCCGCAATCGCATCAGCAATTTGGTTTCCCAAGTTCTCCTGAAGCTGTGGTCTAGATGCCAAAACTTCAACCACCTTGGCTATTCGACCAAGACCGATGATTTTTTTATCAGGCAAGAAAGCGACATGGGCAACACCTGTGAATGGAAGTAAGTGATGCTCACAAATCGAAACCAAATCAATATCTTTTAGCATCACTAGCTCGGTTGAATCCGCTGGGAAAGTCTCCTGCAAATACTCAAGCGGATCGGAAGCGATGCCCTTGAAAAACTCTTGGTAGCTCTCGCTGACTTTTTCAGGGGTGTCTCTAAGCTCTGCTCTATCCGGGTTTTCGCCTATTGCCTCCAATAGTTCCCTGACCGCCCGCTGGATTCGCTCGCTGTCCATCAGCTCTCTTTGGGTGTGGAAGAGTTCTTGGTTACAGGCTTCTTCGCCGGGGTCTTAGAACTTGTTTTCTTTGCAGTCTTCTTAGCCGGTTTGGCCTTAGCTAGCTCCTTGACAATTCGCTCGGGAACGTCGATTGGGCCTTTGCGAGAGTGAGGTCGTGACTCACTTGAGTGCCAAACCTTACGCTTTGGAAGCTTTTTCACCGGCTCAAATATCCTGGCGATGTCCTCTTGGTTCAGAGTCTCTTTTTGCAAAAGCTGCTCTGCAAGCTCATCCAACACAGCACGGTTTTTAGTTAGCGCCTGATGCGCCTCATCTAATGCGCTATCCAAAATCTTTTGAACCTCAGTGTCCACAAGCTCCGCAATCCGCTCCGAGTGGTCTTTCGCACTCGCCAGATCTCGACCCAGGAATGGTTCACTTGATCCGCTTCCTAAAGATATGGAGCCAATCTCCGAACTCATTCCGTACTTGGTCACCATTTGCCTCGCGGTATTGGTGGCTTTTTCAAAGTCGTTGCTTGCACCGGTGGTTGGATCCTGAAAGACAATCTCTTCTGCAACTCGTCCACCCATGGCATAGGCAATCTGGTCAAGTAGCTGATTTCTAGAAACTGAATACCTGTCCTCAACGGGAAGCACCATGGTGTATCCAAGCGCTCGCCCCCTTGGCAGAATAGTTATCTTCGAAACCGGATCGCTGTGATTGAGACTTGCCGCCACCAAAGCATGCCCTGCTTCGTGATAGGCGGTTATCAACCTCTCGTTGTCTTTCATAATCGAAGACTTCTTCTGTGGCCCACCAATCACGCGATCAATCGCCTCGTCCAAAACCTCAGCATCAATCTCGGTGCGATCAAGTCTGGCAGCCAACAAAGCAGCCTCGTTTAGCACGTTAGCAAGATCGGCTCCTGTGAAACCGGGAGTTCTACGCGCAATGACAGCTAGGTCAACGTCTTTGGCAATTGGCTTGTTCTTAGCGTGCACCTTCAGAATCATTTCTCGACCCTTTAGGTCCGGAGCCCCCACTCCAACCTGACGATCAAACCTGCCAGGACGCAATAAAGCGGGGTCTAAAACATCTGGTCGGTTGGTCGCTGCAATCAAAATCACATTGGTGTTTGTATCAAAACCATCCATTTCGACCAAAAGCTGATTCAGTGTTTGCTCGCGCTCGTCGTTTCCGCCTCCAACACCAGTTCCTCGGTGGCGACCAACGGCGTCAATTTCATCAACAAAAATAATCGCCGGAGCACTCTGTTTCGCCTGCTCAAACAAGTCTCTGACTCGGCTGGCTCCAACACCGACAAACATCTCAACAAAATCACTTCCAGAAATCGAGAAAAACGGAACTCCCGCTTCACCGGCAACCGCCTTAGCGACCAAAGTCTTACCCGTTCCCGGAGGGCCGTAAAGCAAAACACCGCGAGGAATTTTCGCTCCAAGGTCACGGAATTTCTTTGGTTCTTCCAAAAACTCTTTGATCTCGTGAAGCTCTTCCATCGCCTCTTCAACCCCGGCAACATCTTCAAAAGTGATGTTGGAGGTTTCTTTGCTCACCATCTTTGCCTTGGATTTACCAAACTGCATTACACGGTTATTGCCACCCAGGGCTCCGCTCATGATGAACCAGAAAATCAATCCGATCAGAATGAAGGGAAGCAGTGTTCCTAACAGCGATAAAAACCAAGGGGTGTTGGGAACCTCATCGGTCCAACCGTCAGATGGTCTGGCCGACTGAACCAGCTCGGCAATAAAACTGTCCCTACCGGTGACGAAGTAGAACTGGACCTGATCACCCAAAGCACCATCGGGTGAGGACAGTGTCAGATCCACTCGCTGCTCTCCGTCAAAGATGACAGCTCGCTCAACGTTTCCGTTTTCGAGGTATTCGATTCCCTGTTGGGTGTCAATTTTTTGAAAACCACCGCCCGTTAGCAGCGATGAACCGATGATCAAAACACCAATTGCAGCTGCAATCCAAATCCACGGACCGCTAAAGATTCGCTTTGAAAGTGGTTTCTTCTTCTTTTCTTCGCTCACTATTTCCTATAAACCTCTGGATTTAGCACACCCACGCCCTTGAGTGAGCGGTAATGCTCGGCGTAGTCCAATCCGTATCCAACAACAAATTCATTCGGTATATCAAACCCAACCCAACGGACATCAATTTCAACCTGAATCGCATCGGGCTTCCTCAGCAGTGTGACAACCTCGACAGATTTTGCCCCACGCGCCTTCAGATTTGCTGTGAGCCAAGACAGCGTTAGTCCGCTATCGACAATGTCTTCAACTATCAACACGTCCCTGCCCTGGACATCGGTGTCGAGGTCTTTGAGAATTCTCACAACCCCGCTACTGGTCGTGCCCGAACCATATGAACTGACTGCCATCCAGTCCATCTCAACTGGTTCGCCCATCTCGCGCAGGAGATCTGCCATAAACATGACGGCACCTTTGAGGACTCCTACGCAAAGCACGTTGCCGCCTTTGTAGTGCGAATCAATTTGCTTGGCCAGTTCAACAACTTTTTGTTGAATCTGCTCCGGGCT
>PR_CR_10_Liq_2_inCRDRAFT_1000524_pt1 | contig 10703 bp, 5 predicted proteins | sample PRCRCaboRojoPR_FD_10245 | JGI IMG/M metagenome (IMG submission 10245) | reverse complement strand
CGGCGTACCGCCGCTGGATGCGGCCGCGCCACCATCGCCGCTCGGCGAGCCCTGCGGCGCGGCACCCGAGCCACCGCCGCCCGGTTTCGGACCCTGGCCCGCGGGGGGCTGTCGCTTGCCCCGCAGCAAGGTCTTCAGCCAGTCGAACAGCAGCAGGAAGAGGCCGCGCACCAGGTAGAACAGCATCATCAGCGCACCACCCAGCTTGCCGAGCAGCGACGATGAGGACTCGGGCCGGGGGGCGGGTGCGCCCTGCGAACGGGTCTCGCTCGTCTCGCGCTCGTCCTCCAGCATTTCTTCGGCGCATGGCACCGTCGTGCCACGGGGCGCACTCGCCACGGCCACCTCACACAGATCCCGGCTCGCGGCGACGCAGCCCAGCGGAATGACGATGAGGGTCAGCAAGGTGGAGACCAGCACCCCCGAGGAGAGGGAAATGGCCATGCCCTGGAAGATCGGGTCGGTGAAGATGACGCTGGAGCCCGCCACCAGCGCCAGGGCGGTGATGACGATGGGCCGCGTGCGGGTCTTGCAGGCGCGGATCACCGCTTCGGCCACCGGCACGCCCTTCTGTACCTCGTGGACGGAAAAGTCCACAAGCAGGATGGAGTTGCGCACGATGATGCCGGCGAGCGCGATCCAGCCGATCATGGAGGTGGCCGTGAACTCGCCACCCAGCCCGAGCTCGAACATCAACCAGTGTGCCGGGATGATGCCGAGCAGGGTGAGCGGAATGGGTGCCATGATGACCAGCGGAATCCGAAAGTTACCGAACTCCCAGACCACCAGGATGTAGATCAGCACCAGGGCGACGGCGAAGGCGGCGCCCATGTCGCGGAAGGTTTCGTAAGTGACCGTCCACTCGCCGGTCCATTCGAACCCGGTGACGCGGTCCGTCGGCGGCGGCCCGAGCCAGTATGCCTTGGGCACCGTGCCGTCGGGTGCGACATAGCCCATGGCGTCGAGGCGATCCTGGACCTGCAGCATGGCGTAGACCGGTGCCGCCAGGTCGCCGCCCACGTCGGCCACGACATATTCGATGGCGCGCAAGTCCTTGCGGTAGATGATCTGCTCTTCGGGCACGCGCTCGAAGCGCCCGAGCTCGCGCAACGGCACCGTGAAGCCCGCGTTGGAGCGGATGGGCAGGTCGCCCAGGCGGTCGATCTGGGAGCGCTCGGCCAGCGGCACCTGGAGCACGATGTTCACCGGCTCGTGGCCCGACTTCATCTTGACATCACCCAGGGTGGCGCCGCCCAGGGCCATGGCCAGGTTCTGGTTGATGGCGTCCACGGAGATGCCGCGGCGGACGGCTTTCTCGGTGTCCACTTCGAAGCGCCAGTAATCGAAGGGCTCGCGGATATAGTTATCCACGTCGCGGGTGCTCTCTGCCTGCGCGAAGATATCCGTCAGCTCGCGGGCGAAGTCCCGACGGACCTCCGGCGAAGGCCCGTGCACCTCCGCCACCACCGATTGCAGCACCGGCGGCCCGGGCGGCATTTCCACGACGGCGATATGTGCGCCGCTCTCGTCCGCCAGGGGCCTGAGCAGGTTACGGGCCTCGACGGCGATCTCGTGGCTGGAGCGCTCGCGTTTTTTCTTGTTCTTGAGCTGGACCTGCAGCTCGCCCTGCCAGGGGTCATCGCGCAGGTAGTAGTGGCGCACCATGCCGTTGAAGTCAAACGGGCGCGCCGTGCCGGCATAGAGCTGCAGCGCCGTCACCTCGGGGATGGTGCGCAGCTTCTCGGCCATGCGATGGGCCAGATTGGCCGTCACCGGCAGGGCCGTGCCCTCGGGCATGTCCAGCACCACCGAGAACTCCGGCTTGTTGTCCAGCGGCAGCATCTTCACCGGCACCCACTGGAAGTAGAAGAACGACAGCGTGAACAGGAAGGTGCCCCACATGATCAGCTTGAACAGGAAGCGTTTGCCCTTGCTCTCGATCAGCGGAACCAGGATGGCCACGTAGAGCTTCTCGAGGCCCTCGGCCTCGCGATGCTCGCGCTTCTCAGCAATCTCGAGATAGCGCATGGATGGCTTGAGCCATTTGGAAATGGCCAGGTACGGCGTGAATACGAAGGCCGCGAACAGGGAGATCAGCATGGCCACCGAGCCGAGGGCCGGAATCGGCTCCATGTACGGGCCCATCATGCCGCTGACGAAGCCCATGGGCAGCAGCGCGGCGATGACCGTGAAGGTGGCGAGAATGGTGGGATTGCCCACCTCGCGCACGGCGTCGACGGCGGTGTGATCGTCGGTGCGCCCCTCTTCCAGCCAGCGCCGATAGATGTTCTCGACCACGACGATGGCATCGTCGACGAGGATACCGATGGAGAAGATGAGCGCGAAGAGGCTGACGCGGTCAATGGTGTAGTTGGTCACCCAAGCCATGAAGATGGTCATCAGGAGCACCACCGGGATCACCAACAGCACGACCATGGCCGGCTTCAGGGCGCGGAAGGCGGCGAGCACCAGCAGGAAGACGAAAAAGGTTGCGATGAAGAGCTTTTTGATGAGGTCCGAGACCTTCTCGTCCGCGGATTCGCCGTAGTTGCGGGTGACGCTCACCTCGACGTTGTTGGGGATGCGCCCGCCCTTGAGCTCCTCCACCTTGTCCATGATGGCGTTGGCGACCGTGACACCATTGGTGAGCTCCTTCTTGGCGATGGCGATGGTCACCGCCGGCACGCCGTCCGCCTTGACCCCGTCCGCTGCCGCCGGCCCGGTGTAGTAGGCCACCAACTGTTTGGCGTCTTCGGGCTCGCGCTGCACCTGGGCCACGTCGTAGACGTAGACGGGGATCTCGTTGTACGTGCCCACCACGAGCCGGGCGATCTCGTCTGCGCTCTTGAGGAAGGAGCCCGTCGTCACCGAGAAATGCGCGCCGCTGGACTCGACGCCGCCGGCCGTCGCCTCCGCATTGGCGGTGTTGATGGTGTTGGCCACATCGCCGAGGCTGATGCGGTAGCCGGACAACCGCTCGGGGAAGGCATCCACGGTGACCTGCTCGCGGCGCCCGCCCACGATGAAGGCATTCCCCGTATCGGGCACTTCTTTGAGCACCTGCAGCACATCCTGTGCGAGCAGCCGAAGCTGGCCGTCATCGACGTCCGGCCGCCCATCACCGTCCACATCCTTCGACCATAGCGTCAGTGTCACGATGGGCACGTCGTCGATGCCCTTGCTCTTCACCAGGGGCGGCATGACCCCGGGCGGGATCTTGTCCCTGTTGGAGGCGAGCTTGTCGTTCACCTTCACCAACGACGGCCCCATCTCCTCACCCACCTCGAACTGCACGGTGACGAGGCCCTGGCCGCGCTCGGCGGCGGAGTAGACGTGGTCCACCCCCGGAATCTCGCTGATCATCCGCTCCAGCGGCTGCATGGCGAGGTTACTCACCTGCTCCGCCGACGCCCCCGGATACTGCACCATGATATCGATCATGGGCACCGAGATTTGCGGATCCTCCTGACGGGGTGTGGCGATGAGCCCGAGCAGGCCCATCATCAGCATCGCGACGTAGAACAGCGGCGACAGTGGCGAGCGGAGGAAGAAGCGCGCCGTGCGGCCGGCAAGACCAAGGTTGTCCTCGTCGTAGGGCGGATCGCTGTTTGGATGGGTCCCGGCGTTGGCCCGGGTGCTGTCGTCCTGGCTCATGACTCGGTATCGGATTCGGTGTGAAGGCGAAGCGGCGCCCGGCGAGGGGGTTGGGCGCCATAATCCACCGCGGCCCGAGTGGAGCGCGGCGGCGATGGTCTAGCGCGCGCTGACTGGCGCGCGACCCCGGGCTGGGGGATCAGCGGCCCCCGTCGCCACTGCGGGACCAATTGCTGGTGATGCCCGCGCCCGGGTTCTGCAGGATGCGCTCGCCGGGACGCAGGCCGCTGAGCACCGTCACCATGGCGTCCGGCCGCGGCTCGCCGAGCCGAATCAGGCGCAGCTCCGGGTTGCCCTGCTCATCCAGCACGTAGACCCCGGGCAGGCTGCCATTGAAGCGCACGGCGGACCGGGGCACGACGGGGTTGACGCGCGCCGGTGCATTGAAGTCGGGCACCAGCACTTTCGCGTACATGCCGGGCTCCGAGACGCCCTGGGGCAGATCGAACTTGACCTTCACCGTATGGCGCTGCGGGTCGGCCATGGGGAAGATCTGAGCCACGCGCACGGGCACACCGTCGCCGCCGGTGCCGGCACGCGCGGGCACATCGAGCTCAGCGCGCAGCATCATGCCCTCGCGCAGGCCGGGACGCAGCCGCGCGGGGATGTCCACTTCCACCTGCAGGTACTCGACATCGGCGTAGTTCAGGAGCGGCTGGCCGGGCTGCACCGTATCGCCGACTTCGATGAATTTCTTGACGATGACCCCGTCGAACGGCGCCACCGCGCGCGCGTCGCGCAGCTTGGAGTCGAGGGCTCGCAGCTCGGCCTGCAGCGCCATCATGGCGTTGCGCGCCTCCTGGATCTGCGTGCCGGATGCGTACAGATCCGCCGACAGCTCGGCGTCTTGGTCGCGGTCGCCGATGAAGTCTTCCATGGGGCGGGTGAAGAACTGATCGAACAGATTCGGCACCCCCATGCCGCCGGGCGATGACCGCGAGCGCGGCGAGTACAGCTCACGGCCGTATTGCACACCGGCGTTTCGCAGCTGGGCATCTGCGGTGGCCAGCTGCGCCACCAATGCCTCGCGCTTGGCCCGGAGCTCACTGTCGTCGAGGGCGACCAGGGTGTCGCTCTCGTCGAAATCGTCGCCCTCGATGCCGGCGATGTACTGGACCCGGCCCGGCAGCTGTGCGGCGAATGTGACTTCTTTGTAGGGGATGACGGTGCCGCCGACCGAGACCGTCGGCAGCCCTTCCGCCTGCTTGACGACGTGGACGCCGTCGGCGCCCTGCGCGGCGGCATCCATGGCAAACAGCGGCAAGAGACAGGCAGCGAGCAGCCGAACAGCGACGAGGGAGGTTTTGCCCATGTGTACGGGTTCCTGAAGGCAGCGGAATGTGTTGTGCGGGTTGCGGCTTTGACCATTTTGCACCCGACGCCCGGACGTGGGCCAGCCGACGCCCGGGCGCAATGATCGCAGCACAGGCCTGCGTATGCCAGTGACCGCTCGGGCGATTGATGCGACAGCCGGTTGGGGGCGGTGGCGGTTGTGCCCGGTCCGGTCGTGTCCTGGCTGATGATGCTGGGCTGATGACGCTGGTCCGATGATGCTGGTCCGGCGATGCTGGGCCGATGACGCTGGGTCCGGTTGGGCTCGGCCCGATGGCCCTCGGCCGGCATCGGCGCCCGCGCCGTTTATCTTTATGTCATCAACGCAGAAGCTGTGGCCACGCTCCGGCGGGTTAGTATCTCGGAATCGGCCTACGACTTCAAGCAAACGAGCCATGAACCCGATCCAAATCAAGCCTTTGCCCTGATGGCACCGGTGCGGATGCGGCCGTGCTGGCGACAAGCGTTTGACTGCATTCGGCAAACCCGGGCTTGCCGGCGCTGGCCGACGATGCCCCGATGCCGCGCATCCCGTCGTATAGTAATGGGTGACACCCGCTCGCGCACCGTTCGTGCGACCGCCCGCCGCCTGCGCTGTCAGCCCCGGGCGCCGGTGCAGCCGTGTCGATGCCGACGGAGAGCCCAGCTTCAACGAAGAGGACACCGCCGATGCCTTCTGCGCTCGGACCGGAAACTGTGCAGCAACGCCTGAGCGACCTCGAGACCCACCTGGAGCAGGAGAATCCGATCCTGCTCAACGCCGTGCAGAGCTTCCGTACCCTCGACCAGGTCGCCTACGACCTGCATCTGCTGCCCCGGAACCAATCCTTCGCGAGCAAGGTCCCCTGGTGGCCGCTGATCTCGGTCCTGGGGACGTTCTCTGCGGGAAAATCGACGTTTATCAATGATTTTCTGGGGCAAAACCTGCAGCGTACGGGCAACCAGGCGGTGGATGACCGTTTCACGGTCATCGTCTACAGTCCCGAGAGCCGCAGCCATGCCCTGCCGGGCATCTCCCTCGACTCCGACCCGCGCTTCCCGTTCTATCAGATGTCGCAGCAGATCGAGCGTGTGGCCGGTGGCGAGGGCAAGCGCATCGACGCCTACCTGCAGCTCAAGACCTGCCGCAGTGACCGGCTCAAGGGCAAGATCGTCATCGACTCCCCCGGGTTCGACGCGGATGCTCAGCGTGATGCCATCCTGAGCATTACCGACCACATGATTGGCCTGTCCGATCTGGTCATCGTCATGTTCGATGCCCGTCACCCCGAGCCCGGTGCGATGCGCGACACGCTGCAGCATCTGGTGGCGGCGACGAAGCACCGCCCCGACTCGAGCAAATTCCTGTTCGTGCTGAACCAACTGGATACCGCGGCGACCGAGGACAACCCCGAGGATGTGGTGGCGGCATGGCTGCGGGCCCTGGGCGAGGTGGGCATGACCACGGGGCGCTTTTTCACATCGTTCAGCCCATCAAAGCCACCCATCGCCGACGATACCCGCCGGCAGCGCTTCGAAGCGAAGCGCGATGCGGACCTGGCGGAGATCTATCAGCGCATCGATCAGGTGGAAGTGGAGCGAGCGTATCGCATCGTGGCATCGCTGCGGGCAATCGCCAATGAGCTCGCCGATGAGACCCTGCCGACACTGACACGCGCCGTGCGCAGGTGGCGCTCCCGTACGCTATGGCTGGACNTCGTTGTCCTGCTTGCGGTGGTGGGCTCATTCCTGGGCTGGAGTATCGCCGCCGGGCACTGGGAAGGGCTCAGCTATCAGCCCGACTGGCTCGCCTGGATGCGGGCTCAAGGCATCGATCATGCGCTCCAATATGCCGAGGGCGCGGCCCTGCTGGCGCTCCTGGGACTGCATTTCGGCGTCCGCAGCCTCGCCGCTGCCACGCTACGCCCGTGGCTGCGTCGCGAAGCCAAGAACAAGGCGCTGCCCGGCGACGTGCTGGCCGCCTTCGCCGCCAATACCAAGCGCTGGGGCCGTGAATTCTCCGGGCGTCCCTTCGGCTTCAGTCAACGCTGTGAGCGCCTGATCAGCGACGTGCTGCACGACTGCGAGACCTATGTGCAAAGCCTGAACGAGCGCTTCACCAATCCCAAGGGACTCCAGGACTGAGCCGGCAACGGCACGCCGCGCATGGAGCAGTGCCACCGCAATGCACCGGCGCCGGGGCGCATCGGCATCGATCTCGGCGGCACCAAGATCGAGGGCGCCGTCCTGACGGCGCACGGCGCACTACGACACCGCCGCCGCGTCGCCACCCCCCGGCACGACTACGATGCCACCCTGGCCGCCATCGCCGAGCTGGTGACGACACTGTCGCAGCACGCGCCCTGCGCCGCCGGCGTCGGTGTCGGCACGCCCGGTGCCATCTCGCCGTTCGACGGCCGGCTGCGCAATGCCAATTCCATCTGGCTGAACGGGCGCACGTTGGCGTCGGATCTCGCCGCACGGCTGCACCGGCCCGTGCGCATCGCCAACGATGCGGACTGTTTTGCACTCTCCGAAGCCACCGGCGGCGCCGGCGCCGGTGCGGTGAGCGTCTTCGGCGTCATCATCGGCACCGGCACCGGTGGCGGCATCGTCGTGCACGGGCGCCTGCTGCAGGGGCCGAATGCCATCGCCGGGGAATGGGGCCATAATCCCCTGCCCTGGCCCCAGCCCCACGAATGGCCCGGCCCGCACTGCTACTGCGGCAAGCGCGGCTGCATCGAGACCTTCTGCTCGGGACCGGCGCTGAGCGCCACCTTTGCGCGGGCGACCGGGCGACAACTGGATGCGGCGGCCATCGCCGCGGCGGCAACGACCGGCGACGGCGAGGCCGAGGCCGCGCTCGTGGGTTACGAGCAATGCCTGGGCCGGGCGCTGGCGGCGGTGATCAATCTCTTGGACCCGGAGGTCATCGTGCTGGGGGGCGGCCTCTCCAAACTGTCGCGCTTGTACGACAACCTCCCGGCCGTGATCGAGCGCTACGTCTTCTCCGACGGCCTCGCGACGCGGATCATTCCGCCGCACTTCGGCGACAGCAGCGGCGTGCGTGGCGCGGCCATGCTTTGGCCCGCAGCAGCCGACGGCGCCGGTTAGGCGCGGCGATGAGGCCCCGGCCCCGGCAGCGCGACCGGTCATCCCGCCAGCGCCCGCGGCCATGCATCAGACCAATCCCGCGGCACGCCGCAGCGCCGCCGCCACCGCCTGGTGCGCCGCCGTGCCAATGGCCGCATCCACCGCCGCCGCGTCCAGCCGCGGGCGCCGGCCAATGATGGCGGCCTTGACGCGGCGAATACGCTCCAGTGCCGTCTCCACCGCCGCAGCTGGTATCTCCTTCGCCGCGATCTGCGCCGCCAGTGCTTCCATCAACGCGAACTGGATGTGGGTTTGCGGCCGGCGGCCGTCGAGCCCACCGCCGCCGCCGATGAACAGATCGCAGCCGGCGCCCACCGCGCGACGGGTCAGCTCGGCGGCGGACCAGCGCCCCCAGACGCCGCGCATTTCCATGTTATCGGTGACGATCAGCCCGTCGAACCCCAGCTGCCCGCGCAACAGCCCCGTGAGGATGGGCGGCGACAGCGTCGCCGGCCAGTCGGGGTCGAGCGCCGGGTAAAGCACATGTGCGGTCATGATCGCGCCCACCCCGGCGGCCACCGCCGCGTGGAAGGGGGGCAGCTCGATGTCCTCGAGGGATTCATGCTCCCGCGGCACGATGGGCAGGGTCTGGTGCGAATCCACCGCGGTATCGCCGTGGCCGGGGAAATGCTTGCCACAGGCCAGGAGGCCGTGGGCCTGGTAAACCGCGATGATGGCCGATGCCACGGTCGAGACCAGCGCCGGCGTTGGCCCATAGGCACGGTCGCCGATGATCGGATTCGCCGGATTGCTGTCCACATCCAGCACCGGCGCATAGTTGACATTGATACCAACGCTGGTGAGCTCGGCGGCGGTGACGGCGGCGGCCGCCCGCACCAGCTCCAGGGAGCCCGTGAGCGCATACACCCGTCCCAGCACCCGCGCCGCGGGCAGCTCGGTGAACGGCGCCCGCAGCCGCGCCACCCGGCCACCCTCCTGGTCGACGCTGATCAGCGGCGGCTCATCCGCCGGGTAATGCCGGTGCAAGTCCGCGCACAGCCGCGCCACCTGCCCGGGGGTGGCGATGTTGCGCCGGAACAGGATGAATCCCGCGGGGCGCCAGCGCCGGATGGTTTCGGCGAGGGCCGCGTCCACGGCGACGCCGTCGAAGCCCAGGATGAAGCATCCGCCGGCGAGGTGCTGAGCATGCATGGCGACGAGCCCGGGCGCCCGTGACGGCGCCGGCAGCTGAGACAGGCCCGGCATTATAGCGGCGCGCCGGCGCCGGCGCGCACAGCGCACCCCCCGCAGCCGCGCCCGCGAGCTTCGGCAGTCGGATACACTAAGGTCATGACATGGCGCTGTCACATGGCAACGAGCCATGAGACCGATACCGCCCCACCGAGTCCGGGCGCGTCCGCGATTCTGGGTAAAGCCCCGCACCGCCGCGCCCGCACCGCCGCCAAGACGGAGACCGACCATGACCACCGCCGCCGCCACCGATAACCCGGATCTCAGGACCCTGGCCCGGGACCGTATGCAGGTGCCCCAGCAGCCGCAGTGGCCCGCGCTGGGCAGCGCCGAGAAGGACGCCCTGAAGGCACGCATCAAGGCCTTGCTGCGCGAGCAGCAGGCGGTGCTGGTGGCCCATTACTACGTCGACGGCGACCTGCAAGCACTCGCCGAAGAGACCGGCGGCCATGTGGCGGATTCGCTCGAAATGGCCCGCTTCGGCGCCGAATCCGATGCCAGGACCCTGGTGGTGTGTGGCGTCCGGTTCATGGGCGAGACGGCGAAAATCCTCAATCCAGAGAAGCGCGTGCTGATGCCGACGCTCGAGGCCACCTGCTCCCTCGATGAAGGCTGCCCGCCGGACGCCTTCACCGCGTTTTGTGACGCACACCCGGATCGCACCGTCGTGGTCTACGCCAACACCAGCGCCGAGGTGAAGGCCCGCTCCGACTGGGTGGTCACCTCCAGCATCGCGCTGCCCGTGGTGGAGCACCTGCATGCCCAGGGCGAGAAGATCCTCTGGGCGCCGGACAAGCACCTGGGACACTACGTGCAGCGCATGACCGGCGCCGACATGCTGCTGTGGGACGGCGCCTGCGTGGTGCACGAAGAGTTCAAGGGCTTCGCGCTCGATCGCCTGCGACGCCTGCATCCCGACGCGGCGGTGCTGGTGCACCCCGAATCGCCGGACGAAGTCGTCGACCAGGCGGACGTGGTCGGCTCCACCACACAGCTCATCAAGGCCGTCCAGACAATGGCCAACGACGCGTTCATCGTCGCCACCGACGAGGGCATTTTCTGGAAAATGCACCAGCTGGCGCCGGGTAAGCGCCTCATCGCCGCCCCCACCGCCGGCGCAGGGGCCACCTGCGAGAGCTGCGCCCACTGCCCCTGGATGGCCATGAATGCGCTGCAGAACCTGGAGCAGGTGCTGCGTACCCATGACCAGGAAATCCTTATCGACGAGGCCGTCCGCCAGCGTGCGGTGGTGCCCATCCAGCGTATGCTGGACTTCGCGCGCGAGCGCGGCATCGGCGCGCGACGCGACAGCGACTGAGCCCGCCACGGGCGGCGGCGAGGCCGTCGCCCCTTAACGCGCCCCCCACCCGGCCCGGCGGCGTCGCCCGCGGCCC
>PR_CR_10_Liq_2_inCRDRAFT_1000523_pt1 | contig 10704 bp, 10 predicted proteins | sample PRCRCaboRojoPR_FD_10245 | JGI IMG/M metagenome (IMG submission 10245) | reverse complement strand
GGGTGATGTCTTCGAGAAGGCAGGTGTGAACTTCTCCCATGTTTTAGGTTCGCAATTACCGGCCTCTGCCACCCACAACCGACCTGAGCTAGCAGGCCGCAGCTTCCGTGCCATGGGCGTGTCACTGGTTATTCACCCTCGAAACCCCTATGTACCGACGTCTCACGCCAACGTCCGATTGTTCGTCGCAGAGAAGCCCGGTGAAGAACCCGTCTGGTGGATGGGGGGTGGATTTGATTTAACCCCCTATTATGGCTTTTTTGAGGATGCTGTCTCTTGGCATGCCACGGCGAAAGCGTGCTGCGATCCCTTTGGTGACGATGTTTATCCCCGCTACAAACAGTGGTGTGATGATTATTTCTATTTAAAGCACAGGGATGAACCGCGGGGAGTGGGCGGTTTGTTTTACGATGACCTCAACGAATGGGGTTTCGAGCGTACCTTCGAGTTTATGCGCAGTGTTGGTGACGGCTTTATGAAGGCCTATGGCCCCATTGTAGAGCGGCGAAAGGAAACCCCATGGGGTGAGCGTGAGCGGCAGTGGCAGCTCTACCGTCGCGGTCGTTATGTGGAGTTTAACTTGGTGTATGACCGGGGCACCATTTTCGGGTTGCAGTCCAACGGCCGTACTGAGTCGATTCTGATGTCGCTACCGCCCCTGGTGCGCTGGGACTACGATTACCGACCCGATAGTGATTCCCCAGAGGGACAGCTGACTCAGTATTATTTGCAGCACCGTGACTGGTTGTCGGCAGATCCTGCGACGGCGCCATGACGGCAGCACTGGAGGCGGTGATGAATGAGCCCGCTGTTTCGCACGGTCCAGCGGCCTACGCTGTGTTTGGCAATCCGATTAAACACAGCAAATCGCCGGCCATTCATGGTGCTTTCGCCGCACAATTTGGTGCCGACGTTAGTTATCGAGCGGTTGCAGTGCCCCTGGAAGCATTTGAGGAAAAGGTCGCAGCGTTTTTTCGACGGGGCGGCAGTGGTCTCAACGTCACCGTACCGTTCAAAGAGCGCGCTTGGGCAATGGCCGACAGCGCTAGCGACCGTGCCAGCAAAGCCCGTGCTGCCAATTGTTTGATCCCCCTCGAAGGAGGTGGCTTGCATGCCGATAACACCGACGGTCTCGGTATGGTGCGCGACATGGTGATCAATCAGGGTTGGCAGTTGGCAGGTCGACGAACGCTGGTACTTGGCGCGGGCGGTGCTGTGAGAGGCATATTACAGCCGTTATTGGCAGAGCGCCCCGCCAGTTTGACGGTGGTCAATCGGACAGCTGAGCGTGCGCAACAATTGGCAACTGAATTCGCAGATGCACCGCTGAGCATCAGCGCAGGCGGCTTCGATAGTGTGGCCGGATGTGAATTTGATCTGATTATTAACGGTACCAGTGCGGGTCTTGCCGGTGAGATGCCGGACCTGCCCGAGGGTTTGTTATCGGAGCGCTGTTGTTGCTACGACCTGGTTTATCAGAGTGAACCCACGGCCTTCATGCGTTGGGCCGCGGCGCGTGCGGCCTGGGCTGTCACCGATGGTTTAGGTATGCTGGTAGAGCAAGCCGCCGAAAGTTTTTATTTATGGCGTCAGCAACGTCCATCGACGGCGCCCGTCATCCAGCAGTTACGGGAACTGATGACACCATAAACTCTACTCGGACAGGTATTGGTTTTTAAGACGCACGTAGTTGGCTGGACTGTAGGTCAAAAACCGCCGTTCACCGTCGTTCATCGGTCTTAGTGGTCGCGCTGGTGACCCGGCATACACGAAGCCCGATACCAAATGCTTACCCGGGGGTACCAGCGCACCGGCTGCCACCATCAGTTCCTCATCAAGCACGGCGCCATCCATCACAATCGCCCCCATACCGATAAGTACACGATCGCCGACCGAGCAGCCGTGCAATACGGCGCTATGGCCCACCGTGACGTCGCTCCCGAGCGTTAGCGGCCATCCGTCAGGATTAAAATCACTGGCATGGGTCACATGAAGTACGGCGTTATCTTGCACGTTACTTCGGTCACCGATACTGATGCGGTGCATGTCGCCACGGATAGCGCTTTGGGGCCAAATACTGACGTCGTTGCCTAGACTGACGTCTCCCAGCACCACCGCTGACGGGTCAATCATGACTCGTTCTCCAAGTTGTGGGCTGACCCCCTTAAATGTTCGAATGTTGTCTTCGCCCTTGTAAGTCATCACACTCACNGCTTTATCAATTTACCATCGCTACTGCGCACTGTAGCGCAGCAAGCCTGTGGAGGTACAAGGTGTCTGAATCTGACGGGCATGCACCAATAGCGCCCAAACCCGCCCGCTTTATTGCCGGCGCGGTCTGTCCTCGCTGTGGCCAGATGGATCGAATTGTTGTGAGTGCAGATGGCGAGACACGCAGTTGTATCGCTTGCGATTTTTCCGACGCAAGGCCAGAACCCAAGCCGGCGGAACTGCCGACCCGGGTCACCCGTGCTGCGTCAAGACGGGTTGAAACTCGGGCGGAGCCGGTTCGTTTAATGGATCCGACAACCACTACTGATACGCAGCCCCCGGCGTCACCACCGTCTTCTGACCCAAATAGTTAGTCCGAAAGACGTAGATTTTAACCTTGACCTAATACTGTCTTAAAAAGGCATATTAGCCGCCACTTGGTCTCTATGTGGGTCTGTGAACACGCTATACCACTATATCTAGTGTTTTCGATGGGCTAGATAGGTCATATTCACCATCTAGATGCAATTAGCTTGGCTAACACTGTGATTTTCATGGCATTTCCCATTAAACTTACGGCTTCTGCCGGGGGTCGTGCCCTCGGTACCAAGGGGGGGCTTACACCGCTAATAGCGCAGGTGCGTTCTCTCGTGGAAAACCAATAAAACCAGCTTGCTATGTCTTCAACGGACGGGCAGTGGGTAGGTCGGACGTGGCGTTAACACGTCCTTTAAGAGAGGCAAAACCATGTCATTTGGAAACATTATTCGCGCGCTTGCTGGCCCCGTATTGGCCTTCGCGTCCGCGGCCGTTTTTGGTCAGGGCAACCAGGTCAATATGGCCAAGGGCGTCACAGAGGTCGGCGCTGAAATCTACGATCTGCACATGCTTATCCTATGGATTTGCGTGGTCATCGGGGTCGGGGTGTTCTCGGTGATGTTCTACTCGATCATTTATCACCGAAAATCCCGCGGTCATGAGCCGGCCCAATTCCACGAAAGCACAAAGGTGGAAATCGCTTGGACGGTAGTGCCTTTTCTGATTCTCATTGGCATGGCGGTGCCCGCTACCTCCACCCTTCTCGAGGCCTACAACACTGACGATGCGGAAATCGACATTTTGGTGACTGGCTACCAGTGGAAGTGGAAGTACGAGTATCTCGATGAAAACGGCGAAAATGTCAGTTTCTTCTCTAACCTTTCCACCCCTCAGAGTGAGATCTACAACAGCCAAACCAAAGGCGAGAACTACTTGCTAGAGGTCGACGAACCTGTGGTTATCCCTGTCGATACCAAGGTGCGATTTCTGCTAACCGCCAATGACGTTATCCACTCCTGGTGGGTACCTGAAATTGCCGTTAAGAAAGATGCTATCCCCGGCTTCATCAACGAGGCATGGACCAAGGTCCCCGAGCAGGGTATTTACCGCGGCCAGTGCACTGAGTTGTGCGGTGCTTACCACGGCTTCATGCCCGTTGAAGTGCACGCTGTCTCACGCGAGGAATACGACGCCTGGTTGGCGGCCAAGCGCGCCGATAAGGTGGCCCAGGCTGCGGCCGCAAGCCAAGCCTTAAGCCTCGACGAGCTAATGGCAAAAGGTGAGGCGGTTTACAACGCCCAGTGCATGGCTTGTCACGGCATGAATGGCGAAGGGGGCGTTGGCAAGGCGATCGCGGGCAGCCCGGTAGCGCTGGGTGACATCGGTCGTCACCTCGATATCGGTATTAAAGGTGTCGCAGGCACTGCGATGCAGGCTTTTGGCGGCCAGATGTCAGATGTGGACATGGCAGCCGTTATTACTTACCAGCGCAATGCGTTCGGTAATAACACGGGGGATATCGTGCAGCCCTCAGACGTTGTTAACCACAAGAAAGGTTAATTGGGAGACATAACGATGGGTGATCATCATCACGGTCCTGCCAAGGGCCTTTCACGTTGGTTGTTTACCACCAACCATAAAGACATTGGAACCATGTATTTGTGGTTCTCCTTTGCCATGTTCATTTTAGGTGGCGCTTTCGCCATGATCATTCGCGCCGAGCTATTTCAGCCCGGCATGCAGCTCGTGGAGCCTGGTTTCTTCAACCAGATGACTACCTTGCACGGCTTGGTCATGGTGTTCGGGGCGATCATGCCGTCCTTTGTTGGCCTTGCTAACTGGATGATTCCCATGATGATCGGAGCGCCGGATATGGCGCTGCCTCGCATGAACAACTGGAGCTTCTGGATTCTGCCCCCCGGCTTCTTGATGTTGGCGTCTACCTTGTTCATGGAAGGTGGTGCACCGGCATTCGGGTGGACCTTCTACGCGCCNCTGTCGACCACTTACGCGGCGCCCTCGGTGACCTTCTTCATTTTTGCCATCCATATCTTGGGTGTGTCATCGATCATGGGGTCGATCAATATTATTGCCACCGTTATGAACATGCGTGCCCCCGGCATGACCTATATGAAGATGCCCCTTTTTGTGTGGACATGGCTAATCACCGCATTCCTGCTGGTAGCGGTTATGCCCGTGCTTGCGGGTGCGGTCACCATGATGCTCATGGACATCCACTTCGGCACCAGCTTCTTTTCCGCGGCCGGTGGCGGTGACCCGGTGTTATTCCAGCATATCTTCTGGTTCTTCGGTCATCCCGAGGTATACATCATCATTCTGCCCGCCTTTGGTGTGGTGTCTCAGATCATCCCCGCGTTCTCGCGCAAGCCTCTGTTCGGTTATGCATCGATGGTTTACGCCACAGCGGCTATTGCGTTCCTGTCGTTTATTGTGTGGGCGCACCACATGTACACGGTAGGTATGCCAGTTGCCGGTGAGCTGTTCTTCATGTACGCCACCATGCTTATCGCGGTGCCCACTGGGGTGAAAGTATTTAACTGGATCAGCACCATGTGGCGTGGCGCACTGTCCTTTGAAACGCCCATGCTGTTCTGCATTGGCTTCTTGGTGCTATTTACCATCGGTGGTTTCACGGGCCTCATGCTGTCGATTGCGCCAGCCGACTTCCAGTATCACGANACCTACTTTGTTGTCGCCCACTTCCACTACGTCATGGTGGCCGGTGCTGTGTTCTCTATGACGGCGGCGGTTTACTACTGGCTACCCAAGTGGTCCGGTCGCATGTACAACGAGAATATGGGCAAAATCCACTTCTGGGTGTCCTTCATCGGCTTCAACATCACCTTCTTCCCACAGCATTTCGTCGGCTTGGCGGGCATGCCTCGACGTATTCCCGATTACGCGCTTCAGTTCGCTGACTTCAATATGATGTCGTCTATTGGTGCGTTCATTTACGGCGCATCGCAAATCCTGTTCTTGTACAACGTGATTGCGACCATCGTGTCCGGTAAGCGCGTCACTGACGACCGCGTTTGGGATGGTGCTGAAGGACTTGAGTGGACTGTGGCAACCCCTGCCCCTTACCACACCTTTGAAGTACCACCGGCGATCGACCCGACGCCAGCGCACGGTTAATTAAGGTTTGTTGATAGCGTGTTTCGGATAACGCAAAACCCCGCCATCGATACCGTCATCAAATTGGTGACGGTTGCGGTGGCGATGTTTGCGTTTGTCTTTGTCGTCATGGTGCCCTTGTACAACGTTCTCTGTGACGTCTTGGGCATAAACGGTAAAACAGCAGGGGCGGCTTATACCCCCGTGAGCAGTGCTATCGACGAAAGCCGCGATATTCGAATTCAGTTTGTCGCCACCAATAACGAGGGTATGCCCTGGGTGTTTCGGCCCGGCAGCACCATGATGACGGTGCATCCGGGCGCTGCAAACGATACGGTATTTTTTGCACAGAACCCGACCCCTGACCCAATGGTGGCACAGGCTATACCGAGCATTTCACCCTCGAGAGCAGCCGCCTATTTTCACAAAACCGAGTGCTTTTGCTTTAACCAGCAGCCCCTCGATGGCAATGCCAGTGCCGAGATGCCTTTGCAATTTATTGTCGACCGGGATCTCCCGGCTGATATCAGGACAATCACCCTGTCCTATACGATTTTTGATGTAACAGACCGGGCAGCGAATACGCTCGCTACCCGATAACACCCGGCCCTAAAGCCGGGGTTTACGATACGGAGAGTACGACATGGCTTCCACCCAGACCGCCGCTGCGGGCCACGAGAAATATTACGTTCCAGAGAGCTCGAGCCTCGCGGTACGCGCTACCATCGGTTTAGTAATGACAGTATTTGGCGCCGGCCTTTTACTTAACGACATGACCTTTGGCGATCCTGAAGCCAGCACTAACTCCAAGTGGGTTCTGTACATTGGTCTTGCGTTTTTTGCTTTTACCTTGGCCAGCTGGTTCAGAATCACGATTAAAGAAAATTTACAGGGTCTTAACAGTGCACAGCTCAACCACAGCTACGTGTTGGGTATGTTCTGGTTCATCTTCTCGGAAGTCATGTTCTTTGCCGCATTTTTCGGTGCACTGTTTTACGTGCGTCAGCTTGCTGGACCTTGGTTGGCGGGTGAAGGGGAAGGCGGCCGCATGAATGGTCTGCTCTGGCCCGGCTTCGAGTTTGCATGGCCACCGGTGACGACACCCCAGGAAGCAGTGGGTGGCGTCGATGCTCAGGCGATTGCGAATAACGGGATTTTCGGTACGTCTGAGCGCAGCATGGCCTTCGCCGATGCGCATCATTGGTACCAGTGGCTGCCCATGTGGAATACCCTGGTGCTGTTATCTTCTTCGTTCACGGTGCACGTTGCACACACGGCGCTACTGAAAGATCAGCGCGGTAAATTCAACCTGTGGCTCGGCATCACTGTGGGCTTGGGTATTTTCTTCCTGTTCTTGCAAGCGGCGGAGTACTACGAGGCCTATGCTCACTTCGGCCTGACACTGAATTCAGGAATCTATGGCTCAACCTTCTTTATGTTGACAGGCTTCCACGGTTTCCACGTGGCCATGGGTATGACCATGTTACTTATCCAATTGATTCGCTCGGTGAAGAACAAGCATTTCACCGCGTCAGATCACTTTGGGTTTGAAGCGTCAAGCTGGTACTGGCACTTCGTCGACGTGGTCTGGGTGTTCCTGTTCCTGTTCGTTTACATTCTGTAATCGCGTTTGCGTTGAACAGACGGGCGCTCAGGCGCCCGTTTTGTTATGGGCTTCTACCCTTTAGCCTGAAACCCTAACGTTAAGTGCGTGTTACGGATTGGATGTTTCGACGGAGCCTCTTGGACCCCCATCCCAGGGGTTGCGATGGCCCAGCTGCCCCGTGGCAACACCGTACACAATAACAAGTAGTAATCCGGACGCTAAACCCAGACGAACACCCAAGGATGTGAACAGGCGCTTTTTCTGCAGGTTACCTTGATCCATCATGAGAAAGTAAAGCCCAGATCCCAGGCTTGCGACGAGTGCGATCATGAATAGAACAATCAATACCTTAAGAACCATAGTGATCTCTTTAGAGCGACGTACCGTCGCGGTGGCCATGCAAACGCGGCTCATCCGCTCAAGCATGTGGGGTGCATGAGTGGCACAGTTTAACGCGAACTTGGGCCCATTGCGGTTTAGCTTCGAGTGGCGGCTAACGTTGCTGACGTTGACGCTGATTCCCCTACTGCTCAGTTTAGGTTTTTGGCAACTCGAGCGTGCCGATGAGAAACGACTTTTGGCCCAGCGCTACCAGGAGCGAGCCGGGTTGCCGCCACTTTCAGCGCAAGAACTGCAGGATTTATTGAATACCACCCCTAGGGAGCGCTGGTTTGAACTGATTGCCGATCGATCGATATTCGTTGATGGACGCATTGATCCCGACCGTTATGTGCTTATCGATAATCAAACCCGCAACGGGCAATTTGGTTACGATGTCGTAGTCTTTGTCGAAACCAATACCCTTTGGGTGCCGGTGAATTTGGGCTGGATGGCGGGTGATCCGGCCCGTCGAACATTGCCTCAGCCTCGATTACGCGATGGCTCAAGGCAGGTGTCTGGGCGGGTTTATCTTCCGAGTTCGGCACCTTATATGCTCGTGGACCCGGCGCCAGTAACTTCGCTGCCCTCGGTTGTCCAGCGCTTACAAACTGACATGATCGATGCCGATGCGCTATTCGATAGCCGCCGCCAACTGCTACCGGTTGAAATCCGCATCAAGGGTAATGATCCCCTGGCACTACAAGCCGATTGGCCCGTTGTTAACCAAAGTCCCGCCAAACACACCGGCTATGCGGTGCAATGGTTTACCATGTGCGCCGTTTTGCTACTTGCCTTTATTTTTGGCAGTTCCAATCTGTGGTCCCTAGTGCGCCGCGGATCAACTGCTCCGTAACGTAGAGAAAGAGATGACCAGCGCGACCCGCAACGATCGCAATAACCGCATGATTCTGGGCCTGATTGCCGGCTTACCGCTAACGATGATTCTGGCGGCCTCGTGGCTTTGGTACTTTGTGATTGAGGGGGATCTCGATCTTATCGGTGCCATAGGTACAGCCAATCACGGCACACTCATTCAACCGCCACGGCAGATTCAACCTTATACCTTTAAGGATGATGTTGGCGCAGCCTTCCAATGGCGGGATCTGGAGCCCCGCTGGACCATGGTGGTCGCCAATCGAGGCGCCACCTGCGATGGTGCCTGTGAGGCCCGTCTTTATGTGACGCGACAGATCCACATAGCACTGGGCAAAGAGTTCAATAAAGTTCGGCGCGTCTATATTGGCGATACGCCTATAGGCGAAGCCCGTATCGTGCCATTGATGCCTCGGCCAACCGGTTGGCCTACCGATGTTGCCCCCGGTGCACTCGCCACGTATCTGGCTGAAGGACATGTCGGTCTCGTTGCTCTGGCCACTGAGCCCGACAACTTTTCGACCCTGTTTCCGACCTTGGCTGACAGCCCCGAGCAGTGGTACCTCGTTGATCCCGCGGGCTGGGTCATGATGCGCTACCCAGATGCCTTGGATTATAAAAAGGTCATTGCTGACTTGAAGTTCCTACTGAAAAACTCTGGAGAGTTGCAATGACTCCTTTGTCGGCCTCAGCAACCGCCCGTTGGAATGACTATCTGGAGCTCACCAAGCCACGGGTAGTGGCTCTGATGATTCTGACAGCGCTTATCGGTATGTGCATGGCGGTGCCTGGGTTTGTGCCCTGGCAACCTCTGGTCTTGGGTAATCTGGGCATTGCTTTGTGTGCCGGTGCCGCCGCCGCCATCAATCACATTGTGGATGAACGCATCGATCAGCAAATGGCTCGAACCAAGGGGCGACCCGTTGCCACCGGTCGATTAAGCCAAGGCCAGGCGGCTGGATTTGCGTTGTTGCTGTCGGTGTTGGGGGTTATCACACTAGTACTGTGGGTGAACACACTCACGGCGGTGCTGACCGTTGCCAGCCTGATAGGCTATGCCTTCATTTACACCATGTTTCTGAAGCGCGCCACGCCACAGAATATTGTCATCGGTGGTCTTGCCGGTGCCGCGCCCCCGCTCCTCGGATGGACCGCTGTCACGGGAGAAGTCCACGGCCATGCACTCCTATTGGTGCTCATCATCTTTGCTTGGACACCCCCCCACTTCTGGGCCTTGGCTATTCACCGGAAAGAGGAGTATGCCGCGGTGGGCGTGCCCATGCTTCCGGTTACCCACGGTGTTAAGTTCACGGCCCTGCACATCTTGTTGTACACCATCATTATGGTGCTCATTACTCTACTGCCTTTCGCAACCGGCTTGAGCGGCTGGTTTTATTTGGCAGCGGCTCTGGTATTGGGTGCCGTGTTTTTATACTGGTCTATTGAAATTCTTCGCGGCCGCAATGCAAAAGCGCCCATGGAGACCTTTAAGTACTCCATCACCTATTTGCTTTTGCTGTTCATCGCCATGCTGGTCGATCATTGGTTTTTTGGAGGTATTCTGTGAGTCTCTCACTGAACCGTCGTATCGGAATCACGGTTGCTGTTGTACTGCTATTCATCACCGTGGTCCTGGGCAGTTTCGTTAATCGCATTCAGCAACCCCGGGTCATGTCGCCATCAGATATGCGCGCTAATGGTTTATTTCTGTTTGAAACGCCCCGGGATTTAGGGCCGTTCTCTCTCGTCGACCACAAGGGGCAGCCGTTCACCCCTGAACGTTTTGCCGACCATTGGACGTTGGTGTTTTTCGGCTTTACCCACTGCCCCGATATTTGCCCCACCACTTTGTCGTTTTTAGCCGATGTCCAGGCACAACTCGAGGCAACAGAGGCCGCCGATACCCAAGTGGTCATGGTGACGGTCGATCCGGCCCGGGATACGGTGTCTGTTCTTGCGGACTATGTGCCTTATTTCAATCCGGACTTTGTCGGTGTCACCGGCGAATTTGTCGATATCTTGCGCTTTGCTCAAAGTTTGAATGCCCCGTTTCGCAAAGTCACCGAAGAGGATGGCAGCTATCAGGTTGATCACAGCGCCAATGTCGCCTTGATTAATCCCCGTGGTCACTACCACGGATTTTTCCGGGCGCCCTTCGATCTTGCGAAGTTTAAGGTGAC
>PR_CR_10_Liq_2_inCRDRAFT_1000520_pt1 | contig 10743 bp, 10 predicted proteins | sample PRCRCaboRojoPR_FD_10245 | JGI IMG/M metagenome (IMG submission 10245) | reverse complement strand
GTTGAGGAAAACAACAGCGTTGGTGGTTTCGAGCTCGGATCAATCGGACCGGTTGCCGAGGGATTATTTATTTGGATTTTTGGTTTTGGTTTCATAATCGCCATAACCGTTTGGCTTACCAGTAGGGCTAATTAGGAACAGCATGAGTGATCTAGAGAAGCGCAACGAGGGCAACCACGAAGAAGAGCACGTCTACGACGCAGGCTCAGCCGTAGTTCCTTCCGACAAAATTGAAGATCCAGGGCTTGAACCTCACAGACCACGACTGACCGATACAGATCCCAAGGCTGCAGCACGAGCCGAGAAGCAAGTTGCTGCCCTGTTTGGGATATCGATAATTGGCGCAATCATTGCAGTTTGGGGCTATGTTGCATTCCCAATCACCGGTGAAGACTTGGTAAATACCCGTTTCAACGCCCTTTGGGTTGGCGTAGGAATGGCTCTGAGCTTGCTTGGACTTGGTTTCGGCGCGGTCCACTGGGCAAAGACACTTATGCCCGACCACGAGCTTGTCGAGGAAAGGCATCAGTCGCGCTCGGAACCAGAGACACGTGCCAAAGCTGTTGAGATTTTGAATATGGCCGGGGACGAATCGGGGCTATCTCGAAGGAAGCTTCTGCGCAGGACTATGTTTGGAGCCATTGCGGTGCTTCCAATTCCAGCTGTTGTCTTGTTTGGTGACCTGGGTCCGGCAGGTGTTGGTGACAAAATGCGCGTGACCATGTGGGATNGNGGCGTAAGGCTCACCAGAGACCCNAGNGGGGTTCCAATCAAGGCCAGCGAGGTAACACTCGGAAGTGTTTTCCATGTGATCCCTGATGGCCTGAATGACCTCTATCACAAACTAGATGAGAAGGCTAAGGCNGCTGTGCTACTGGTTAGAGTGAACCCAGATGTTCTCCAAAACGTCCCTGCAGAGCGCGAGGGATGGTCTTACGAGGGAATCGTTGCCTATTCAAAGATTTGCACTCACGTTGGGTGTCCTGTTGCCCTTTATGAGCAGCACACGCACCACCTTCTTTGCCCATGTCACCAGTCGACATTCGATCTGGCTGATAACTGCAAGGTTATTTTCGGCCCTGCAGCACGCCCTCTCCCCCAACTGCCAATCACAGTTGATGAAGAGGGTTACCTAATCGCGCAGAGCGATTTCACTGAGCCTGTTGGACCAAGTTATTGGGAGATGTAATGAGCACTACAGAAACGAATAAAGGACAACCAGAGGGTTTTGCGGCAAGTGCTGCAAATTATTTAGACGAGCGCACCAAGCTTGGCGGTGGAGTCAAGTTTATTGGTCGCAAGATCTTCCCAGACCATTGGTCATTCATGCTTGGTGAGGTTGCTTTGTGGTCTCTAGTGGTAACCATTATCTCGGGAACCTTCCTAACATTTTTCTTTAACCCTTCAATGGCTCACGTGACCTATGACGGTGCATACGCACCACTCAAGGGCACTGAGATGTCAATCGCCTATGCGAGTGCTCTGGACATTTCATTCGAGATCAGGGGTGGATTGCTCATGCGTCAGGTCCACCACTGGGGCGCTCTGCTGTTTGTTGCAGCCATGGGATTGCACATGCTCAGAGTGTTCTTCACCGGTGCTTTCCGCAAGCCTCGTGAGTTGAACTGGGTGATCGGTTTCTTACTGTTCATCATGGGAATGGCAGCTGGTTTTACCGGATACTCACTTCCAGATGACCTACTGAGCGGAAACGGACTTCGCATCATCGATGGAATGCTGAAGGGTATTCCTGTTGTAGGTACCGCTGTTTCGAGTGGTTTCTTTGGAGGAGAGTTCCCGGGCACTGAGGTAATTTCCAGGCTGTATGCCTTGCACATCATGATTGTGCCGGCACTAATTCTTGTTTTGGTAGCACTGCACATGGCGCTGCTGATCATCAACAAACACACTCAGTACCCAGGCCCTGGCCGCACAGAATCTAACGTGGTCGGGTACCCGGTTCTGCCTGTTTATGCAGCAAAGGCAGCTGGATTTTTCTTCATCGTATTTGGAGTGATTATGGCGATTTCTGCCACATTCACAATCAACCCGATTTGGAACTATGGTCCCTATGACCCCTCCCCTGTTTCAGCAGGAACTCAGCCTGACTGGTACATCGGATGGCTAGATGGTGCCCTTCGTTTGGCACCCGGTAACTGGGACGTTTCGATTTTCGGTCACACCTACCCAATGGGAATTTTGGTCCCAATGGTAATCAGCTTGCTGTTCCTAGCTGTTGTTGCTGTCTACCCATTCCTCGAGCAGTGGGTAACAGGTGATCGCCGTGAGCACCACGTTCTTGACCGTCCACGTAACGCCCCCACCAGAACTGGTATCGGCGTTGCAGGTGTTGTGTTCTATGCAATTCTTTGGGCGGGTGCAAGCACCGACTTGATCGCCTACCACTTCCAGATGTCCCTAAACCACGTTCTGACAGCGATGCAGGTGCTGTTGATTGTTGGACCGTTCATTGGATACTTCATCACCAAGCGCGCATGCCTTGCCCTTCAGAGGAAAGACCGCGAGCTAGTTCTTCACGGTAGAGAAACAGGTCGTGTGGTAAGGCTTCCAAACGGTGAATACATCGAAGTTCACGAGCCTTTGGACAAGTATGAGCTTTACAAGCTTGTTGACTTCCAGGACTACCAGCCAGTGTTGGCGAGGCCAAACAAGAACGGGAAGATAACCGCAATGGGCAAATTCCGTGCGGCTCTAACCCGCTTCTACTTCGAGGACAGAATCTCCCCGGTTACAAAAACCGAGCTGGAAGAGGCACGTCACCACGCCGATCACGACTTGACCCAAAAAGAGGCTCAGAAAGCTCTGGAGCAAGCGTAAGATCGAACGCTTATCGGAAATCCCTCTCAAGCAAAAGTTTGAGAGGGATTCCTTTTAGCCTTAGCAGCGCTACAACGTAGCCAAGAGCTTCTTGGCTCTCCCAGCAACGCTTTTCCACTCACTGTTCTGCATCTCTCCTAATTGGCTACTTAGCCAAGGCTTGAGGGCCTCATCTAAGTCGCAGTATTCTCTCAGAACCTTCATGGTGGTGTTTTGAACAATCCAGTCTGGATAAGAGGTAAAGCCCTTCAGTAGTCTCACAGATTGCTCGTATTGAGAGATGGTCATCTTCTCTCGCAAGAGGCCGAAGACAATCGCCAGGGTCCATTTAGTTGAGGCTTGATCGATCTGGGCGACTTCGGTTAGTAGTTGATCAAGATGGGTAATAACCCAGTCAGGTCTTTGTTGACATACTCTTTTCAGGACACTGGAGACTCTCAGACGAACTACAGCATCTTTACTGTAATAGCAGCTCAATAGCTCTGAAAGAAGCCTCTTGTTGGCCAAAACCTCTGCGGTTATTTGAGGGACATTACCCAACGAATTTGGATGACCCCCAGAGAGGGTGGATTCGATTTCTAGGTTGACTCTGTTAGTGTGCGAAGCGTCCACGACTGTGCTCGTAGACCCAACCGATTATTCCAATAATGGACAAACCTATGCCGATGAAGAACAGCCACCAGTCGACCGCTAGGGCAACAAATACAACAGTCGCTGCTAGCGAAACATAAATTGGCCACCAGCTCCATGGTGCAAAGAAGCCGACCTCCCCAGCACCCTCTTCGATTTCAGCGTCCAGTCGGTCTTCCGGCAGGAACTCCCCCTTTTTCATTCCGCTCTGCAGATAGAACGCAATGAAGCTGGTAAGAAAAATCAGAAAGCCGATGACGGCAGTTCCGATGATTTCAATGAAGCCGAAATAGAACCAGGACCAAGCCACATAGCCAGCGGTAGCGACGACAAAGAAAGCGGTAAGGATCCAAAGCATCCCAACATTAGTCCTCATTATTTGACACCTGCACCCTCTTTGACGGCCTGCTTGGCCTCTGGAGAGGCGTATTCAGGGTGGTTCATGTCGAATGCTGGTGACTCGGACCGAATCCTTGGAATTGAGTGGAAGTTGTGCCTTGGGATTGGACTCTCAGTTGCCCATTCGAGACTTCTTCCGTATCCCCAAGGGTCTTTCAGTTCCGTCTTCACTCCCTTACGGCTGGTTATCCATACGTTCCAGAAGAATGGAAGCATCGATAGAGCAAGAATTATCGATCCAAAGGTTGAAAGAGTGTTCATCCAAGTGAAGCCGTCCTCCGGCAGGTAAGTTGCATACCTTCTAGGCATTCCAACCACTCCCAGCCAGTGCTGCACTAGGAATGTTGTGTGGAAGCCAACAAAAAGCACCCAGAAGTGAATTTTTCCAAGTCTTTCATTGAGCATCTTGCCGGTGAACTTCGGCCACCAGAAGTAGAAGCCTGCGAACATTGCATAAACAACAGTTCCAAATACTACGTAGTGGAAGTGAGCGACGACAAAGTAGCTGTCTGATAGGTGGAAATCAAGAGCTGGGCTAGCAAGGATCACTCCTGTGAGACCTCCAAATACGAAGGTCACCAAAAAACCGAGTGACCAAAGCATCGGAGTCTCAAAAGTAATTGACCCTCGCCACATAGTTCCTATCCAGTTAAATATCTTCACTCCTGTCGGAACCGCAATCAACATTGTGGTGAAGGCGAAGAATGGAAGCAGAACCTGGCCGGTTACGTACATGTGGTGAGCCCAAACAGTCATTGACAGGGCTGCAATGGCAATAGTTGCGTAAACCAAGGTCTTGTAGCCGAAGATTGGCTTGCGGCTGAAGACTGGGAAAATCTCTGAAACGATTCCGAAGAATGGAAGCGCGATGATGTAAACCTCTGGGTGTCCGAAAAACCAGAACAGGTGCTGCCACAAAAGGGCTCCGCCATTTTCAGGATCAAAGATGTGAGCTCCAAATCGACGGTCAGCTCCAAGAGCGAACAGGGCTGCTGCCAAAGGTGGGAAACACATAATCACCAAAATTGAGGTGACGAGTGTGTTCCAACTGAAAATTGGCATTCTCCACATAGTCATTCCAGGAGCACGCATCACCAAGATGGTGGTGATGAAGTTCACCGCACCGAGGATGGTTCCAAAACCACCCATGGCTAAACCAAAGACCCATAAGTCTCCACCGATACCTGGAGAGAATGTTGTATTGGACAGTGGCGCATAGGCAAACCAACCAAAGCTGGCGGCTCCCTGCGGAGTGAAGAATCCCGCTACCGCGATTAGTCCACCGAAGGTGAAAATCCAATAAGAGAGCGCATTCAGCCTTGGGAAGGCAACGTCCGGCGCTCCAATTTGAACCGGCATGAGGACATTTGCGAAGCCTGCGAAAAGCGGAGTAGCAAACAAAAGCAACATAATTGTTCCGTGCATGGTGAACAACTGGTTGTACTGTTCTTTGGTTTGAACAATCTCTAGGCCCGGAAGAGCAAGTTGGGCACGAATCACCAGAGCCATCAGTCCACCGATTAGGAACCAGAGGAAGGTGGTTATTAGGTATAAGTAGCCAATCTTCTTGTGATCGGTGGTAGTAATCCAATCAACAATGATTTGACCCTTAGTCTTTTTTGGTGCACTGGGTACACCTGAGGTCGAGCGGGGTTCGGTTATCGTTGCCATTGCTTTATCCTCTTATCTCCGGGTTATTACCAGGCAAGTTCTGGTTCCTGTCCAATTCAATTCCTAGTTTTCCAACTTGGCCCTTGGCGGCAAGAGCTGCCATCTGAGCCTCATACTCTTCAAGTGAGACTACTTCCACGTTGAAAAGCATCATTGAGTGGAACTCTCCACAAAGCTCCGCACACTTACCGACATATGAGCCCTCTTTCTGAGGGATTACGTACATGTGATTCCAGCGGCCGGGGAACATGTCCTTCTTGTACAAGAACTCAACTACCCAGAATGAGTGAATCACGTCGCGAGCGGTTAGATCGATTTGCACCTTTTGACCAACTGGCAAATACAGGGTTGGGAGATCATCAAAGTTTCCGGTTTCGGTAGTGCCGTCATATTGGGACTGAATACCGGTCTCGTAAACGTTTGAGTCAACGTAGTTGAAATCCCAGCTCCATTGCTTTCCAATTGCTTCAATGGTCACATCAGGCTCGTCAAATTCGGCCTCAATTGCCGCCATATCCCTTGCTGTAAAGGCGAAGAAACCAACAACCAGAATTAGCGGTACAACTGTGAAAAGTGTCTCGATGGGCATGTTGTAGCGAAGCTGCTGTGGCATCGCGGTCTCGCCCTTGCGACGCCGGTAAACGATAATTGCCCAGGCCATCAAGCCCCAAGCGATTGCTCCTACGACTAGAAGAACAATCCAGCTAGTTGTCCACAAACCCGTGATTCGATCGGTGTGATTTGTAATTCCTGGCTCTCCAGGCAACCAGCCGCGCTGTGCCTCCGGACTGCACCCAGTAAGAACAAGGGCTAGCGCAGAGGCTCCAGCCAAGGTTGTAATAAGACGTCGGTTCCGCAAAATCGACCTTTCAAGTTGACAGACTTTGTCCAATTCTAAAACAAAAACCCCTCCCGCGGGTGCCGCAGAAGGGGTTTTGAAAACCTTTTTTAGCTAAAGGAGTCTCCACATGCGCAGGAATCACTGGCATTTGGATTATCTATTGTGAATCCTTGCTTCTGGATGGTGTCTTCAAAGTCGATAGTTGCGCCATCTAGATATGGAACACTCATTGGATCAACCACAACCTCAACTCCCCCAAATTCAGCAATAGCGTCATCCTCGGTGAGTCTCTCATCAAAAAACAGCTGGTAAATCAATCCTGAGCATCCACCCGGTTCAACAGCAATGCGCAATCTCAGGTCATCTCGACCTTCAGCCTCCAAAAGTGCTTTTACCTTTGTAGCCGCGTCTTCACTTAGCTTTACACCGTGAGTTGAAACTGCCTGAGACATTGAACCTCCTGAAATCTCTACTGGCTATTCTGCAACAATTCTATTCGCTTGTAAAAGTATTAACCCGTGAGTTTGCATAGCCTTCCTAAATGTCGGCAAATGCTGAGATTCGTTTGGTGAATGCGCCCTTGCATCTGGATCCTCCACTCCCGTAACCAATACCTCGGATTCGGGAAACTGCCTCACCAATTCAGCTATGAAGGGTATTGAACCACCGACACCCATATCAACCGCCTGCTTTCCGTAGGCCTGTGCCATGGAGTCCTTAGCTAATTTGGTGGCCCAAGAATCGCGAGCGAGATAAGGGCTTCCCAATTCAACCTCTCCAAATTCAACTTCCGCCCCAAACGACAAATTGTCGACAATGTGAGTTTTCAGAGCTTGCAGTGCAGATGCTGGATCGTCATTAGGTGCAATACGTGCGCTGATTTTGCAGCGAGACTTCGCCTGAAGCGTGTTGGAGCTGTCAGAAACTGATGGATTATCAATGCCAATCACGGTGATTGATGGCTGATACCAACTTCTGTCTACCAAGTTTCCCTTGCCAATCAGATCCACTCCCTCAAGAATGCCTGATTGCATCCTGATGAATGCTTCTGGAATATCAATACCTGAATCGGGCATTTGCTTCAGCCCCTTGACTGCAACCGAGCCATTTTCATCGTGGAAGGATGCCAGAAGCTTTGTTAGCACCATCATTGAGTCAGGGACCACTCCCCCAAAAACTCCCGAGTGAAGAGGGTGATCCAGAGTGGTTATTGAAAACTCTATGCTAACCAGCCCCCTCAACGATGTTGTTAGTGCAGGAGTATCCAGTTCGAAATTCCCACTGTCTGCAACAACAATCAAATCGGCTTGCAGAAGCTCTCGGTTTCTGGTCAGGAAGTCAGCAAAATTAGGTGAGCCAATCTCTTCTTCTCCTTCTATAAAAACAGTTAGCCCGACGTTAATGTCATCCCCAAGATCCCTGAGCATCTCAGCAGCTGCCAAATGAGTTACAACCCCCGCTTTGTCATCACTGGCACCTCTGCCAAATAAGCGATCATCGATAACCTCAGGATTGAACGGATCCGTCTTCCACTGTTTCAGATCTCCGGCGGGTTGAATATCGTGATGGGCATAAAGAAGCACCTGGGGATATCCGGGCCTGGCCTGTCGCCTGGCAATAATTGCGGGGGTGCCGTTTTCAGCCGACTGAATAATTTGCACAGTTTCAAACACACTTGTTTCTTTCAACAGTTGGCTAATTAGTTCGGCTGATTTTTGCAGGGGTTGTTTATCCGCATCAACCCAAGCCAGTGACGGTATTTTCACTAACTCAATGAGCTGGGAAAGCTTTGAGTCGAAGTTCTTATCAACCCAATCTTCAGTTGCAGCGGCTAGTTGAGGGTCCAGGGACTGATAATTGAAACTCATAAGAGTAATCTAGTTGCAGTAAGCGAGGATTATTTTGGAAGAAAAAGACAACGCAACCGGTAAGGGCAGACCCACTCCCTCACGTAAAGAACAAGAAAAACTCAGAAAAAAGCCGCTGGTCGGAGATAAAAGTAAAGAGGCCAAGCGAATTGAGAAGCAACGTATCCGTGAGGAGCGTGCAAAGATTCGTGAAGGCATGATGCAGGGGGACGAAAGATACCTGACAAGTCGTGACCGAGGGCCTCAGCGGAAGATGGTCAGAGATCTGGTCGATTCACGGTTTACCGTAGGTGAACTGGTTCTCCCTGCCCTGGTTGTTGTCGTCATGATTACTTTTGTGGACTCGGTTGAGGTCCAGTTCTACTCATTGGTTGCAATGTGGGCCCTATTCCTCGCAGTTGCATTTGATGCATTCATGCACGGATTCAGAGTCAAGCGTCGCTTGGTTCAAAAATATGGTGCGGACAAAGTCGAAAAAGGCGTGCGCTGGTACGCGGCCATGAGGTCAATCCAGATGAGATCTCTAAGGATTCCAAAACCTCAGGTTAGAAGAGGAGAAAAGATCTAGTGCAATACAGCTACCTCGGAAACAGCGGATTCAAGGTTTCTCGGCTGATTTATGGAAATTGGCTTACGCATGCAAGTCAGGTCGCAAACGAACAAGCCGTGAAAACCGTGCATGCCGCCCTGGATGGCGGCATCACGACCTTTGACACCGCAGACACCTATGCCAATCTAGCCGCTGAAGAGGTGCTGGGCGGTGCCTTGAAAGGGCAAAGGCGCGAAGGCTTAGAGATTTTGACTAAGGTCTACTGGCCGGTTGCCGAGAGAAAACCAAATGATCACGGTTTATCCAGAAAACACATCATGGAGTCCATCAATGGCTCCCTNAAAAGACTTGGAACGGATTATGTTGATCTTTACCAGGCACATAGATTCGATTACGAAACACCCCTCGAGGAAACAATGCAGGCCTTCGCTGACATTGTTCGTGCTGGAAAAGCCCTGTATATCGGCGTGAGCGAATGGACTGCCGAGCAAATCGAGGCTGGGGCAAAACTTGCCAAACAAATGAATTTTCAGCTCATTGGCTCTCAGCCTCAATACTCAATGCTCTGGAGGGTTATCGAGAAAAAAGTAATCCCAGCCAGTGAGAAAAATGGCTTGAGTCAAATTGTTTGGTCTCCGATGGCAGGTGGGGTTCTTACGGGCAAGTATTTGCCTGGGGTGAAACCCGCAGAGGGCACCCGGGCGAGCGATCCCGAAACGGCAACTTTTCTGGAAAAGTTCATGACCGAGGAAACTCTTTCCAGAGTTCAACAATTGAAGCCGCTTGCAGAGGAAATGGGCGTGAGTATGCCGCAGTTTGCTTTGGCTTGGACCCTTCAAAACCCCAACGTCTCATCGGCAATTGTCGGAGCCCGCACCCCAGAGCAAATCAAATCCAACCTTGGAGCGGAAGAGATAGAGATTCCAAAAGAGGTCATGAAACATATTGACCAGATTCTGGGTGACTCTGTGGTAACTGATCCAAGCCTCACAAAGTCTCCGCCCGAGAGATTGGTCTAGAGTCCTCTTTGAATCCTCTTTGGCCAGAATGGGCCTCCGTAGACAAACCCGGTATAAACCTGAACTAAGTCAGCTCCCAGTTCCAGCCTTGCCCTGATTTCATCCTGAGTCTCAATTCCACCGACTGAGATGAGTGTTTTATCCTCCCCAAGGCGCTCACGCAGAAGCTGGGTGAGCTCTCTGGCCCTTGGAGCTAGGACTGGTCCGGAGAGGCCTCCAGCTTGATTCAATTCCGATGGCTTTGCACTCAAACCTGATCTGGAAATTGTGGTGTTTGCCGCAATCATTCCGGCTAGACCTTTCTTTTTGACAAGATCTGCGATCTCTAGCGCATCCTCATCAGCTAAGTCTGGGGCAATTTTCACCAAAAGCGGAGTGCTGCCAATTTCGTTCAGTACAGCCTCAATGATTGGCTCTAGAGCCTTGGTGTTCTGAAGATCTCGCAAGCCGGGGGTGTTTGGGCTAGAGACATTGATTACGAAGTAATCCCCGAGACCAGCAAGCTCCTTTGCGCTAAACGCATAGTCCTCAGCTGCACGCTCAAGATCTGTGAGTTTGGATTTTCCTAAATTGATACCGATTATGGGCAACTCTGATTTCGAGTCGCGTAATCTCTTGAGCCGGGTCGCCAAAGCCTTGGCTCCGTCGTTGTTGAATCCCATGCGGTTTATGAGGGCTCTATCTTTGACTAAACGAAACATTCTTGGTTTTGGGTTGCCCGGTTGAGCCAAGGCTGTCACGGTGCCTACCTCAACGTGGCCAAAACCAAGGGCGTAGAGTTCCTTCACCAGAACTCCGTTTTTATCGAAACCAGCCGCCATCCCCAGGGGTCCGTTGAAATTCAAAGACATTGTTTGGAACTTTTTGAAGCTTGCTGGTCTGATAATCCGCAGTTTGAATAAAGCTTTTACGGTCCAGACCCCCAGA
>PR_CR_10_Liq_2_inCRDRAFT_1000518_pt1 | contig 10756 bp, 7 predicted proteins | sample PRCRCaboRojoPR_FD_10245 | JGI IMG/M metagenome (IMG submission 10245) | reverse complement strand
CACCGGCTTGCCCTGCCACAGCACGGTAAGCTGGGTCCCGGCCGAGAGGGTGCTGACATCGACACGGATCGAGGCCAGGGCCAGCACGTCCGCCGACGGGTTCATCTGATTGACCAGCGGCCAGACAGCGGCGCCGGTCGCGACGGCGCCGGCACCGGCAGTCGCGTAATAGATGAAGTCGCGGCGAGTTCCTTGATGGTCTTCTGCGTTTGACACGGTGTTCATCTCCGATTTTCTTCAGACCCGGCCAAAAAGGCTGGGTCGCTCGCATAGAATACGGCGCCCCGAAAAAGACGCCATTCGCGCCGCTTCTAGCGGCACATTTCGGTGTCGTCCAGTTTCCAATCGGTCTCAGGGCAGAGGTGCGGCGATTGGCCCGGTCGTCCAGAGGGCCAAATCGTCGCGGTGACGGTTCATTCAGCGGCGGTGGCCTGCATGGATGGCCGAGCCGAGAATCGCTTTGCCCATTCCGCCAGGGTCGGCCGCCCCGCGCGCCAGCCCCGCCCAGCATGGCGCAGATCAAGATAGCCCAGCGCGCAAGCGGTGGCGATCTGGCCCATCGTGACCGGCCCGGACAGGTGGCTGGTCCATCGGTCCTCCAGTGCGGTCAAGGCGCGGTCGATCTTGGCCCACTGCGCGTCCAGCCAGTCGGGCCATGCCGCGTCGCCGCGAAACCGGGATTCGTAGGTCATGGACACGGCGCTGTCGATGATCCCTTCGGCCGTTGCCTCCAGGGTCAGCACTTCCCACAGACGGGCCTCGGGGTAGAAATTCATGTCCGAGAGGCTGTCGAGGTAGCGGCATATCACCCGGCTGTCATAAAGCGCCGGGCCATCAGGCCTGACCAAAGCGGGAATACGTCCCAGCGGGTTTGCAGCCAAGGCTGTTTCTGCGCTGTCGAACGGGGTCGTGGTCACGGGCACTTCCGAGATTCGATCCTCGAATCCTGCCTCGCGGATCAGGACCCTTACCTTGCGCACGTAAGGAGAGGCGGGGGACATGATCAGTTGCATCGGGAACACCTCTGGCCGGGACGGACTGATGCTAGACGGTTTCCAATCAGGGCTTCAACCCGGTCCGGGTGCAGGGAAAACGTGTCCCGGCGGCCAGGGTGGATATTTGGTCATGATAGAACGGAACCTGCCCGATGCCTTGAACGCGTCCAGCCAGCGTTGGACGTCGTCCCATGGCTGTGCGGCGAACCAATCCAGATCGACATGGGCGAATTGCCGGACGAAGGGCAGGATCGCCAGATCGGCAAGCGTCGGTCCCGGTCCGAACAGCCACGCTTGTCCAGAAAGACTGTCATTCAGCCGGATGATGAAATCGCCGGCCCGCGCTCTCTCGGTCTCGGGATCCGCGTTTTCATAGCGACTGGCGTATTTGTAGCGATCAAGGGCCGACTTGAACGCGCCATCGCAAATCTCGACCAGATCGAAGCCCTCCGTCGGCATGTCCAACAGCGCCTCGGGGTCTCTTCGGCGCAGGGCCCAAAGCATGATGTCGAGGCTTTCGTCGATGACCCCGTCCGGGCCATCGAGGCAGGGCACCGTGGCCGAGGGCGAGGTGGCAAGGAAAGCCGGGGGCTTGTCGCGCAGCACCACCTCGCGGAGCTCTACAGTCTGTCCGGCGCTGGCAAGTGCCAACCTGGCCCGCATGGCATAGGGGCAGCGGCGGAAGGACCAAAGGATCGGAGTCATGCCACCAGCTGTTTGCCGGCTGTGCCGGTGATGCGGGCGGTGACGATCCGACCCTCGGGCTGGTCCTCGGAAAAAGCGACCTCGGTGAACTGGGGGGTGCGGCCCATGCGCGGGTTTTCCAGAAGAACGGCGTGGGTCCGGCCGACCTGGTCGGCCAGATGCGCCTGAACCCGCGTGTCGCCCGCCGCCCGCAGCCGGGCGGCGCGGTCGCGAATGACCGGGCCGGGAACCTGGTTCGGAATCTTCGCCGCCGGAGTCCCGTCGCGCTTGGAATAGGGAAAGACATGCAGCCATGTGAGGCCGCAGTCCTCCACCAGCCGCAGCGAGTTTTCGAACTGGGCCTCGGTCTCGGTTGGGAAGCCGGCGATGATGTCCGCGCCGAATGTCATGTCGGGGCGCAGCTTGCGGGCCTCTTCGGCAAAGCGAATGGCGTCATCGCGCAGGTGCCGGCGCTTCATCCGTTTCAGAATCAGGTCGTCACCGTGTTGCAGCGACAGATGCAAATGCGGCATCAGGCGCGGTTCGGTCGCAATCGCCTGCATCAGGGCCGGATCCACTTCTATGGAATCGATGGAGGAGATCCGCAGGCGCGGCAGCTCCGGCACCATTTTCAGGATGCGCATGACAAGATCGCCCAGTTTCGGCCCGGCCGGCAGGTCGGCGCCCCAGCTGGTGAGGTCCACGCCGGTCAGAACAACCTCGTTGAAGCCCTTGCCGACCAGCCGCTTGATCTGCTCCACCACCACGCCCGCGGGCACCGACCGAGAATTGCCCCGGCCATAGGGTATGATGCAAAAGGTGCAGCGGTGATCGCAGCCGTTCTGCACCTGCACATAGGCGCGGGACCGCGTGCCGAACCCGTCGATCAGGTGGCCGGCGGTCTCTGTCACGGACATGATGTCGTTGACCTGCACCTTTTCGGTTTCCCCGATCAGGTCGGGGGCCAGCGCCGCCCATGTCTCGGGCTGCATCTTTTCGGTGTTGCCGATCACCCGGGTGACCTCTGGCATGGCAGAAAAGGTCTCGGGTTCGGTCTGGGCGGCGCAGCCGGTGACGATCAGGGGCGCGTCGGGGTTCTCGCGGCGCAGCTTGCGGATTTCCTTTTTCGCCTTGCGCACGGCCTCGGCCGTGACGGCGCAGGTGTTCACGACCATCGCGTCGCCAACGCCGGCGGCCTGGGCCAGGTCTCTCATTGCCTCGGTTTCGTAGGAATTGAGGCGACAGCCCAAAGTGGTGAAGTGCGGTGCCTCAGCCATGCCAGACCCCGTCAAAGACATGTGCCGTCGGGCCTGTCATCCAGACCCCGTCTTCGGTGATCTGGATATGGATCGGACCGCCATCCAGATCGATCGTCACCTCTGGTCCGACCAGCCCGCGCCGGCGCGGCCACGGCGGTGGCGCAAGATGACGAGCCGGAGGCCAAGGTGATCCCCGTTCCCCGTTCCCAGACCCGCATCCGAAGGTGGTCCGGCCCGATGACATGGGCGAATTGCACATTGGTGCGTTCGGGGAACAGCGGGTGATGCTCGATTCCGGGGCCGCGCGTGGCAAGGTCGATCGCCTCGGCATCGGCAACGAAAAATGTGCAATGCGGGTTGCCCATGCCGGTTGCAGTCGGGGTGCCGTCGATGGGCAACTCCAGGGTATCCATTTCCCGCGCCAAAGGCACCTCGTCCCAGCGGGTCAGGGCCGGCCCCATATTGACCGAGGTCAGCCCCTTTCCTGCATCGCGGGCGATCAGGTGCCCCCGGTCCGTCGCCAGTGCCAGTTCGGTCTTGCCGGTCTGGTCCATGATGTGCCGGGCGATGCAGCGGGTCGCATTGCCACAGGCCGCCGAACGCGAGCCATCGGCGTTGTAGAATGTCAGGTGTGCGTCCGCCTCGTCCGAGGTCGTGATCACGGCCAACTGGTCGAACCCGATGCCGCGATGCCGATCCGCCATCGCGATCACGGTCGCATCTGACGGCCATGCGCGACCCGCACGCCCATCGATCACGACGAAGTCGTTTCCAAGCCCGTGCATCTTCATGAAGGCCAATGATTTCTGATCGGTCGCGCCCATACGCGGGCGTATAGAGGAGGCACCCGGACGAATCCAGAGATTGAAACGATTCCGGGGTTGACCCCCGCTCACACTCTTTCTAAAGACGCCGCCTAGTGGGCCGTTAGCTCAGTTGGTAGAGCAACTGACTTTTAATCAGTGGGTCGCAGGTTCGAATCCTGCACGGCTCACCACTGTTTCCTCGATATCCATGAACGCCTGATCAGGCGCGCCGCGACAGGATGTGTTGAATTGCGGTCAGGATGATGCCGTTGGTGTTCAGGTCGCTGTAGCCCTCCATCGGCGCCAGGTCGTCCTCCTGCAAGCCGGATGCAAAGCCCCAGCTGTCGAGGCGCGCGCGGGACCGTGCCAGGGCGAGGAGATCGTCTATGAAGTCATGGGAGCGGGTGGCCGCCCAAAGGTAGATTGCCTTGGTGCTGATCATGCGACGGTCTTCCAGTGCGGGGTCGCTGCCGGCCTCTTGGCCCGGGCCGGTTGCGGCTATTATCCACGCTGTGTCTCCCGGCAAGTCGACGCGAAGGCCCTGGTAGGCGAACCAGGGCGGCCTGTTCAGCGGCACCTCGGAAACACATCTGTAGCGCCCTGTTTCCTCGAACAGGCGAAGTTGTGCATCGAACAGGACATCCGCGAGGTAGCGAGCCTCCGGGCTCTGACCGAACTCTATCGCCTCCAGGAGTGCCGGTTCAGGTCCGAAATGGCCAAGATCAGCAGCCGCATACAGCAACCGTATCCGGTCATCACCACTGGGCCGGTCCGAGAGCGTCGGATAGGGCGTATGGACCGAGAGACCCGCAAAGGCGAACCCTCTGCGAATATAGTGCGTGCAGTGGGATTGTTGGGTGTCTACCCAGCCGGTGGATGTCCCATTAAAGGGGTGCCCTCCCCTGATCGCACTTGCGAGATCCCAGCCATCGATCAGTTTTCGAGCCTGTTCGGGTGTTGCGAAACCATCCTTTTCCGCCCGTTGCAGTGCGATCAGAAAACGCCCTGTATCGCAGGCGTCGAAGGCCATTCGGGTCGGCTCGAGCGTTCCGGCATCGAACAGGGCTGGTGGAAGGCGGTGGCCATCGAGCTCGATGGTCGGGATGGCGCGCAGGATCTTTTCGATGCGGACCCGGGCCTCTTCATGAGGGATAAGCGACAGATGCGCCGCCGCCATGAGACCCTGAACCTGGCTGGCGACGTCCCAGAGCGTGATTTCGGCATTGATGACGAGCGTTGCGGCACCTGATTGCGCGGTCCCGGCACAAAGTCCGGTATCCGCGCGCGTGAAGCGATCGATGAACGAATATGCCTGTCGGGCATCCTCCAGAAAAGCCGTGCGGGCCGCGGCATTGGGTGGCGATGGTTCATCTGCCCCTCGCGCCTCGCGTCGGCGGGCTGACCAGAACCGGCGCAGGACCTGGTCTGGTGCCGCCAGTGCATCACGCAGCCCCTCGATCGTGGTGAATGTGACCAATCCCTCGCGCTTTGCGGTTTGAATCGTCCGCTGCAACTGTATCCGCTGGAACCGGGTTGCTATTTCATCCGGTGAAATTATCGCCAGCGCATCCGTCATCGGGTTTTCCCTGATCCGGTCCCCTACAGGGATAAGGCTCGGGCTATCATGGCCGATGTGAAAGCGACCATCGGCGCGCGGTCCGATCTCTGCATATCCAGCCTGACGCGGGGAGAGGACGATCTCGGCGATGTTGTCTTCCGACAATTGGTCGATTGGATCATCTGACCGAAAACAGGCGCTGCCTGGCTCCGAAAAACGGGCCAGTCGCGTGGCCGTTGTCAGGCAGGTTCCGGTTGATGACGACGGCGGCGTGTCTGGATCCGCACCGATCAGGGAATAGGGCACTTCGATTTCGTCCAGCATCATGGCAAATTCGGCCTGCACTTCGCTGCCCCTGTCGGTTTCGAAGGCGAGAGCCATGTTCTTCGACGCGCCCGGATTACCCTGCAACAGGTGATCCTTGGGTCGGGTCGGCACGATCCGACCGTTTCCGAAGGCTAGATCCAGCGATTTGGCCCAGGCTTCTGCCCAGTCGATGGCGCGGGACGGATCCACATCCGAAATATCCAGAACCAGCATTTGCGGTTGCGCGCTGAGACCCAGTTCGGGGATCGTCTTGGTCGGATCGTCATCCAGCCGCCGTCTGATGCCACCGGAGAGCCGCAGGATGCCCCAATCGACGGGCTGAACCTCGGTCCGGTCGGGCGCATTATCAGTCTGACCGGCATCAATCTGAATCCTGAAACCGGCCGCACGATAGGCGAAGGGTTCGATCCCAGGCGCACCATCAGGAAGAAACACCGAGACGGCGTCATCGAGCGCGAAGGCCGTATCGCCCAGAAGGTCGGCGATCCGATCGCGCAGCCGGGTTGCCTCGCGCAGGTGAAGGTAGCGATGCGCCGAGTCGATCGGGACATGGTTGACGGCAAGTTCGACAATCCCCTTGTCCGCGCCGAGCGTGACCAGAAGTGCCTTTAGTCTGTCGGTCTGCCGGGACGAATTCTCATCACCTCGGTATTCCGAAAAAACAACCGTAAGTGGAATTAAGCGATTTGAAAAAGAGCGAAGTATTCGCGCGGGAAAATCAGAATTGGGTGTTTTCTCGACTCCTTGAATGACCAGGAAAAGGCTTCCGGCTCCAAGGGACTGGCCGGCGACCCGCCGTCCGGAAAGGGCCAACGCCAGTGCCGAGACCGAGGCCAAGTATTGTCGCCGTGTGACCTCCAAGACCTATGCCTCCGAAAAAACTACTCTTTTCAAGTATTTAGAGGATATATTAGTATTGACTGATGTTAAATATACACATCCTTTGACTTTTGCATAGGGCGATCATTTGCGCGAACGGCCCAAGATTGAACTGGAAAAAGAGGGACAAACTCTCATTGTCGGCTGGTTTCCCAAGCCCGTGCCGCAGCCGGTGTTCTTTGACCGATTCGGACGGCGGGCGAAGATCGTTTTGGGACTTGTGCTATTCCTGATCGTTTTTTCCGTTTTTTGGTTTGTCGAATTCTTCTCTCGGGTCGATCAGCTGGATGCCTTGCCAAATGCAGCAACTGTGCCGGTCGTTGGTAGTGTCGCTGCTGCGTCCGGCCAGCTGGACGTCCGGGTGCTTCAGCCGGGACTGGAAACTCGCTGTGGTCAGTCGGTTCTGCAACCAGGACGAGACTACAACCGTGTGTCGGCCTTCCTGCCCTTCGGTGACAAACTGGCGCTGAGTGGCGCGCGTGCTTTCTGCGCGGACTTGCAGGATATCTACTACGAGGCGTGGACAATCACGGCGACGGGGGGGGAAATTCAGCCCCTCGGACCCGAAGCGGCGGCCTATCCGCTCGACGACCACCGTGTCGCCTGGAACGCATTGAACAGGCCGAACGGTTTCGCAACCCTTGCGCCGGCCAGTTGGCAGACGACGGCAGATCTTGAGGCGTTGTTCAGTGACGTCAGCGGATCGGATTTTGCGTCCGAACTGGCCGGGATCATGCCCGATCTCGCCGGGCGGGGCCTGTGCGTCGATCTGTCTGCGCATCCCGACCTTTCGGTTTCCGCAGTCGCGGCGGCATCTGCGAGTTTGCGAAACGCGACGCTGCCATATGGCGTTGAATCCTGCCTGATCGCGGATGTCACCATGTCGGCCTTGCATGAGCCGTCCGCGATACCCGAAGTCGACCGCGTTGTGGCCCGGGTTGCCCTTTCCGGCCAGACGCCGGTCGGCGCTCCGATGTCGCTGCGGGAAATCGAGCAGGCTGTCGAGCGGGTTGACGCCACCATTTCCGGGGATCGACTGCGTTTCGCCTATGTGACCGAAGGCCTCGCCTTCAGAACCGGAGAGCGAACGCCCCGCAAGGTGTCTTATGCCGAGGCCATGTTCCTGGCATCTCGGTATGACGCGACCACGACGATTGCCGCCGAGTCCGGTCTGCTGTTGATCCGCTACGTGGATTCGGACGGTGTATTCAACCAAATCTGGCTGCCGGACGCCGAGGTGCTTCATCGCATTCACACGAGCCACGGTGGCGGGCCTGCCGTCCTGTGGCCGATCGGCTACGAGAACCCCGCCTTCCGGTGGATCATTGACCAGCCCGACGCCACAAATGCCTCGGCGTCTTCCGCTGACTACCTCGGCCAATACGGCGTCTTTGAGGGCGCAGGGCCGTTCTCGACTACGGTATCGACTGCGCAGACCGGTCGGATTGCCTACCAGATTGATCCGGCGACCGGCGAACGGACCGGAGCGACGCTGGACGATGTGCCGATGGAGAATTTCGTACGCTTCTTCGGGGCTTCCACGGAAACGAATACACTTTCGTTGGCTTTTACCGGGCTGCCCGGTCGGGGCGATCTGGAGCGGCTGTTGGAAACGCTTGATCTGCTTGAGGTTCCAGCGACCTTCTTCCTTTCCTTCCGTGATATCCTGGGCGCCCGTGGCGCGGTGGATACACTGAAAGAGGCCGGTCACCAGGTCGGTGTGAAGCTCGTTCCCCAAGGGTCCAGTTCGACCGTAGCGCGGGACACGGCTCGGCTGCGCAACAAGTTGGTCCAGCATTTTCTGTCCCATGACGAAGGCTGGCGGGCGCGATTCGTGCTGGACCTCGAGGCACGCCCAGGCACGAACACGAACGCGGCGCTGTTCACTCAAGTTCAGCAGATGCAAACGGACGGCTATCTCGTCGTCCACCCCACAATCGCCACGGCCATCGACGCCGACCGGGTCGATGCGTTGATCGACACGATCTACGATCAGGCGCTAGCCCGGTCTACCAACGTGCTGGCCTTCGATATCTCCGGGGCAAATCGGCGGGTGCTGAACGAAACGGTGCCAGACCTTCTCGCCCGTCTGCGCAGCGACGGGTTCGAGTATCGCGCGCTGGCCGATCTTGCTCAAATCGCGCCGGCCGAGGCGACGCCGGCGGTTCAAATGACCCCGCTTCGCCGCGATGACGTGACTTACGGTGTTCTGGCCGTCAGCTGGGCGGGGATCCAGGGTATCATTTTCGTCCTGGCATTGATCGTGGCCCTGCGGTCACCGGTTTACCTGCTGCTGGCTTTCGCCCGGCGTAAGCGCTTCGATCTCGACATGGACTATCACCCGCCGCTTACCCTCGCGATCCCGGCCTTCAATGAGGAAAAGGTGATCGCGCGGACCTTGGACAGCGCCCTGTCCGTCGATTATCCTGGGCTGGAAATCGTGGTTGTCGACGACGGATCAACGGACGACACCCGGCAGATCGTCATGGAATATGTCGAGCGTTGTCCAAACGTCCACCTTGTGGAACAACCGAATGGCGGCAAGTGGAGTGCCCTGGATCACGCCATCGCGGTAACCGAAACGGAGCTGATCGCGATCCTTGACGCCGATTCCCTGATCGAGCCCATGGCACTGCGTGAGATCGTTCAGCCCTTCAAGGACGAAACTGTTGGGGGCGTGGCCGGGACGGTCGAGGTCGGAAACCGCGGCGGCATCCTCAGCGCGTTCCAACGACTGGAGTATATGCACACCCAACAGGTGATGCGCCGCGCCTACGAGGTGTTTGACGGCATCATTGTTGTTCCCGGCGCCATGGGGGCCTGGCGGGTGGAGGCGGTCAAGAAGGCCGGTCTGGTATCCGGTGATACGATCACCGAGGATGCCGACCTGACGATCGCCGTTCACCGAGCCGGCTACAGCATCCGCTACCAGGAGGATGCGAAGTCCCACACCGAGGCACCGGATACGATATCCGGGTTCCTGCGGCAGAGATTCCGGTGGACCTTCGGCATGTTTCAAGCGTCCTGGAAGCACAAACGATCGATCCTGGAGCGCAAGACGGTTGGCTTCATCTCGATTGTGGATGCGATCTGGTATCAGTTGATCACGAGCGTGATCTATCCGTTCTTCGACATCTACCTCATCGTCTTCCTGCTGCGGCTCGGCTTCAGCTATGCCGCCACGGGCAGCGCCGGCGATGTCGATTTGTCGATGCAAATCTCGGCCGCTTACTTATTGATCATCATGTTCGAATTCGTGAACATCGTGATCGCAATGTACCTGGCGCGCCGGTGGGAATGGGTCCTTCTGCTGGTCGGTCCCTTGGCCCGGTTCGGTTATCGGCAACTTCTGTATCTTGCCTCGATCAAAGCCATCTACGCGGCCTTGATGGGCAAGCTGGCGGCTTGGAACAAGCTCGAACGGACAGGGACGGCTCGACTGGAAAGTTAGCGAGACAGGATCAGGACAGTCCCGGACCGCGCGGCGCGAATGGGATGGAATATCCGCCAAGATCGACGATGTAGTTGCGCAGCGGCATGCCATATGGATCGCGGATATCGGCGCGCCCGTTCGAGTTCACGAACTGACGCAGCGCGCCTGGCCCTAGGAGGTGGGTCGCCGCCAGCATGCCGCTGGGCGAAAGCGTGACGCCACCAACCTGGCGCCATGCATAGCGATCAAGGCCATCGGCCTCGATATAGCGCCACATGATCTGCATCCATTCGCGTGCGGCATCGTCCTGAACCGCAGGGTTGGCAAGGAAGTCGGCGACCGAACGAATTCCGTTCTTGCCGGTGAATCCGCCACTGAAATTGTTGTCATAGACATCACGGTCGCGGCGCACATAGCCCAGGTCGATCAGAGCAGCCTCGCCGAACTGGTAGGCACCGATGAAGTTCAACGTGTTGACGGCCCGGTAATTACCGCTGGATTCCCGGTGCCGCAGTGCGCCGAAGAATGCATCGTAACTGCCGGATGATGCCAGAACGACCTGTTCAGGCTCCGCAGACGATTGGATGCGGCTGTTTGCATTCTGGGCTGACACCTGGGGGCCTTGGGTCAAAGACAATAGTGCACCCACGACCACCCACGCCATGCGCGATGGTTTCCAAGCCATAACCTACCTCTGGTCTTAACTTCAGCGTTAAGTTGAACGCTTTGTCAGAGAACCACGGCGTTATGACAAGAGAGAGTTTGGAAAAGGGCGATTTTGTGGCGGGAATCCACCTATGATTGATTCATTTCTG
>PR_CR_10_Liq_2_inCRDRAFT_1000516_pt1 | contig 10767 bp, 10 predicted proteins | sample PRCRCaboRojoPR_FD_10245 | JGI IMG/M metagenome (IMG submission 10245) | reverse complement strand
TCCAGCCACAGGCTGCCATCTTGCTGCGCCAATGGCCGCTCGCGGCCGTCGCTGACGTGGATGCGGCTCAGCCAATCGACCTGGCCGTCCAGCTCGACCCGGACCTGGAAGGGGTGTCGTGCGGGCTGCTCAGAAGTGGACATCGTTGACCCCGTCCAGCGCGCGCTGCACGAAGAAATGCTCCTCGCCGGTGGCGAGATCGGCGAGGCGGTGGTAGCCGATGCCGAGCCGCAATGCCCAGGGTGCGGTGTCGACCGCGCCCTCCCGCAGGACCTGAAGCGTCGGCGCCTCGAGGCGGATGGGACCCCGCCGCCGGGCGGAGAAGCGGATGCGGCAATTGGCGGTGGCCGCAGGCTGCACACCCGGCAGCCGGGCGCCGAAGCGGGCCGGGGGCTCGGTCGGCAGGCTGGAGACGACCTCCACCTGCTGGCGCTGGCCGTTGCGGTCGGCCATCTCCGGCACGCGCCGCTCCAGGTAGGCCTTCAGCTCCGCCGCGGTGACGCCGCCGTCCGGATGCAGCGGCGCGGCCCCACGCACGGCCTCCAGCAGCGCCGCGGTGAGATGGCCACGCACGCGCTCGCCGGTCCTGCCCTCGAAAGCGGCCTGCTGGAACTCGGTGGCGTAAGCGATGAAATGGCGGCTGCCGCCGGCGGTCGCGTCGTGACGCGGGCAGTTCAGCTCGCTGCCGCGGCCGGCAGCGGCGTATTCCCGCAACCGGCAGCAGTCCAGGAAAACCACCACCTCCTGAAAGCGCAGGCAGTGGTGGATCAGGCGCCGGTACTCGCTGCTGCTGAGGGCGGCCTGGCGGCGCCGAAAAGACCAATTGGCCATGCACAGCGAGACGTCGTCGATCTGCTCCGCATGGCCGTGGCCGCTGAAATAGAAATAGAACCGCCGTGGCTGCGCCACGTCGTCCGCTGCCTGCCAGAGCCGATCCAGCGCGTCGTCCACTTGGCCCTGCTCGGGGCGCAGCGGGGAGGGGGTGGACAGGACCAGCTCGCAGTGGCTCTGGGGCAGGCCGCCGCCGGTGTCCTGATCCGTGAGCCAGGCGGCAAACTCGCGGGCGTCGTCGATGGCCCCTTCGAGGTCGTTGCCGCCGACGCCGTAGGCTGGATAGTCGTTGACGCCGATCACCAGCGCGAAGTCGTTGGACTGCTCCACCATGGCGCCCTGCCTCAGGCGTCGATGAGGCTGCGGACGCTCAGCATGGTCGCCCGGTCCTGGGCGAAGCCGCCATGCTTGATGGCTGCGGAGCGCAGTCCTGGCGGGGCCGCGTCGTCGGTGTCCGACAGCACCAGTCGGTCCGCGCCGGGAGCCTTGAGGCAGTCCGCGACAGCGACGAGGAGCTTGTCGTCGTAGGGCGCCTTGCCGCTGAGGAAGCGCTCCATACCGAGTATGGGGCAGTCCGCCTGATCCGGCTCCAGCACGCCGGAGATCAGGTACAGCAGCGAGCGGGTGTACACGAAGGGGACCAGGTTGTCTTCGCGTTCGCGGGCGTCCTGCATGGTGAAGATGCGCAGCCGCCTGCAGCGCTCCGGCGCCTGCACCACCGCGTTGTGGAAGAGGTCGCTGCGCACCGCCGGCGCCAGGAAGATCACATTGCGGATGCGCACGCCGATGTTGCGGGCCGCATTGGCCTCGAGCAGGTGGCAGATAGCAATGGAGCCGGCGCTGTGGCCCACCAGGTCCACCTTGAAGTCGGGGCGCTCGCGCTGAAGGGCCGCCAGCTCGTCGAGGAAGAGCCTGCCCGGATGGCTGTCAGGGCCAAGCTCCGGGCCGTTCGGCAGCCACATTTGCTCGGCGACGGACTTCATATTGCCCCACATCCAGGCCCCGAAGTCGTCCAGATACAGCTCGCGCACGGCCTCTTCCATCAGCGTCGGATAGAAGCCGTGGTCGCGTCGCTGCATCCAGCGCCCAATGCAGCGGGCCAGCACGCGTGCGAGCGCGGCGGCTGCCGCGGCAGTGCTGATGATCCCTTTGGCACCGGGTGCGGCGGGCTCGGCGAGGCCCTCGCGCAGTCGCTCTGCGCCCTGATCGCGATCATGCAGCATGCGCCGCAGCTCAGGGTCTGCGCTGAGCTCGATGTCGATCTCGTGCTCGAGCTGCTGTGCCAGCTGGCGCTCCGGCAGCGCCGCCCCGCCCCGCGCGCCGGTGGCTGCGGCCGTGTCCAGGTCCTCGAAGGGGCGCTCCTTCGCAAGCTCGCTCGCAATGTCCGCGTCGTCCGGCTCCTGCCCGACCCCTTTGGCGCCCACCGACACCCCTACGTACTTGGCCAGCTTCTTGGCCAGCAAGGCGATCAGACGCCGGAACAGCTCGGTGTCGTGAATATCGCGCAGGTTGCGCAACAGGGTCTCGATCGCGCCCGTCTCCCAGAGGAAGAACACCGGATGGGCGCGACTGGCGGCGTAGTAGTCCTGCAGCAGTTGCACTGCACCGGCGAGGCCCTGATCCTCCCCCACGAGACCGCCGTGGAAGTGCACCACCATGCGATCGGTGTCCGTGGTGCGCAGCTCAGCGAACAGGGCGCGAATGTCTTCAGGGGACGTGTGCAGGCTGCCGCTGGCGCGAAAGCTGCCGTTGGGGCCGACGTTGACGTAGTGGCGCGGATCGAGGATCGTGGCGGTGTTGCTCATGAGAGGGCTCCCTGCGGTGGATCGGATGGGCGGCTGCGCCTCGGCGCGGGCACACCCGCGGCGCCAGCTTATCCCATGTGCGCAGTCTATCCATTGACCAATGGACCCGCACGCGTCAGTGCAGCCGCGCGAGGGCATCATCGACTTCGGAGAACGAGAACGGCTTTGCAATGACTGCCTGAACGCCGATGGCCTCGAGCCGCGGCGAGACTTCCTCCAGCAGCTCCGGGAAGCCGGTGATGACGATGGCCTGGGGCATGCGATGCTCCGCATGCAGCGCCTCCAGCACATCGACGCCGTAGACATCCGGCATCACCAAGTCGATCACGATGGCATCGAAATCGCGCTGCCGGCAGAAGATCGACGCGAGTCGGCCCTCGAACGCCGGCACGACATCGTGCCCCTGCGCTGCCAGGTGATCGGCGAGGATCTTGGCGAGGATATGGTTATCCTCGACGACGAGAATTCTCACGGGCCACCTCCGACCTGCGTCATGCGATCACTGCAGTCAGGACAAATGCCGTGGCTCAGCTGGGGCAGTGCGGCGTCTGCAAGCAGCGCCAGCCGCTGCACGGCCTCTTCCAACGCGAGCCAGGCCGATTGCACCTGCACGGCCTTGCACCAGCCGCAGATCTGCAAGCAGTGATCGCGGCTGTGTGGCAGCGACACGTCGAGCATGCGGATCGCGTCGTGCGGCTCCACGCGCAGCACGCGGCTGCGAAACTCCACCTGACCCAGCTCCTGCCCGACTATGCGCATCTCCATGAGGCGCCGCAACGCGGGCGAGTCGCAGCGGTACTCGAACCGCACCGGATGCACCCCCGCCCGCGCGCGGCTCATGAGTAAGCGGTAGAGGTGTCGCGTCTCGACGTCCGCCATATGCGCCATGATGGACGTGCCCAGCACCTTGTCTGCGCTGATGTGCCAGCCGTTCTCCTCTGCGAAGGCGAGCCACTCAGCGTTGACGAAACAGAGCCTGTCGTCCGCATCAACGCGGTGTACAAATTCTCGGTTGTCGCGGAGGTCTTGCAATGGTGTTGGCGCGAGGCAGTGTTGCGACGAGCGCCNTGCCCGGTACTGTCAGTCTAGCCGGTCCAGCGCAGGCCTGCCCGGGACTGTCATCCCAGGGCATCAGCCGCTGGGGAACGCCACTGATTGGCGTTTCCGGCACCGGGCAGGGTGCCTCCCATTTTGAGCGGCCTACGCCGACAAAGGAAGGCGGAGGGAGGCTGCCCAGTATCTGAGCAGGCTGGGCTCGATCCGATGCTTGGTCAGGCAAGAGCAGCACATGGCTGTTTGCCTGGCGATCCTTGCCCCAGAGGGCTTGTCAGCTGACCGCCGGTCCCGCTACGGGCAGCGCGGATTCGGCGGCCGTCGACGTTCTCACGTTCAATCGCGGACGAAACGGCTTCTCCTCTTTCGAAGAATCAAATTGGGGAGGTGCCTCTCGGGGCGATGCCCGCAACGATAGACTGTGATTCGCTGAATGCGTACCCCATTTGTCTGCGGGGAAAGGCAGCAATTGCTTGGTAAGGAGGCATCGCAATGCGTCAGGGAGGCAACATCGAGGGAAGCTTTCGTCACTGTGCTTCAGACATGGGCGAGATCAAGAGATTGCCAACAAAAGGGCGCATGCGTTCAACTTTCAGGAGAGCCCCGACCGACCAGTCACGAGGCTCATCGGCAGGCCTTCATGGTGAAACGAGATTGTCCAAGAGTGAGGACCCGAGTCTCAGCCTCAACACCCGGGTAACGGGTCAGGTACGTGAATGCACACTCGCTGACGGCCGTGCGCGGATCACGGTGGCCCTGGTCACCGCGAATGCCTTGGGATTCGCGCAGTCGATCGAGGAGATCATTACCAACGAATTCGATTTTGCCGGCACGGCGACGATTCTCGGCGCCAAGGCCGTGGACGTGGTCGCTGGGGCCGCGCCCGCAAAGGGTCCCGTAAAATTCACGACGAGCTTCACGATTGAGGAGCCGGGCGCGCCGTTGCCGGATTTTCTGGACGTGGTGAACACGGTTGAGTATGCGCCCGCATCGCTGGTGTTTGAATCCAAGACCATTGGGCGGCTCCCGGATGGCCAGAGAGCGTTCCTGGAGATAGAGCAGGTGGCGACGCAGGCCGAAGGCGCAGACTGGACGTACTCCGTCGAGACGGTCGAAATCGTCATTCCCGGACGCTAGGGAAACGCCAATTTCGCGCCAGTCCGCGTGCGGGGCAGGATGCCCCGCCATTTTGAGCCGCGTAAGCCGCCAATAAACGAAGGTGCCGGAAGACCGCCCAATATCTGAGCCGGGCCGGCTTCAACCGATGCTTGGTGAGGCAAGGGCCAGTCTCAGCGGACGGTGATCTCGCCGGTGATGCTGTCGCGGATGGTGACGACCACGCCGTCGCCCACCCTGAGCTGGCGGAGCAGGCTCTTGTCCTCAAGCTCGAAAGTGCGGGTGTCCTGGCCGCCGCGGACCTGCACGGAGCCGGCGGATTGGTCGATGCCAACGATCTGACCGTACAGCCGAATGGCGTTGCGCATGGTGCCCGCCGGGCGGCTCCCCGCGGCGCGGTCAACGCTGCTGGTGGCCTCCATGCCCATGGCGCCGGCATCGCGCCCGCGCTGAAGCTCAAGGACCGCAGTGGTGGTCTCGGTGAGGCGCACCTGATCACCGATGCGTACGTGGAAGCGCCTTCACCGGCGCGACGGGCACCCAGGCGCGGCGGCGACGCTCCCACAAGGCAAGCCCTTGCACGGAGTGATGATCAAGGCCGCTCTTCACACACCGCTCAGCTGAAGCGCTGCAGGAAGAACGGGATGATGAGGGCATTGGCGATGTCGATGAAGAACGCCGACACCAGCGGCACGATGATAAAAGCGCGGTGTGAGGCGCCGTACCTGTGCGTGACGGCGGCCATATTGGCCATGGCCGTCGGTGTCGACCCCAGGGTGACGCCGCCGAACCCGGCGGCCACCACCGCGGCGTCGTAGTTGCGCCCGAGCAGCGGAAAAAGCACGAACAGGGTCACCAGCACCGCGAGCAGGAATTGCGCGGCGAGGATGGTGAAGATGGGCGCCGCCAGATCGATCAGCGTCCAGAGCTGCATGCTCATCAGAGACATGGCCAGGAAGGTGCCCAGCGCGATGTCGGCGATCAGCGCAATGGCCGGGGTGCGGGTCTGCCAATTCACACCGAGCGCCCGGTAAAGCCTGCGCGGCACCAGGTTGGACAGCAGAATGCCGGCAAATAGACAGGTGACGAAGAGCGGCAGCATGAAACCCGTCTCGGCGAGGAGCTCGTTGAGGGCCGCGCCGAAGATAATGGCGATATGGATCGCCAGCACGGCGCCAAGAAAGTCCATGTGGCCGATGCCGGCGCTCTGCTGCGTCTCGGTCAGCCCGACCTCCTGGATCTCTTCCTGCGCCTGCGGCTGGGACGGGGTCAGCCGGTGGCGGGTGATGAGGAAGCGGGCAATGGGCCCGCCCATGAGGCTCGCCAGGATCAGGCCAAAGGTGGCGCTGGCGACGCCGATCTCCATGGCATTGGCAATGCCGTACTGCTCGGCGATGCTGGGCGCCCAGGCGATGGTGGTGCCATGCCCCCCGATGAGGGACATCGTGCCGCCCACAACGCCCACCGCCGCGGGCAGACCGAACAATGCCGCCACCGAGATGCCGGTGAGGTTCTGCGCAAACATGAAGCCAATGGTGAGCACGAGCAGCACCACGAAGGGCCGGCCGCCGGCGAGCAGGTCAGCCGCCCGCGCGTTGATGCCGATGGTGGTGAAGAAATACACCAGCAGCACGTCACGCGCCCGCAGCTCGAACTCCACCAGGGTGCCGGATGCCGCGTAGAGCAGGGCGAAGAGCACCGAGAACAAGAGTCCGCCGGTGACGGGCTCCGGAATGCTCAGCTCCCGCAGCAGGCGCACGCGCTCATTGAGGCGCTTGCCGACGAAGAGCACAAGAATACCGATGGTGACGGCAAGGAAGGACTCGACGCGCAGTAGGCCGTCCTGTAACTCCATGGGACTCATACTCCGGCGATTGCTGCTGCGGTGGCTTGCGGCATTGCGCTTGGGGTGGGGTCTGCCGCGAGCGGTTGTGTCCGGTTGCCGCGGGCACGGTAGCATTGGTCACGGCAACGTTGGCATGATACCGGGAATTACGGGCCGCGCAACGACGGCGCATGATGCGCCCGGCTTGCGCCGGACATTCACTCAGAGGATAACCACCATGACCTACTGTGTGGGGCTGCTGTTGGATCAGGGGTTGGTGATGGCCTGCGACTCGCGCACCAACGCGGGGGTCGATCACATCTCGTCATACAGCAAAATGCACCTGTTTCAGCCATCGCCGGACCGATACTTCGAGAGCAAATTCGGCAAGTCCTCGCTGGACCGCTTTGCCCGCTGCGGCCTGTCATTGGAAGAGGGCGCGCGTCTGTGTCTGGTGTCGCTTGAGAGCACCGCGCGGGCCAATCTCACCGTCGCGCCGCCCTATGAGGTTGTGCTCTGTCCGCGGGATTGGATGGGCCCGAGCCACCGGCTGCGGCTGGATGTCGATGATCCGGATCTGGTGGCGCTGAGCCAAAGCTGGGACGAAGGACAGCGCCGGGCGTTTGCGATGTTGCCGTCGTTTTCCTGGGAGGTGCCGGCCGACGGCAACCAGGTGGTCTGATCAGAACGCGCCGGCTGGCCCATACCGCGGGACAACAGCCGGGTTTCGGGCCGCGAGTGCGCTGTGGCGGTGTCGCAAGATCAACCCGATCAGAGCGGATTCACCGCGGTCGCGTCAAACTCCCCGCCCGACATCTCTCCGGAAACCCGCACCCGCTGGCCGGCGCTGACCCGGCTGCGGGTGTTGTCGCCAAAGATGTCCCAGCTGTCCACGTTGACGGTGCGCTGCCCGGTATTGAGCCGAAAGCCATCCTCCCACACCCGCTCGATGGTTCCGGTGAGGGTCTCCCGCCCCGCCTCGGCCTGCGGGCCGCTGCCGGCCGATGCGCCGCGTTGGGAGGCTGAGCCTTCACCCGCGATGGTGATGGAGCTGGCATCGAATTCGCCCCCTGACATCTCGCCGGACACATTGACACGTTGCCCGACCCGCACCTGGCTGCGGGTGTTGTCCCCGAAGACGTCCCAGGAATCCACCGTCACCGAGCGCTGCCCGGTGTTGAGCCGAAAGCCGTCCTCCCAGACCCGCTCGACCTCGCCACTCAGTGTGGTCCGGCCACTGCCCTGGGTCGCGTTACAGGCGGACACCAGGATGGCCGCCAACAGGTAATACAGATTGCGTTTTCTCATCAGTCAAGCCCTCGGGGATTCACCAATAGGTCTTCAGCAGATAGATCCAGAGCGCGATCAGGATCAGGGACACGACGGGCTGCGGCCGCATCACCCGACGGCTCAGAATGACCCGAAGAGGGGGCCGAGCACAATGACCGCGGCGAGGGCCAGCAGCGCCCCGACGACGGACACCATGACAATGTCGCGATAGCTCTCGCGGTGAGTGGTGCCGCAGACCGCGAGCAGGGTCACCACGGCGCCGTTGTGGGGGAGCATGTCCAGGGTCCCGGCGCCGATCACCGAGACGCGGTGCATCAGGGCCGGATCGAGCCCGAGATCCGCGGCCAGCGCCATGTAGGTCTCGCCCAGGGCCTCCAGTGCGATGGTGAGGCCGCCGGAGGCCGAGCCGGTGAGCGCCGCCAGCACATTGGTGGACACCGCCAGCGACACCAGCGGGCCGCCCTGGATGCCGAGCACCCAGTCGCGCACCAGCTCGAAGGCGGGCAGGGCGGCCACCACGGTGCCGAAGCCCACCAGGCTCGCGACGCTGACGATGGGGAGCACGGAGGCGTTGACGCCGGCATCGACGCTGGCGCGCAGGTCGGTGAGCCGCCGCCGGTTCAGCGCGATCAGCGTCAGGATGGCCGTGGCCAGGGCAACGCTGACGGACCAGATACCGCTCACGGCCGCCGGCGTGGTCGGTCCGAAGCGGTCCTCGGCGAGGAAGCCGAGATCCAGATTCGGCAGCACCAGCGCCGTCATGGCGAGGTTCACGCCGAGCACCACCACCAACGGCAGCACCGCCACCAGCACCCCCGGCCGCTCTGCGCACGCCGCGCCGCGCTGCAACTCCGCCGGGTCGAACTCCCGGGTGACCGTCGCCCGCTCGCGCACCACCAAGTCTTCCGCCGCCTGCTCGGCGCTGGGCTCAGCCGTTGTCTCCGCCTCGAAGCCCTCACCGCGCCTGCGCGCCGACGCCTCTATGAGGCCGAGCCACCACAACCCGAACCCCAGCGTGATCACCGTCGCGATGAGTCCGAGCCCAGGTGCCGCGAAGGGCGTGGTGCCGAAGAAGGGCATGGGAATGGCATTCTGCACCGCCGGTGTGCCCGGCAGCATGGACATGGTGAAGGTGGAGGTGCCAAGGGCAACGGCCGCGGGCATCAGCCGGCGCGGAATGCCGGCATCGCGGAACAGCGCGGTGGCCATGGGCACCAGCACGAAGAAGGCGACGAACAGGCTCACCCCGCCGTAGGTCACCAGCGCCCCGGCCAGCACCACTGCCAGGATGCCGCGGCGCGGCCCGAGCTTGTCGCCGATGAAGCCGGCCACGGTCTCCACCGAGCCCGAGTCCTCCATCAGCTTGCCGAACAGCGCGCCGAGCAGAAAGATGGGGAAGAACTGGGCGATGAAGCCGGCGGCGCCGGCCATGAAGGTCTGGGTCCAGCTCGCGAGCAGCGGCTCGAAGGCGAAGGCCGCCGCCAGCATGGCCGCAAGCGGGGNCAGCAGCAGCACGCTCCAGCCGCGATAGGCCAGCCAGATGAGCAGCCCAAGGCCGACCAGAATGCCGAGCAGGCCCATCAGATGCCCTCCAGCAGATAATCGATGTCCAGCGACGGGCGCTTGCCGAGGTCGTCGCCGTGGCGCTCCAGAAACTCGCTCGCTGCCCGCCGTCCTTCGTCCCGCAGCATGATCAGGAAGGCCCATTCCGCGTTGAGCTTGGAGGAGTAGCCGAGCTCCACCATGCGCTCCGAGGCGATGCGGTGCATGCGCATCTGGCCCCACAGGGCGCCTTCTGTATGGCCTGGATCGGCCACCTGCCGCAGCAGGGCGATCATGCGCAGCTCCTTCAGCAGCGGCGCGTTGAAGGAGATCTCGTTGACGCGGCTCAGGATGTCCCGGGCCGCGCGCGGCGTGCCCGGGCGCTCCACCGGGTTGATCTGCACCAGAATGGTGTCGTCGGCGCTGCACTCGCGCACCAGCGGCGAGATGGTGGGATTACCGGAGTAGCCGCCGTCCCAGTACGCCTCGCCTTCGATCTCCACGGCCTGGAACATCTGCGGCAGGCAGGCGGAGGCGAGCAGGGCATCGGTGGTCGCATCGGCGTTGCGGAAGATGCGCGGGCGCCCGGTGCGCACGCAGGTGGCGGTGATGAAGACCTTGACGCGCGATGCGGCGAGGTGCTCAAAGTCGATGGACTCCAGCAGGATGTCACGGAGCGGGTTCAGGCCGACGGGGTTCAGGTCGTAGGGCGAGAACAGCCGCGAGGCCAGGTCCAGGGCCAGGAATGCCGGCGAGTTGTCGAGGGTCCAGCGGCCCAGCAGCACGTCCAGCGGCCCGCGCTTGAGCGGGCTCAGCAGGGCGCCCTCCGAGACCCGCCGCCAGAAGTCGGTCAGGGCCTGCCGGGCGCCGTCGGCGCCGCCCGCCGCGAAACCGCTCGCCAGGACGGCCGCATTCATCGCCCCGGCGGAGGTGCCGGAGATGCCGTCGATGCGCAGGCGTTGCTCTTCCAGCAGCCGGTCCAGCACACCCCAGGCGAAGGCGCCATGGGCGCCGCCGCCCTGGAGGGCGACATCCACCGGCAGGGGTGCGTCGGTGGCGGACGATGATCCGGCGCCCGGCTCGGCTTCCGGCTCGGTGGCGTCTTGCAGTGCGTGTTCAGACATGGGCTTCGACCGTTGGACTTCACGTCGGACGTGCAGCGGGTGGGTGAGGCATCGCTTCGCCCGGTAGTGGCCGGCAGTGTAGCAAGCGCGCGTGAACGGGCGATGGCGGACCTGCTGGCCGTGCGAGGCCCGGACCGGCTTCCGCGTGCCGCTCATTGCAGGCTTCGTCGGCAGCATGGAG
>PR_CR_10_Liq_2_inCRDRAFT_1000515_pt1 | contig 10771 bp, 15 predicted proteins | sample PRCRCaboRojoPR_FD_10245 | JGI IMG/M metagenome (IMG submission 10245) | reverse complement strand
GCTTGCTCAAAACGCAAGTAGCGCCAAGCCTGCCGGAGATGAGGACCCCTATAAGCACAAGGAAGTCTGATGACTCCCGCCGGACTAGCGCTGATAGATAAACCCCAGGGTTTCACCTCTCATGATGTTGTTGCCAAACTTCGAGGAGTCTTGGGAACAAGAAAAGTTGGACATGCGGGAACATTGGACCCGATGGCTACAGGTTTGCTGGTTGTGGGCGTTGGTCCCGGAACTAAACTAATGACTTACCTTTCTGGTGCAGACAAGTCCTACTCGGCAACTGTCAGATTGGGAGTAGGAACTTTCACAGATGACGCTGAAGGTGAAACAACCTCTGTTGCAACTAAAGACCAGCTAGAAAAACTGAATCCGCAGCAAATACTCTCAGCGCTTGGCGAGTTTGAGGGGGTTCAGTTACAGCTCCCGAGTAAAGTCAGCGCAAAAAAAATTGGTGGAAAAAAGGCCTATGAGTTAGCCCGTGAGGGTAAAGAGTTTGAACTAAAACCAGTGGAAATCGAGATCTATAAGATCAAAGGAAGCCAACCTAGATTTGGAGAGTTTATCGATTTAGATATTGAGGTTGAGTGCTCAAGCGGGACTTTCATTAGAGCGATAGCCAGAGATTTGGGCGAAAAATTGGGCGTTGGTGCGCACCTGACAAAATTGCGAAGAACCACGGTGGGGCCATTTATTGTTGAAAATGCCACAAGCATTGAAAATGCGACTCCGATAAAGATGGCAGATGCTGCTAAAGCCTTGTTGCCGGTGGTATCGGTGAACGACCAGGAGCAAACGGAGCTTTCTTTCGGGCGAGCGCTGGATGTTCAGAGTGAGTGCGAATATCTTGCCGCAATCAACGGGGATAGGCTGGTGGCGATTGTTTCTGGTGGAAAAAGATTGAGTCCGAAGACGGTATTTAATGATTGAGTTTTGGTTTTGGTTTCAACTTTGGACCTACCTCGCAGCGGGGGTCATTTCGCTGCTAATGACCGCCTTCTCCAGGGTTCTTCACTCGGTAACGCTGATCGCGCAGATGGCTGTTGTTGCTGGACTGGTGCTGCAAGCTTTACTCTCAACAATCCTTGCTATTCTCGGCCAGCGAGCCGCAACCAGCACCCTCGAGTTTTTTGGCTACCTAATAGTTGCTCTTATGGTTTCTGTTGGGGCAATCATCTGGGGCTTGCTGGACAGGCAGAACAGATGGTCGAATACGGTTTTAGCTCTGAGTGCATTTACGGTTGCTGTCATGATTATCCGAATGCAGCAATTGTGGACGGGAGTTAGTCCGGTATGAAATCGATGGGAATTGGCAGGTTACTGATTGCCGTCTACGCAGTGTTCGCCCTCAGTGCAACTGCAAGGGCTAGTTATCAGCTTGTGTTCGAGTTCAACCAGGCCCCGGTAGCCTACTCACTTTCGGCCCTGGCGGCCGTTATCTACATCCTGGCAACCATTGCATTGAGTAGGTCCGGCCAATTGTGGAGAAGAATCGCTTGGGGGAGTGTCGTTTTTGAGCTTCTAGGGGTAATAACAGTGGGTATTCTGAGTCTGCTTTTACCCCAGTATTTTGCCCACCCATCCGTTTGGTCTGAATTTGGTGCGGGCTATGCTTATATCCCGGCTATTTTGCCGGTACTCGGAATCATTTGGTTAGCAAGGCGAGATGCAAAAATTCACTGACCTACAAGCACTCAAGGTTGAAAAGAGTGCGGTTTCTATAGGCAAGTACGACGCTTTGCATCTTGGGCACCAGCACATTTTGAAGTCCTTGATCTCGTTCGCGCACAGCTCTTCCTTGCCGGCTGCGGTTGTGACTTTTGATAGGCACCCAAACCACATTTTGAACCCGGAGCGTATTCCAGTTCCGGTTTTGGGGAATTCCCAGAGGGAGAAAATTTTCGAGGAACTTGGCGTAGACATCCTTTTGCAACTCAAATTTGATCATGAACTTGCGTCCTTGCCGGCGACTGACTTCATAAGGCGCTATCTCGTTGATGGACTTCATGCGGACAAAGTTTTCGTTGGCGAACATTTCAGATTTGGGCAAGGGGGTCAGGGGGATCCCTCTTTGATCCAATCCAGTGGTTTGGAAGTGGAAGCAATTAGGCACCTAGATCTGAATGGGGAGAAGGTTTCCACCACGAACATCAGAGAGGCTTTGCTGAATGGAGAGGTGGAGATCGCAGCGCAGATGCTGGGTCGTAATCATCAAACGACTGGAATTGTGGAAAAGGGGAGGCAGCTTGGAAGAACTTTGGGATTCCCAACGGCAAACCTCTCTAGAAGTAGCGAGGGAATGCTCCCAGCAGATGGGGTTTATGCAGGCTATTTGCATGTAGATGGCGAGTCTTACGTTGCTGCACACTCGGTGGGAACAAATGACACCGTAGGTGAAATTCCTAGGCTGGTTGAGTCCCATGCAGTGGGCAGGGATGATCTTGATCTCTATGGAAAGGTCGCAACGGTTGAATATGTTCAAAAGGTGCGGGGCTGGAAAAAGTTTGACAGTCTCGAACAGTTAGTGGAACAGGTTCAAAAAGACATTCAAAAAACGATTTCTATTATCAGCTAACTCCCAAATACTTATCAGCCTACTCTCGAACCAATCTCAGCTCCTGACCAATTTCCATAGGCAGTGTTGAAGCTGAAGAAAGGAAGTCAAATGACTGAAGAGAGTTCAAAAGAAAAGAAAGGCTTTTTTAGCCAAACCTGGGTTAAGGTGACCGCCGGAGTTTTGGGAGGCGCCTTGGTGCTTGGAGGAACATTTACCTCCGGTGTTGCTATTGGGGCTAAGGCGAGTCCAATGGGGTTCGACAGGGGAGTCTTCATGGCAAATCAAGGAGGCGACCGGACATTCATGGGGGCTAGTCAGCTTCGTTTTGAAACCAGAGGGCAACAGATGCGCGAAGGGCGCGATTTTCAAATGGGGTCTCGTGACCATAGAGGAAACGGCCTCGGAGAGCTTTCTCAGTTGAATGAGCAGGATCGTCTTGAGGCATTGAACGAGTGGCTTCAATCAATTGGTGTGGAGCCATTGGAGCAGTTGCCCGAGGAGCTTTCAGGTAGTCCCGAACAGCTTCGTGAGCGCATGCAGCTGGAGATGCTGAACAATAGGCTGGAGAGAATCGGTATTGATCCACTGGATCAGCTTCCGGAGGATTTTCCCGCCAGCTAATAATTTCGACTAAACCCACCCTCTGGGTGGGTTTAGTGTTTAACCGTGAGTCAAATCGGGTTTGTTGAATCGGTGGGAAACGCCCTTCGCGGCTACGCCAAATTCAAGGGCACTTCAACAAGAGGCGAATACTGGTGGTTCGTGCTGTTCTTGATTCTCGCCTNGCTGANTACCGGNTTNTTGGACAGTCTTTTGTATCCAACAGGAAATGTGAATTTCGACTCTGTGCTTAGGGGGCAACAGGCTCTACCATTTGCCCCATTCACACTCATATCTCTGCTGATTTTTGCACTGCCAACCCTTGCTGTCACAGCTCGAAGGTTTCATGATGCTGGACACAGCGCTAANTGGCTNTATCTTTTGCTGATCCCTGGAGGATATGCCGTGCTTGCCATTACTGGCACAGTTCTAATTCTTTTTACCTACGGGACAGTAGGTTTGGAGCTATTGCTCCCAATCTATTTCCTAATTTTTCCCGTAGCCGTATCCAGCCTTGGCTTAGGAATTGTTTATTTCGTATTCCTGACTAAACCCACGAAGACTTTTTTTGAAGGGAATCTATTTGCCGAACCTAACATCCCCGATTGGCCCTATGGACTGGAGGGGTCAACGTCCTGACCTAGCTATTTGACCAAATCAGAGCTAGACTTTTGCAGTTGCCGTGTATCGGCCGCGGAGCCAGAGGGTTTTTAGCAAAAGGTTAGAAACGCCGCGCAGTGATTTAGAAAGGATCAGAATGGCTTTAGATAAGAGCGTAAAAGCTGAGATTGTGAAAGAGTACGCGACCCATGAGGGTGATACAGGATCTCCAGAGGTGCAGATTGCCGTTTTGACCAGGAGAATCACTGACCTTACCGAACACATGAAGACTCATAAGCATGACCACCACTCACGCAGGGGTCTTCTTCTTTTGGTCGGTCAGCGCAAGCGCCTTCTTGGGTATCTTCAGAATGTTGACATTGAGCGGTACCGTGCCTTGATTGCGAAGCTTGGACTTCGTCGATAACTCAGTTTTGATAAAAAACCCTCCATCTTTTGGTGGAGGGTTTTTTATGTTTTTATTTGCGCTTGACTGCTAGGCTAAAAAAGGAGTTAGGCCGAGGGTTGGGTCATCGGTGGAAAAATCTGGAAATGTTCCAGGTCTTTTGACTGAGGACCAAACCTTCTAGGTGAGCTACGGATGGTTCACCGCTCCCATTTGCTAGGCGATGCTTAGCCATGTCTTAAAGAAGGAGTGACCTTGGAAGGTCCAGAAATTAAATCAGCCGAATGCGTAATCGATAATGGAAAGTTCGGCAAAAGAACAGTTCGATTTGAAACCGGAAGACTTGCCCAACAGGCACAGGGTTCTGCCGTTGCATACATCGATGAAGAAACTATGCTTTTCAGCGCAACAACCGCTTCAAAGCAACCAAAAGATCAATTTGACTTTTTCCCGCTAACAATTGACGTCGAGGAGCGCATGTATGCCGCAGGTAAAATCCCCGGCAGCTTCTTTCGCAGAGAGGGTAGGCCTTCAACCGAGGCTATCCTTACATGCCGTCTGATTGACCGCCCTTTGCGCCCATCCTTTGTGGACGGACTTCGCAATGAGGTGCAGGTTGTTGTGACGGTTCTGAGCATCGAGCCAGACGAGCTTTACGATGTCTTGGCAATAAATGCCGCCAGCATGTCAACGCAGCTTGCGGGTCTTCCATTCTCTGGCCCCATTGGCGGTGTTCGTGTAGCTCTAATTGATGGCCAGTGGGTGGCTTTTCCGAAAAACGAGATGCTAAAGGATGCCACCTTCGACATGGTGGTGGCCGGACGCGTCGTGGGCGAGGGTTCAAAACAGGATGTTGCCATCATGATGGTGGAGGCAGAGGCCACTGACAACGCAATGGATCTTATCGAGGCGGGCAAAACTGCTCCCACCGAAGAGGTTGTTGCGGAGGGCCTGGAAGCTGCAAAGCCATTTATCAAGGCATTGATTGAAGCTCAGCAGAGTCTTGCTGATCAGGCAGCAAAAGAAACAGCTGATTATCCAGTGTTCTTGCCATACGAGGATGAGGTATTTGAACTGGTTGCTAATCACGCAGAAAAAGAACTTGCCGAGGTTTACAAAATTGCCGATAAGCAAAAGCGCCAAGAGGCCGATGATGAACTGAAGGAAAAAACTTTCGAAGCCGTCAGCGAGAAATTGGACGAGGAAAAACTTGTTCAGTTCGGAGCGGCTTATAAGTCTCTGACCAAGAAAATTGTTCGAGGCAGGGTACTGGCCGAGGGTATTCGTATTGATGGACGTGGACCCCGCGATATTCGTGACCTGGACGCCGAGGTCGAGATCATCCCAAGAACTCATGGTTCAGCGCTTTTCCAGAGGGGTGAGACTCAAATCATGGGTGTCACAACTTTGAACATGTTGAAAATGGAGCAGACAATTGATGCCCTGCATCCAGAGACCACCAAACGTTACATGCACCACTACAACTTCCCTCCCTACTCAACAGGAGAAACAGGTCGAGTTGGAACACCAAAGCGACGTGAAATTGGTCACGGCGCGCTGGCGGAGAGGGCTCTTGTCCCGGTTTTGCCCAAGCGCGAGGACTTCCCATATGCAATCAGGCAGGTCAGTGAGGCGATGGGGTCCAATGGTTCNACTTCAATGGGATCAGTTTGTGCCTCAACATTGAGCATGTTCAACGCTGGTGTGCCCCTGCGCGCACCTGTTGCTGGTATTGCAATGGGTCTTGTGAGTGATGAGGTTGACGGTGAGACACGTTATGCAGCACTTACAGACATTCTGGGAGCTGAGGATGCTCTTGGAGATATGGACTTTAAGGTTGCAGGAACCAAAAGCTTTATTACAGCAATCCAGCTTGACACCAAGCTGGACGGTATTCCAGCAAGTGTTCTTGGAGGGGCATTGGCACAGGCTAAAGAGGCCCGTTTGCACATCCTTGATGTTATGAATGAAGTAATTGACGAGCCAGACGAAATGAGCCCGTACGCTCCTCGAATCATCACAATTCAGATTCCGGTGGACAAGATCGGTGAGGTTATCGGACCCAAGGGTAAGGTAATCAACGAAATTCAGGATGAGACTGGTGCTGACATTTCGATTGATGACGACGGAACCGTTTACATTGGCTCTGATGAGGGTGCCAAAGCCGAGGAGGCAAAGGCACGAATCAATGCAATTGCCAACCCTCACGTCCCAGAGGTTGGCGAGCAGTATCTGGGAACCATTGTTAAGCTAGCCGCCTTCGGTGCTTTCATATCCCTAATGCCTGGTAAAGATGGTTTGCTTCACGTCTCAGAGATGAAGAGTCTCAGTGGCGGTAAGCGAATTGAAAACGTTGAGGACGTTGTTTCTGTTGGCCAGAAGATTCAGGTTGAAATCGCCAAGATTGACGACAGGGGCAAGCTCAGTCTGAAGATGGTGGAAGCTGAGTAAGTGACCAAGCTTGAGTTATTGGAGCCCTTCGTCGAGATTACTTCGGCGGAGGGCACCACTATTAGAAGAACTCTTCTGCCAAATGGGTTGAGAGTTCTCACTGAGACCGTCCCAGCTTCTCCAAGCGTCTCCTTAGCAATCAGTGTTTCGGTCGGTTCAAGGGATGAGGTGGAGGGCCAATTTGGGTCAACACACTTCCTGGAGCATCTCTTATTCAAGGGAACCAGACGGCGCAGTGCGAAGCAGATTGCAGAGGCGTTTGATTCGGTAGGCGCATCGTCAAATGCAGCCACTGCCAAGGAATACACAAGTTATTACGCCAGGGTTCAGAATTCTGCTCTGCCATTGGCGGTGGATGTATTGGCAGACATGGTAACTAGCTCAATTATTGATGATAAAGAGTTTGAGTTGGAGCGAACAGTAATCCTCGAAGAGCTGGCCATGGTTCAAGACGATCCCGAGGATGTCGCGCACGAGGCTTCGAGTGCAGCGGTGCTTGGCGAAAAAGATCCTCTTGGAAGGCCTATCGGTGGGACCCCTGACACCATAAACGCGGTTGGCCGGGAAGATGTTTTCAATCACTATCAACGAAACTATCGATTGCAAGATCTGGTTATCACCGCAGCTGGTGGCGTTGAGCACGATGAATTAGTCAGACTAGCGATTGAGAATTTCGAATTATCAGGCTTGGATGTCAATCAAAAAGCTCTCCCTACCCGGAGAAAACTTGGCTCGAGAGAATTCAGCCCCGAAAAGGGATTCGTCTCCGTTCATAAAGAAACTCAGCAGGCTAATGTCGCTATCGCAATGCAAGGTGTTGCTGCGATGGACAAATCTCGCTACACCATGGGTGTCCTGAACACGATTTTGGGAGGCGGAATGAGTAGCAGACTGTTCCAGGAGGTCAGGGAAAAAAGAGGTCTTGCTTACAGTGTCTACTCTTTCAATCAAGGCTATTCCGACGCTGGAATGTTTGGCATGTTTGCGGGAACTAGTCCCAAAAACGCCTCAGAGGTTGCAAATCTTTTGCAGGAGCAACTAATANGCATTGCCAGTCACGGTGTAACTGATGCTGAGTATGAGTTAGCCCGTGGAAACATTGCCGGAGGGCTGGCCCTAAGATTTGAATCAAGTCAAGCAAGAATGAATCGGCTGCTCTCAGCGGAGCTTTCGATGGGTGAATTTATAGACCTGAACCAAACCCTCGAAAACTTCACCAACGTCACTAAAGATGAGGTGCGCGAGCTTGCATCGAAGCTAGCTAACTCTCCAAAATCACTTATTGTCGTTGGCGATGGAGAGTTCGATTCGATGCAGGGGTTGGTAAGTTAGGCGCATGGCAGAAAAAGTATGCGTTGTTGGCACCGGTCGCATGGGCTCGCTTGCACTTCAAATCATCGAGCAGACTGAGGGTCTAGAGCTGCACTCGGCCCTGAATTCAAAGTCCTCTTTGGATGAGATGGCTGGCGCCGATACAGTTGTGGACTTCACTAGGTTTGACGTGAGTCAAGAAGTGGTGAAAACGGCTTGCCAACAAGCAGAATGTAATCATCGGTACCAGCGGCTGGAATCAGCAAGCTGTCGAGGGACTTCAGGGCTTGATCGGGGAACAATCGCTGCTGCTGGTTCCTAATTTCAGTGTGGGGTCAATGCTTTTGCAGATGTTCAGCTCCTCAGCAGCTAAATTTTTTGAATCAGTGGAGATCATTGAAGGTCACCACCAACACAAAGTTGACTCTCCGTCCGGAACTGCCGTTAGAACTGCAGAATTGATGGCTGAGGCGAGGGGGAGTGATTTTGAATCACCAAACACCGATCAGCGAGCTCGAGGAGAGGTAATTAGAGGAGTCCCGATTCACTCACTCAGAATGCAGGGAATCTCTGCGATGCAAGAGGTGAATTTGGGTAATGATTTCGAGTCATTGAAACTTTCCCACAACACCAACTCCCATCAGGCTTATGCCAAAGGTATGCAACTTGCCATGCTTTCGGTGAGTCGAATGAGTGGAATCAATATCGGACTTGCAAGTTTGATTTCAGACTAATGTCAACAAAAATTTGGATTGCGGTGATGACCGCACTTAGCGCTCTGTATCTGGGGTTGATGTTACAGCGCGGGGTAGTGCTGATAGCAGATCCAAATCTGCTGGTTAAGATCTTGGGATTTGCACTGCTGCTTTTACCGATGTTTGCTTTTTGGGCGATAGCTCGGGAGATAGGTTTTGGTCTTTCAAGTGAGAGGCTGGCTAAGCAGATTCCTCAACAAAGCTTTGATCAACTAGGTCTTGAGCTGAGGCCCTCTGGCCGAGCAACTAAAGAGAGTGCTGAGCGGGCATTCAGTCTTGTCAGTGACCAATTGACCAAAGATGAAACCTGGCAGAACTGGTTTCTGCTGGGAGTAACTTACGAAGCAAACGGCGATAGGCGACGAGCTCGGAGCTCGATTAGAAAGGCTATCGAGCTAGAGCGCGCTGCAAACGCTTGATCCTTAGATACATCACACACCCAAGGCAAAAATCAAAATAGGCATTCAGGGCACTTGCCACGAAAACAATTCCGAGTCCGGTTAGTGCACCTGCAAGTGGATTGAAAAATGCAATTAACAGTCCCAAGGTGCTTACCGAGAGTCCAACCTGTTGGGCAAATCGAGGTGGCCTTGGATCCTCGAGGTATTCAGGGTCACTAAGTTTGGGCCTTAGAAGACCAAATAGCAGACCGTAGGGGTGAGTCTTTGGAGCAAATACTCCCCATGCGAAGAGCAAAAACACAATCGCCAGCACCGTTATACCTGTGGCCGGATCAATTTGGGCAGCCACGAATCCCGAGAGAGATATCAGGCTGGTTATTGCGGCACCCAATCTAGGTGCCCTTGGGTCAATTCTTTGCATCTGCGAACTCTTTCAAATTCAGTTCCGCAATCTGTTGTTTGGTGATTGCCCCACTCAGACGCTGCCTGATGTTTCCATCACGCCCGATCTGAATCAGTGTCGGAGTTTGCTTGATTTGGAACTTCGCTGCCAGGTCCAGCCTGTCGGTCACATCAATTTCGGCAAAGTCTAGTGATGCCGAGGATAGGTTTCTTCGAACCTGCGGGCATTTCGAGCACAGTTCGGTCGTGAACAACAAAAGCTCGGCTCCCTGTGCGCTGGCCTCGACACCCAGGATCTTTTCCAGCTCAACTCTCTTCGGCACCACGCCGAAGGATTGAATTCCCTTCAGCTTGTAGCCAAAGCCAATAGCAAGAGTGATTGAAATCAGCAATAGGGTTGAAACCAGAATTTCCATTCCTAAAAAATAAAACAGGTTCTGTTCAAATCTGATGTTGCTACCAATTGTTTAGCTAGCTCCGCATTAGGCTGACCTGCGTGAGCGAAATTGAATTTAGAAGTGATATGACTGTGGAGCTGGTCAGGGCCAGTGCTCAGGACAGCGATGTAATCTTTGCAGCTAGGGTTTCAACCCAGGGCGAGCAGACTTTGGAGGCGGCCCAGGCAGAGCAGGAGGCCCAGAAAAAAGATCGCGGACTAATCAATTATTTGATGCGCGATCGTCACGGTTCGCCATTTGAGCACAACTCAATGACTTTTTATGTGCAGGCTCCAATATTTGTTTTCCGAGAGTTTATGCGTCACAGAATTGCTAGTTACAACGAGGAGAGTGGCCGCTACCGCGAACTAAAGCCTGTTTTCTATGTGCCGGATGAAAACCGCAATCTGATTCAGGTTGGAAAACCCGGTGCTTACGAGTTTGAACCTGGCAGTGCTGAGCAACAATCACTGGTGCAGCAAGAGGTGATGAGCGTCACAAGGGCAAGTTATGAGTCTTACCAGAGAATGTTGGAAGCGGGTGTCGCTCGGGAAGTAGCTCGGATAGCTTTACCCCTGAATATTTACTCAAGCATGTATGTCACCATGAATGCGAGGTCTCTGATGAATTTCTTGAGCCTCAGAACTAAACGGGATGATTCCCACTTCCCTTCATACCCTCAGCGTGAAATTGAGATGTGCGCCGAGCAGATGGAGGACGAGTGGGCCAAGCTGATGCCGATTAGTCACGAGATGTTTAACCAAAACGGAAGAGTCGCTCCGTAACATTCAACGATAGGCTGAACCTATGAGTTCAGAGCAGAATCTATTTGGCCAGGTGCTGGTGGCGCTAGT
>PR_CR_10_Liq_2_inCRDRAFT_1000513_pt1 | contig 10810 bp, 9 predicted proteins | sample PRCRCaboRojoPR_FD_10245 | JGI IMG/M metagenome (IMG submission 10245) | reverse complement strand
GCCCGCTGCACCCCAGCCCGCAGAAAGCGAAAACCGAGATGCGGCGGGTGTACCAGCCCGGAGCCAACATGGCTTGGTGCAATCGAGGTAACTCGCATCGGTCAGCAGCATCTACCTTGACGTGTGCGTCAGTGAGACACAGTGGACCAGGGTGACAGCAGAAACAGCAGGTTAGAGCCCAAGTTATGGTCGGGGTTGGACCGGCGGTTATCGGTCGCCCCCATGATGGACTGGACGGACCGCCACTTCCGCTACTTCGCGCGGCTCCTCAGTCGACACACGCTGCTCTACACCGAGATGGTCACCACCGGCGCGCTGATCCACGGCGACACGGCGCGCTTTCTGCGCCATGACCCGGCTGAGCATCCGGTGGCACTGCAGCTCGGCGGATCCGAGCCGGCGGAGATGGCCCGCTGCGCACGCCTCGGGGAGGAGGCCGGCTTCTGCGAGATCAACATGAACGTCGGCTGCCCGTCGGACCGGGTGCAGAACGGGCGCTTCGGCGCCTGCTTGATGGCGGAGCCCGCCGTAGTCGCCGACTGCGTCGCGGCCATGAAGGCGGCGGTGAGCGTGCCGGTGACGGTCAAGACCCGTATCGGCATCGACGAGCGCGACAGCTATGACGCCCTGGTCGACTTCACCGACGCCGTCGCCCGCGCCGGCTGCGACGCCCTCATCGTCCACGCCCGCAAGGCCTGGCTCCAGGGCCTGAGCCCACGGGAGAATCGCGATGTACCGCCGCTGCGCCACGACGTGGTGCTGCGCCTGCAGGCGGACTTCGCCGCGCTGCCCATGGTCATCAACGGCGGCATCCAGACGCTCGCGCAGGCCGCGGACTTCCTCGACCGCCTGGCCGGGGTGATGATCGGCCGCGCCGCCTACCACAACCCTTGGTTGTTGGCGGATGCCGACCGCGTGATCTTCTCCGATCCCACGCCGCCGCCGACACCCCACGAGGTGCTGGACGCCTTCGTGCCCTATGTGGAGCGGGCGCTGGCGGCGGGGGCGCCGCTCAATGGCATCACCCGCCATATCCTCGGCCTCTTTCAGGGGCGCCCCGGTGCCCGGCGCTGGCGTCGGCACCTGAGCGAGCAGGCGCATCGCCCCGGCGCCGGTGTCGAGGTGCTGCTGGACGCCGCCCGCTGGGTGCGGTGAGGGGCCGCGCGCCGTGAACCGCGCCGAGCGCATCTACCGCATCGACGCGCTGTTGAAGGAAAAACCGCGCTCGCTGGAGCAGCTGCAGGGCATGCTCGAGGCCTCGCGGGCGACGGTGGTGCGGGACATCGGCTACATGCGCGAGTTCATGCAGGCGCCCATCGAGTACGACCGCGCCAGCAACGGCTACCGCTATGCCGCAGACGGGCCGCGCTTCGAGCTGCCGGGCTTCTGGCTGAACGAGGGCGAGCTCTTCGCGCTGCTGGCCAGCGGGCAGATGCTCGATCAGATGCAGCCGGGGCTGCTTGCGCCCTATATCGGTCCGCTGCGGGGACGGATTCGCAGCCTGCTGGCGCAGAGTGGACACAGCGCCGCCGCGGTGGCCGACAGCGTCCTGCTCCAGCCCATGGCCACGCGCACCACGCACCCGGAGCGTTTCGGCACCATCGCCGCCGCGCTGCTCCAGGGCCGGCCGCTGGCCATCACCTACCACGGCCGCGCGCGCAATGTCGCCACCGAGCGCGTGGTGCACCCGCAGCGGCTGATACGCTACCGCGACAACTGGTATCTCGCCGCCCATTGCGAGCGGGCGGCGGGCCTGCGGATCTTCTCGCTGGACCGCATCGACCGCGCCGAGCCGCAGCCGGAGCCGGCGCTGCGCACCGAGCCCAAGGCGCTGGACCGCTTCCTAGGCGGCAGCTTTGGCATCTTCTCCGGCAGCGCCGCCGCCTGGGCGGTGCTGCGCTTCAGCCCCGAGGCCTCGCGCTGGGTGGCCGACGAGGCCTGGCATCCGGACCAGATCGGACACTGGCGGGGCCAGTCGCAGGCTGGGCGCTACGAGCTGCAGGTGCCCTATTCCGATCCGCGTGAACTGCTGCGCGACATCCTCAAGTTCGGCCCGGATGTGGAGGTGATCGCCCCCGCCGAGCTGCGCGCGCTGGTGGCCGAGCGTCTGCGCGCCGGCGCCGCCTTGTACGCGGATGATTCCCCGCTGCCCTGAATGCGCCTGGGGTGCGCCTGAGTGCGGCTTGGGTGCAACGACGACACGTGCCCCGCCTCAACCGCCGACTGGCAGACCCGACCGGGCCTGACACCGTTGCATGCTGCGCCCGATGGCGCGCGGCAACCGCCCGCTCTCCCCCGCTGCCCGTGCGCGCTTGCGACGGCTCGCGGGCAACCCGCAGGACCACCGCAGGTGCGCCGCCGGGTGATGGAACCTTGTGATCAGCAGCAGCCGCCCATCTGTACACGATTAGACGGGTCAGGCAAAACCACAGATCCCGGCTCATTCCCTGAGCCGGTGCCCGTGCTACAACGACGACATGGTTCCACGGCCTCTTGGCCCCAACAGGGAGAATGTGCCATGCCCCTCGACGACCTCTCCGATGCCTACTGCACCCTCGAAGCGGCTTTCCCGCTGCGCGGTGATCCATTGCCCGCAGACCATGGCGCCGCACTCTTCGACGCCCTCTGCCACCATGCCCCGCTCCGTGTCTGGCTCGCGGCGACCGACGCCGTGGCCATCGCCCCCATCCGCGGCCGCGCGGACGGTCACGGCGGGCTGATCCTCACCGACGAGAGTCAGCTCTTGATGCGCCTCGCCACCGAAGACCTGCCGCGGGCGTTGCGCCTCGCCGGTGGCTCCGTCAACATCCAAGGTCGCCTGCTGGATATCGGCGAGCCGCGCATCCAACTACCGCGCCCCGCCACCACGCTATCGGCCCGCCTGGTGGTCTTCGATGGCGGCAACACCCGCACGGGCGCATCCGCGGCGGCCCTGGCCGAGTCCCTGCGGACCGCCTTCGCCGAAGTCGTCAACCATGCCCTTGCCATGCTGGAGATCAGTGGCAAGCTGGTGATTGGCGCGGCCGGACAACTGCAGATGTTGGATCGCAGCGTGCCCGGTTTCAGCGTCCAGATCCATGGTCTGACGCCGGAGGATAGCCTCCACCTGCAGGAGGCCGGCCTCGGCGATCATCGCAAGCTCGGCTGCGGCGTTTTTCTGCCGGGTTGATGGGCGCCACGGCACACGCCGGGGGGGCCGCCTTGATGTCGGTGAGGGCCTCCTTGAGCCGCTGAGAAGCCAGCTTGGAGGCCTTCCAGCCGAAGGCGTTGGTGCGAAAGGCCCACTTGCAGGTTGGCTGCTTCTTCGGCTGTTCAACGCAGGAGACTGGCCACTACGGTGAGTTTGCATGGCACGGGCGCATCATCATGGCCGCAATGGCTCAGTGTCAGCCCCAGAGGTTGCGCAGGTCGAGCTGAAGGGCATTGAACGGTGCGACGGCGATGGTGTCGTCGCCAGACGCCTCGGCGAGCAGGCGCCAGCGGTCATCCTCCAGCGTATAGGCCTCCAGGGTTTGACGTTTGGGATCCACGAGCCAAGCGTAGGCGACGCCGTAGTGGGCGTAGATCGGCATCTTGACCTCACGGTCCTTGCTGGCCGTCGCGGGTGACAGGATCTCACAGACCCAGTCTGGGACGACCTCGAACCGATGACCTTCCGGTATCTGCGGCATGCGTTCCTTGCGCCAACCTGCCAGGTCGGGCACGGCGACCTCCGCATCCGTGATGAAGTGGATCTCCGGCTCAATGAGTATCCACCAGCCGCCGGGTCCACCGCGGCCCCTGCCGTAGGTACTGCCAATGTCGATGCTGAGCTCGGTCTCGGCGCGCGCATGCGGCCCCGCCGGCCGCGGCTGAGTGTACAACTGGCCGTTGAGGATCTCGCCGGTCAGCCTCTCTGGCAGGGCTTCCAGCGCTTCGTAGCGTGTCTGCTTGTGGGCATGCTGCATGGCGGTTGTTAGGGCCGCCTCAGCCGAAGTCGTAGTTGACGATGTCCATGACGCGGCGGCAGATCTCGCGGCCGTAGTCGGTCCACAGGCCCTGCCCCCAATAGCGGTAGCAGCTGGTTTGGCTGGCCATGAGGTGGTACAGGGCGTTGCGGTAGCGCGGGTCGTCGGTGGCCGTGCCGGGCTTCAGCACCTTTTCGTTGAACAGCGCGCTGGCCTCTTCCATGGGACCGATGACGTTCTCGTAGCCCTTCACCCAGGACAGGTCATTGGTCCAGCTGCCGCCGTCCATGTGGAATTGGTGGTCTTCCTGCTTCAGCGCCTGGATCACCTGCTCCAGCTTCTCGGGGCCGTCGCCGGGCTGCATGCGCTCCCAGATCTTGCCCTGCTGGACGGGGCGGATCTCGGTGAAGTCGCTCTCCTTGATACCGAGGGCGAAGAGGTGCTCGAGGTATTCGCTGCCGTTCATCAGCGGTGTGTCGGTGCCGGATGCGGCGCGCACTGCTTCCATGAACTTGTCCGGGAACTCGTTCATCATGACGCCGCCGTTCTCGCCGTCGGCGATCTGGGTCACCAGCGGCGGCACCTGCTTGCCGGCGAGCGCCCAACGCTCCAGGCCCTGGGCCTCGTACCAGGGCTGCATCTGCGCCACCAGCTTGGTGTCGGAGCCCTGGGTCTTGACCAGCGCGATGATGCTCACCGTCTCGCCTTCGGCGTTGGTGCAGGTCAGCAGGTGTGGCAGGTGCGGGCGCTGGGGATGCCAGCCGTTGTCGGTCTGCTCGACGCTGTGCTCCTGCACCAGCACCCATTGGTAGCCGCATGCCTTGAGGGTGTTGACGAACTCGTAGGCCACGTCCGGATGATTCGGTAACGCCATCTCGGAGGGTGAGAAGCCGCGCACCCGCTCCAGCGCGTCCAGGCCGAAGATGGCGGCGAAGTGGTGCTGGAAGGCCTGCACATGCAGACGATAGTCCTGCACCGGCGTGGACGGCGCCACCGCATGGCCCCAGGGCATGCCGAGCCACTCCACGGCCCAGTTGTAGTCGGGGTTCATGGTGATGGTCTTGAGGGCATCGATGACGTGCCCTTCGCCCATCTGCCGCAGTCCGTGCAGCAGGGTGCCGGAGTACTCCAGCATGACCCGGGGCGACTTGCCCTCGTGGATGAGCTGCGGGATGAGCTCGCCCATGCGCTTGTAGCACCAGACGAACGCCGGCGCGTTGTGGTTATCGCCGATGTCCTGGTGCTCCATCATGTACTGGAGGTTGCTGATCAGCGCGGCGGTGCGCAGGTCGTCCCCGCCCGCCGGGATCAGCGGCTGATGCTGGTGCAGGGCGATGGCCGCGGCGGCACGCACGCGGCCGAAGTCCACCCCACCCGGGATGTCGGAGAGGTTTCTATCTTTGCCCCGCGCCACGGCGGCGGCGATGTCGTTCTCCTGGCCGCAGATGTTCGGCAGGCCTTCGAGCTGTTCGGTTAGGTCGGACATGGGGGGCTCCTGGGACTGTTGCGTGACTGAAATCGGGCTGCGGATGATTGGATGTCGTCGGTTCAGGCGCGGCGACCGGGGCGATGGCGGTGTCGGACTGTTCTCTGCGGGGCGCCGTCCCCGGCCCACTCAGGCCGACGCGCCCGGCGCGGCGGTCCGGGTGCGGCCAAGCAAATGGCGTTGGGCATCGGCGAGCGCGGCATCGGCGGCGTCCAGGTCGTCGGCGGCGCGCGCCACCCAGGCCTCGCCCCAGAACAGGTTGCAGCTGGTCTCGGCGCGCAGCAGGCGCCAGCGGGCCTCCTCCAGCACGCCGATCAGCCCCGGGTCGTCCGGCGCCGCGGCGGCGCCGTGGCGCACCGTGGTGCGCAGGCGCGCACTCACATCGGCATAGCGCGCCAGCATGCGCTTTTGGGCCTCGGAGCCGGTCCACTGGGTGAAGCCGCGGCCCGAGTGCCAACCGGTGTTCCAGGCGCCGGTGGCGACATGGACCTCACCGTGGGCACCGTGCTTGTCCAGGTAATCGCCGATGAAACAGGGGCGGATGTCCGCCGTGCCCTCGCGCACCCGCGCCAGCAACGGCAGGTAGAAGGCGCTCCAGTAGTTGGCGCCCTCGGTGACATTGCGAAACCAGCCGCCGTTCTCGCCGTCGGTGGCGGTGGTGACCAGGGGCTCGAAGTCGCACCAGCGGGTGCGCTCGGCCACCTCTGCCAAGAACCAGTCGAGCGCCATGCCCGACTCCTGGGCATCGGAGAGCTCGCGGTCGCGCACCACCACGATGATCTCCTCGCCGTCATAGCGGGCGATGTGCGGGCGATAGCGCAGCTGTGGCCAGGTCATCTGCCGCAAGGGCTCCACATGGGCGGAGTCCACCAGCACATAGCGATAGCCGAACCGCTTCAGCAGCGGGATCAGCTCCATGGAAAAGCCCATCTCCGGCGGCCAGAAGCCCTGGAAATTACGCCGCCAGAACAGGTGACGGGCAAGGGCCTGCCAGCGGCGCAAATGTTCCGGGCGGTCGGCCGGCGGAATGAGCGGCAGCACCGGGTGGTAGTAACCCGTGCCGAGGATGTCGAACAGCGCCGTGTTCTGCAGATGCCAGAGCAGCTTGCCGCAGTCGACGATGCCGTAGACGCGCGCCTGGAAGTCCGGACTCGACAGCGTCTCCAGCAGCGTGCCGGACAGCGACAGATGCACCCGCGCGAGGTCCTCCTGTCCCCAGAGGCTGCGCGGCATGCGATCCAGCGCAAAGAGGATCTCCTTGGCCTCCCAGGTGGCATGCGCCAGCAGGTGCTCCAGATTGCCGGGGGGCTGGTGCAGATTCAGCACCAGGGCGTGATGGGCGGGCATGGGCGATGGCTCTCGCGACGACAACAGGACCGGCGGGCAGCGCGCGGCGGCTTGGCAGGAGCGCGGCGCGGGGCCCACTCCGCGCTCGTTTGGGTCATCATACCGGATTGCGGGCGCCGCTCGATGTCTCCACCGCCACATGCGCGGCAATCCTGCAGACCCTGCGACGAGCGGCACGCCGGCACTGACACCGCGCGCATCGATACCCGTCGTCACCGTGCTTGACGGTTACGGCTGCGCATTGATAACCACCAAGCGCCGCCGCAGCCGCCCGCTATGTCAGCCTGCCGCCCGCCAGCGCAGAGAGCCGTCCAGATGCCATCCAACACCAATCGAGACGCGACACGCCCCCGCCACCGGCGGGCTTTGCTGACTGCCCTGGGCGTCATCGCTGCCCTCAGTACACTCCAGGGCTGCGACGAATCCCCGACCGGCCGCAAGCAGTTGGCGTTGGTGCCCGAGGCGCAGATGACCGCCCTCGGCGAGCAGAGCTTCGAGCGGTTATTGCAAACCGAGCCGCTCAGTCGTGACCCCGCCCTGCGCCGCTACGTGGGCTGCGTCGCCCAGGCACTGGTCGACGCACTACCGCAACCCCACGGCGAGTGGTCCGTCGCCGTGCTCGATGATCCAACCCCGAACGCCTTTGCGCTGCCGGGCGGCAAGATCGGCGTGCATGCGGGCATGCTGGCGGTGGCCCGCACGCCGGATCAGCTGGCGGCGGTCATCGGCCACGAGATCGGCCATGTGCTGGCGAATCACGCCAACGAGCGCCTGACCCAGGAGCTGGCCGTGCAAGGCGGACTGATGCTGGTGGATTTGTTCGCCGAGGAGCCCGGCGGCGCCGCACATGAGGCCTTCCGCAAGGCCTTGGGCCTGGGCGCGCAGTACGGTTTGCTGCTGCCCTACAGCCGCACCCACGAGCGCGAGGCCGATCGCATCGGTCGGGATCTGATGGCGCAGGCGGGCTTCGACCCCAGGGCAAGCGTGCAGCTGTGGCAGAACATGGCCGCCGCCGGCGACGGGCAGCCGCCGGCGTTCCTGTCCACCCACCCGTCCCACGACAAGCGCATGCAGGCACTGGCCGCGGAGATGGAGCAGGCGACGGCACTGTATACCGAGGCGTTGGCCTCAGGACGCAAGCCCCGCTGCACACCGCCGTGAGCGCCGCGAGCAACCGCGGTCGTCGCCGCCGGTTGAGGCCGCGGGCGGGCGGCGCAACTATGCAGAGACGGGACCAGGCCCCGAGGCCGACTGCGCGCGCTGCACCATGACCGCCCGCGACCGACCTCAGGTTGGTGCTTCGGCATGATCGTGGGTGTCGTGCCCGGCAACGGGATACCGGCGAGCAGGGTAACCTAAGGCCATGTACCGGGTACGGGTCTTGCGCTCAGACGCGGGCGGCGTACCGCGGGATGGTTCGGGCTCGCAACCGATGGCGAAAGCGATAGCATTGGCGAGGAAATGATGCAGCGTGTGATCATTGATCCGGAGTCGAAATCCCTCGCCGAGCGCTTCGCGCTGGTGAAGGCCGCCAACCGCCGCCGCGGGCGCTTCCCGGCGGGCTGCGTCACCGTGGTGGAGACGGAGGCAGCGGCGCGGGCCGGCGGTGACGCAGCGCGCAAGCTGCATCCGGCGGTGGTCTACGGGCCCTCCAGCTCGTCGGAAGGCCAGCAGCTCTACTACCTGGTCAAGTGGCTGTGATGGGCGCTGATGTACCCCGGCGCGCGGCGCCCTGCCCGCCCATCAGGCTGCAACCGCAATCGGTATTGATGTCGTAAGCGCGTACGCAGACCCACCATTTCGCCCCGCCGCCGCAGCCATCCATCACCGACCCGAGCCCCTCGGCCCGATGGCCGCAAGTGCCCGCCGAACCCCGCCGACGCCGCACGCATCATGCACCAGCCAGACACCCCCGCCCTCAGCGTCCAGGCCCTGAGCAAATCCTACGCCGAAGGCCGTAACCGCCGCACCGTGCTCCAGGACGTCAGCTTCGATGTCGCCGCCGGCGAATGCGTGGCGCTGGTGGGGCGCTCCGGCTCGGGTAAGTCGACGCTGCTCAACCTCCTCGCGGGCATCGACCGCCCGGACGCCGGCGAGGTGCGCATCATGGGTCAGAATGTCACCACCATGGGCGAGCCGGAGCTGACCCTGCTGCGGCGCCGGCACATCGGCTTCATCTATCAATTCTTCAACCTGATCCCGACGCTGACGGTGGCCGAGAACCTGGCCCTGCCGCTGGAGCTGAACGCCATGCCGGCGCCCACGCGGCGCGCGCGCATCACCGCGCTGTTGGCCAAGGTGGGACTCGCGGGCCGCGACGGCGCCTTTCCGGACCAACTCTCCGGCGGCGAGCAGCAACGCGTCGCCATCGCCCGCGCCATCATCCACGACCCGGCGCTGGTGCTCGCCGATGAGCCCACCGGCAACCTGGATGCCCAAACCGGGCACCGGGTGCTGGAACTGCTGGCGCACCTGTTCCGGGACGAGGGCCAGACGCTGATCCTGGTGACCCACAGCCGGGAGGTCTCGGCGATCGCCGACCGCACCTTCGCCGTCGACCAGGGAAGGCTCAACGCAGACACCGAGGCACTGTCGTGGTGAGCGTCACCGGGACACGCACCGGTCTGCCCGCCCGCGCCGCCGCGGCCATCGCCGCCGTCCGTCTGCCGCCGGCGCTGCTGCGCGCGAGCCGGCGCTATCTCACGCGCCACCCCTGGCAGACCTGGCTCTCCATCGTCGGCATCGCGCTGGGGGTGGCGGTGGTCATCGCCGTGGACCTCGCCAACGAGAGTGCGCGACGCGGCTTCCGGCTGTCGGTGGAGCAGGTGGCCGGACCCGCCACCCATCAGATCCAGGCCGCCGCCGGCGGCATCGCGGATGCGACCTATGCGGACCTGCGGGTGGCCCAGGGGCTGACGTTGGCAACGCCGGTGATCGAGGCGCCCATGCGCATCGGCGAGCGCAGCCTGACCCTGCTGGGGTTGGACCTCATCGCCGCGGCGCCCATGCGCCCGGCGCTCTTCGCCGGGGCGACGGTGGGCGGCGACGGCGCCGACGGCACGGCCCTGGCGGCCGCGCTCATCGACCTGCTGGCGACGCCGGACACCCTGCTGCTGTCGGCGGCGGATGCCGATGCCCTGGGCGTCGCCGCCGGGGATGGGGTGGACGTTCAGATCGGCGGCGGCACGCGGCGCATGCGTGTGGCCGCCGTGCTGCCGGATCAGGGCGGCGCCGGCCTCGGCGGTCTCGCCGTCGCCGATATCGCCACGGCGCAGGAGGCCACGGGCAGCATCGGCGCAGTGGAGCGCATCGACCTGATGCTGACGGACGCCCAGGCCGAGCGCGTCGCCGCCGCCCTGCCCACGGGTCTGCGGCTCACCACCACCGCCCAGCGTACCAACGTACTGGCGCAGATGACGCGCGCCTTCCACACCAATCTCACGGCCATGAGCCTGCTGGCCATGCTGGTGGGCGGCTTCATCGTCTACAACACCATGACCTTCGCGGTGCTGCAGCGCCGTCCGCTGCTGGGCACCCTGCGCATGCAGGGCGTCACCCGCACCCAGTTGTTCGCGCTGGTGCTGGTGGAGGCGCTGGTGCTCGCGGCCGTGGGCGCACTGCTCGGGGTGCTGACGGGCATCGCCGTCGGCGCCGGACTGGTGCAGCTGGTGACCCGCACCATCAACGATGTCTACTTCCAGCTCAGCGTGCGCAGCCTGCATCTGGACTGGCTGTCGCTCGCCAAAGGGGTTGGCCTGGGCATGGGCGTGACCCTGCTGGCGGGCCTGGGCCCGGCGCTGGAGGCGGCGCGCTCCCAGCCCCGGGACGTGGTGCGCCGCACCCTGGTGGAGCAGCGCGGGCAGCGGCTGCTGCCCTGGCTCGCGGCGGGCGGCGTGCTGGTCGTCGCCCTGGGCGTGGCGCTGATCCCCCTGTCCGGGCGCTCCATGACCTGGGGCTTCGTGGCGCTGTTTTTCGTCATCGTCGGTGCGAGCCTGTGCATGCCGCTGGTGGTGCGCGCGCTGGCGGGCGC
>PR_CR_10_Liq_2_inCRDRAFT_1000509_pt1 | contig 10825 bp, 11 predicted proteins | sample PRCRCaboRojoPR_FD_10245 | JGI IMG/M metagenome (IMG submission 10245) | reverse complement strand
CGCGGCGCAGCGCGCCGGCGCCGCCGCCGATGGTCACGAGCGCGGGAAGCTGACAGAGCGCCCCCTGACAAAGCCGACATGGATAAGCTCCTGATCACCGGCGGTAACCGCCTCGACGGCGAGGTCCGTGCGTCCGGTGCCAAGAACGCCGCGCTGCCGATCATGGCGGCGACCCTGCTGGCGGGCGCGGGAGAGTGCCTGCTGAGCAATGTCCCGCACCTGCGCGACATCACCACCACCATGGAGCTCCTCGGGCGCATGGGGGCGCACCTCACGGTGGACGAGCGCATGCGGATTCATGTGGACACCACCGAGGTCACGCACCATGAGGCGCCCTATGACCTGGTGAAGACCATGCGCGCCTCCATTCTGGTGCTGGGGCCGCTGCTCGCGCGCTTCGGGGACGCACAGGTGTCTCTGCCCGGCGGCTGTGCCATCGGTGCGCGCCCTGTGAATCTGCACATCGACGGCATGCGCGCCATGGGCGCAGACATCGTGGTCGAGAACGGCTATGTGCGCGCCCGGGCCGAGCGGCTGCGTGGGGCGCGCTACTGCATGGACATCGTCACCGTCACCGGCACCGAAAACCTGATGATGGCGGCCGCCCTGGCGGACGGGCGCACCATTCTGGAGAACGCCGCCCGCGAGCCCGAGGTGGAGGATCTGGCGCGCTTCCTGAACAAGATGGGCGCGCGCATCCAGGGCGCGGGTACCGACACCATCGTCATCGACGGCGTCGAGCGCCTCACCGGCTGTGAGTACAGCGTCCTGCCGGACCGTATCGAAACAGGCACCTATCTGGTGGCGGCGGCCATGACCGGCGGGCGGGTGCGCGTGCGCGAGACCCGCGCCGACCTGCTGGAGGCCGTGCTCGGCAAGCTGCGCGAATGCGGTGCGACGGTGACCACGGGCGAGAACTGGATCGAGGTGGACATGGCCGGCCGCCGCCCGCGCGCCGTGGACATCCACACCGCCCCGCATCCGGCTTTCCCGACGGACATGCAGGCGCAGTTCTGCGCCCTGAACAGCATCGCCGAGGGCGCCGGCATCATCACCGAGACCGTGTTCGAGAACCGCTTCATGCATGTGCTGGAGATGCAGCGCATGGGCGCCGACATCCGCATCGAGGGCAACACCGCCATCTGCCGCGGCGTGGACCGGCTGACGGCGGCGCCGGTGATGGCCACCGACTTGCGTGCATCCGCGAGCCTGGTACTGTCTGGCCTCGTGGCGGAGGGCGACACCCTGGTGGACCGCATCTACCACATCGACCGCGGCTACGATCACATCGAAGAGAAATTCTCAGCGCTCGGTGCCGTGATCCGTCGCGTCCATTCCTGAAGACCGTCCCGGATTCTCGGAGGCGGGCGGTCTTGCCCCGTACTCCGTGCTCCGTGCTCCGTACTTCCCAATGTCCGACACCCTGACCATCGCCCTGTCCAAAGGCCGCATCTTCGAGCAGGCCATGCCGCTGCTGGCGGCGGGGGGCATCCGCGCCGCGGAAGACCCGGAGAAGAGCCGCAAGCTCATCCTGGACACCCAGGATCCGCAGGTGAAGCTCGTCATCATCCGCGCCAGCGACGTCCCCACCTACGTGGAGTACGGTGCTGCGGACTTAGGGATAGCGGGCAAGGACGTGCTGCTGGAGCACGGCGGCGACGGGCTCTACGAGCCGCTCGATCTGCGCATCGCCCGCTGCCGTATGATGGTCGCGGGCAAGCCGGATGCGCCGCTCGACGGGCGCACCGACCGGCGCCGCCAGCGCATTGCCACCAAGTACGTGCGCTGCGCCGAGCGCCACTTCGCCGCCAAGGGCCAGCAGGTGGAGATCATCAAGCTCTACGGGTCCATGGAGCTGGCGCCGCTGGTGGGCCTTGCGGACCTGATCGTGGACCTGGTGGAAAGCGGCAACACCCTCAAGGCCAACGGCCTGGTGCCGCTGGAGCACATCTGCGACATCAGCTCGCGGCTGGTGGTCAACAAGGCCTCCTGGAAGATGAAGCATGCCCGTGTCACGGCGCTGCTGGAGGCGTTGCGCGGCGCCGTCGCCGAAAGCCAGGCTGCTTAGGCCGGCAGCCCACCGCCACCGCCACCGCCACCGCACAACGCACCGGAGCATCGCCATGCCCGACATCGCCCGCCTCAGCACTGCCGACGCCGACTTCGCCGCGCGCCTGGACGCCCTGCTGGCCTGGGAGTCCGTGTCCGACCGCGACGTGCAGCGCACGGTGGACGACATCATCGCCGCCGTGCGCAGCCGCGGCGACGCGGCGCTGATGGAATACACCGCCCGCTTCGATCGCTGGCAGCCGGAGCATGCCGCGGCGCTCGCCCTGCCGGCCGCGCGTCTGGCGCAGGCGGTGGAGCTGATTCCGGTGGCGCAGCGCGATGCACTCGCCGCCGCCGCCGCACGCGTCCGCGCCTATGCCGAGCATCAGAAGCTGCAGGACTGGAGCTATCGGGAGGCGGACGGCACCCTGCTGGGACAGAAGGTGACGCCGCTGGATCGGGTCGGGCTCTATGTCCCGGGGGGCAAGGCCGCCTATCCATCCTCGGTGCTCATGAATGCCATCCCGGCCAAGGTGGCGGGCGTGCCGGAGCTGGTGATGGTCGTCCCGACGCCGGATGGCGAGCTGAACGAGCTGGTGCTCGCCGCCGCGCACATCGCCGGCGTGGACAAGGCCTTCGCCGTCGGCGGCGCCCAGGCCGTGGCCGCTCTCGCCTACGGTACCGAGAGCGTGCCGGCCTGCGACAAGATCGTCGGCCCCGGCAACATCTACGTGGCCACCGCCAAGCGCGCCGTGTTCGGGCAGGTGGGCATCGACATGGTGGCCGGCCCCTCCGAGATCCTGATCCTCTGCGACGCCGCGACAGACCCCGACTGGATCGCCATGGACCTGTTCAGCCAGGCCGAGCACGACGAGGACGCCCAGGCCATGCTGGTGGCCTGGGACGCGGCCTATCTTGACCGGGTGGCCGCGAGCATCGACAGGCTGCTGCCGACGCTTGAGCGCTGGGAGATCATCGCCACCGCGCTGAAGGAGCGCGGCGCCTTGGTCCTCGCCCGGGACATGGACGACGCCGCGGCCGTGGCCAACCGCATCGCGCCGGAGCATCTGGAGCTGTCCGTCGAAGACCCTGAGGCACTCGCCGCGAAGATCCGCAACGCCGGCGCCATCTTCATGGGCCGCCACACCGCGGAAGCCCTGGGAGACTATTGCGCCGGGCCCAACCATGTGCTGCCCACCTCCGGCACCGCACGCTTCAGCTCGCCGCTGGGTGTCTACGACTTCCAGAAGCGCTCCAGCCTCATCATGGCCTCGCCCGCCGGCTCTGCGCAGCTGGCCAAGACCGCCTCGGTGCTGGCCCGTGGCGAGGGCCTCACGGCGCATGCGCGCTCGGCGGAGTATCGGAGTGAGTGACGAGTAACGACTTACGAGTAACGAGGCGCAAGTCGTGAGGGGCGAGGAGCGCGTATCGGGTTTTCGGCGTTGGTGTCGCCCCTCGAACCTCGACCGTCGCCCGCAGGCAGCCCCCAAGACGGGGAGGCGTAGTGATGAATGTATCCGCCGCTGAGCTGATTCGCGACGACATCCGGGCGCTTCACGCGTACCACGTCCCCGACAGCACCGGGCTCATCAAGCTCGACGCCATGGAGAACCCCTATCCATGGCCCGAAGCGCTGCGGGAGGACTGGCTCGCGACCCTGCGGCAGGCGGATCTGAATCGCTACCCGGACCCCCAGGGCCGCGACCTGCAACAGGCCCTGCGCGAGGCCATGGGCATCCGTGCGGATATGGCGCTCCTGCTCGGCAACGGCTCCGACGAGCTGATCCAGATGCTGGCGCTGGCCGTCGCCGCGCCCGGCCGCAAGCTGCTGTCGCTGGACCCGGGCTTCGTCATGTACCGGATGATCGCGCTCTTTGCGGGCCTGGAGTATATCGGTGTGCCATTGCGGGAGCTCGACTTCGCGCTGGACCTGGATGCCACCCTGGCGGCCATCGAGCGCGAGCAGCCGGCGCTCACCTTCATCGCCTATCCGAACAACCCCACCGGCAACCTCTTCGACGCCGGCGCCATCGAGCGGATCATCCAGGCCAGCCCGGGCCTGGTGATCGTGGACGAGGCCTATGCCCCCTTCACGGACCGGAGCTTCCTCGCCCGTCTGGGCGATTGGCCGAACCTGTTGGTGATGCGCACCGTCTCCAAAATGGGCCTCGCCGGGCTGCGTCTGGGCTACCTGGCGGGCCCGGCCGAGTGGCTCGCCGAGATCGACAAGGTGCGTCTGCCCTACAACGTCAACGTGCTGACGCAGGCGAGCACCGCCTTCGCGCTCCGCCACCACGCCGCCTGGGACGGGCAGACCGCGGCCATCCGCAGTGAGCGCGGGAAGCTTTTCGACGCCCTCGCCGCGCTCGACGGTATCACGCCCTATCCAAGCGAGGCCAACTTCATCCTGGTGCGCACCGACCCCGGCCGGGCCGCCGCCGTCTTCCAGGGTCTGCTCGACCGTGGGGTGCTCATCAAGAAGCTCGACGGCGCCCACCCGTTGCTCGCCGACTGCCTGCGTATCACCGTCGGCACGCCGGAGGAGAATGCCGCGCTGCTGTCCGCCCTGGAGGCGGCTTTGTACACGTATTGAGCTCGTCCCGCCCAGTGTTATACTGCACAGAGACGACCCGGCTACGTGCATCACCATGGCCCTCGCCGACGAAGACATCCAGTTCATCAAAGATCACCTTGCCGCATGGCTCGCCGAGCAGTCCCTCGGCAAGCCACCAGCGGTGTACGAGATCGAGCTGCGCGAGCGCATGGTGCGGGTCGAAGAGGACCTCAAGCGCCAGCGGGAGCGGATCGAGGGTCTCTCGGTGCAGATGGACAGCCGCTTCGAGCAACAGCAGCAGCGCTTCGATCAGCGCTTTGATCAACTGGAGCAGCGCTTCGAGCAACGCTTCGAGCAGATGGACCGACGCTTCGAGCAGGTCGACAAGCGTTTCGAGCAGGTGGACAAGCGCTTCGAGCAGATGGACAAGCGCTTCGAGCAGGTGGACAAGCGCATGGACGATCAGGCGAAGCGGATGGACAGGTTCATGGTCTGGACCTTCAGTACCGTCATGGCCGCTGCGGGTCTCGTCATTGCGACCGTGAAGCTGTTTCCGCCTTAGGACCGCACAGGGCGGAGCGCGCGTGCCGCCGTCAGCGCGACGGGCCAAATCCCGGCGGCCGTGGAAACAACACGGGTGTGCGCGCCTTGTAAGCCTGATAGTCCGGATCATCCCCCCAGCGCTCATCGGCGCGCGACTCCAGCATGGGTATGCCGCTGACCCGTGTGAGCAGGAAATAGACGAACAGCGGCGAGATCAGCGTCACATGCTGCCAGCCGGACAGCGCCGGCAGCGCAATCAACGCAACCCCCACCCAAAGCGTGATCTCGCCAAAATAATTCGGATGCCGGGACCAGGCCCAGAGCCCGGACTGGATGAAGCGGCCTTTGTTCGCGGGCTCGTTGCGGAACGCCTGCTTTTGCGCATCCGCCACGGCCTCGATGCCGAAGCCGATGAGCCACAGGGCCAGTCCCAACCAGCCGATGAGGCCGAATGGCGGCGTAGACGCCGCGGTCATCGCCGCCAGCGCGGCACCCAGCGTCAGAAACACCCACAACCCCTGAAGCGTCCAGGCCATCAGGAAGCGGATGAAGGATGGCTTGATGTCGTCGAAGCGGGTGTCCGCGCCGGCCTTCTGAATGCGGCGGAACAGGAAGGTCCCGAGGCGTGCGGCCCAGATGCAAACCAGCACAGTCAGCAGCAGGGACCGCGCATCGAAGCGCCCCGCCAGCAGCAGCGTGCCGATGACCACCGTCAGGTAGGTTGCACTGCCCGTGATGTCGTACCACTGCTCCGTCTGCGCCCGATAGGACGGCACGAACACCACCCACTGGATCACGAAGGCCACCACGGCGGCCAGCGCGAACAGCGGCACCCCGCCCAGGTCGAGCCCGCCCTGGCTGCCCGCCCAGGCGACGCCGGCGGCCACCAGCAGGGCCGCCAGGATGGCAACCAGGGCTTCGATGATCGGGTTCTTCATGATGGGCAGCTCTTTAGGACGGGCCTGTGCGGCGCGGAATCAGGTTGCGGCAGTTCGACCAGACGGCGTCGGCAGTCTCGACCGAATCATCGAGGTCGTGGCGGCAGACGCGCCAGACAACCGCTCAGCCCTCGTGCACCACTCGCCCCGCCAGCAGCGTCCAGCGGACCCGTCCCGTCATCTGCACACCGCGCAGCGGCGTGTTCCTGCCGCGGCTCACCAGGGTGTCCTCGCCCACCAGCCAGCGCGCCTCCGGGTCGAAGATGCAGACATCGGCGACGGCGCCCTGCTGCAGCCGCCCCAGCGGCCGGTCGAGCACTGCGGCTGGGTTGCAGGTGACGCAGGCCAGCGCGTCGCCCAGATCCAACAGCCCGTCGTGCACCAGTCCGAGCACCAGCGGCAGCAGGGTTTCCAGCGCGGACATGCCGGGCGCTGTCTGCGGGAAGGGGTTCAGCTTGGCGTCCGGCTCGTGCGGCTGGTGGTCGGAGCAGATGCCGGTGATGTCACCGGCGGCGATGGCTGCGCGCAGGGCATCGCGGTCCGCGGCCGTGCGCAGCGGTGGGATCAGGTGGGCCTCGGCATTGAAGCCGGCGACGGCGTCCTCCGTGAGCCAGAGCTGATGGGCGGCGACATCCGCGCTCGCCGGTAAGCCGCGCGCGCGGGCCTCCGCCAGCATGGCCGTGGCCCGGGCCGTGGACAGGCCGCGGAAGTGCACCCGGGCGCCGGTCTGCTCGGCCAGCGCCAGGTCGCGGGCGACGCCGAGCACCTCCGCCGCCTCCGGAATGCCCGGGAGACCGAGCCGGGTGGCCACCAGCCCCTCGTGCACCAGGCCGCCCTCGCTCAGGTAGGCATCCGCCGGGTGCAGGAAGGTGCAGAGACCGTAGGTGGATGCGTACTCCAGCGCCCGGCGCAGCACCCGGGTGTTGCGCACGGGGCGGTCCGCATTGCTCATGACGGGGCAGCCGGCGAGCTTGAGCGCCGCCATCTCGCTGATCTGCTCGCCGTCCAGGCCGCGGGTGAGGGCGCCTGCCGGCAGCACCCGCGCGTGGCCGCGTTCTTCGGCCAGCTGGCGGATGAGCTGCGCCACCGCCGGCGTGTCGACGGGCGGCAGGGTATCGGGCGGGCAGCACAGCGTGGTGATGCCGGCGGCGGCGGCGGCGCGGGTCTCGCTCGCGATGGTGGCCTTGTGCTCCTGCCCGGGCTGGCGCAGCCGTGCGCTCAGGTCCACCAGGCCCGGGCAGACCACGAGTCCGGCGGCGTCGATCACCTGCACCGGCACGAAGCCCGCCGGCGCCTCCCCGAGGGCGGTGATGGCGCCGTCAGCCAGGTGCAGGTCCATGACCGCGTCGATGCCGGCGGCGGGGTCGATGACCCGGCCGCCGCGGATGCTGATGGGACGCGGACGCGTGCCCGCCGGGTCAGCCATCGCCCACCTCCGCCGGTGGCTGCTGCCCCGCGGCGCGCAGCCAGAGGTTCTGGGTGCCGATGCACATGGACATGACCGCCATGCGCACGGCGAGTCCGTTGCTCACCTGTTCCAGGATCACCGAGCGCTCGCCGTCGGCGACCCCGGAGTCCATTTCCACGCCCCGGTTGATGGGCCCCGGGTGCATGACGATGGCATCGGGGGCGGCCTGCGCCAGGCGCTTTTCGGTCAGCCCGAAGAGGTGGAAGTACTCGTGCTCGCTCGGCAGGAAGCCCCCGTCCATGCGCTCGTGCTGAAGCCGCAGCAGGATGATCACGTCCACGCCGCGCAGCCCCGCGCGCAGGTCGTGGAAGACGCGCACGCCGAGGGCCTCCTCCGCCCGCGCCGGGATCAGCGTACTGGGGCCGATGGCGCGAACCTCAGCGACGCCAAGGGTGTTCAGCGCCGTGATCTGCGAGCGGGCCACCCGGGAATGCAGCAGATCGCCGATGATGGCGACCTTGAGCCCCTCGAACCCCCCCTTGTGAGCGCGGATGGTGAACATGTCGAGCATCGCCTGGGTGGGGTGCGACGCGCAGCCGTCGCCGGCGTTGATGACGGCCACCGGCGGTGCCGCATGGCTGGCGATGAAGTGGGCGGCCCCGCTGTCGGCATGGCGCACGACGAACAGGTCCACGTGCATCGCCTCCAGATTGCGCAGGGTGTCCAGCAGGGTTTCGCCCTTGGCGGTGGCCGAGGTGCTGATGTTCAGGTTCAGCACGTCCGCGGACAGGCGCTTGGCCGCGAGCTCGAAGGTGGTGCGGGTGCGGGTGCTGGTCTCGAAGAAGAGGTTGGCGACGATCTTGCCACGGCACAGCGGCACCTTTTTGACGGCCTGCTGGGCGACGCCGAGGAAGCCCTCGGCGCGGTCGAGGATGTCCGTCAGCAGGGCGCGGTCCAGACCGTCGAGCGTGAGGAAGTGCTTGAGGTTGCCGTCCGTGTCCAGCTGCAGCGCGGCGGCCTGGGCCTGTTGGCTCGGGCTCGGCGGGATCATGGCCCGGCGGCCTCGGCGCTGCGGCCCGTGGGGGGGCTGCCGCGGTGGAGCGTGAGCGGGGCGGGGCCGGCGAGCTTCAGGTGCTCGCCCGGGGCGAGGTCCGCGTGCAGGCCGACCACGTTGGGCTCGATGGGCAGCTCGCGACCGCTGCGCTCGGCGAGCACCGCCAGCACCACGGATGCGGGGCGGCCGTAGTCGAAGAGCACGTTCAGCGCCGCGCGGATGGTGCGCCCGGACTGGAGCACGTCGTCCACCAGCACGATGTGACGGTCGTCCACCGCCACCGGCAGGTGCGACGGCTTCACACGCGGATGCATGCCGATGCGCGTGAAGTCGTCGCGGTAGAAGGAAATGTCGAGATGCCCAAGCGGCTCAGTGAGCCCGAGCAGCGCGTGCAGCCGCTCGGCCACCCAGACGCCGCCGGTGTGGATGCCGATCATCAGCGCCGGCGCCGTGCCGTGCGCCGCTGGCAGGTTGCCGAGCTCCTGCGCCATGCGGGTGATGGCGGCGTCCACGGCGGCGGCGTCGCAGTAGAGCGACGTGGCCGGGCCGGCGTCCGAGCGCCCGGCGGTTGGCGGTGTCGGGGGCTGTGATGGAGCGTCGGTCATGGGTGGCGCGCCTCGGTGAGCCAGGTCTCCAGGATCAGCTTGGCGGCATAGGCATCCAGTGCATCCGTTGCGCGCGCCCCGCCGCGTCTGCGCCCACCCGCGCCGCTGCCGAGGGCCCGCTCGGCGGCAATGGTGGTGAGCCGCTCGTCCACCAGGTGCACCGGCAGTTCGAAGCGCCCCTGAAGCTGGCGGGCGAAGCGCCGCACCGGCTCCGCAAGGGTTTCCTCCTCGGTGTCGTCCATGTTGTGCGGCAGGCCCAGCACTGCGGCCTGCGGGTGCCACTCGCGGATCAGCGCCTCGATGGCCGCCCAGTCCGGCTTGCCGCCGCGATGGCGCAGCGTGGTGAGCGGGCTCGCCGTGGCGGTGATGGTCTGGCCCACGGCGACGCCGATCTTGCGGGTGCCGAAATCGAACCCGAGCAGCGTGGCCAAGACATCCAGCCGCGCTCAGCGCGGGGCAACGCGGCCGCTGTCGCCAGGCCGCCCAGCTCCAAGCGCCGCAACCCGGGAGCCTGCCTCAGGCATGACCCGCCTCGCCGCTCAGCAGGTTCAGGTCGATGCCGAGCAGCTGGGCGGCGGCGAGCCAGCGCTCGCCCGGTGGCCGGGAAAAGATGATGTCCGCGTCCGCCGGACCGCTCAGCCAGGCATTGGCGCTCAGCTCCTCCTCCAGCTGCCCGCCGCCCCAGCCGGCATAGCCCAGGGCCACCAGCCGCCGCGCCGGCCCCTCGCCCCCGGCGATGGCCTCCAGCACGTCCTTGGAGGTGGTCACGTGGATGTCGGGCGTGACCCTGAGCGTGGAGTCGAACTCCTCGGGCCCGGAGTGGATCACGAAGCCGCGGTCGGTCTGCACCGGACCGCCCAGGAACACCTGGGTGTCGGCGACGCCGAGAACGGCGGGCTCGATGTCCAGCTGATCCAGCACCTCGCCGAGCTTGATGTCCATGGGTCGGTTGATGACGATACCCATGGCCCCCTGCTCGCTGTGCTCGCAGACATAGGTGACCGTGCGCGAGAAGTTCGGGTCCTTCAGGCCCGGCATCGCGATCAGGAAGTGGTTGGTCAGGGAGGTGGTGACGCTCATGCGCCTAGTATCCCGGGGCGCCCGCCCGCTGGCAAGCGTGCCCGTGGGCTGGATGACACCCGACGGCGGCGGGCGGTCAATCCTTCCAGCCCAGCTGGTGGTTGCGCTGGAATTGCCAGACGCGGGTGATGTCGAGCACGTCCGTCTCCGCTTTGATGTCCGCCGGGAAGGGCGCAAAGGGCGCCGCCAGCTGGACGATGCGCACCGCCGCCTGGTCCAGTACCGCGTGCCCGGAGGAGCGCACCACCCGCACGCCTTCCAGCGAGCCGTCGGCGCGCACGGCCACGTGCAGGATCAGGCTGCCGAACAGCGCCTTCTCTTTCGCCTCCTGCGGATAGTTCAGGTTACCGATGCGCTCCACCTTGCGCCGCCAGGCTTCCATGTAGGAGGCGTAGCGGTACTCCCTGGTGCTGGTGCTGATGGCCTTGCGCCGCTGGCGGCCGGCGGCCCGGGCGTTGCGGGCGTCGATGCGGGCGTTGATGGCGGCGATCTCGTCGCCCTGGCTGGCGAAGATGGCACTTGCGTCCGGGGCGCTCGCCGGCGCCGGCGCCGGGGATGACAGCTCGGGCAGCGGCACCTCGGCGCCGAGACCGG
>PR_CR_10_Liq_2_inCRDRAFT_1000507_pt1 | contig 10842 bp, 9 predicted proteins | sample PRCRCaboRojoPR_FD_10245 | JGI IMG/M metagenome (IMG submission 10245) | reverse complement strand
TAACCCGCTCTCATTTCGCCAGAAATACTCTGGGGGGAATGCCGAAGGCAGGGGGGCAAAGCCCCCGATCCCCGAGGAGGCGCAAAGCGCCGACGAGACCAGCCTGCGTGGCGCAGCCACACCGCCGGCTCAGCGCAGTTTGGGCGGCTTGTCGGGGTCCATGCCGGGATTGGCGCCCGGAACGGGTCGCGCCGCCGGCTTGGGCAGGTCGAACCGCAGGCCCACCCGCGCCGCGCGGGCGGCCAACTCGTCGCTGGACCGCAGGTGGATCACGTCGATCCGGCCCGCCTCGATCCCCGAAAAGGTCAAGGCCTCGCCCACGGCGCGGGCCAGCGCGGCTTCGGCGCCCTCGACCGTATCCACAAAGGCCAGGAGCATCCCTTGCGTGCCATCCTGCAATTCCGCACCCACCAGGTAGGCCAGCGATGCCAGGCCACCGGCCATGGCCAGCTTGCGGTCCAGCGCGGTCAGCACGGTCTCGGGCAGGCCACCGGGCGGGGTCAGTTCACGTAGTCTGGCCTCGATCTCTTCGGGCGCATCCGCCAGCGTCCGGGCCAGCCATTCCACCCCCTCGGCCCCGATCAGCATGGCCGAGGGCGCGACGTCGAGGTTCAGGCCAAGCCCTATCCCCTGCCCGGCCAGCATCCCGACCAAGGCGCGGCCCGACAGGCCCGCATAAGGCGCCGGTCCCTGCGCAAAGGCCGACAGGCGCTCGATCCGGTCGAAAACCAGGACAAAGCGCTGCTGGTCCACGTCGAACACCTCCGGCAAGATATCGTCGCCCTTTGCCTCCTCGCTCAACAGAAGGAACAATTCGCTGTCAGCCATCCGCTCATAGAAGCGCAGACGCGCCGCCGCATCCTCCGGCGCGGCTTCCATGATCGCATGGGCCCGGTCGATCTCGGTCTCGTCTTGCATTTCGCACCTCTCGCCTGCGCGGTACTGCGCGGCACGGCCCTTGGCAAGCCCACCGCCTGCGACCCGGGACCGCGACCGGTCGGGCGGCAATTGCATTTTTCATGGCCGATCCGACATAATGTCGCCAGATTGTCCTCTTATCGGGAACAATGCAGGTCATCCTGGCGGGTAAAAGGTAAAAGAGGCGTCGATGCTGGAATTCGACAATGTCAGCAAGTCCTTCTGGACCGGCACGCAGCGCAAGGTCATCCTCGACCGGGCGTCGTTCCGTGTCGACCTGGGCCATTCGCTCGGCATTCTCGCGCCCAACGGCACCGGCAAGACGACCCTGATCAACATGATGGCCGGCCTTGAAAAACCCGACGAGGGCGAAGTGCGCCGCAATTGTCGCATTTCCTTTCCGCTGGGTTTCATGGGCGGTGTCGTCGGCCGCCACACGGCGCGCGAGAACGCGCGCTACATCGCCCGGCTCTACGGGCTGGACCCCGATTATGTCGAGGCCTTCACCCGCTGGCTTTCGGGGATCGAGGAATATTACGACATGCCCGTCGGCACCTATTCGGCCGGGATGAAGGCGCGGTTCACTTTTGCCCTGATGCTGTCGCTGGATTTCGATATATACCTGATCGACGAGGGCATGCCCCAAACCACGGATGCGGAATTCAATCGCAAGGCCGGGGAGATCCTCAAGGAACGACTGGCCACCACGACGGTGATCATCGTTTCGCACCAGCCGGAGACGCTGGAAAAATTCGCGCGCTCGGCGGCTGTTCTGCGGGACGGCCGGCTGCACATGTTCGACACCTTGGAAGAGGCGAGACAGCTTTATGACTACCAAACCCAAGGCTAGAAAATACCGGATCCGGCGCAACAACGCGCTCGCCGCCAGCGGTGCCTCGGCAGCAGCCGAGGCCGACCCGGCCCCCGAAGCCGACAATGGGACCCGTGTGGTCCGGCCTGCGACCGGGCCATCGCCCGCCACCAACGCCAACATCACCAGCCCCGGCGGCATGGCCGCTGAGACCGACATCGACGCGATCCGGCAAGAGGGGCTGACCGGCCGGCAATTGCGCATGGCCCGGCGCGTGGCGCACAAGCACGGCCTGGCCGTGACCTCGGATTTCGATGCCGTCCGGCAATTGCGCCAGCGCGGCATCGACCCCTTCCAGCGAAACAACGTTCTGGAGCTGGTCACCCCGGACGACAGCCAGACCGACAAGGCGGCGGCCGACATGGCACAGACACAGGGTCAGCCCAAACAGCCCGACCCCGGCACCCAGCTGCAGAAACAGGACAAGGTCCAGTTGCCGCAAACGGTCGTCCATAAGCCCAACCTGCCGTCAACCGAAACGGCCGCACCAGCCTCTGCAGAACAGCGCGCCGGCGAAATCCGGGCCCTGCAACGCGACATCGCCAGGCGACGCCGCAAGAAGCTGTTCGCGCTGTTCTCGCGGCTTGCGGTTTTCGTGCTTCTGCCCACATTCGCGATGGGCTGGTACTTCTTCGTCATTGCCACGCCGATGTATGCGACCAAGTCGGAATTCGTCATCCAGCAGGCCGAAGCGCAGGGCAGTTCCGGGTTCGGCGGCCTGTTCCAGGGCACCGGCCTTGCCACCCAGTCCGAGGCCGTCAATGCGCAATCCTTCCTGACCTCGCGCGAGGCCATGCTGCGACTCGATGCGGATCATGCGTTCAAGGCGCATTTCCAGAGCGACGAGATCGACGCGATCCAGCGGCTCGACGCGGACGCCACCAACGAAGAGGCCTACGGTCTTTACCAGGACCATGTGCAGGTGGGCTACGACCCGACAGAGGGCATCATCAAGATGGAGGTGATCGCCGCAGACCCTGCCAAGAGCCAGGAATTCTCGGAGGCCCTGATCGGCTATACCGAAAACCGCGTCGACCAGCTGACCCAACGCATGCGCGAAGACCAGATGTCAGACGCGGTGGCCAATTACCAGGCCGCCGAGACCGCGCGCCAGCAGGCGCTTTCGGACCTGACGACAATTCAGCAGGAAGCCGAGGTCGTGGACCCGGCCAGCGCGGTGTCGGCCCTGCAACAGCGGATCAGCACGTTGGAGTTGCGCATGGACGAAAAGCAGATCGAACTCGCGAGCCTGCAAGCCAATGCGCGGCCGAACGAGGCGCGGGTTTCTGCCGTAGAGGGCGAAATCGCCCGGATCGGCGAGCAGATCGAATTGCTGCGCGGGCAGTTGTCTCAGGGCACTAACGGATCGCTCAGCCAGGCCGAGATCGTCGCCAAGCTGCGCGAGGCCGAGGAAAACTACGCCTTTGCCATCGAACGTGTCACCGCCGCACAGGCCGCCATGGACCAAGCCCGCATCGAGGCCAACCGTCAGGTGCGATTCCTGTCGGTCTCGGTCGCACCCATCGCGCCCGATGAGCCGACCTACCCGCGCGCTTTCGAGAACACCCTGTTGTCCTTCCTGATCTTCTCGGGCATCTACCTGATGATTTCGCTTACCGCCTCCATCCTCCGAGAACAGGTCAGTTCCTGATGAAAGATGTCTCTGTCGGCGCCCTGACGGTCTCCAACGACCGCCCCCTCACGCTGATCGCCGGGCCCTGCCAGCTTGAGAGCGAGGCACATGCCCTCATGATCGCTGAAACCATGGCAGAGGCCTGCGCCACGCACGGCGCGCAATACGTCTTCAAGGCCAGCTACGACAAGGCCAACCGCACCTCGCTGGGCGGCAAGAGGGGCCTGGGCATGGACGAAGGGTTGCGCGTGCTTCAGGCGGTGAAGGACAAGATCGGTTGCCCGGTCCTGACCGACATCCATTCCGAGGCGCAATGCGCCCCGGTGGCCGAGGTGGCCGACATCCTGCAGATCCCCGCCTTCCTGTGCCGCCAGACCGACCTGTTGCTGGCCGCCGGCGAAACCGGCGCGGTGATCAACGTCAAGAAGGGCCAGTTCCTCGCACCATGGGACATGCCCAATGTGATCTCCAAGATCGAAAGCACCGGGAATGACCGGATTTTGTTGACCGAGCGGGGCACGTCCTTCGGTTACAACACNCTCGTTGCCGACATGCGGTCTCTGCCGCAGATGGCAGCGACAGGCTACCCGGTGGTCATGGACGCGACCCATTCGGTGCAGCAGCCCGGCGGCCAGGGCGGCAGCAGCGGAGGCCAGCGCGAATTCGCCCCGGTGATGGCGCGCGCTGCAGTTTCTCTCGGCGTCGCGGCGGTTTTCATCGAAACCCACGAGGACCCGGACAATGCCCCCAGCGACGGACCGAACATGATCCCGCTGGACCGGATGGAGGCCCTCGTCNGATCATTGATNCAGTTCGACGCCTTGGCCAAGGCCGACCCGATCCGCCTTTAGCGCCCACGCCGCCCCAAGACGACTTCCAACCGGGCACCGGGCATTCTAAGCTGATTGCGATCTTCAATCGCGGCGGTGTCCCTCATGCCCTTCCTGCGCCTGTGCCTGCTTGCTGTCTTCCTGGCCCTTCCCGTCCTGTCATGGGCCCAGGACACTGGCCCCAGCGGCACCATAACGGCCGCGCAGACGGCCCAGCAGGACGCCGAAATCGCCGTCCGCCTGCGCGAAATCCTGCAAGAACTGGGCAATTACGAGGATGTCACGGTTACGGTCGCGGACGGCATCGTCACCTTCCGCGGCACCGCCACGTCGCTGACCGAGGCGCAGGCGCTCGACGGCCTCGCGGCGCGGGTCGAAGGGGTGGTGGCCGTCAAGAACGAGGTGCGCGAAACCTCGGATATCGTCCGCCGCCTGGACCCCGCCTGGGACAGGTTCATGGGCAGGGTCGATGCCCTGCTGGTGCAATTGCCGCTGGCGCTGATCGCGCTGGGGGTCTTCCTGCTGATCGTCTTCATCGGGCTCCGCATCGGGCGCATGCGCCGCCCCTGGGACCGGCTCGCCCCGAATGCCTTCATCGCCGACCTGTTCCGCACGCTGGTCAAGATCGCCTTCGTCATCATCGGCATCGTCATCGCCCTGGACATCATGAATGCCACCGCGCTGCTGTCCACGATCCTCGGCGCGGCGGGCCTGATCGGGCTGGCCATCGGCTTTGCCGTGCGCGACACGGTCGAGAATTTCATCGCCTCGGTCATGCTGTCGATCCGCCAGCCCTTCCGCCCCAATGACGTGGTGGAAATCAACGGCGACGAGGGCAAGGTCATCCGTCTGACAAGCCGCGCCACGATCCTGCTCAGCTTCGACGGCAACCATATCCGGATCCCCAACGCCACGGTCTTCAAGAGCCGCATCGTGAATTACAGCCAGAATCCCGAGCGCCGCTTCATGTTCACGGTCGGTGTCGAAAGCGGCGCCGACCTGGGCGCGGTGCGCGAGGCTGCCACGGAGGCCGTGCGCGCCCTGCCCTTCGTGGTCGAGACACCGGGCGTTTCCGTCTGGCTGGGAGAGATCACCGATTCCGGGGTCGAGGTGATCGTGACCGGCTGGATCGACCAGCGCGAGACCTCGCTGCTGCTGGCCCGCAGCGAGGCCCTGCGCGCGGTCATGGCCGCCATCGAGGCGATGGGCGTCAAGATCCCCGATACCACCTACACGATCCGCATGGCGAGCGAAGACACGACTCCGCCGCCCACTCCCAAAACCACTTTGCCGGTTCCGGATCGGACTGCCGTTACGACCGATGCCGAGGCCGAGCTGGACAAGATCGTCGAGGCCGAACGCGAGGATGACGAGAACGAGGACCTGCTGCGCGAAGACGCCGCGAAAGAATAGCCGAAAACGCGACATTCAGGGCTTGATCACCCGCCCGCTTCGGCGTATCACGCGCTCCGCTGCTGGGGTGTAGCCAAGTGGTAAGGCAGCGGTTTTTGGTACCGTGTATCGTAGGTTCGAATCCTACCACCCCAGCCAGCGGTTCCTGCGAAATGTTACGCCAACGTTGACCTGAAGGCCTCCGGGGACGAAGCATGGATCGTGGCGGCGGATCAGGATCATATGCATTCGGCGGTGCGGAGACATCAGTCGGTCATGCCGTGTTGGTCGGTCACTGAGGCAGGAGGTCTTCGGTCATCGCCTCGGTCGCGCCAAGCGTGACCAAAGACTCGAAGAGGGCGGCAGGTGTATTCGCGGTGTGAACCCGGCACCCACCACCGGTTTCACGGAGCGCCAGTTTCGCCATGCTCTTCTGGGCGGTCATCAACCAAACTCGCCGTATCGAGTTCTATGGAAGTTTCGGGGCGGCCTGTCAGTTCGAGGACTTTCCCGGTTCGCCCTACGAGTCCGATATATGGCCTTCGAAAACCGATGTCATGACCCACCCTTAACTCGGTATTGGCAAATACTTCGGCGAGGTTGTAGCGGCCGCAATCCGCGCTGTCATGCGCGACTACGAAAAGCCACTCATACTCTGTAGACAGCATCGACAGGTAGCTTTCGACATGAAAGTCGAGAGCCAAGAGCGTCCCGGACTCTGCTTCAAAGGCGCATGTATCAAAGTGGCCCAGTAGATCTATCCGCCCAACTTCCGACTGCCCCAATACCGAAATACCTCTCTGGAGAACCACCCTCTGATTCAAATCGCGGTTTTCCACGAATGACTGACCTGTTCCGAAGGAGGCCGACCGAATGACAATAGCATCCTTCGATTGGATGGACCCCTGCCCGGCCCGCTGCAAATCCGCAGTCGGCAGGACGGCTCGATAGTTGGCGCCGTTGGATTCGCCGGCAAGCGGGGCAAGCAGCTCTTCCGTTTCAATCGGGGAGCGTTGGGGGAGGGGTGTCGCCCACCTCAGATCGGACTCATCGGTTCCCAGAAGTGCGCATGAGCTGTCATCCTGAGCCGGCACGCCATAATGACCCAAGGCGATTTCTTCGCAATCCTGGACCCACAGGAACCGGCTTGGTTCGGAAAGACCGGCAACAACCTCAGTCAGAGATTTGTCCCCATAGAACGAAAACCGAATGTCTTTCACCATGTTTTGCGGGTCTAGCATGAACAAGGCGGGATACCGGATGGTCCGGCTGCCAAGGACGATTTCGCCGTTTTCCTTGTCGATCTCGATCGTCTCGCCGAGTTCCGGATAGGCCCAAAGCGACGCGATATAGGATGCACTGTCTCCAATCGCGGTCTCAATGTCCTCGATCTCTGAACCGCCCGTGTCCGGTTCGGCCACCAGGGATCGACCCAATCCGAGGCCACGCACGGGGTAACCTATGAGGTCGAGCAAGGTTGCGCCGACATCAAGCGGCGATCCCGGGGTGCCGTCGTTGCGCGCCTCTATCCCGTCGCCCCTGATGAGCAGGAGATTCCGACGTTCGAGCGGCTCCAGGGTTGACCAAACCGTGTTCGGCATCGCGAGGTGGTCTGACGCGATGATCAAGACAGTGTTTTCAAGCGCACCTGAGCGTTCGAGTTCCAGCACCCATTCCGAGATCATCCTGTCGGCACAGAAGATCGCATCAAGAAGCGGGTCGGAGCCGTCGCCATAAGGTCGGTCCGTGCAGCCGGGTCCGGCATGCCCGCGCGGGTGGTGCGTATCCAATGTATTGACGACGAACCCGAAGGGTTGCTCTGCTTGGGACAGCTCGGTGATCCGTTCGGCCGCGATCTCAAGCACATATTCATCATGAAGCCCCCAGGGCGAAGGCTGGGTATCGGCCGGCACTTCCCCGCGCAGCGCGGCAACGCCCCTTACCGAGGCGAACCCGTGATTCTCGAACAGCTTGCCCCAGCCGGCAAAGTCCAGGCTGGCCCCTATCACATGTTCCAGTCGATACCCCTCGCTGGACAACAAATCTCCGATGCAGTTGGCACGTGGCAGGAAATGATCCAAGCCGGACATGGAGTTGCCCATCGCGGCCCCGACCAGAGGGACACCGCAAAACCCCGCAGTCATGCTGGCAATCGACCAACTCGTTCCAGAGACTTGCCGAATCTCGGTGAAAGACAGACTTGAGTCCTCAAGATCATTCAAATTTGGCGAAAGTCCGGGAAAAACACTTTCGTCTAGAAAGGCTCGTTCGTATTGCTCGGCATAAAGGATAACGAAGTTCTTGGGGTTTTGGTTCCGCGGCAAGTCATGGACCACCAAGAAATCCTCTGGAACGATGAGGCTTGATCCGCTCATGGAGCCTGCCAACCGAAAGAGGTCCAGCGCGCCGGGGTTAGTCAGCAGCACAAAAAAGCCCAGCACCAACCCTGCCATGCCGCGAGCACGCTTTGGGCGTTTCTCGTCTTTCGTCGAAATGGACTTATAGACGGCGACGGAGACTGCCCCAACGGCAATGATCGCCAGCGCCCCAAGGACGAACTGGTTTCGGAACTCTCCGTAGGCTGCTCCCTTCATGCCCATCTCGAGGTGAAAGAAGATCGACTCGTCGATGCCATTTCCGGTGAATTGGTCCGCCATGGCCCAGCTCAGGTTGAGGAAAAGAGCCAAGCCGACTGTCAAAACAGCCAAGACGCGCGCCCTGACGCCAAGTCCGGAACGGATCAGCAGGACGATCACGATGCCAAGGAATACGAAGTTGGCGAATGGTAGCAATCCAGACATTTCCTGTCTTTCGATAGTCTCGGCCGTTCAGCCNGCATGAGTGCATTGTATACGTTAATGGCCAAGCGTTTGGAATAATGGAAATATGCTGAAGACGCGGCGAGGGTCAGGACCCATTAATCCGTTTGGGGCTGCGCCGTTCATCCCGGCCCTGAGGTGGAACAGCACGGACCGGAGATTCCGTTGACGCCAATTTTGTCCCGGGCGACGAAAAACCGGCGAGTGAGAGCGGTGCGAAGGGCGCAAGCGCAGACATTCTGCGCGTCGGAAAGATGTTGTGCCAGACCATCAGCGCCACCAGCACGACAACGAGGCTCAGCGGACGCCGCAATGCTGTGATGACCGCGTTCACGTTCAGAAAAGGCCGCAGGCCTTGCTGTTCCGCCCGTTCAATCTTGCGTCACGGACGAGTGGCGCAGGGCAATTGCAATCAGACTGCCTTCGCGTAATCGTAGGTTTGCGGCCGTTCCTCCGAGTCAGCTTGCAGCTGTCAGGTGTAGGTTCTCGTCTCCAGGTCGATCGCGGCAAGTTCTGCGGTGCAGGTCTCAAGGAACGTGGCCTCGGCATCGGATCGGCGGCGGCCGGGATTGGTGATCAGGTAGATATTGACCATGGGCAGGTCCTCNTGNGGCGGCAATTGGCGTATGCGCCCGGCGGCGACGTCCTGGCGGGCAACATGCAGGGGCAGCGCCCCGATACCGACATTGGCCATGATCATGCGGCGGATCTCGTTCAGGTTCGAGGAGACGCCCCGGCCCTGATCGGCCAGACCGGCCCGCGCGCGCAGCCGCGAAATCGCTTCCAGCGGGCCGCCCTCCGCCTCGGTCTGGAAGGCCACGAAAGGCTCTCCGTGCAACGCTGACGGGTCAATATTCTCGACCGCAAATAGCGGGTGCCGCGCGCCGCAATACAGGCCGAAATATTCCCGATACAGGATCATCGTATCCAGGTTCTGCGGCACACGCGTCATCAGGCAGATGCCGAAACTGGCCCGGTTCTGACTGATCATCGTGACGACGTCCTCACTTTCGATCACCGAAAAGGAATAGGTCACATGCGGATGGGCCCGCGAGAACCGGTTCAAGATATCGTCGAAATGCTCGCAGACCACGGAACTCGTGATCGCGATCGACAGGTGCCCGCGCAGCTCGGTGTTGTCCACGTCCAGTAGCGAGGGCAGTTGCGACACAGACCCGAATATCTTGGCGCATTCGGAATAGAGCGCCTGGCCCGGCCGGGTGACCGCGAATTCGTTCGGCTTGCGGATGATCAACTGTTTTCCCGTGGCCTGCTCCAACCGTTTGAGCGCGGCCGAGACCGTGGGCTGCTTGAGCCCGAGGAAGTCGGCCGCCTTGGAGATGCCGCGCTGCTCCACAACCACCATGAAGGTGCGCAGAAGGTTCCAGTCTAGGTTCCAGGAAACCGTTGATGTTGCGGCAGGCTCATAGATCACATCTATATTAAACGTAGTATATATTTATTTGCGCGATACCAAGCGACATGCAAGGGTCTTGTCCAGAGCGGGGCGAACCCGCCTATTCTCGCGCGGGCGCCACGCCCGCCCGGACCAACCCAACATGGAGACCACAATGAATTCTCGCCGTATGATCCTGAAGACCTCCCTGGTCGCTGCGGGCCTTGCCGTTACCGGGCTGACCGGTGCCGCCGCCGAAGAGCTCGAGACCCTCAAGGAAGAGGGCGTGATCCGCATCGCCATGTCCGGCGCCTACCCGCCGTTCAACTTCGTCAATGACCAGAACGAGGTGGTCGGCTTCGACCCGGCCATCGGCGCCGAGATCGCCGAGCGTATGGGCCTCGAAGTCGAGATCGTCACCACCGCCTGGGATGGGATCATCGGCGGCCTGCTGGCCAACAAGTACGATGCGATCGTCGGCTCCATGACCATCACAGAGGAGCGCGACGAGGTGGTCGATTTCGTCGGTCCCTACTATTCCGACAAGCGCGCCATCTTCACCAACCCCGGTTCGGGCATCGAAAGCCTGGACGACCTGGAAGGCGTCAAGGTCGGCCTGACCCTGGGCGAAACCCACGAGGACTGGGCCCGCGACCGCGGCTACAATGTCAGCACCTACAAGGGTCTGCCCGAACTGCTGCTGGAACTGGAAAACGGCCGTGTTGATGCGATCGTCAACGACTCCATCGCCGCCATTCTCGCCATGACCGAGAAGGGTCAGGAGTACGAGATGTTCGCGGACCCCACCACCGAACCCTTCGGCGCCGGTATCGCGATCCGCGAGGGCAACCCCGAACTGGCCGCAGAAATGCAGGCTGCGCTGGACTCCATGATGGAAGACGGCACCTATCTGGCCATTGCCGAGGAATGGATCGGCGACGACATCCGCTGAACGCATCGGCCCCCGGCGCCTTCGCGGCGGG
>PR_CR_10_Liq_2_inCRDRAFT_1000506_pt1 | contig 10855 bp, 9 predicted proteins | sample PRCRCaboRojoPR_FD_10245 | JGI IMG/M metagenome (IMG submission 10245) | reverse complement strand
ACACGAATAAGCGAAAGGGTTATCAAAGGATTCCACATGTCGATTCTGATTAACAAAGACACCAAAGTCATCACACAAGGCATTACCGGCAAGACCGGCCAATTCCACACCCGTATGTGCCGTGAGTACGCCAATGGCCAAGCTGCGTTTGTCGCAGGGGTCAATCCCAAGCGCGCCGGCGAAGACTTCGAAGGCATCCCTATTTATGCCAACGTCTCTGATGCCAAGAAAGCCACTGGCGCAACCGTCTCGGTCATCTACGTGCCGCCTGCAGGCGCGGCAGCAGCCATTCTTGAGGCCGTTGACGCCAACCTCGACCTGGTCATCTGCATCACCGAGGGCATCCCTGTGCGTGACATGCTCGAAGTTAAAAACAAGATGGCCGCCAAGAACAGCAAAACGCTGTTGCTTGGCCCCAACTGCCCGGGTCTCATCACACCCGATGAGATCAAGATCGGCATCATGCCCGGTCACATTCACCGTAAGGGCCGTATCGGCATTGTCAGCCGTTCAGGCACCTTGACTTATGAAGCGGTAGCTCAAGTGACCGAACTCGGTTTGGGCCAGTCCAGCGCTGTCGGTATTGGTGGCGATCCCATCAATGGCTTAAAGCACATCGATATTCTCAAGATGTTCAATGACGATCCCGAGACCGACGCGGTCATCATGATTGGTGAAATTGGCGGCCCCGATGAAGTCAACGCTGCACGCTGGGCCAAAGACAACATGACCAAGCCCGTGGTGGGCTTTATCGCGGGTGTTACCGCACCAGCAGGCAAGCGCATGGGCCATGCAGGCGCGCTGATTTCTGGTGGCGAAGACACCGCCGACGCCAAGCTTGAAATCATGGAAGCCTGCGGTATCAAGACCACGCGCAACCCCTCTGAGATGGGCCAGTTGCTGAAGTCGGTGCTGTAACTGATTGGACAGCAGATTGCAGCCGTAGAGGTTCGCAGTAACAGCAGTAAACTGAAGGGCCTGTGTGGTGACACACTGGCCCTTCGGTTTGTGGGGGCGAGTTCGATACTTTTGGTGGGAATGGTTTTTGCGGGGGTGCGCCGATCATCACTGGCTGACTCGGATGGTGTGGCTTGAATTTGTCTTGAACCATCTCAGCGAACAGGAAGTATCGCCCCGGCGCTTGAGTTCAGCGCGGCAACCTTGCGGCACAGCGTCACTCGTCAGCGGTTTGGTTCGGCATGCCAGGTGGCATTATTTGAGGTTTCAGGCTCACCCCAAAGTTCACAAGGGTCATGAGATCGAGCGATCGTCAGGCATGCCCCCTATATCCCATACACCCACGTACCTGTGCACGCGCGTGATAAGTTGGGCTACGATTGCGTGGTCTAGTCACTAGGGCTAAAGCACGGATTCACCTTGGGCACCATCGACCTCCTGCAAAACATCAGTTGGGTTGTGATCATTCACATTATCCTGATTGATCTGTTGTTAAGCGCTGACAATGCGCTGGTGATTGCCTTGGCTTGCCGACACCTCGATCCAGCTCGACGCCAGCAGGGCATCGTGCTTGGCACGGCTGGTGCGATTGTCTTGCGCCTGTCGCTCATTGCGGTGGCGATTCATTTGCTGACTATCCCGGGCTTGCGCATCGTGGGTGGCTTATTGCTGGCCTGGCTGGCCATGCGCTTACTACAAAACCCCACAGCCACACCAACACCCACAAGTTCTGTTAGCCGCATGGCGGTTGGCGCTTCACTGCTGGCTGCTATTAAAACCATTGTGGTCGCCGATTTTGTGATGAGTTTGGACAATGTTCTGGCCATCTCAGCAACGGTGCATGTTGGCATGTCGTCAGCAGGCCCTCAGGCGCAGTTCACCACGGTCTTAATCGGGTTGCTCGTTAGTGTGCCGGTCATGATTTTTGGGAGCAGTCTGGTGCTCAAGCTCATGGACCGGTATCCGGTGCTCGTTCTGGCCGGTGTTGGTCTTTTAGGCTGGTTAGCGGGGGGCATGGTGGTCAGTGATATTCTTGTCCTGGATCAATTTGGTGAAATCCCTGCCCTTGGTAAACTGATGGCTCAGATCACAGGGGCTTTGGTGGTTGTCATCATTGGCAGGTACTGGGCGGGTAGGAAAGCGGGCTGTTGACCATCGTTTCTGGTGGTGTTTGTTCCATACAAGGTTCACGCGCCGAACGGTGCTAGCCCACTTGCCAAGCGTGATGGCCCATGTCGTAGAGACCCCAGCGCTGAAGCCTTCGCGCTGATGCTACCAGCACCTGAATGATCTCTTAACCAAAACCGACAAGGATATTCTCACCATGTCAGAAAAACCGTCAAAGCGCGAACTCACGATTTTGCAGTGGCTGGCTGTCGCCGCCGTTGCTGGTATCGCGTTGACCGTGATCCTGAACTACATTCGCTAAACAACACCCCAGAGTCGAACACACACTATGGCGTTATCCATACCTGAGAAGCTGGTCATAGCCACGCGTGCCAGCAGGCTAGCCCTGTGGCAAGCCGAGCATGTGCAAGCCCTGCTGCAGCAGCGTTACCCCGACACCGAAGTCAGTCTGCTCAAACTGAGCACCCGCGGCGATGAAATTCTCGACCGCAGCCTACAAAAGGTCGGTGGCAAGGGACTGTTCATCAAAGAACTGGAAAACGCACTCATGGATGGCCGCGCTGACCTGGCCGTTCATTCGCTTAAAGATGTGCCCGTGGACATGCCGCCGTTTTTTGAACTCACGGCCGTGCTGCCAAGAGCCGAATGTCGCGATGCATGGGTGTCGAATCAGTATGACAGCCTCGAGCAGCTGCCAGTCAATGGTGTTGTGGGTACGTCTAGCTTGCGTCGTGAGTCACAGTTGCGTGCCATACGCCCCGACATTACAGTCAAACCCTTACGTGGCAACCTCGATACCCGGCTCAGAAAACTCGATGAGGGTGAGTTCGATGCGATTATTTTGGCGACTGTCGGTTTGCAACGACTGCAGCTTGAAACCCGTATTCGATCCATCCTAACGCTCGAGCAGTCGCTACCTGCAGCCGGTCAAGGTGCGCTTGGCATCGAGGTCCTGCACAACCGTCCGGAGATGGCACGTTTAATGCAACCCCTGGCTTGCCCAGAAAGCACGGTCGTGTCATTGGCTGAAAGGGCGGTGTCTCGGGTGCTCGGTGGCTCTTGTTCAACACCACTAGCAGCCCACGCTCAAATTATTCAAGGCCAATTAACCGTTTATGCCTTGGTGGCGACACCGGATGGCCAGATAGTGCTCAGAGCCAATGCGCGTGGCCCCTTGGACAACGCCGAAGAATTGGGTGCCCAAGTCGCACAAGATCTCCTAAATCAGGGGGCAGACAAGCTTTTAGCGGCGCTCGGCAGCCAGTAGGGACGATGACAGGGATCGCTATGGGGTTGGTCGCCGTAATGGTTATGGAGATGACTATTGGGATGGGGATGGTGTCAAGTGTCAGTTTCAATGGCAGGGTGTCGTGAGCCTGAAGCAAGTCGTACTGACACGCCCGCTTGAGCGGGCGCAGCCGTTGGCACAACGGCTAATAGAAGCTGGATTCGAGGTGCTGATGCTGCCAGCCCTGTCTATCCTGCCCATTGATCACGGTGAATCAATGGCTAAATCGATCACCGGACCACCGTCATCAGCAGCGTCAGATGCCGCACAGCACGCCGCAACAAAGAACACCGCTGGCATTGACTCGAACCCTGACTCTGGCTCTGGCCCCCGCACTTGCAGCAACAAAGCCGTTGGCGCCGTCGCCGATTCCCAAACCATCATCCCCACCGCCGCTGACGCTTATGATGCGGTGGTGTTTGTCAGTCGTGCTGCCTGGCAGTACTACAACGCACAAACCCGCAACGCACAAACCGCCGTCCACGATGCTGGCGAACCAGCACTTGGTAAACACATGTTACGCGCTTGGCCTGCTGAGACGATGGTGGCCTGTGTCGGCCAAGCGACGGCTCAGTGTATTGCACAAGACCTAGGTTGTTCGTTGTCAGACATTGTGTTTCCAGATGATCAGCAAAACCAAGATTCCGAAGCGCTATTGACGCTTCTGGCACCACGATTAAGCGCTGCAAGCCGAGTATTGCTGGTTCGTGGTCAGACGGGCCGTGACTGGTTGGCTGATCAGTTGCGTGCGCGTGGTGTCTCGGTCACCTGTTTGCCAGTTTATCGTCGCGAGCCACAGCCTTGGCGGGCAGATCAAATCGACACGTTGTGTCAGTGGGCTGGGTTAGGTGATCGGGCAGGGCAGATGCAGCAAGAGGTGCGGGGTGATCCGGGGCGCGAAGGACAAAACGAACGCCAAAGTGATGGGCAAAGTGAGAGCCTAGCCAATGCGAGCGCAGATTCAACAGATCAGGCGTCACTCGCTCGGTCAGCACTCAAGCCATCAGCGGGTATCTGGCTTGTGACTAGTTCTGAAGGCTTGCTAGCTGTTCAAGCACAATTCGAAGCGCACGGCTGGTTTGCGCATATGGGCATGTGCCCAGAGGCAGTGGTGGTGATTCATCCACGGCTTAAACCATGGGTCAGGCGCTGGCTTGATCGCTGGGTTGGTGAGGCTGAGCGAAGTGTCCAGTCTGGGAGTTCTACTGACACAACTAGCGCTGGTGGGTGTACCGTAACCCATGAGGCGATTTCAACAGTTCCAATCATAGTGGCACAGCCCACGGATGATGCGATATTTGAAGCGCTCCTGGCCCTGTGTGCGTCGTGAGGCCACAAGTGGGCCTTTAGCGATAGGTCTGAACCGATGGGTGTGCACCGGACTGCTCCGAGGTCAGATCCGTGCGTGGTTCAATTGATGGGTTTTTCTGAATCGAAAGACTACAATGCGCCGTATGAGCCAAGACAAGCCCAAACAAGATAACGCACCGGTAAAAGGGTCGCAGCAGCCCGAGGCAGGCAAGCGTTCGACTGCACAACCTGTTGATGCATTGCGCCAAGGCAAAGTAGGTCAGTGCGCAGCAGCGACGTCGAGCAGCACAGCCCCGGACGCCTCACCTGAAAAGCGCACGGATACAAAGCACCATGAGCCATCCGCGCCCAAGTCTGACGCTAAGGCTACAAGTGATGTGGCAACCGGGGCTGCAACAGACACGACAACCAAAGTGAACCCTCAGGGTGCCAGTGCCAGCGCAGACAACAACTCAAGCCATAAATCAAGCACTGAAGCGAACACTGCCCCAAGTGCTGCATCAACCGTCACGTCAAAGGCACCGAGCCCTATGAATAAAGCCACCACCCATGCCCCCAATCAAACGGCATCAAGTACTACTGCCAACAAGAAAAAGAATCCATTCAATGCTGTCTGGACCGGTGTGGGTGTTGGGGGTGTGCTGGTCATTGCAGCTTTAATTGTCGGATTGTGGTGGCAGCAACAACGGTTTGAAGCTGTAGCCAAAGAAGTCGCAACGCGATTGCAGCTGTCAGATCAGCAAAGCGCCCAGGCGTCCGAGCGCGCCACCCAAGCGTTGACATTGGCTACCGCACAGCGCGAGGTGGTCGATCAACTACGACGTGAGCAGGCAGTGTCAGCTTCTGAACTTAAAGTGCTTCAGCAAGCATGGGAAGCAGCCAATGATGGTTTGGATCAGACGCTATTGCTCAATGATTTAAGACGCTTGATTGGCATGGCCAAACAAGAACTGACGTTGTTTGGCAATGTCTCAAGTGCGATTTCTATTTTGTCGTCGGTACGGTCAATGTTAACTAACCAGGCAGATCCAGCACTGACAAACTTGCAACAGGCGGTGACAACCGATCTGGCCCGGCTGCGTGCAGCACCGCAGGTGGATGTGGCAAACCTATCAGCCGAGCTAGACAGTCTGATTAAATTGGTGGGTAAAGCACCCCTGCTGACGCCACAAGGCCAACTCATCAGTGGTGTGGGCGCGGGTGTCAGTGGCGAAGGTGCTACCGACAGCAGTCGTAACACCACGGGCAACCGTGTTGGACCGGCTGCATCGGTGACATGGTGGCAAGAGGCGACTGACACGGTCACGCGCTGGGCTGAAGAGTCTTCTGCGGTACTGGCTCGAGAGTTTGCTGATGTACTGAGTATCCGTAAGGCCGATGACCCACAGGCACTCTTGTTGTCCGAAGAGCAGGTGATTCAATTACGTGCCAATGTCAGGTCTATGTTACTAAGCGCACAACTGGCATTGATGACTCGTCAACCGGATATCTGGCATTCTGAGTTAACAGAAGTGCAGTCCTTGCTAAACACACGCTTTGATAAAGAAAACCTCGACACTCGTGCCGCCATAAAACTGCTCGACGAACTACTTCAAGCACCCTTGGCGATCGATGTGCCGTCGATTCATGGCACGTTAAATGCCCTGGCGGCCGCAGACCGAGCGTTGTCGATACCGGATAGTCCTGCTGATGCGAGTACTGCTGCCGGTGCTGCAACCCATGCTGCAAATCAAACGGCACCTGAAAGCGCTTCTGAGCCTGCCGGCCAGATGGCCGCTGATGGGGTTGGTGATGCATCGAGTGGTGGCGCTGGTAATCAGGTAAACGAGGGTGCTGACGCAAGCGATGGCAACGGCCCTGGAAGCCGTGTGAACACTGCAGGGCAAGGGAGCTGATCATGCGGACTTGGTTCTGGACGGTCATAACGATTTCGCTGGCGGTGTTTGTGGCGTTTGTGATTCATCGTTTCCCGGGCAACGTGCTGATTGTGGTGGATCAGTGGCGGGTGCAGGTGTCACTGGCGTTCGGGATTTTGTTGTTGATCGCTGCGTTTGCATCGTTGTATCTTTTGATACGGCTGTTGCTGTGGCTGTCGCACATGCCACAACGTTACCGAGGCTGGAAAGGCCAGCGACAAGAAAAGCGTGAACAGGGGTTGCTTGAGCAGGGCTGGACCGCGTTGCTTGAAGGCCGTTACACCCACGCTGAGAAAACCCTGACTCGTTTGTCAGGGCAGTCGGCTGACAAGCGCCGCCAGGTTTTGGCGACGCTTAGTGCGGCGCGAGCCGCGCATGAGATCGGTGAATTCGCGCGTCAGGATGAGTTGCTCAAGCAGGCGCAAGCGGCAGCCGCCAGTCAGGCCGCCGATGTTGATTTGAATACGGCTGTGGCGGCGGCCGCAGCAGACCTGTGGTTACAGCAAGGTAAAGCTGACCAAGCACTGGGTGCCTTGCAAGTCGATCATGTGCAACCCATGCGCCATTTGCATACCATGCGCTTGATGCTGCGGGTGTACCAGCAGATGAATCACCATGAAAAAGTCCTCGAACTGGCCAGAGCGTTAAAAAAGAAACAGGCGCTAAGCAACCATGAAGCAAATCCGCTGATTGAGCAAGCAGCCGCGGCGTTAATCCGTGAGCGTAGTGGCCCTGCTCTAGGCGTCACTGCGCTGAGCTCGGCTGCTGGCAATGCCAATGCGACAGGTGCAGCCGATGCGACGACAACCAGTGCTTCTGAAACAGACTGGCAAACAGTCTGGAAGAGTCTGAAGTCAGAAGAAAAACTGATGCCGGAAGTGGCCTTGGCTGGGGCGCTGGCTTTCCAGACTGCGGGCCAGTACAAGGAAGCGACCAAGGTGTTGGAGTCTGCGCTTGGTGATGGGTCGGCACCGGTGGGCCATCAAGAGACTGGGCAGGCGAGCCAGCAACAGGTTGCGCAGGATCAGGTATTCAATGCCCGTTTACTGATGGCTTATGCGCGGGCCGAGCCAGAACAGGTGACGGCTCGACTGCAAAAGGCCGAGCAGTGGTTGGCTAAACGCAAACAAGTACGTGAGCAAGAGGCTCGCACGCTGGCAACGCGGCAGACCTTGTCTGCTGGTGGGGCAGGGTCTTCGGGTGGTTCATCTGGGGGGTTGGCAGTCAGCGATGCTGATTTACTGACAACGCTCGGGTCACTGTGTTTGGCGGCTCAAATGTGGGGTCAGGCACAACGCTACTTGGAGCAAAGTGCTAAGTTACGCAAGGATGCAAGAGTGCATGCGTTATTGGGTAGCCTGTTTGACCGCATTGGTCAGCCACAACGGGCGGCACAACACTGGCGTTTAGCCACGGCTGTCAGCGCTGCCCTGCCAACGTTGGCACAAGATGCCAAGTTACCAGCAGCTGACACGGACTCTGATCCGGTGATTCCACATGGTGAAGGTCTGGGGGATTTTGATGGGGAATCAGCAAGCGAGCAGGGGTTGCAAGACGTTGCTGAGCCTAACGCCTCATTGTTGGCCACGAAAACGCCTGACGCTAGTGCTTACGAGGAGTTTTTTGATAGTGCACCTGTCACTTTGCCGGTTGATGCTTATCCGAGCGCAGATGAACCGGAAGCGGCGAAGTGACTCAGCGGCGAAAGCAATGGAAACCACGAACGTTCAAAATTGTCCAAGGTAATGCGGGCAGGGACAATGTTGACGAGGCGCAGTCCTGATCAGGTGTTGGATGATTGGGCGATGTCGTTGCATCTCATGGACGAGTCACTCCTGTCAGCCTCTGTAACCAAACCACCGTTAAAATCGCACGATACGGGCTGGATTCAGCCTAACTATCTAGTTGCTGATCTTAGCGTGCAGTCTTGAGTTTATTTTTTATCTAACCAACCCTCGGTAACCGAACATGTCACTAAATAACGTCACCCCTGGCGATAAAGCCCCTGAAATCATCAACGTCATCATCGAAATCCCGATGGCGTCAGACCCCATCAAATATGAAGTCGACAAAGAAACCGGTGCTTTGTTTGTTGACCGTTTTGTCGGCACAGCCATGCATTACCCGACCAATTACGGCTATGTGCCTCAGACCATCGCCGGTGACGGTGACCCCGTTGATGTGTTGGTGCTCACGCCATTTCCTGTCGTGCCAGGTGCGGTGATTCCGTGCCGTCCGATCGGGATCCTCAACATGGAAGACGAAAGCGGCCTAGACGGCAAAGTGCTGGCATTGCCCACCACCAAAATCCTGCCACTCTATAACCACATTAATAAGCTGGAAGATCTCAATCCTTCTCAGCTCAATATCATTGGCCACTTCTTTGAACACTACAAAGACCTTGAACAAGGCAAATGGGTCAAAGTGCTTGGTTGGGAAGGCAAGGATGCCGCCGTCAAAGAAATCATGGATGGCATCGCCAATTACAAGGCAGCCTGAGCGCCTGGATGTCGTGACGGCAGTGGTTGCGAATTTGCGGTTTGTTGTTGCTGTCGCGTTTTCCGGACGGTAACCGCCGATACTGCGATCCATACTGCGACTGATACCGATACAGCTCACAACGGCCACTTGTCTTATATCAGCAGTTGCCGCTGTACCAAGAGTTGCGAGTTCAGCTGAAGTGGTTATGTTTTCAGTAGGGCCAGCGGTAGAAACCGTGTGCGGTAAATCAGCAGGTACGGAGCTGTGTGGGAGGCATCGGGTAATCGATACCCAAACGCAACCAACGTTTTGATGGCAAATGAGCAAAGGCTTGCTTTCGCGCGCTTGCAACCGATTAAATGCGTCCCATCCCGACAGATCGTGCTACTGCAATGTCTTGGCACGTTAAAGTACATCCAAAATCACAAGGGGCGTCGTGCTAAATCCGTACGCATCCTTTCTTGAAGGTGGGGTAGTCCCCGATTTAAGTTAAACTAGTGTCCGGTAGGGTAGCGCGTGCGGCTCGAGCACAAATGGTCTTACCCATGTTGATGATCAACTCTCGAAGGGGTTGGCCGTTCAAAGTGACCTTTCAAAGTATTCACGGATGCGAGTCAAGCGATCAAGTCAGTACCCTAAAGCCTGGCAACGGAGCCACTCATACTGGTCTTTTCCAAGTAACGTATGCATAGTTAATCGTGTAGGATTGGGAATAGAGTTGTCTTGTCAATTTTCAAATAAATTTGAGTATTTAGAGAATCCAAGTTCCTTGCCCTGCCACTCGGTGTCTTTAAAGGTCAATAAGTGGGCTTTCACAAAAACCGAGACCGACAACATCAGTAGAAACGTCTGGAGCGACCGTTTAATTTGAAGCCCCTTTTTGATGATGGCCATCAGCGCATATGTGGACACGGCGATCCAGAGTTGGGTTGTGACAGCGTTCTTGCTTTGGCTCAAGAATTTTTTGATGCGCAGATGCTGCTTGATTCACTTGAAAAAGAGCTCGAGCCGTCAGCGGTTCGTGTAAAGCGCGGTGATGGTCATTGGCGCCGGCATGATCAAACAAAAATCGACGCGGGTGCCATCGAGCGCATAGACCCCCTCTTTGATGTTCGGCTCCGAGTCGATATCCCTGTAAAGCTTTCTTGCATGCTCGATTGGCGTCGCAGCCGCAGCGGCCCAAACGTGTCAATCGTGCGACTTGCTGGCATCGACCAGCCTGTGAATTGAAATATTGATGAAATGCGGAGATCGCCATACAAATGAAAACGGCAATAGTTACTGGCATCACGGGCCAAGATGGTGCTTACTTAACTAAATTTCTTCTGGATGCAGGTTATCGAGTGCAGGGTACATTTCGTCGCACGAGTTCCGTGAATTTCTGGCGGATCGAAGAACTGGGTATAGAAAACCATCCAGATCTTGAACTTGTAGAGTATGACCTGACTGACTTGTCATCCAGTATTCGTTTGCTTGAGTCATCTGGTGCGACTGAGGTTTACAACCTCGCGGCCCAGAGTTTTGTGGGCGTTTCGTTCGAGCAGCCGATTACAACAGCTGAAATTACAGGGGTTGGACCGGTTAACCTTCTTGAGGCCATACGCATCGTCAACCCCGAAATCCGGTTCTACCAAGCGAGCACGTCAGAGATGTTTGGCAAGGTGCAGACCATCCCTCAGGTCGAGTCGACCCCCTTTTATCCTCGTAGCCCCTACGGCATCGCTAAGCTCTTCGCTCACTGGATGACCGTAAACTACCGAGAGAGCTACAACAT
>PR_CR_10_Liq_2_inCRDRAFT_1000505_pt1 | contig 10868 bp, 10 predicted proteins | sample PRCRCaboRojoPR_FD_10245 | JGI IMG/M metagenome (IMG submission 10245) | reverse complement strand
CTCAGAGTCGACTATGACGCCATCCCAGGCCTCTCAGACACCTTGGGCAAGAACGGTGTGTCTTGTAATTACCGATACGATCTCGCGCCCTATTCATGGGAGTGCATCCAGAACCTCAAACAGGGTAAAGCGATCTTTACGCAGCCGCCGATGCCCATCAAGTGTGCCGGTGCGCCGCAAAAAGCGCTGTATCTCGCTGCTGATTACTGGCGTAGCCAAGGGGTACTCCCTGACATCGAGATCCAGTTCCGAAACGCCGGTGGCGTGCTATTCGGAGTCTCGGAGTTTGTCCCCATTCTTCAGTCGTATATGGATCGCTATGGGGCTGATTTGCACTTCAATTCCAACCTCATCCACGTGGACGGCCCACGCCAGATTGCCACATTCCGTGTCACGGATTCAGAAGGCCAGACGCACGAAGTCGAAGAGGCCTTTGATTATTTACACGCGGTCCCACCCCAGGTGGCGCCGGACTTCGTCAAGAACAGCCCCCTAGCCAATGAGGCCGGCTGGCTCGATGTCAATCCGGATACGCTGCAGCACAGCACCTACAAAAATATCTTTGGCTGCGGCGATGTCATCAGCGCCCCCAACGCCAAAACTGCGGCAGCCATTCGTAAACAAGCCCCTGTAGTTGCTCGCAATATCCGTCAGTATTTGGAACATGACACACCAGATCACCTGTATGACGGCTATGGAAGTTGTCCACTCACGGTGGAACGCGGCAAGGTGGTGATGGCAGAATTCGGCTACGGTGGGAAGCTGTTACCCACCATCCAAGGACTGGACCCGACAGTACCTCGGTCAATCTGGTGGGCTGTGAAAGCCAAGTACCTGATTCCGATGTACTTCGACCTCATGCTCAAAGGACGAGAAATACTCGCAGTACCACAACGTGCCAAGACTCCCGATTCTTAACTGGTTAGCGCATTACTCAACAGAGAAACTGAGTGACGACACGGTTGCCGCCGTGATCGTCACCATCATGTTGATCCCACAATCACTGGCCTATGCGATGTTGGCTGGTTTGCCACCTGAGGTGGGCCTGTATGCATCCATACTGCCTTTGATCGCGTATGCGATCTTTGGGTCAAGCATGACCTTGGCGGTCGGACCGGTTGCTGTTGTGTCGCTGATGACAGCAGCAGCCGTCAGCCAGGTGGCAGCACCCGGCAGCTCGGCCTACCTCGGTGCGGCCATCTTGTTGGCCCTGCTCTCTGGGGTGATGTTGATTGGATTGGGACTGGCGCGCGCCGGTTTCTTGGCCAATCTATTGTCGCATCCGGTGATTTCCGGATTTATCAGTGCGTCAGCCATCTTGATCGCCTTCAGTCAGTTCAAGCACATTCTCGGCATCCCGGTGATCGGACATGACATGCCAACGATATTGGCGAGTCTGTGGCAAAACCTCGGCGCGACCAACCTCCCAACCTTTGTGATTGGTGTTGCATCCATTGGATTCTTATTTTGGGTTCGCAGTGGACTGAAGCCTAAATTGGTTCAAGTTGGCATCCGAGAGAACCTCGCCGGCACCCTCACCAAGGCCGGACCGGTCATGGCGGTGATTGTCACCACAGCATGTGTCGCCGTGTTTACTTTGGATCAACAGGGTGTCTCCATTGTCGGCGTGATTCCACCCGGCCTGCCCATGCCGACGTTGCCGGCACTGGATTTTGCATTGGCTCGAGAACTCATCCCAGCGGCCTTTCTAATCAGTCTTGTTGGCTTTGTTGAATCCGTCAGTGTTGGACATACGCTGGCAGCACGACGACGTGAGCGCATCCAACCGAATCAAGAGTTGATCGGTTTAGGCGCAGCCAATCTCGCCAGTGGATTCGGTGGTGGATTCCCCGTCACCGGCGGATTCTCGCGGTCAGTTGTCAATTTCGACGCCGGTGCTCGAACACCGCTTGCAGGCGTCATGACCGCAGTCATGATCGCCCTCACAGCCTTATTTCTGACGCCCTTGTTTGAATTTCTCCCCAAAGCCGTCTTGGCAGCGACGGTGATTGTGGCCGTCCTTTCACTGGTCGATCTCAGAGCCATCCACCGCGTCTGGGTATTCTCAAAACCCGACTTTGTGGCGATGGCAACCACCATCGCCATCGTCCTCGGAGTCGGTATCGAGGCTGGAATCATCGCAGGCGTGGTGGTGAGTATTGCGTTCTTGCTGGCCAAGATTGCAAGACCCCATGTGGCTGTGATCGGCCAAATTCCCGGTACACAACATTACCGCAACAAAAACCGTCACGAGGTTCTTCAGAGTGAAAAAGTCCTCGCGGTCCGCCTCGATGAAATGCTGTATTTCTTAAATGGGCATACCTTTGAAGACGCCGTTGGCGAGGTTTTAAGTGAAAACACCAATCTCACGGATTTGGTCTTGTTGTGTCACGGCATCAATGAAATCGATGCCTCCGGTCTTGAAGTGTTGGAATCAATCAATGCACGACTGGACTCGCTCGGCATCCGGTTCCATCTCTCGGAAGTCAAGGGACCGGTGATGGATCGTCTCGAGCGGGTTGGCTTTAAAGGGCACTTGAGTGGACAGGTGTTTTTATCGCATTACGATGCCATGTCGACCTTAGATCCTGACTTTGCAAATGCAGAGACCGAATTAGCCAAGTAAATCTCGAAACAACGTATCGGACCGAAGCGCGTCCACAGCCGCATCCTTCGTCCATCCGTGCGCGATTAAAAGCGCGCACCGCAAATCCCAGTCTGTGGATTGAAGCAATTCAACGGCTGACTCGGAGTCCAACGATGGCACCTGACGCGTGAGAATCCGTACCTGCCGATCCTTCAGTTTGGCATTGGTTGCCTGCACACAGAGCATTTCATTGCCGAGCACCCGTCCAAGGCCTGTCATAGCTGTTGTGGATAGCACGTTGAGGACGATCTTTTGCGCAGTCCCGGCTGCAAGCCTGGTCGAGCCCGCCAAGACCTCAGCACCCGTATCGGTATAGAGTGCGTGATCGGCGATCTGAAGTAATGCGCCGGTTGGATTTGAACTGATCGCGATGGTCAAAGCACCGCGTGTATGCGCTTCGCTCAGCGCTGCACAGGTAAAGGGTGTATTGCCCGAGGCCGCCACGCCAATGACCACATCTTGGCTGTTAATGGCGAGATCTGTCACCTGTGCAATTGCATCTTCGCGATCATCCTCAGCACCTTCAACAGACACCGAGAGTGCCTGAGGCCCGCCTGCGATCAAATACGCAAGGCGCGCCAATGGCCAGCCAAAGGTGGGAACCAACTCGACGCCGTCTTGCACGCCGATGCGAATCGAGCAACCGGCACCTGCATACATTAAACGTCCTGTGCCCTGTTGGAGCGTTGTGATCATGGCCTTCGCCGCGAGCGCAAGCGATGCTTGCAATGCACAGACCGCATCGACGGCATGTCGTTGTGACGACAACAACCGAGCGACCTGCGCCTCATGATCAAGTCGGTCGAAATCGGTCCCGCTTGGATCAACGCCCTCGGTGGGAGAACTCAGGTGCTTTTCTTCGCCCATGTGTCCCTCAAGCCCACAGCGCGGTTATAGACCATCTGACCTTCAGTTGAATCTGGATCCTGCTTAAAAAAACCAACGCGCTCGAACTGAAAGTACGCATCCGGCATCAACACATCCAAGGCCGGCTCAATCCGTGCACTCTGGGTCTTTAAGGACTCTGGATTCAGGCAGGCTGCAAGATCCTCGTGACGTCCCGGATCTGAAACGGTGAATAACCGATCATAGAGTCTGACTGTTGCGGTCTTCGCAGTCTCCGCATGCACCCAGTGGATCGTACCCTTGACCTTGCGACCCGACTGGTCTTGACCAGACCGTGTCGTCGGATCATAGCGGACATAAATCGTCTGAACTCGTCCATCAGCATCAAGGTCCACATCTTCAAAATCAACAATGAAGCCATACTTCAAACGGACTGCACCGCCAGGAACCAAACGATGGAATCCATCGGGTGGATCCAACTCAAAATCGGATCGATCGATCAAAACATGTCGACCAAATGGAAGGACACGCGTTCCAAGTTCGGGGCGCTTGGGATGCCATGGCACATCGAGTTCCAGTGCATCATCCTCCCAATTGGTGACGATCACATCCACTGGATCCAAGACTGCCATGGCCTTGTGTGCGCGGCCTTCGAGATCATCTCGAATCGCGCCTTCAAGCGTTTGTAACTCGATGGTGTTCGGTTTGCGGGTGACTCCAATCCGTTCACAGAAAAGCTGAATCCCCTCTGGTGAGTATCCGCGACGGCGCATGCCGGCGATGGTTGGCATGCGTGGATCATCCCAGCCCTCGACATGCCCTTCCGAAACCAGGGTATTGAGTTTTCGCTTACTGGTGACCGTGGCCTCGAGTTCAAGTCGCGAAAATTCCGTCTGCTTCGGTCGACAGGGCACAGGCAGCTTCTTCAACAACCACTCATACAACGGCCGATGATCCTCAAACTCCAACGTACATAAAGAGTGGGTAATGCCCTCGATCGCATCACTCTGACCGTGCGCAAAATCATAGGTTGGGTAAATGCACCATTGATCACCGGCGCGCGGATGCGACACATGCTTGATGCGATACAGTGCCGGATCTCGCAAATTCATATTCGGTGCAGACATTGAGATCTTGGCTCGCAGCACGCACGCGCCGTCCTCGAATTCGCCTGCACGCATCTTCAGAAACAACGCCTCGTTTTCTTCTGGCGTCCGATCGCGATATGGGCTGTCCACTCCAGGCTCGGTCAAGGTGCCTCGATTTGCGCGCATCATGTCAGCTGACTGCTCATCGACATAGGCATCGCCCTGACGAATCAAGCACAACGCCCAATCAAAGAGCTGCTCAAAATAATCGGCAGTGTGACAGATCTGATCCCATTGGAACCCAAGCCATTGCACATCAGTGGTGATTGCGTCGATGTACTCTTGTGATTCTTTTTCTGGGTTGGTGTCATCAAATCGAAGATTGCAGCGTCCACCAAACTCGGCTGCCAGGCCAAAGTTCAAACAGATGCTTTTTGCATGACCAATGTGCAAATATCCGTTGGGCTCGGGCGGGAATCGCGTAACGATCTCTGTGATCTGCCCTTGCTTGATTTGGTCGGCAATTTTGGCTCGGATAAAATGCGTTGGTTTGTCCGCCACTGTCACACCATCAGCAGTTGCGCCAGCTGCTTACGCCCGGCACGCACACGTGGGTCTTCAGCACCCAAACGGTCAAACAACTGAATCAACAACTGGCGAGCACCGTCATCTTTGTATGCGCGATCCGAGCGTACCAGCGCCAATAAACAGGCAATGGCAGCGTCCACTTCGTCAGCCATCATCTGATGCACTGCGAGATAGTAACTGGCTTCAGAGTCATTGCCATTTTCCGCCAGCCGCGCCTCACAGGCGGCCCGATCGGGCGCACCTTCGAGCAGCTCGATAAACGCCTTACCTGCAGTCACCGCTTTAGCACGCGGATCGAGTTTCTGAACATCAGGCAGTCGATCCACGATCGCCTCTGCGCTCTCAAGGTCACCCTTTTTCAACAAGGCGTGGGCCATCTCAAGATAGGCATCGTAGTTCTCAGGATCATCTGCCGTAATCAGTTGATACAGCGCGATGGCCTCATCATATTCGCCGGCCTCGACAAGTGCTTGCGCGCGCTCAAGCGGCGATTCGTCGACCCGCTCAACATGCTTATCAAGCAGCGCACGAATCTCGCCCTCTGGCAGCGCACCCATGAAATGATCAGCCGGTTGGCCATCCTTAAAAAGCACCACGGTGGGCAGCGAACGCACACCCATACCGGCAACCAACATCTGCTCGGCATCGGCATCGATTTTCGCCAGAATAAAGGCCCCTGCGTATTCATCTGCCAGTTTCTCTAAAATGGGACCCAGGCTCTTGCACGGCCCACACCATTCGGCGAAGAAGTCGACCAATACCGGTGTTTCAAACGATTTTTTCAGGACATCGGTTTCAAAGGTGTCTTGTGTGACTTGGATCGAGTGCGCTTCGGACATAACAACCTGTAAGTATCGAAAATGTGCGCCGAAGTATACCCTGTCAGTGAGTCAACAGTGAGATCCCGCATGCAATTGAGTGAACGCCAACAAGAAATCATCGATGAATTTCAATTTTTCGAGTCCTGGATGGATAAATATCAGTACTTGATCGATCTCGGCAAAGACCTCGAACCCATGGCGGAGACTGACAAGACAGAAGACAATCTGGTGCGTGGATGCCAATCGCAAGTCTGGATGGTGCTCGATGGCACGCCAGATGAGGTGATTATCCGTGCAAACTCCGATGCAGCGATCGTCTCCGGGCTGATCGCGTTGGTGGTTCGACTGTACTCTGGAGCCAGTGCACGGGACATCGTGCACACCGAACCCACGTTTGTGGAGGCGCTTGGCTTGTCGCAGCATTTATCGCCAACGCGCGCCAATGGACTCGCCTCCATGCTCACACGCCTGAAGGCCGAAGCGGCTGCACTCCTCTCTCAATCCAACACCTGAGTTGAAATAGGACCCATTCAGTCCTATATAATGCACACCGGCATGTGTTGAGGTGTTGCGATGATTCGACTTTCAAAACTGACAGATTATGCGTCGGTCTTGTTGGCCGCCATGGCACGTGAGTCAAAAGCACTCTGGAGTGCAGGCGAGCTTTCGGAGTCGACAGGGATTCCAAAGCCCACCTGCGTAAAACTCTTGAAGTTGCTTGTACGCCACGGCGTTTTGAATTCAACACAGGGTGCGCGCGGCGGATACAGCCTCAGCCGCTCGGCTGAAGACATTCCGGTGAAAACGATTATTGAAGCCATTGAAGGACCGATGGCAATCACAGAGTGCGGCACCGATGAAGCGTTGTGCCGCTTAACCGATCACTGCACCGTGATGGCGCGGTGGCGGGAACTTGGTGACCAGGTTGATTCGATTTTGACGCGAACCACACTCGCAGACCTGGTCGGTCCACACGCGCTCCATGCGACCAAGGGAAATCGCATCGAGACATTGGAGGTGCATTGAGATGAGCAACCAAGACATCGATCAACTCGTTGATCAGGATTACAAATACGGCTTTGTGACCGACATTGAATCAGACACCCTGCCGCCGGGTTTGAATGAGGATGTCATTCGGGAAATTTCCAAGCGTAAGGGGGAGCCCGAGTGGCTGCTTGAGTGGCGCTTGGAGGCCTATCACAAATGGTTACAGATGACGCCACCGGATTGGGCACATCTTGAATACCCGGCGATTGATTTTCAGACCATGAGCTATTTCTCTGCGCCGAAGAACAAAGATGATGCTCCGAAAAGTTTGGACGAAGTGGATCCCGCGCTGATTGAAACCTACAACAAACTTGGGATCCCACTGGAAGAACAAAAAATGCTGGCCGGTGTCGCTGTCGATGCCGTCTTTGACTCAGTCAGTGTGGTCACAACGTTTAAAGAGAAGCTGCATGAAGCCGGCGTGGTCTTTTGCCCACTGTCTGAGGCTGTGCACTCGCATCCTGAGCTTGTCAAAGAATATCTCGGCTCGATCGTGCCGCAAAACGACAACTATTTTGCAGCCCTCAACTCAGCGGTGTTCTCCGACGGATCCTTTGTGTACATCCCCAAAGGCGTCACCTGCCCGATGGAGCTCTCAACGTATTTCAGGATCAATCAACAAAACACAGGGCAATTTGAGCGCACCCTCATCATTGCCGAAGACAGCTCATATGTCTCCTATCTGGAGGGGTGTACCGCTCCACAACGCGACGAAAATCAATTGCATGCGGCTGTGGTTGAACTGGTTGCTATGGATGATGCGGAGATCAAATACTCAACCGTTCAAAACTGGTTCGCAGGCGATGATGAAGGCAAGGGCGGGATTTATAACTTTGTCACCAAGCGGGGCGAGTGCCGCGGTGATCGCTCAAAAATCAGTTGGACTCAACTGGAGACTGGTTCGGCCATCACTTGGAAATACCCAAGCTGTGTCCTAAAAGGTGCAGATTCCGTAGGCGAGTTCTATTCGGTTGCTGTGGCTGGGAAAAAGCAACAAGCCGACACAGGCACCAAAATGATCCATATTGGCCCGCGCACTCGCTCGACGATTATCTCCAAGGGGATCTCGACTGCGCGTGGGCAAAATGCCTATCGTGGGCTTGTCAAAGTCCTCCCTGGCGCCACAGATGCTCGGAATTTCACGCAGTGTGATTCGCTATTAATCGGTGACCAATGTGGCGCACATACCTTTCCCTATGTGGAAGCGGCTGAGCCGAGTGCGAATCTCGAACATGAGGCCACCACCTCCAAGGTCAGTGATGACCAATTGTTTTATTTGAGAACCCGCGGCATGAGTGAAGAGGATGCGCTCAACATGGTGGTGAACGGGTTCTGCAAAGACGTTTTTCAAAAACTTCCCATGGAGTTTGCAGTGGAGGCGGAAGCGCTGCTTGGGATCACACTCGAAGGAGCCGTTGGCTAATGCTCGTTATACGTAATCTACATGCACGGGTTGATGACAAACCCATCCTCAAAGGCATCAATCTCGAAATCCAAGCAGGCGAGGTGCATGCCATCATGGGCCCGAACGGATCTGGAAAGAGCACACTGTCATCTGTGCTCGCCGGTCGAGATGAATACGAGGTCACCGACGGTGAAGTGATCTATCAGGGTCAGAATCTTCTCGAGCTTGAGCCTGAAGAGCGCGCTTGGGCAGGCATTTTTCTATCCTTTCAATACCCCGTCGAGATTCCTGGTGTGAAAAACATCTATCTCCTCAAGGCTGCAGTGAACGCAGTTCGCGAGCATCGCGGACAACCTGAGCTAAAGGCTGGTGAATTTTTAAAACTGGTGCGCGAAAAACTCAAAATCATGCAAATGGACGAGGCATTTCTGCATCGGAACGTCAATGAAGGCTTCTCAGGCGGCGAGAAAAAACGCAACGAAATTTTGCAAATGCAATTGCTTGAACCGACCCTGGCGTTACTGGATGAAACCGACTCAGGACTTGATGTCGATGCATTGAAAATCGTCGGCGAGGGCATCAATCGGATGCGAGATCCAAGCCGCTCGGTATTGCTCGTGACCCACTACCAGCGACTTCTCGACATCGTCAAACCCGATTACGTGCATGTATTGGCCGATGGTGAGATTAAGTTGTCTGGCGACTTCACACTCGCGGAACGTCTGGAGCGTGAGGGCTACGAAGGAATCGAAGCCGCATGAGTGGATTTGACACCCTACTTGCACAATCCACCGCACCTCGCGCTGAACAAGCGCGGGCGCTCGGCTTACCGACACCGCGCGTTGAGCGCTGGAAATATGTACCCACTCGAACCTTGGCTCGGACTGCGTGGGTTGCTCCGACGCAGCGGGACACCGACACGTTTGCGCTCTCAGGCGGACAATTTCTCAATATTCCAACAGTCGATGGGCTCACCGAGGTGCAATCTGGGTTGACCGAGTCCGAGCGTCTCCGACTGGATGCCATGGCCACTGCCCACGGATTCAGTCTGACTCAGGACGCGCTCAACGGGCATCAGTTGATTCTTGAAGTCGGCGCGTCCGCTTCGGTCACACTGACCCTTGAGCACCTCGCCAATTTGAGCCTCGAGGCTGGGTTTGCCACGCTGGTGATTCGGGTGGGCTCAAATGCGTCTCTGTCGTTGATTGAGACCTTTGAAGCTGAGGCCGCGTCAGAGACCAATCTGGATTCATTGAGAATGCTCGTGAGCGTTGCCCGCGATGGACGTGTCAACCACCTCAAGTTCCAAGCGGCCAATGCAGGACAGCTCATCTTCCATGCGGTGGATGTGGATTTAAGCGAGAACGCTCAGTACACCTTGGATACCATCGACTTCGGCAGCAAGATGGCGCGGTCCGACATCTTGATCACCTTAAGCGGCCGTCACGCCAACACGGATGTCCGGGGACTGGCACTTTGCAATGGTTCGCAGTACCACGATACGCATCTCGCCATTGATCATGCCGTGGGCGAGACCACCAGTGCGATGATGTTCAGAAACATGGTTGATGACAAAGGTGAAGCCACCTTTAACGGACGCGTCTTGATTCGCAAAGATGCGCAAAAATCAGCCACTGAACAGTCGGTGGCCAATCTTTTACTGTCAGAGCGCGCACGGGTGAATCCAAAGCCTGAACTTGAGATTTACGCAGACGATGTGACGGCGTCGCACGGGTGCACAGTTGGCAGCCTCAACAAGGCCGAATTGTTCTACTTAAAGAGCCGAGGCATCGCCGAGGCCGACGCGCGTGCATTCTTGCAATACGCCTTTGCCGAAGAGGTGGTGGAACGCGTGGCGCATCCTCAGATCCGGGAACAGATTGAAACGCGTCTGCTTGGCGAATTGACCCACGGTGAACTCATTGCCGAATTAAAGGATGCCCTGGATGTTTGATATCGACGCAGTCCGCAACGATTTCCCAATTCTCGCGCGGCGCGTACATGGCCACCCCTTGGTCTACTTCGATAATGCAGCAACCACGCACAAACCCAAGCAGGTGATCGAAGCCATCACCGACTACTACGATCGCTTCAATTCCAATGTGCATCGCGGCGTCCACAGCCTCAGCGGTGAAGCAACCGATGCCTATGAAGGCGCCCGCGCCCGTATTGGACACTGGTTTGGTGTTGAAGACACCGGTGAGGTGATTTTACTCCGTGGCGCCACCGAGGCCTTGAATCTGGTCGCCAACATCATCGCACCCGATATCGGCTGGAGATGTGATCTTAGTCGGTGAATCTGAACATCACGCAAACATCGTCCCATGGCAACAACTGAGCCAACGGATTGGCGTCCAGGTTATCCCGATTCCAGTGTCTGACGCAGGCACGCTGGATTTCGACGCAGCACGCAGCCTTACTCAAAC
>PR_CR_10_Liq_2_inCRDRAFT_1000504_pt1 | contig 10872 bp, 23 predicted proteins | sample PRCRCaboRojoPR_FD_10245 | JGI IMG/M metagenome (IMG submission 10245) | reverse complement strand
GGGTCAGCGTGTCGTTATCTGGTGCCATGCGTGTTTTCATCACAGCACCTCCATAGAATGCGCCCAGAGAATGACCGGTTCGGCGTGGGGCGATTGCCTGGCCTCGACGCGGACAATCTTGCCCTTGCGCCATGCTTTTTCGATGCGCCCCGGCGAAACGCTTAAATGCTGCGCTTCAATTGGGCATTCATACTCGCTGAGCGCCTCTGTCACGTCCGCAAAGTCGTCTTCATCAGGCGGCGTAATATGCACGACCATCCAAGGCACACGCTCGGCCTTGTCTGGACTGTTTGGCGCAAGTGACGCCTCATATGCGCCACCCACTTCGATCTGCACGGCCTTGGCGACATTGGACGGCACATAGACCGCCTCATGGTTGGAAGTCATGCCAAAGCTCGTCCACGTTGGCAGCTTGCCTGTGATGTAGATCGTTTCGGTTGGCAGGTTATCCATGCTTGGTCCTTTCTTATTTGGGTTGTTCTTCTTGCGCGATCACCGCCTCTAGGATTGCGAGGAGCCATGCGCGGGCGGGGCTTTCACCGCTTGCGAAAAACCCATCAACTCGCACAACTTCATAAACAAGGGCTTCGCCACTCATCAAGGAAATGTAAGCTTCCCACCCCGGCAGCACCGCATCGTGCAGCGCCCTGGCGGCGTCTAATGAACCGTGAAAGTATGCGTCGTGCGCCCACTGCCCACAGTCACCCATATAGTGTAGGAAAACTGACAAAATGTCTTTTGGGTAACATTCCCCCGCTTTCACCTTGTCGCGCAGGTCTATCAGTGCTTGCTTGCGGTCAGTCATTTTTTGTTCCTTCAATAATTGCTCTGAATTTGTCCGACACGCCCAGCGCGGTTGCAAGGGCGGTCATTTTTCGAAGCTGGTCGGGCCAGCCTTGGCCGTCGAGGATGTCAGGCCGGTGATGCTTGGCCCAGAGATAGGCGTCGAGCATGTCCACAAACTTTAGGCGCTCGGACGTGGTGTATTCAATGCCGAGGCGGGAAGCGTTGTCAGCCTCGGCCTTGTCAAGAGCGGCCTTGAGCGCGGGCGTCTGCCGCTTTGCCAAGCCGCTCACGTCGCCCAGGTTGACCTCGGCCACGTCATGAAGGATTGCCGCGCGGAGAAGGTCGTGGTCCTCGGGGAACAGGTGCATTGCGAGAACAGCGCAACCCCATTGATGATGCGCGTTTGTTTGTCCTGTTGCTGCAAGGTCGGGGTTGCTATGCCAGCGGCGGACAAAGCCGCTGCGCCATGTTTCGGTTAGGTTCATTGGCTTTGTTCCTTCAAATTGCCCACTGGCTTGCCATTGCATCGGCAATGCCCTGATATGTGCGGCTGCGTTCTTTCCATCGGTCAGGTCCGGGTGGCGCAAGGTGGCAATCGGCGCGGGCATCTTTGGCTGTCATGTCGCTTGTCGGGCTGAGCGCCGGAAGATTGCGCGTCCAAAAGCATGTGCGCTTCTTGGCGGGATCGCCAAATTGCCACGGCTGGACCGTGAAGTCAGGATATAGGCCACCGATCTCCTGACGGGCGTATTTGTGCATCACTGGGTTTTCCACCGCAACCATAGGCGCATTGGCATTTAGGCATTCTAAGAAAAACGCCGCGCCTTCACGCATCTTTCCCCATCGCGCTGGGTCACTGTGAAGCCATCTCACACCGCTGTTAGCTAGATAGGTGCAGGGCGGATGAGCAATTACCAAGTCCCAAGGATCACGCAAAAGCGCAGATACGTCACCTTGCACATGAGGTCCGTCAGTTTCGGTCTGCAAAAGGTCGCAGGATATTGCGTCGTGCCCTTTGGCAATAAACGCATCTCGGACGCGACCGGAATATTCGCAGGCGACTAGAACGCGCATATCACCACCCCATGCCATGCAGGATAACGAGGGCGGCGTATCCGGTTCCGAAGATAGCGACGATGCCGAGTGCGTCACCGAGGAGTTCGAAGAAGGTTTTCCAGTTCATTTTGCGGCATCCTTCAAAACAACGAAAATGTCGTCTTGATCTGCTGCCACAATGCCATACGGCATTTCAACCGTAACAGTTCGGCCGCAAACGCCTATCACTGTTCCCTTGCCAGCGAATCCATTTACGATTGCGATCTTGCCGATGTCATTGCGGCTTGCGCCTGTTGCTTGGTTAGTCATCTTTCATCTTCCTTTTGCTTGATACAGGTCTGACCTTACCAAACTTGGGTGGGTTGGTCAAGGAAAACCCGCATTAATCCCGAAAAAAAGATGCACCTTGCGCCGGGTTTCTGCAATGTATCCGTGGTCCGGGCCATGCTTTTCGCGCCACGTCGCCTTGCCGTTGTGAATGGCCTCGGGGCCGTCTTGATGGTGCGCCTTACACAAAGGAACCGTATTCCAGTCGCTTACCCTAGCGGTTCCGTATCGGTCATGAATGACGTGGTGCGCGTCCGATGGTCCAGGCTTGCCGCATACGCAACAGGGAAGTTGCTTTACCGCTTGCATGTATTGCAACGCCGCTTGGCCTTCCGGGCTTGCCCGCTTGGCTTGGCGCTTCTTGCTTACCTTACGCATCGGCTTGCCGCGTGATTTGAAGCCTGTTCGTTTCATGAGGCCGGGCCAAACTCTTGCTCATATCGGCGGGCCTCGGGGTCTATAAGGGCAATGCCCTGCGCCCTGTATTCACGCTGCACCTCGTCCATTAGCGCCGCCATCTGGCGCGTGGTTAGCTTGCTGGTGAGGGGTAGCACCTCGAACAGCTTTAGGCGGCTGCCATATGGCAGGGGGCCATAGAGGGGCTGCCACTCGGCAACCCATGCCGCATTTTCGGCTTCCATGATCGGCAAGCCATAGCGCAGCTTGATTTCCGCCTTGACCTCGGCAGGGCTTTCGCCTGTCTCGGCGGCGATCTGGCCGCACCAAGCGTGGAAGGTGGCGTTCTGCGGATTGCTGCGCCTTGCACCCTTTGCCTGTGATACAGTCATGGGGAAAGCCTGGGCGCGAAGAAACCGCTCCCAAGCATCGAGGTCTTTTTCTTCTCGGAGAATACGGGAGGGCATTACGCCATGCCCAGAGCCGACCGATACAGATCGAGAATAGCCTCTTCCTCGGCCAGTTGATCCGGCGTCTTCTTGCGGTCGGCAATCAGCTTGCGAAGGGCTTTGGTATCGTATCCCCGTCCCTTGGCCTCAGCCATGGTTTCCTTTTGCAGGTCCGAAATTTCCTTTTTCTCGGCTTCAAGCTGTTCGTAACGTTCTACGAAGTTGCGCAGTTCGGCGGCGGTTACTTGGTCTGCCATGTGTTTTCCTTTCAGTTCGGGTCTGTGATGGTTGCGTCAAAAATAACCTGTTTGACGTATGTCAGGTCGCGACCGCTTTTGGCGGTGACGATGTGCAGGATGCGCTCGTAGTCCGGCCCTTGCGGCGGCTTGGCCTCTGCCGCAAGGCGCTCAAACTCGGCTATGATTTGGGCGTCGGTCACGCGGCTTTCTCCTGCATGGTGCGCAGCTCGACCTCCATCGCGTCCAGTTCGGACAGGAATTGCGTCACGGCGGCGGTGATTTCCTCGGCCAGTTCAGCGTTGTGCGGGATACGGCGGCAATGAAACGCCAGATCGTCAGGCATCCGAGGGTCGAAGCTGACCCAATCGCACCACTCGCGCCCGGTGCAGATCATCTGCCATTGCATTTGCAGCAGATACTTGCGGTCAATGTCTTTGCCGCGCAGGGTTTGAATGTGGGTCGCGGTGTTCGGGCACTTGATCTCAATCAAGCCGTCAGGCCCGACCAGCCCGTCAGGCGATGCGCCAGACATGGCCAGCGTCGGATGCGGCGCGAAGCCGACTTCCTCAACAGAAAGACCTGTGCGCATGGTGTATTGCGCCCTGGCTTGCGGCTCGGTTTCGGTGCCGTGCTGCATGGCCGCGTTGGTGAATGTCTCGGTTGGTTCGCCGGTAAGGCGCTCCGCAACAAGCTGGGCCATGTAGTTCGCTCGGGTGGCGCTGGGGGCGTTGCCGCGCCCCTTTGACATCACGTCGCTGATACGGCTGGCCGTGACCTTCCCAGCCCGTTCGCGCAGCCATTCGTCAGTCCCTTGGTCAAGCACTGGCCTGCTCCTTTTTCTTCATCGTGACGGCAAGCTGGTTTTTGACGTGCTGGAACCGCTTGACAGGCAGGGCGTCCAGCATCTGAACCCTTTCCGCCTTGCACACCACGTCCTCGGTGATTCCAGCCCGTTCGACCAGTTCGCGCAGTTCAAGGTATTGTTCAGCGGTGATCGTTTCGCCGGTTGCGGTGCGGCCATCGTCCTCGGTGTCCTCACCAAGCGACAGGCCAAGGATAGCCTGCGCGGTGTATCTCTGGCCGTATGTCTGCGACGACCCAACAGCCTGCACCGCGTTCTTGCTGCCGCTGGTGTCTCGCGGCAGGTCAATGCTCACGGTCTCGACGTGGCCGGATGTATGCGAAAGGCGGGCCGTGACGCGGATCGTATCGCCGGTTTCAACCGCAAAATTCAGCGCCAAGCCATGACGAGACAGAACTGGGCGGGTGTGCGCGATAATATCCTTCAAGGTCGCATACGGCATCTTGTTGTGCCCGCGCCCGTTCATTGGGATGGCCGGAAACTCCGAGCTGGCTTGTGCAAAGGCGGCGGCATGTTGGGCCTGCGCGTTCTGCCGGTCCATGCGTTCTTTCATGTCCAGCATCTTTTCCAGCCGCTCAATCGGCAGATCGGGCGTCATCGCAATGCGCTCAATCATGTTGACCATCGGATCAGCCGGGGCAGGTGCTTCGGCTTGCGGGTCTATTTTCGCTACTTCGCTCATATTGCTTTCCTTGCTATCTGTGTTTGCCCTTGCACCTTGCCCGCTTTTTGCGGTAGGGTCAAGGGGCGAAAATCACGAAAGGACGCAAAATGGCAAACGGAAAAGTGGAATTTCAGGTGACTGAGGAACAGCGCAAGCTGATGAAGGACGCGGCAACGGAGCAGGGCTTGACGCTATCGGGCTGGGCGCGATCTACGCTGATCCGCACCGCTAAAGAGGAGATCAAGGAATGAAATGGCTGGACCATGCAAAGTCTGCGGTGCGCCTGGTTGCTACGGCTTCCAGCCGCCCGGACCGCGAAAAGATCGAACCGCCCATTGGGTCGCTTGGGCCTGCCCAGAACACCGCGCCGAAGTCGATCGGCAATGGCAGCGACACATATCGCCGGAAACGGGCCGATCTGATCGAGGCAAGGGCGAAGCGAAAAGCGGGGAACACCGACAAGGCGACCGCGAAAAAGTATCGGGACGTTCACCGGATACTCGCCAAGGGTCGCTTTTCTGATGCCTAAATACGCCGCGAGGGTAGACGAAAATCAGAAAGCTATTGCGCAAGCCCTGCGGCAAGCCGGTGCAAGCGTAGCGGAGTGCCATGCTGTCGGAGCAGGCTTTCCTGACCTTTGCGTGGGTTGGCAGGGACAGACATTCTTGATCGAGGTCAAAAACCCGGCCAAGCCCAAGTCGAAACGCCAGCTAACGGACGCCCAAGTCCGCTGGCACAATGAATGGTGCGGCCATGTCGCCGTTGTCGAAACCGTCCGAGATGCTTTGGAAGCTATCGGCATACCATACAAAGGGACCATCTCATGAGCCTTAATCAATGCAACATTATCGGCAACCTCGGGCGCGATCCCGAAGTGCGCACGTTTCAGAACGGCGGCAAGGTCTGCAATCTCGCCGTGGCCGTTTCTGAGAAGTGGAAGGACAAAAACACAGGTGAGCGCAAGGAAAAGACGGAATGGATTAACGTCGCCGTGTTTGGCCCGCTGGCGGACATTGCGGAGCGTTACCTGTCGAAAGGCTCAAAGGTGTTTGTCTCAGGCAAGTTCACCACCCGCAAGTGGCAGGACCAGTCCGGCCAAGACCGCTATAGCAGCGAGATCGTGCTGCAAGGCCCGCAAGCCGTGCTGACGATGCTGGACAGCAAGGGGCAGGGCGGAGGCTATGGCGATGATGGCGGCGGGTATCAGCATCCACCTGATCCGAAGCCGGAAGCTATCGACGATGAAATTCCCTTCTGAAAGCAAAGCCCCGGCCAACTGAATGACCGGGGCTTGAATTTCCGCTGGTAAGGCGGTAGAAAAGTAGCACGCAAACGCTGGGTATTTTGTAACGCATTGTGGTGATGCGTGCAAGCCCAGCCCCAACATAAAAGGGGCATTTTTCAATGAGCCACTACATGACCGCCCTTGCGATGAAGCAGACTGGCATCAAGCCAGCGGCTAAGATCGTTCTTTATTGGCTGGCCGATCACCATAACGCCGAAACTGGGCAATGTAACCCGAGCATATCGCGCCTGGCAAAGTGCTGCGAAATGTCGAGAAGGTCCGTTGAAACGCATATTGCAACGCTTGAACGCGCTGGCCTTGTGACCAGAAAGCCAATGAGGCGCGATCAAGGCGGGAAAACATCTAACGCATACATCCTGCACTTGCTTGAAAGCGATGCGCAAAATCTGCGCATGGGTAGCGCAAAATCTGCGCATGGGTATGCGCAAAATCTGCGCATGAAGAACCTTGGAATATATAACCTTGGAAATGAACGCTTACGCGGGCGCGAAAAATCATCTTCGATGCATGAGATAGACTTCGCTGCGAAGGCCGTGAGGGTTCCATCCGACGATTGCTTTTAGATCGGCGCTTTTTCTGTTGACTGACCGCAAAAAACATGCACGATACATACGGCGCGGGCTAGGATAGCGACCGAAAAGGCAGCTCTCCCCTGCCCTGCCCGCGCATCACCAGGGAGACGCCAAGGAGGGCGGTATGAGCATACAGGAATATCGAAACTTCATTGCATCAAGAGCAAACAAGCCCCTGGAACGTGGCTTTGAGCCATATGCTATGAACAAAGCAATGAAGGCGCATCAATCTGCGTCTGTGGATTTTGCCCTGCGACTTGGGTCGTCTGCGCTGTTCCTTGATACAGGTCTGGGCAAGTCGCTTTGCGAACTTGAATGGGCGCGGCAGGTTTCGGAATACACGGGAAAGCCCACGCTGATTTTGACCCCGCTGGCGGTGGCGGGCCAGATGGTCCGCGAGGGCGTTAAGTTTGGCATTGAGGCGCGGCAGGTTGCAGATCAGTCGGAAGTTGCCCAAGGCGTCAACGTTGCCAATTATGAGCGGCTGGCCAAGCTGGATGCGTCTTCGTTTGGCGGCGTTGTGCTGGACGAGAGCAGTATCCTGAAGTCATTTGCAGGCCGCACTCGCAACATGCTCATGGATGCGTTTCGCGATTGCCCGTTTAAGCTTGCCGCGACAGCTACACCAAGCCCCAATGACCATATGGAGTTGGGCAATCATGCCGAGTTTCTGGGAGTTATGCGTCAGCAAGAAATGCTTTCCAAGTGGTTCATTAATGACACCAGCACTGCAAGCCAAGAGTGGCGATTGAAAGGTCACGCGGTCGAAGATTTCTGGTCGTGGGTAGCGTCGTGGTCTAGATGCGCCACTCTTCCAAGTGATCTCGGTGGCGACGATACCGGATACGTCTTGCCGGAGATTGACCGCCACGTTCACCAGGTCGAGGCAGACCGGCAGCAAGACGCCCAAGGTGCGCTTTTCAGAATGCCGGAAATGAGCGCGACAAGCTTCCACAAGGAAAAGAAGCTAACCATGCAGGCAAGGTGCGAGAAGGCGGCTGAGTTGGCAACCCACGACAAGCCCGTGACAGTTTGGTGCGAAAGCAACGAGGAAAGCGCATTGCTTGCTAAGATGATACCAGACGCGCAAGAGGTGCGCGGCGATATGAAGCCCGAAGAAAAGGAACGTCGGCTTCTCGGGTTTTCTGACGGTGATTTTCGCGTCATGGTGACAAAGCCCAAGCTGGCCGGATTTGGTTTGAACTGGCAGCACTGCGCACATGCGGTCTTTGCGTCAATCAGCTTTAGCTATGAGCAGCACTATCAAGCGGTGCGCCGGTCCTATCGGTTTGGGCAGACCGGCCAAGTGCGGAATGATATTGTCATTGCCGATACCGAAGCCAGCATTTGGCACACGATCCACGGCAAGGCGGAAAAGCACGACGAAATGAAGCGCCGCATGTCGGAAGCAATGAATCGCGCGCAATCCAGCGCCGAAACGCGGGTGAAATACAATCGCCCGATTGACCTGCAATTCCCTGAATGGGTGAAGGAGGAAGTAGCATGAGCAAGGCACCAGAATATCAAGGTAACGGATGGGCAATTCACGCCGAGACAGATTGCGTAGAAGGCATGTGGGCCATGCCTGAAAATAGTGTTGACTGCATGATTGCGTCCGTGCCGTTTGGCGATCTGTTTGTTTACTCCGACAGTGAGCGGGATCTGGGGAACGCTGGCGAAGGCGAGGCTTTTGCAGATCAATATCGCTTCTTTGCAGAAGCACTAACGCGCGTCATGAAGCCGGGCCGGATTGCTTGCATTCACTGCACCGACCTGCCCATGAGGAAGGGCAAGCATGGTGCAATCGGCCTGCAAGACTTTTCCGGCGACCTGATCCGCGCTCATACTGCTGCCGGGATGGTTTATCATGGCCGGGCAACGATCTGGAAAGATCCAGTTGTAGAGATGCAACGCACGAAGGCCGTTGGACTTCTATACAAGCAAATCCGAAAAGACAGCGCCATGAACCGCGTCGGTATGCCTGATTATATGTTGTTTTTCAGAGCGCCAGGAGACAATCCAGAAGCGGTCCAGCATGCCGCGCCCGGAGACATTCAAGAGGCGACAAGGATTGCTCGCGAATGGCTGGAGGACTTGCGCCGCCAAGGAATGTGCGCCGAGGTTCCTGACGACGAATTGCTGGCCGATCTTATCAAAGAAGCCGAGTTTGACGTTTATGACTGGCAGCGAATTGCATCGCCTGTCTGGATGGATGTCAAGCAAGGCAATGTATTGCGCAACTTCCGAAACGCCAAGGGCGAGAATGACGAAAAGCACGTCTGCCCGCTACAGCTTGACGTGATCCGCAAGTGCCTTCGCCTTTACAGCAAGCCGGGTGATGTTGTCATGGACCCCTTCAACGGCATTGGATCTACAGGGTATGAAGCGGTCAAGGCGCGTCGAAAATATATCGGCTTTGAGTTGAAAAAAGAGTATGCAGAGCAAGCCAATCTGAACCTTCAAGACGCGGAGCAGCATGGCGCTGATCTGTTTGCAGCGGAGTGATCCATGCAAGACCTTTTCCCCACCCCACCAGACCTATTCGAGGAATTTTGGCAAGCCTACCCGCGCAAGGTAGGGAAGGGCGCGGCACGGAAAGCATACGCCAAGGCACTGCGCCTCACAGATCACGAAACAATCATGTGGGCGCTGTCCGATCAGCGCCCCGCCATGGAAGCCAAGGAAAGCCAATACATACCCCACGCTTCGACGTGGCTTAATCAAGAGAGGTGGGAAGATGAACCAGAAGAACCTGCCAGCGTCAATCAGCGGGCCGATACCAAGTCCGACGCCGCAGCACGCGAGATCGCTTTCGCCGCAGCAGCTATCCGAGCACCGTCAGACGATTGCTTCTGAAGTCAAGGTTATCCTGAGCGCGTATTTTCAGCCGCACGAAGCTGAGGACATAAAGGCCGCGCAACTTGCTTGGTGGTGCGATGAATTGCAGGACTGGACGCGAGAGCAGGTCGTATGGGCTTTGCGCAAGTGGAACCGCGACTGCCCGCGCATCCGGCCTACTCCTGGCGATATTGTGGCGATCTGTAAGCGCGAGAGAGGTCGCAGGATAGCCGCTGAGAAAGCCAACTGGCCCACGTCAGAGCCGGTCAAGGAGAGGGTAAGCAAGGAACGCGCCGCCGAGATTGTCGCGCAGGCTGGATTTGCTCCAAAGCGGATGCCGACCGATGAATGAGCCGCCTTTCCATGCAGGTGAACGCGCCGCCCGAGAAGGCAAGTCGATCACGGACAATCCGCACCCCGAGGGCGTGGAATACGGCGATAACTATCCCGGCGCATACGTGAACTGGCGAGCCGGTTGGAAAGCCCAGAAGTGGAGAGAACGCCATGACGCCAAGCTACAAGGATAGGCTGCACGAGGTATGCCTAAAGCACTGCATCCCGGCTGACAGGATCGAGGGATACGCGCGAAGGCCACGCATTGTCCGCGCCCGCCAGGAGTTGATGTATCTGCTACGCCAGGACGGGTGGACCGTTGAGGCGATAGGCGAGGCCGTGAATCGAGATCACACCACAGTTATTCACGGCATAAGGCAACATGAAAAAAACATGAGAAAGGCCATTGACGCGGCGGCTATGTAGTGTATTCTGAGCGCGTCTTAAAGAAAGGAACCCACCCAATGCCAAGCTACACCCACAGAGACGAGACGATTGAGGCGACTTTCGTTGCCGACGTGCAGATGGTTGACTACGGCGTTCCGGGCAGCCCGGTCTGGCCCGAGGTCATCCCCGAGACAATCGAGATACAAACGCTTGAAATCCTCGGCGTTGACGTTGACCCCACCAAGCTGCCGACGGACTTGCAGGCGGCGATCTTGGACCTTGCAGGTGAAGGAGAGTTTGAATGAAACTGCGCGACCCCAAAGACATTTTGCATAAAGGCGTCCGGCTGTCGGACGCCCTTGAGGCGCACGGGCGTTGGCTTCGCGGTGAGGCCGATGCGGAAAGAATGGATTGGTCCTATGCCGACATGGCCGGTGCCATTATGACCCGTGTCAACTTGGCCGGTGCCGACATGGCCGGTGCCGACATGGCCGGTGCCATTATGACCCGTGTCAACTTGACCGATGCCAAGATGGCCGGTGTGAACATGTGTGGGACTATTGGAAACATGCGCGAGATCAAAAGCGCCCAGTTCGACAAATGGCCGATCACATGGACCACCGCCCCAGACGGCGAAGTCACGCTGCAAATCGGATG
>PR_CR_10_Liq_2_inCRDRAFT_1000503_pt1 | contig 10880 bp, 6 predicted proteins | sample PRCRCaboRojoPR_FD_10245 | JGI IMG/M metagenome (IMG submission 10245) | reverse complement strand
GCGCAGGTCAGGGCGCGCGTGACCCAGGCGCTGCAGGCCGACGAGTTGGTGACCGCATTGGCCGATGTCTTGCGGCAGGCGCAAAAAGAGGCAACCGGCATCATCACGCGGCGAACGCCGCCCGTGAATCCGCCCGTCAACCCACCAGAGAATCCGCCGGTGAATCCGCCGCCACCGCGCGGGAAGCAGGTCTTGAAGTTTGGCGCACACAAGGGGCTGGGCGCCCATGAGGCCCAGCGCCTGCTCGATGAGATTCAGGCAGAGCTGAATGAAGGGGTGCTGGTGGACATCAGCTACCAGATCGTCGGTGAGGTGGACTGATGCCTGATGCGATGAAGTCCGATGCAGTGATGACGAATCCGGTGATCCCCAATCCGGTGCTGACCCAGCTCAAGGCGATCTTCAATGCGGCGCCCAGCACCCAGCCCCTGGCCGCCCCCCTGGCCCTGGTCTGGCCGGAGCCGATCGAGCCAGTCGAGTCCGTCATTCAGGTCGCCGGGCGTGAGGTTTGTCTGGTGTTCTGCCCGTCGGAGTTGGCCCTGCGCGAACGCCTGGTCGATCATCAACCCAACGGGCGTCATCTGGTGTTGTTGACGCCCTTCGACGAGTCCCGGCTGGGCAAGGATGTGCTGGCCCGCCTCTTGGGCAACGAGCCCAAGCGCATCAGCCCCTGGCGCACCCTGGAGCAGTTGCTGCAGGTACGCCAGATCGACCCGCGTCTGACCGTCAAGCACTATCGCTGGATCGCGGATGCCTTGCTGAACAGCTACGAGGCCTACCGGGGCGCCATCCGCTTTGGCGAGGTGCTGGACTTCGATCAGGCCTGGCAGGCCCTGGCGCTGGGCTTGCTGGATTATGCCGAGGCCGAGGTCGATCTGGACCTCTTGTTGCGCTGGTCGCTGGACCCCGCCACCAACAGTCGGGTGCAGGCGCTACCCCCGGAGGTGCTGAACCATCTGGGCGATTGGTTGCAGCCCCGGCTGGGGGATCAGTTCCCGGTGGTGCAGAGTCTCTGGCAGCAGGGGCATGCCGGTGACATGGCCGCTGTCGGTTTGATCTGTTCGATGCTCTACCAAGCGGGGATGAAGCCCTCCCAAGGGTTGTTCCTGGCGCGGGGGCGGTTGAGTGAGCGCTACCTGGGTGGAGCCAAGCTGACGGAAGACAGCCTGGTGCGTTTTGGACAGCAGACGGCCGATTTTCTTGTGCGGCAGCAGCGCCAGTCCGGTGCCCCATCCATCTCTGCCTGTCTGACCCTGGCGGAGCAGATTCTGGCCAGCCTGGACCTGGTGGATCTGGCGATCGATTCCAACCTGCTACCGATGGCCTACGGTCAACGCCTGGACCGGTTTGCCAGGGCGTTGCAGCGGGCCATCAAGGGCAAACCCCTGATCCCCGCGCAGGCGGCATTGAAGGAGTTGCAACACCATCAGTTGGCCGATGTCCGCAAGGACCAGGTGCACCGCGCCGAGATGGCGGTCCGCGCCTGTGCCTGGCTGAACAGCAAGACGACGCCTCTGAACAGCGCGACGGACATCATCCATGACTTCGTGCGTGAGGGTGGGTTCGTGGATTGGGCGCGCAGCCATGTCTGGCTGGGCGATGAGCACGAAGCGGTCAGCGCCGCCTACAAGGCGCTCAACCAGCGGCTGACAGCGCGGCGTGAGCAGATGAACGAGGGCTTTGGCCAACATCTGGGGGCCGTTGCCCAGGGAGATCCGATGGGGGGCGGCATTTGCCCGGTGGAACGCGCCCTGGATGAGATTTTGGCGCCCCTGGCCAAGCAGCGGCCGGTCTTGCTGCTGGTGCTCGATGGGATGAGCCAGGCGGTCTACCGCGAGTTGTCCGATGATCTGGTGCACCACAATTGGGTCGAACTGCAGCGGGAGGGCACCGATGGCCCCGGCTGCCTGCTTGCTGCGCTGCCTTCGATCACCCGCGTGAGTCGCTATTCCCTGCTCGCAGGCGCCCTGGGGGAGGGCGTGGCCAATGACGAGAAGAAGGCCTTTGCCGGCCATCCGGCGCTGAAGTCCCTGGCCTCGACCCAATACCCGCCGATTCTGTTTCACAAGCATGACCTGCAGCAGCCAGGCAGCGGCGCCTTGTCGAGCGCCGTGCGTGAGGTGATTGCCGGTCAGGAGCATCGGGTGGTGGCTGCGGTGATCAACGCCATCGACGATGACCTGGGCAGCGGGGCACAGGTGGCCCTGCACTGGTCGGTCGCAGCGGTGCATCTGTTGCGGCAGATACTGGAGGCGGCCCGGGAGTCGGGACGGCTGCTGGTGATGACCAGTGACCATGGGCATGTGCTCGATCATGACATGACCTATCGGGCAACGGCGTCCGAGGCGGAACGCTTCAAGCCGGGGGATGCAAAGGTGGAATCCGGCGAACTGCGGGTGCAAGGTCAGCGGGTGGCGCAGTCCGGTCAGGCGGTGGTGCTGCCCTGGTCCGAAAAGATCCGCTATGCCGCCAAGAAAAAGGGCTACCACGGCGGCGCCAGTCTGCAGGAATTGGTCATCCCGCTCGGTGTGTATCGCAATGGCGGTGAGACGGACGGCATCGAACACTGGGCAGAGGTGCCCAACCGCGTGCCTGACTGGTGGCAGTGGGAAGACGCCCGCGAGGGAATTGCAAAAGCGCCGCCTGCGGCAGTCCCGTCGCCCGCGAAGCAGCCTGAGCAGCGACAAGCCGATCTATTTGCCGCCCTGGAGCCCAAAGCGGCGATGGATGCGGGAGGCGACGCGCAGAGCGACTGGATCGGCCAGCTGTTGGCGTCCCCGGTCTATCAACAGATGAAGGCGCGCCATGGTCGCAGCGGCATTGATGATGTGCAGCTGGAGCAGCTGTTGCGCCATCTGTCCGAGCGCGGCGGGCAATCGATGCTGGGCGCCTTGGGCAAGGCACTGGGTATTCCCAGCCTACGCATCAATGGGTTTTTGGCCAATGTGCGGAAGGTACTCAACCTGGACGGCTACCCGGTGTTGTCCGTCGATCGGGCCTCAAAATCGGTCCGGCTCAATGTGGACTCTCTGAAGACCCAGTTTGAGCTATGAGCATCAGCCAGCAGCGACGGGAGGAGATCATCGATGCGCTGCGGCGCGGCACCGTGCCGCAGTATGGGCTGGATACGCTGGCTGTTGGCTTGTCCGGTTTCGAGTCCGCCTTTGATGCCGAGCTCAACAAGGTGGCCCGGGGATCAGGCCAGTTCAAGGCGATCCGGGGCGAATACGGCAGCGGCAAGACCTTCACCTGTCGCTGGTTGCGCGAACGTGCCCACCAGTTGGGGTTTGCCTGCTCAGAGGTCCAGGTCTCGGAAACGGAGACGCCCTTGCACCGCCTGGAGACGGTCTACCGGCGCTTGATGGAACGCCTGACCACGCCGGATACGCCCTCGGGTGCCTTCCGCACGGTGATCGAGGCCTGGTTTTTTACGCTGGAAGAGGATGTCATCGCCCAGGGGGCGGTCGCTCCGGATGATGTCGAGGCGCTGGTTGCAGCCACGGATGCCTTGATGGAGAAACGCCTGGGCGAGGTGGTGCGCAATGCGCCGACCTTTGCCCTGACCCTGCGTGCCTACCGTCGCGCCCTCATGGAAGAGCAGGAGGAGATCGCCGAGGGTCTGTTGGCCTGGATGGCCGGGCAACCCAACATTGCGGCCGCGGTGAAGCGCTACGCCAGGATCAAGGGCGATATCGATCATTTCGGGGCGCTGAGCTTCCTGCAGGGGGTGCTGACCATCCTGAAGGATTCCGGGCATCCCGGCCTGTTGCTGGTGCTGGATGAGGTGGAGACCCTGCAGCGGATGCGCAGTGACGTGCGTGACAAGAGCCTGAACGCCCTGCGGCAAATCATGGACGAGCTCGACAGCGGCCGTTTCCCGGGACTCTATGTGGTGATCACCGGGACCGCGGCCTTCTTCGAGGGGCCCATGGGAGTCCCGCGCTTGCCGCCGTTGGCGCAACGCCTGGCGGTGGACTTCAGCACCGATACGCGGTTTGACAATCCCCGGGCCGTGCAGATTCGCCTGAAGGGCTTCGACCTGGATTCCCTCAGCGAGGTCGGGCGCAAGGCCCGGGATCTTTACGCCCAACAGGCGACAACGGATCGTATCACCCGGCGGGTGGATGATGGCTACATCGAACAGCTGGCCACGGCGGTGACCGGTGATCTGGGAGGCAAGGTCGGGATCGCGCCACGCATCTTCTTGAAGAAGCTGGTGGGCGAGGTGCTGGACCGGGTGGATCAGTTCGAGGACTTCGATCCGCGCCAACACTATGTCTTGACCTTGCGAGACCCTGAGCTGACCGGCACGGAGCGCGCTGCCCGGGGCGCGCATCGGGTGGACGACATCGATCTCGAGCTATGAGCGCCTTTGACCAGCTCCACCCGGCACTGCAGCATCACATCGTCAATAGTCTGGGTTGGAGCCGGCTGCGTCCGCTGCAGGAGGCGACCATCGTGACCGGTTTACGGGGCGAGCATGCCATCCTCCTGGCGCCCACCGCCGGTGGCAAGACCGAGGCGGCGATCTTTCCCATCCTGTCGCGGATGCTGAGCGAGCACTGGCACGGCTTGAGCGTGCTCTATGTCTGTCCGATCAAGGCGCTGCTGAATAATCTCGAGCAACGCCTGGCCTATTACGCGGGACTGCTGGGGCGCCGGGTTGCCCTCTGGCATGGAGATGTCAGCCCCTCCAGCAAGTCCAGGCTGGTGGTCGATCCCCCGGATATCCTGCTGACCACGCCGGAGTCTTTGGAAGTGATGCTGGTGTCGCGACGCATCGACCACTGGCTGTTCTTCGCCCATCTGCAGACCCTGATGATCGATGAGGTGCATGCCTTCGCCGGAGACGATCGTGGCTGGCATCTGATGTACCTGCTGGAACGCTTGTCGCGCCTTGCTGGGCGGGAGTTGCAGCGGCTCGGGTTGTCGGCGACGGTGGGCAATCCGGAACGATTGCGCGACTGGCTGACGCACGGCTGTGAGCGGCCGGGCCATGTCCTGAATCCACCGGCGGAGGCGGGCATCCAGCCCGAGGTCGAACTGGATTGGGTCGGCACCCTGAAAAATGCGGCCATCGTGATCTCGCGGCTGCACCGAGGTGAGAAACGCCTGATCTTTTGCGACAGCCGGGCCAGGGTCGAGCAGCTGGCGGTGGAATTGCGGGCCTTGGGCGTCGATACCTATGTGTCCCACAGTTGCCTGAGCCTGGAGGAGCGCACCGCCGCCGAGAAGGCCTTCAGCGCCGGAAGCAATTGCGTCATCGTGGCCACCAGCACGCTGGAGTTGGGCATCGATGTCGGTGATCTGGACCGGGTCATCCAGATCGATGCGCCGGCGACGGTGTCCTCCTTTCTGCAACGGATCGGCCGAACCGGGCGCCGCGCCGGCACCGCGCGCAATTGCCTGTTCCTGATCACCCGAGAGGCCGCCTTTCTCCAGGCCGCCGCCTTGCTGCAGCTCTGGTCCGAAGGCTTTGTGGAGCCCGTTCGCCCGCCTCCGTTACCGCTGCATATCCTGGCCCAGCAGCTCATGGGGCTGGCCTTGCAGGAATCGAGCATCACGCGGGCCGATTGGCGATCCTGGTTGCCGAGCCTGCCTGGGCTGGATGGACTGGCTGAAGCGCGGCTCGATGCTGTGCTGGACCACATGCTGGAGACCGGTATCCTGCATGAGGATCAGGGCTTGATCAGCATGGGGACAGCGGGGGAACGACAGTTTGGACCCAAGAATTACCTGGCACTGTTCTCGGTCTTCCTGTCGCCACCGCTGGTCAAGGTGTTTCACGGACGCCAGGAGATCGGTGAGGTCGATCAGCGCTCCTTTGCCGTGAAACAGGAAGGTCCTGCCGTCATCGTGCTGGCCGGCCGGCATTGGCAAACCCGACATATCGACTGGGCTCGACGAATCGCCTATGTCGAGCCGTCAGAGCACAAGGGACGGTCGCAATGGCTCAGCAGCGGTCAACCGATGCACTTCGACATGGCGCAGGCGGTGCCCCGGGTGATACTGCAGCCGGAGCCACCGGCCCGATTTTCGCGCCGGGCGCTGGCGATGCTGGAGACGTTGAAACTGAGCTTCGACTGGGTTGAGCAGGGCAAAACCCAGCTGGAGTTCGTCGATCAAGAAACCGCCTTGTGGTGGACCTTTGCAGGTAAAGTGGTCAATGCGGTGATCGTGAATCAATTGGCGGGGATCGCCGACAAGCTGACGGCTGACGATTTTTGCATCAGCATTCATGGGTTCGGGAGTAGGGCATCGATCAGCGATGCCATCAGAGCCCTGCAAGCCCTGAGATCCGACGCCTATGCCGTGCCCTTGGACGAGGATTTCATTGCGGCCTTGAAGTTTGGGACCTGTTTGAGTCAGCAGGACAGGGATGATGAGTTGTCGGCTCGCTATGACGATCGCGCTGGGTACCGTGCAATCATGCAGATGCCCGTGGTCGTCATCTCTACAGAATAACGACAGGTTTGATCTGAGCTAAACTCTGACCCTATGGACAGTTCCCGCAAAAAACTCCCCATCGGCATTCAGACCTTTCGCGAGATCCGCGAGGATGACTATTACTATGTGGACAAAACACCCATGGCGCTGCGCCTCATCCAGGAAGGCAAGTACTACTTCCTGTCGCGCCCGCGTCGCTTCGGCAAGTCCTTGTTTCTGGATACCTTGGCGGAGTTGTTTGAAGGCAATCGCGACCTGTTCGGCGGGCTGGCGGCAGCGCACCAGTGGGATTGGTCGCGGCGCTTTCCGGTCATCCGCCTGAGTTTTGCCGATGGTGTGCTGGCGAATCGCGCCGAACTGGACGCCAAGATCGAAGAACTGCTCGAAGAGAATGCCGCCCGGCTTCAGGTGGAACTCCGCCAGAGCACCATCTCCGGGCGGTTTCGCTTCCTGATCCGTGCCGTGCAGGCACGCGTTGGCGAACGGGTGGTGGTGCTGGTCGACGAATACGACAAGCCGGTTCTCGACAACATCACCGATCAGGAGACGGCCAGGGTCATGCGCGATGGCCTGCGCAATTTCTACTCGGTCATCAAGGGCGCCGATGCCCACATCCGCTTCGCCTTTCTCACTGGCGTGTCCAAGTTCAGTAAGGTCAGTTTGTTTTCTGGGCTGAACAATCTCCGGGACATCACGATCGACGCCCGCTACTCCAGCATTTGCGGATACACGGAAGACGATCTGGATAGGGTATTCTCGCCGGAACTGGACGGACTGGACCGCGAGCAGATTCGTGCCTGGTACAACGGCTACAACTGGACCGGCGAGGCCGTCTACAATCCCTTCGATGTACTGTTGCTGTTTGACCGACACCAGTTCCATCCTTGGTGGTTCGAGACGGGCACGCCGACTTTCCTGGTGGATGTGCTGACCCGTGAACAGACATTCCTGCCGGACCTGGGGCAACTCGAAACGGATGCCGCCTTTTTATCGTCCTTCGATGTCGGCGCCATGCGGGTTGAGGCCCTGCTTTGGCAAACCGGCTATCTGACGATTGCCAAGGAAGAATTCCTCAGCGGCACCTACTTCTATCGTTTGCGATACCCCAACAAGGAGGTCTACCAGAGTCTGAATGAAGCCTTGCTCAAGGCCTGGACGGCTGCCGGTAGCGAAACCGTGCGCGCGCGTCGTTCGCTGCACACCCTGTTGCTGGCCAACGACTTCACCGGTCTCGAGCAACTGTTCAGCGCTTTCTACGCCAGCATTCCGCACGACTGGTATCGCAACAATCCCATTGCCCAATACGAGGGTTACTACGCCAGCGTTTTCTACGCCTATTTCGCCAGTCTGGGGCTGGACCTGACACCGGAAGACACCAGCAACCTTGGTCGGCTGGATCTTGCGCTACGGTTCAATGGCAACCTTTACTTGATGGAGTTCAAGGTGGTGGAACTGGTGCCCGAAGGCCGAGCACTTGAGCAGATCAAGGCCCGCGGTTATGCGGAAAAATATCGCGCCGAGGGCCTGCCCATTCACCTAATGGGCATTGAGTTCAGCAAGGAGAAACGGGCGTTGGTGGGGTTCGAGGTGGAGACGCTCGAGCATTGAGCGTGCGCCAGAGCTCGTCCCGGGCCGGGATACAGGCCCCCAGAACCAATGGGCTATTTCACCAATTCGCGCCGGACTCAAGCCCCCAATACTCCATCAGCCAATCCGCGCACTCCAAACTTCAAGCGCACGCGTCGAAACCCAGGACGCATGACCCCAAATTTCAACCACGCCTCCAACCTACCATGAGTCCCCGCCATATCCATTAGCACCCGCATTGCGCTTCCAAGCCTGTCTCTCCTGATGAGCCTGCTCGCTGCACTCCTGATCATCCAATTCTCTGCGGTCCAAGCAACGGAGGATTCCAACAGCATGAATGAAGCACTGGACGGTGACGCCGCTCGGGAGACTCTGTTGGCGGAACCCGATCCAGCGCATCTGATTGCACAAGTCAACGACGGCGATCGCGCCTGTGTGCCAGCCGAGCAAGCGGAGGGCGAACACGCCCACCTCAACTGGATTGCCATCACCGCCTGCCCCTGGTCTGTCCCAACTGCGGGGCGGACATGCGCATCATCGCCTTCGTCACCGAGGCCGTCCCAGTGCAGCGCATCCTGGCCCATATCAGCGAGCCCACCGAGCCACCGCCGATCGCCCCCGCCCGCGGACCGCTCTCTGGGACGAGGCGCCCGAGCCGGCGCCGGACTGGAACCGCCTCAACAGCCCGAGTCCGACTTAGAGCTTGATCAGCGCATTGCGTGGTAGCCGCCGTCTCTCGCAGGAGACGGTGCGGTTTTCTCGTCTCCCGGCGGCGCGCGGCCCCACCGATGCATGCCCCAGCACCCCACAGCGCGCGCGCCTGCACCGCCCCCGACACCCGTCAGCCCCGCTGTTCGGTGTTGACCACACATCCCGCCCCCGCTACCGTCCTATTCCAAGCCACCTTGGGCAATCAGGGTGGCTTGGATTTCCTGTCCATTAACTCAGCGCCTTTACAACTCGCAACAATAATGATTCACCTGACACTTAACAATCACGGCGGCTCGGTAGAGCACTATTATCACTTCTTACTCGGCTTTCTGGCACCCTTGACTTTACTGCGCTCACAACTTGCAAGTGATCGGCGCACCGAAATATGCGTGCGAAGCTGTGGTCCGATGGACAAGCATCTGATCACGCCAGAGTTGAATGGCGTATGCATATTAGACAAGGAATTGCATAGTGAAATGCGTAACAACAAAGCACGCCATAACGCATACACCTTTATGAAACGCCGCGGCTATGACAATCCAAAGGCATACAACTTTTTCGACTTTTGGACAATTAGCTCATTGCTTTTCGAAATCTTCCACAAGGATATCGCGCAACATCTTGGAAACATCAACGCCAATATCACCACGAACTCGCCGCTGATTGTCTTGGTCAACAGGGCGCCTCCGCATAGCTTTTACCTGTCGGAATCATGTGAAATCAAAGGGTCCGGGGCAAGCAGGCGATCGATCAGTAATTACACAAATATACATGAGGCCATTGCCTCAGAATATAACAATGTCATCAGCCTCACACTGGAAGATCAGTCCCTGGCGTTTCAAATGGCCCTCTTCAGAGCGGCCGATATTATTATCGCTCAACATGGGGCGGCCTTGGCCAACTTAGTATGGTGCAAACCCAACACCACAGTCGTTGAAATCCTCCCATTAACCCTGAAAAAAGACGCAAATAAAAACCACTTTCTCATGCTATCTCACTGCATGCGCCTTGAATATCATAGGATCTGGCAAGAAGACAAACATTCGCCAGTGGAGCCAGATTTACTCGTAGGCACACTCAGAAATGTACTCCGTCGTTAATACTGCGAGAGCTGGTCTTTGATCAATATCACCAAATCACTGGGGCTTAACCATGGGCTGCTGCCGATTAGAGCAGCCATAAACGACATTCTGCTGCTCGCCACAGCATGATATGACACAAACAGGTCTCGATCATCTTCCCGGTCACCCCCCTGCTAAGCCGAACGGGCTACAGGTAGACCAGCTACGGCGTCTTGGGGCATTTTAACGCACTGATTATCAGGTTTTGGGCGCCGCAATAATCAAGACCCGCAAGCAGCAAGACATGAATTATGTTGTCGAGTAAATACAGATGTTTGTTTGTTCACATACCGAAGACCGCAGGGCAGAGTATTGAGCACTTTTTCCTCAAACACCACAATCTTTCTTGGAAGGAGAGGGCGCCATTACTACTCAAATACAATCCCGATCCGGCAAAAGGTCCAGAGCGACTGGCCCATCTTACCGCAGCGGAGTATGTGCAATACGGATATATGACGCGGAAGGAGCTGCGCACGTATTTCAAATTCTCGTTCGTCAGAAATCCCTGGGCACGAATAGTGTCTGAATACAACTTTGCCAAATATCATCAAACGATGTCGTTCAAGGATTTTGTCACAAATGGGCGCCCAACCGAAAACAGCTACTCTGACGCCTACCGACACGTGCTGCCACAATATGATTTTTTACATGACGACCAAGGCAACTTACTTGTCGATTTCATAGGTAGGTTTGAGAATCTGCAAACTGACTTTAACCATGTCTGCAGCAGGCTTGGTTTTAAGGAAACACTCCTGCCACGTATCAACGTATCCACCAGCGACATACTTAGCAACATGGTAAAGCGCAGCAACAGATCTGACTATACCGAATATTACGACGCCGAAACCAAGCGAACCATTGAAACAGTATATCAGAAAGACATCCAGACATTTGACTACCGATTCGGCGAATAACACATATGGTCTTTTCATTTGACATCCCGACACGATCTCTAATTGGTGATTACGTATCTCGTGTCCGGCAACCGAAAGTATGAAGCAAGTGTGTGGGCAT
>PR_CR_10_Liq_2_inCRDRAFT_1000502_pt1 | contig 10889 bp, 8 predicted proteins | sample PRCRCaboRojoPR_FD_10245 | JGI IMG/M metagenome (IMG submission 10245) | reverse complement strand
CGGGTGCAATACAGGTTTGACCAGCATTCAAACACTTGCCCCAAATAATCCGACGCGCCGCCGATGGGATATCGGCCGTGTCGTCGACCAGGCAAGGTGATTTGCCGCCCAGCTCAAGCGTGACGGGCGTCAGATGCTTGGCCGCCGCGGCCATCACAACCTTGCCGACCTCGCCCCCGCCCGTGTAGAAGATATGATCGAACCGCTGCGCCAGCAACGCGGTGGTCTCTTCAACCGCGCCCGTCACCACCGCAAACGCCCGCTCATCCAAATAGGCTGGGATCAGTGCGGCGACCAACTTGGCTGTTTCAGTCGCCACCTCCGAGGGCTTCAAAACAGCGGCGTTGCCAGCAGCAATGGCCGGAATCAGGGGGCCGACGATCAACTGAATGGGGTAATTCCAAGCCCCAATAATCAAAACCACACCTCGAGGCTCCGGGACAACAGCGCTCTTGCCCGGCTGGCCCACCAAAGGTGTTCGGACACGGCGCGGCTTGGCCCATGATTTCAGATGCCGCCGCGCGTATTTGATCTCGCTGTACAGCAAGGCCAGCTCACCAAGAAAAACCTCTTGCTCGGGTTTATCCAAATCATGCGCCAGCGCCGAAGCGATCTGCGCCTCATGGTCTTTGAGCATGGCCTCCAATTGGCCCAGTTGCTGATCCCGCCAGCTCAAATCACGGGTCAGCCCTGACTCGAAATGCGCCCGAAGACCCGCCAACGGGGGAGTGTCAGACTCAGGCATGGCGTTGTGTTCGGTGTTCATCTCAGTGTCTTGTGTCCAACATCAACGAATCAAAGGGTCGCNGCAACGCGGGTGCCTTGTTCGATCGCGCGCTTGGCATCCAGCTCGGCGGCCACGTCCGCACCGCCGACCACGTGCACTGATGCCCCTCGCGCACGCAGAGGCTCAACAAGGCTCTGTTCAGAGAGCTGGCCGGCACAAATCACCACGTGGTCAACGTCAAGCACCATGGAACGGCCGTCTTTGGTGATGTGGAGGCCGGCGGCATCAATTTTGTCATACACCACCCCAGACCACATATGCACACCGTGGCCTTTGAGGCTGGTTCGGTGAATCCAACCGGTGGTCTTGCCCAATGACTTACCGGGCTTTGAAGTTTTTCTTTGCAAAAGCCAGATTTCTCTCGGCGCCACGCCAAAATCGGGGCGCAGACCCTCGACGCCACCGCGTCGATTGATCTCCATATCCACACCCCAGGTCTTAAAAAAGGCCTCCGCGCTGGGCGTGTCGGGATCGGGCGTTTTTGGAACGTTTTCGTGCAGCAGAAACTCAGAGACATCGAATCCGATTCCACCTGCACCAATCACTGCCACCTTGCGTCCGATGGCCACGCGTCCTTCGATGACATCGGCATAACCCACCACTTTCTCGCTGTCTTGGCCTTCAATCCTGGGATCTCTTGGCACCACACCGGTGGCCACGATGACCTCATCAAAGGCATCAACATCGAAATGGTCTATGTCAACAGCCTGGCCCAATCGGGTCACCACGCCTTTTAATTCGAGTTGCTTTTGATAATAGCGAAGGGTCTCAACAAATTCCTCTTTACCGGGAATGCGTTTGGCTAAATTAAACTGCCCCCCAATGGTGGTCGATTGATCAAAAAGAGTGACTTGATGACCTCGTGTGGCTGCCGTGGTTGCAGCTGCAAGACCGGCAGGACCTGCACCAATGACCGCCACGTTTTTGGTGACCGTGGTCGGCTCAATGAGCAGCTCTGTTTCGTGACCGGCGCGGGGGTTGACCAGGCACGATGCAACCTTGCCTTGAAAAACATGATCCAAGCACGCTTGGTTGCAACCGATGCAGGTGTTGATTTCTTCAGCGCGGTGTTCCTTGGCCTTTCGAGCCCAATCGGGGTCTGCTAGAAAAGGTCGCGCCATGGAGATCATATCGGCGTCACCCCGCTCGAGGACCGCCTCGGCAGTGTCAGGCATATTGATCCGATTGGTCGTGACCAACGGCACATCCACTGCCCCACGGAGTTTTTTGGTCACCCATGTGAAGGCCCCGCGCGGCACCGAAGTCGCAATGGTCGGAATGCGAGTCTCATGCCAACCAATGCCAGTATTGATGATGTGGCACCGGCCTGCTCAATCGCCTGACCCAGTGAGACCACTTCGTCCCACGTGTTGCCATCGGCCAACATATCCAGCATGGACAATCGATAGATGATGATGAACCGCTCACCCACCGCTTGACGAATGCGCGAAACAATTTCGACCGGCAAGCGCATTCGGTTTTCCCAAGATCCACCCCAATGGTCTGAGCGCTTATTGGTGCGAGGCACCAAAAACTGGTTAATAAAGTAACCCTCAGAACCCATCACCTCCACACCATCATAGCCAGCGGCTTGCGCCAGCCGCGCGCAGCGAATAAAGTCAGCGATTTGTGCCTTGACACCACGATCAGACAACGCTTTGGGTTTGAACGGTGTGATGGGTGATTGAATGGCCGACGGCGCCACTGACATTGGATGATAGGCGTAGCGACCGGCGTGGAGGATCTGCATGCAAATCCGTCCGCCGGCGGAATGAACCGCTTGGGTCATTTGCCGGTGGCGGCGAACCTCCCACCGGTTCGTCAGTTTCGATGCCAATGGCGCGAGCGAACCGCGTCGATTCGGTGCAATGCCGCCTGTGACCATAAGCCCCACCCCACCGCGCGCCCGCTCGACGAAATACGCAGTTAACCTCGGCCAATTCCACACCCGATCTTCAAGGCCCGTGTGCATTGACCCCATCAACAGCCGATTGGGCAAGGTGGTGAAGCCAAGATCCAAAGGCTCGAACAGACGGGGGTATGTCGAAGTGGCGTCAGTCAATGCAAAGCTCCCTTCCCAAAGTGGGCACAGAAGCCATTATGCAAGTTTTTTAGTGGCGCTGTGAGACCAGGCCCTCGCGGGGATCAAAATCCGAGGCGTCTTGTAACGCCTCAAAGAGTCGGCGCTGCTCAGCATTCAGGGCATTGGGCAACTTAATCTTCAAGACCACGTAAGCATCGCCCTGAGGCTGTTGACCATGCGCGGGCAAACCTCGGCCTTTCAGACGAAATCGCTGATGACTCGATGATCCGGGTGGAATTTTCATGGTGACGGGGCCCAAGGGCGTGGGGATCTCGAGCTGCGCGCCCAAAGCCGCCTCCCAAGGCGCGATTGGCCATTCAATGATCACGTCGCGACCTTCAAGTTGGTAGCGATTGTCGGGTTTAATGGCAATATCGAGATACAGATGGCCCGATGGTCCGCCCCCTGCACCTGGCTCGCCTTGGCCCGAGAGCCGAATTCGCTGCCCATCNCCCACACCCGCTGGGATTTTGACATTGAGGGTGCGCCCGCCCACACCGATGCGCTCNGTGCCGCCTCGAATGGCGGTTTCGATATCAATGCTCACTTTGGCTTGGAGATCGCGCCCCGGCTCGGCAAAAGGCGATCCTTGGCCCGGCGCCTGGCCAAAGCCTTGAGCACGCCGAGCGCCGCCCTGGCCGCCCAAGCCACCAAACAGCATGTCGAAAAAATCACTGAACCCTGAGACACCGGCCTGATCGAAGCCCGCCCCCATGCCGCCTGACCAGCCCGGGGGCGGCCGAAACTGATCACCTTGCTGCCACCCATGGTGACGCAGCTCGTCGTATTGGCGTCGACGCTCCGGGTCTTTAAGGACTTCGTAGGCTTCGCCGAGCTCTTTGAAACGGGCTTCGGCATCGCTTTGCTGGCTGACATCGGGGTGGTATTTGCGCGCCAAACGTCGATAGGATTTTTTGATCTCATCTTGGCTGGCGTTCTCAGCCACATTTAAAATCTTGTAGTAGTCTTTGAACTCAGTCACGCGCAGCTCTCCCACTCAGCCCATGCTTTGGCTGATTCATCTCCATGTCTATATGGTGCCGCCACCGATGAAACTCAAGGACTGGGCGGATTGACCGCTTATATTGCTTGAGCACCATTAACTATATATAATTACAGTATGTCTGGGCGGGCCTATGCTGAACTCCATGCGCTAAGCGCGTTCACATTCCACAGGTCCGTGGCCAGTCCAGCAGCGCTGGTCACCCAAGCGCACACATTGGGATATAAAGCGATTGCCATCACCGATGAGGTCAGCTTGGCGGGCGTGGTTCGTGCATATGAGCAGGCCCGCCAACTCGATATCAACCTCATTGTCGGAAGCGAGTGCCATTGGCAAGACCCCCAATTGCCAGGCCCCATCCATGTGGTCATATTGGTCACCAACCATTTGGGGTATGGCCACCTGTGCAAGCTCATCAGTCGGGCTCGCGGACGCGCAATAAAAGGGCAATATCAGCTGCTTGCACAAGATCTCAAAACAGACCTGTCTGGGCTATTGGCCATCTGGAAACCCAACATGCGCTTACCCAGACCCACCTTAGAAGCCACCGCTGAGTGGCTGCAAGCGCATTGGCATGACAACCTTTGGCTGGGCGCGACCCGACTGTTGACCTCGAATGATCGCTACCAACTGGATGCACTGGCCAACCTGGGCCAAACTTATGGCCTGCCTGTGGTGGCATGTGGCGATGTTCGGATGATCCAACGCACCGACCAGCCTTTATTGGATGTGGCTTGGGCGCTCGATCAGCATTGCACGGTTCAAGATCTCGGCCTGAAGGCTTCAAGCAATGCCGAGCAGCATCTACGCCCCATCCCCCATCTTGAGAAGCTTTACCCAAAAGCCTGGCTGGATGAAACCATCAACATCGCAAACCAGTGCCAATTTTCTTTGTCTGAGCTGAGCTATCAATACCCTAAGGAATTGGTGCCCAGTTCGCTTACTGCCAGTGAACATCTTCGCCAGCTGACTGAACGTGGTTTGGTTGAACGCTATGGCGCTGACGTGCCAACGTCGGTCAAGCAACTTGTTGAGCATGAGCTCATGCTCATTGAGCAAATGCAAGTCGAAGCCTTCTTTCTCACTGTGCATGACTTGGTGTGTTTTGCCAAAGCCCGAGGCATCCTATGCCAAGGCCGCGGCTCAGCAGCCAACTCGGCGGTGTGTTATTGCCTNCAGATCACAGAAGTGGATCCTGCTCAACAATCGTTATTGTTTGAGCGATTTTTGTCCAAAGAGCGTGACGAACCGCCAGATATTGATGTTGATTTTGAACACGAACGTCGAGAAGAGGTCTTGCAATACATTTATGAAAAATATGGCAGGCACCGTGCTGCTTTAGCAGCCACAGTGATCACATATCGACCCAAAAGCGCGCTTAAGGATGTTGGGCGCGCTTTGGGTTTTGATAACCAAGTCATCCAACAGCTGACTCGCTCCCTGACCTGGTGGGATCAACCTGATGATTGGCCCGAGCGCCTGAGTGCGTGCGGCCTAGANNCCACTGACCCACTGTGCAAAATGTTGCTGCACTTAGCACGGGCGCTCGTTGGATTGCCTCGACACTTATCGCAACACGTGGGTGGAATGGTGATCTCTGATCAACCCCTACACCAACTGGTGCCCATCGAAAATGCAGCAATGCATGACCGAACCATCATCCAGTGGGACAAAGATGACTTAGAAACACTTGGCTTGTTGAAGGTGGATTGTTTGGCGCTGGGCATGCTGACGGTGTTACGAAAAACACTTCAATCCATCCACCCCGCCATGACACTGGCTGATATCCCCAAAGAAGATCCTGCCACCTACCAAATGCTTGGCAAGGCTGATGCAATTGGCGTCTTTCAAGTCGAGTCGCGCGCGCAAATGGCGATGCTGCCCCGTCTTAAACCACAAAGTTTTTATGACCTGGTCATCGAAATTGCCATTGTTCGCCCAGGCCCAATCCAAGGTGATATGGTGCACCCTTATCTGCAACGCCGCCAAAACCCCGCAAGCATCACCTACCCCAACCCTCAACTTGAAAAGGTATTAAAGCGCACTTTGGGAGTGCCTATTTTTCAAGAGCAGGTCATGCAAATTGCGATGGTGGCCGCAGGGTTCACGGCCGGACAAGCCGATCAACTGCGTCGCGCCATGGCGGCATGGAAAAGACGGGGTGGCTTGGGCGCTTTCCGTGACAAATTGATCGAAGGCATGCTTCGAAATGGTCACTCCATGGCGTTTGCGGATAAGCTCTATTCACAAATTGAAGGGTTTGGAGACTATGGCTTCCCAGAGTCGCATGCCGCCAGCTTTGCACTCTTAACCTATTTTTCTGCCTGGCTCAAATGCCACCACCCCGCGGCGTTTGTGTGCGCGCTTTTAAACTCTCAACCCATGGGGTTTTATGCGCCCGCACAGCTGATCGCTGACGCCAAGCGCCATGGTGTTGAATTCAAACCCATCAGCATTCACCAAAGCCTCTGGGACTGCAAAGTCATTCGGCCACCCGGCCAAACCAGTCACATTCGTTTGGGTTTTAATCAAGCCAAAGGCCTATCGGAGCCGGTGGTTGAACGACTGATCGAACAACGCCAGCATCAATCCTTTTGCTCCATTGCGGATTTGGTTCAGCGTGTGGGCCTCAATCAACGCCAATGCCAGGCATTGACTGAATCAGGTGCACTTGATGAGCTTGCATCAGATCGACGACAAGCCCATTGGCAAGCACTGGCGAGCCGGCAGCAACATGACCTTCTTGGGCGTGCGCCCATTAAAGAGGCGCCACCTGACCTCAGCCACACACCCAACGCACAGCTGATGTTAGAAGACTACAGCGCATTGGGCTATAGCCTCAATCAGCACCCCGTTGCCTGGCTTCGGCCAGTGCTGCCTAAAGCAGGCTTGCGCGCGAACCAACTCAACGATGTCAAACAAAATGGTCGCAATGTCGAAGTGGTCGGCTTGGTCACTCACCGGCAACGACCCGGAACCGCTTCAGGCGTGGTCTTTTTATCTCTCGAAGATGAAACCGGATTGATCAACGCCATCGTGTGGCCAAAAATAGCGACTCAATACCATGCCGTGCTACTGCAAAGCCAACTNATCAGAATTCGCGGTCAGCTGCAGCAAAAACAGGGCAGCGTACATGTCATTGCTCACGCTCTGTATTCAGAGGATATCCGTTTGGCCGAGTTGGTGAACAATGAGCGTTGTGCTCAAGATGAATTGGGACGCTCACGCCAAGGCCGCATCACACCCTCTTGAGCCACCGATGCCACCAGCACCCCCTCTTGATTGAAGATTTGCCCTCGACTGAAGCCTCGGCCACCGGCGCTGGTGGGGCTATCACAAGCATACAAAAGCCATTCATCAACACGAAACGGCCGATGAAACCACAGGGCATGATCCAAGCTGGCCAGCTGTACCGTGCGCTGGATAAAATCAAGCTCATGAGGCAAGGTCGCAGTCCCCAAGAGCTCGTAGTCGGACACATACGCCAGCAAACTTTGATGAAGCTGGGGATCATCCGCTAGCGTGTCCCACGCACGCATCCACAGGTGCTTTTGTGGGGTGCGAGCCGTGGGGTCCATGAACTTTGGCGTTTCAACAGGACGAAACTCGAACGGACGACGGTGCGCCAGCAACCGCTGCATTTTCTCTGGAACCTGGTCTTTGACTGATTGGTGAAGTTCAAAGGTATCCGTTAAGCCCTCGGGGCCAGGCACATTCGGCGCACTGGTTTGATGGCTTTGGCCCTCCTCTGGCAAATGAAAGGAAGCCGCGAGGTTCAGAATGGGTCGGCCGCGTTGCATGGCCACCACCCGCCGGTTGGCATAACTTCGTCCGTCGCGAGACGCCTCGACCTGATAAATCACCGGACGTTTCACATCACCCGGTCGAAGAAAGTACGCATGCAGTGAGTGGGCGGTCTGCGCTTCCGACACGGTCTGCTGCGCGGCAGCGAGGGCTTGGCCAACGATTTGTCCACCAAACACCCGAGTGGAACCAATATCGTGACTGGCTCCTCGAAAAATTGAGTCATCGAGCGTTTCTAACTTCAAAAGCTCGATGACGTCTTTCAATGCGCTGGACATACGATTACCTCAAACAACACCTTAAGTTTTTGCTTTCTTTCGTTTGGCTTGGCGGGCGCCGCGAAGCACCAGCTTGAAATAAAGCTCGGGGAAAAACCGCTTCAGCCGCCACAGCCAGCGGGTCTTGGGGTGCGTCAGCAGCATGAACTTTGGCTTCAGGGTGGCTTGGTAAACCACTTCAGCCACATCCTCTGCGCTCACGCCAGAACGCTCCATCCAACGATTAACGCGTTTTTCATAATGCGCATCGCGCGCCCGCATGGTCTCGGTTAAGCGGGTTTTGACAAAAGCCGGGCAAAGTGCAGAGACTTCAATGCCATCTTCATGGACTTCAGCGCGAAGCATTTCCGACATCGCAATCACAGCCGCCTTGGCTGTCCCATAAGCATTGATTTCTGGTGCCGATGCCAATCCCGCCACCGAAGCCACGTTGATGATGTGACCGCGACGTTGGGCGCGCATCAAACCCAATACAGACTGACAGCCCATCACCACCCCCATCAGGTCGATGTCAATCACCCACTGCCAATCTTCAATCGGTGTCTCATCCAGTTGCCCTGCTGCTGCGACACCCGCGTTGTTGATCAAAACATCCACATGACCGTGCCGATCCTTGAGGTCAGACACCACGCGCGCCCAATCGTCTTTTTGGGTGACGTCCATCGCATGAGGAGAGACTCTCGACCCCAGGGTCTGTGCCAACCCCTCGACGCGATCCCCGTGCAGGTCGCATGCAATAATGTGCGCGCCAGCCTGATGAAAACGGCGGGCCATGGACTCGCCCAAACCGGCACCTGCGCCGGTGATCAGCACCACTTGGCTGGACTTTGGTTGCCTCGCTCCCATATTCATGCTCTCCTCTACACCCGATAGATCAGTCTGCCACGACCAAGAAGCGTACGTATCAAAACGCTGCGTTCGACTCATCGGTGGCGGCACAGTCAATACACAGGGTCACGGCCAAATTGGCCTCCAGCCGCGCGTGACCGATGGGCTCACCACAGCGCAGACAACTTCCGAATTCGCCCTGATCAATCCGACCCAAAGCCTGCTGGAGCGCTTTGATCTGAGCTTGTCTTCGGCCCTCGCTGGCTTTGGCCATCGCTTGACCTTGCAATGCGTCCATCCGACTCAATCGTCCGACTCGCGTTTGATCAAGCTCAACTGGTTGTGCTGCTGCCTGGCTGCTGTCTGCAACAGCCTGCAACTGTTCAATGGCTTGCACAATGCGAAGTCTAAACCCGTTTTGTTTGTCATCCATACTTGTGCCGCTCGACTTCATCCAGCTATGCTGATATATCATTTAAGACGCTGTTAAAGGCCCTTGCATTGGTTCAAAGAAAGCGGGCACCTGCCAAAGAAATCGCAGGCTGGGCAATGTTCGACTTTGCCAACCAGGCCTATACTCTGCTGATCATTACGGTGATCTTTGGTGACCTCTTTACCCGGGTCATTGTAGGTCATCCCATCGACGAACCCAACAACTTTGCCTTGGGCAACTTATTGTGGTCTGTGGCCTTAGCCACCAGCTATGCGCTTGTGGTGGTATTCAACCCCATTTTGGGCGCCATCATGGACAGCTCGCGGTTACGGAAGTCCTTCCTTTGGATCAGCTGTGTTGTTTGTGTCATCGCCACCTCTGGGCTGTATTGGGTGGAACCTGGGTGGGTGATTCTGGCCATGGCGCTTATTATTGTCTCCAATAGCGCTTATGCCTTCGGCGAGTCATTTGTCGCGAGCTTTCTGCCGGGGCTGGGACCGCGTCATGACTTAGGCTGGATATCCGGGTTGGGCTGGGGCTTGGGCTACATTGGCGGTTTGGTGGCCACCGCTTTTGCTCTGGTGTTTTTGGGTGAACCCAGCATAGAGAATTACTCAAGAATCCGCTGGGTCGGTCCATTTGCAGCAGTCTTTTTCCTTCTTGCTGCGCTGCCGACGTTTTTGTTCTTAAAAGACCGCAACCGCATTCGCCCTCAACTCAGCAGCGCCTCATACATCAAGCAAGGCTGGCGCCGCCTGGGCCAAACTCACCGACGTGTACGGTCCTTGGTGGACTTACGACGGCTTTTGATGTCGATCTTTTTCATGATGGCGGGGCTGTATATTGTGATCAGCTTTGCCTTCATTTACGGCGCTCAGGTCATTGGCTGGAGCGAGCAAGCGCGGGTGACCATGTTTGTCACTGTTCAAATCAGTGCCGCCTTCGGCGCACTGGGTTTTGGGTGGATACACCAGCCGATTGGACCCAAACGAACTTATCAAATCACTTTGCTTCTGTGGATCATGGCGATTGCCGCCATTTGGCAAACCCCAACCATCACCCAGGCACTCAATCGAGCAACTGGGCTGGCGCTGCATCCAGAAAGCGTCTTCTTGGTCGCCGGACTGCTGTCAGGCTTGAGTCTGGGCGCCTCTCAATCCGCCGGTCGAGCCTTGGTCGGTGTCCTCGCACCGTATGGCAAGGCCGCTGAATTTTTTGGGTATTGGGGCACGGTCTCAAAACTCGCCGCGCTGTNTGGTATTTTTGGACTGGGCATCCTGCAGATGGTGTTTGGCTTGGCCAACGCGGTGGTGTTTTGTTTGGTGCTCTTGGTCGCAGCGTCGGTCATTGCACACTCAATCAACGTTGACCGCGGCATTCAGGCGGCCCGATCGTGGCAAAGGACAAGGTCATGAGAATCGTTACTCACACATGCTCCAATACCGAGATTGTGGCAGCTTTGGGGGCGGCTGAATCGATTGTGGGGGTGGATGACCACTCTGATTATCCACCCGATGTGGTTCAGACCAAAGCGCGCATCGGTGCTGATCTTGATATCAATATTGAGAAGATAGAAGCACTTCAACCCGATCTGGTCATTACCTCAATGACTGTGCCCGGCCATGAGCGCTGCGTTGAAAAAATCAAAGCGGCTGGATTGGCACACTTGGTGA
>PR_CR_10_Liq_2_inCRDRAFT_1000499_pt1 | contig 10934 bp, 10 predicted proteins | sample PRCRCaboRojoPR_FD_10245 | JGI IMG/M metagenome (IMG submission 10245) | reverse complement strand
TCTCCATTTTGGCTGCGGCTTCACTGTCGGCTGCCACACCTTCGGTAGTGCTGGTCGCAGCGGCGGTGTTGTCAGTGTCGTTCAACGCCTCCAAGGCGCTATCGACCACTTCAGGGGCTGCAGGCTTTGCTTGTGTTGGTGCAGTCTTGGTGGGAGCGGCGGTTTCGTCGACGTTGTAATCGTCCCAATTCAGCATGGTCAATCCTCTCTGGGTTGTCTCATGGGTTAATGGTTTGTGCGTATTGTTGCCTGCTAGCGTTTACTGGCAGGCTTCGCAATCAGGGTCATCCAGTGAGCAGGCTTTTGGCACGGGTGCAGGTGCCGGGCTGCCAGAGGATACGGCGTTTAACTTGCCGGTCTGCACGGTAGATTTTTCAGTGCCCGTGGCCGCTAGTGATCGCAAGTAGTACGTCGTCTTCAGACCGCTGTACCATGCCATGCGGTAGGTCACGTCCAGTTTTTTACCACTGGCATTGTTGATATACAGGTTCAGTGATTGAGCCTGATCAATCCATTTCTGTCGGCGCGATGCACTGTCGACCAACCAGCGGGGCTCCACTTCAAAGGCGGTGGCGTACTTGGCTTTCAGCGTGTCGGGTACCCGGTCAATCTGCTGTACCGATCCGTCGTAATATTTCAGATCGTTAACCATTACCTTATCCCACAATCCCTCGGCCTTGAGGTCTTTGACCAGGTAGGGGTTCACAACGGTGAACTCCCCAGACAGATTCGATTTCACGTACAGATTTTGGTAAGTGGGTTCGATGGATTGTGATACCCCGGTGATATTGGCGATGGTGGCGGTGGGTGCGATCGCCATGCAGTTCGAGTTGCGCATACCCTGGCTGGCTACTTTGGCTTTCAGTGCCGGCCAGTCTAGTCGCTGTTCGCGATTCACCTGAATGTAGTTTTCGCCCCGTTGACGCACCAAAATATCGAGGGAATCGAGGGGGAAAATACCCTGGCTCCACAGTGAGCCCTCGTAACTCGAGTAGCAACCCCGCTCAACAGCAAGCTCACTCGATGCTTCAATCGCAAAGTAGCTCACGGCCTCCATGGATTTGTCGGCGAACTCAACCGCTAGCTCAGAGGCGTAGGACACATCGATTTTGTACAGCGCGTCTTGGAAACCCATGATACCAAGGCCGATCGGGCGATGGCGCATGTTGGATTGCTCTGCCGCAGGTACCGAGTAGTAATTGATGTCAATCACGTTGTCGAGCATACGAATAGCCGTGCGCACGGTCTTGCGTAGCTTGTCGACGTTGAGCTCGCCGTTCTCGATGTGTTGCGGCAGGTTGATGGAGCCCAGATTACACACGGCAATTTCATCGGCGCTGGTGTTGAGTGTGATCTCGGTACACAGGTTCGATGAGTGTACGACGCCCACGTGTTGTTGCGGCGAACGCAGGTTACAGGGGTCCTTAAAGGTCATCCAAGGATGGCCGGTTTCAAAAATCATTCCCAGCATTTTGCGCCACAGGGTCTGCGCCTTGACGGTTTTGGCTGGGCGTAATTCACCGCGCTCGGCGAGGGCCTCGTAATGGTTGTAGCGCTCTTCGAAGGCGGTGCCGTACAGATCGTGCAAGTCGGGCACATCGTTGGGGGAGAACAGTGTCCAGTTACCGTCGTCAAATACCCGTTTCATGAACAAATCGGGGATCCAGTTGGCGGTATTCATGTCGTGGGTGCGACGTCGATCGTCGCCGGTGTTCTTGCGCAGCTCTAGGAACTCTTCTATGTCTAGGTGCCAGGTTTCAAGGTAAGCACACACTGCGCCCTTGCGCTTGCCCCCTTGGTTGACGGCTACCGCTGTATCGTTGACCACCTTCAAGAACGGTACGATACCCTGACTCTTGCCGTTGGTACCTTTGATGTAGGACCCCAAGGCTCGCACCGGCGTCCAGTCATTGCCCAGTCCACCGGCAAACTTCGACAGCATAGCGTTGTCTTGGATGGCGCCGTAAATACCAAACAAGTCGTCAGGTACGGTGGTGAGATAGCAGGACGACAGCTGTGAGCGCAACGTGCCCGAATTAAAGAGTGTTGGGGTCGAGCTCATATAGTCAAAGGATGACAGTAGCTCATAGAACTCTACCGCCCGTGCGTTCTTGTCGGTCTCACGAATGGCCAGACCCATGGCGACGCGCATGAAGAACACCTGCGGGAGCTCGATGCGCACATCATTTGAGTGAATAAAGTAGCGGTCGTAAAGGGTTTGCAGCCCCAGGTAGCTGAATTGCAAATCTCGCTCGGGTAACAGGGCGTCACCGAGCAACTGTAAATCGAAATCCAATAATTCGGGCGACAGCAGTTCTAACTCTACGCCCCGTGTAATAAATGCATTGAGCGCAGCACCGTAGTATTGGCTCATTTGTTCCTGGGTCGCCGCTTGGGCTACGTTCAGGAATCCGAGCGCCTCTGCACGTAAATTGTCGAGTAATAGTCGCGCTGCCACGAAGCTGTAGTTGGGCTCTTGCTCGATGAGTGTGCGTGCGGTGATAACGAGGGAGGTGCTGAGTTCTTCTGTGGTGACACCGTCGTAAAGGTTGCGCAACGCCTCATCGATAATGGCGGCTTCGCTGACATCTTCCAGGTCGGCGCAGGCTTCGGCGACAATTGTTCGCACCCGCTCAATATCGAGTGGCTGACGGCTGCCATCGGGCTGCACCACATTGATGGCGCGGGCGACGGCCTGGGTCTCGGGGGACAGTGCGGCTTTCTCTCGGCGTTTTTGCGCCCGTTGCTCTCGGTAAATCACATAGTCCCGGGCAATTTTGTGCTCACCGGCACGCATTAAGGCCAGCTCTACCTGGTCTTGAATATCCTCGATGTGGATGGTGCCGCCGGATGGCATGCGGCGTTTAAAGGTTGCCACCACCTGTTCGGTTAGCTTTTCCACTGTTTCATGAATACGCGTACTTGCCGCCGCCGTGCCCCCTTCTACCGCAAGGAATGCCTTGGTGATGGCGACCGATATTTTGCTGTCTTCGAAGGGCACGACCGTGCCGTTGCGTTTAATGACCCGCAATTGGCCCGGCGCCGTGGCCTGCAGGCGGGTGGGGTTGGCTGTCGATGGGGTGTTTGTTGCGGATACCGGATTTGATGTTGTTGATGTTTCGGTACCTGTTTGCATAGTCAATACCTCTTGCGTGCCACCCGACGGTAGTGAGCGCTGTTTTTAGGAAGGGTTGGGGCGCGACCGCTATATATGGGGGTGCTTGGCGCCCAAGACCCCAAGATAGGCCGGTAGGCTGCAAATTGCAAGGGTGTGACTTAGGGGGAATACTGTGGGCAACTTGTGATTTTTATTTGAGTTAGTGCTCACTTACTTTTTGCTGCCTAAACAGCAGGGTTTTTTGTTTTTCTGTCTTGTGGATGATTTTTTTATGCTACGGGATGTTTTGCCCGGCTGCTGCGCTGGCAGCGGCTAGGGTGTAACGACCAGTGCGTTCCAGTGCATCCCAGTGCATCAGAATTGCCCGCGCTCTAGCCCAGTAAAAACTCCATCAGGGCTTTCTGTGCGTGCAGCCGGTTCTCGGCTTCTTCCCAGATGATGCTGTCCTGGGCATCCATGAGCTCAGCGGTGATTTCTTCACCCCGATGAGCGGGCAGGCAATGCATATACAGGGCGCCATCATTGGCGCGATTGAGCAGTGCTCGGGTGAGTTGAAACGGGGCCATCGCTTTGGCCCTTGCCATTTGCTCGGCTTCCTGGCCCATCGATGCCCAGACGTCGGTCACCAAGAGATCAGCCCCTGCTGCCGCCTCTTCGGCATTGTGCACCACCCGCACTCGATCCCTGTGCTGGGCGAGGAGTTCCGCCTGGGGCTCGTAGCCTTCGGGGCAGCCAATCACCAGTTCGAAGTCCAGAAGGCGTGCGGCATTCATGTAGGATTGGCACATATTGTTGCCGTCCCCAAGCCATGTGACCCGGGCACCCCGAATATCGCCCCGGGCCTCAAACCACGTCTGCATATCGGCCAGCAGCTGGCAGGGGTGGTAGTCATTGGTGAGCGCATTAATAACCGGTACCCGTGAGTTCGCGGCGAAGCGCTCGACATCGCTGTGCTCGAAGGTACGGATCATAACGATGTCGACCATGGAGGAGATTACCTTGGCGGTGTCCTCAATCGGTTCGCCGCGCCCGAGCTGGGTATCGGCCGCCGACAGGAACATGGCACTGCCCCCAAGCTGTGCCATGCCCGCTTCGAAGGACACTCGGGTGCGGGTAGAGGCCTTGGCAAAGATCATCGCTAACACGCGACCCGGGTAGCGCGCATGGGGAATGCCTTCCCGGTGCAGGCGCTTCAACTCGATGGCTCTGGCAATAATGCCCCGCAATTCATCGGCAGTCAGATCATTTAGGGTAAGGAAATGGCGTGGTGCGGACATGGCGATGGGTCCCCGTTAGGTCGCGGGTTGCGTGTTCAGGATGTCGGCGACGGTTTGGCCGAGGCGATGGGCTTGGTCGATTGTCATCACCAGTGGGGGCAGAAGTCGTATCACGTTGCCCGCGGTGACATTGATCAGTGTCTGACGCTTAAGGGCCTCAATCACNAGAGTGTCACAGGCCACGGCCACCTCTATGCCTATCATGAGACCGAGTCCCCGAATATCGACGATCTTTTCGGGGGTTTCGAGCCTGTCGCGCAATCCGGCGATGACCGCTGCGCGAATGGGCTCGGCGGCCTCGTATAGCCGTTCTGCGCTGAGGGTGTTGATGACAGCACCTGCTGCGGCGCAGGCCAGCGGACTGCCGCCATAGGTAGTGCCGTGGTCCCCGGGGCTCAGCACGTGGGCTGCCCGCCCTTTGGCCATACAACACCCTATGGGGAAGCCGTTACCTAACCCTTTGGCGGTGATCAGGACATCGGGCACGACATCTAATCGTTGAAACGCGTAGGGCGCGCCGCAGCGGCCGTTCCCCGATTGCACTTCATCGAACATCAAAAGCCAGTCGTGTTCATGGCACAGGGCCTTAACCCCCTTCAGGTAGTCGGGATCGAGTGGCCAAACCCCGCCTTCGCCCTGCACAGGTTCAAGCAGTACGGCCACGATGTTTGGGTGCTGAGCTGCCTCTCGCATAGCCTCGATATCATTGCGGGGCAGACGTAAAAACCCGGGTAGCATGGGGGCAAATTCGGTTTGAATGGCGCGGTTACCGGTTGCGGCAAGCGCCCCCATGGTCCGACCGTGGAAGGCGCTCTCGAGCACGATGATGGTCGGCGTCTCAATGCCTTTACCGTGTCCGTAGCGCCTGGCTAGCTTGATGGCGGTTTCATTAGCCTCGGCCCCTGAATTGCAAAAAAACAATGCCTCCATGCCGGTCATGCCGCTGAGCTGAGCGGCCAGTAATTCTTGCTGTGGTATGCGGTACAGATTAGACGTGTGCACCAGCGATTGTGCCTGCTCGCTGATAGCTTCTGTTACCGCAGGGTGGCAGTGGCCTAAATTGGTGACGGCTATGCCCGAGACACCATCGATGTACTCCTGGTTGTGCTGGTCGTATAACAGGGCGCCACGACCGCGCACAAAAGCAACCGGCAAGCGTTTATAGGTGGGCATTAAGGCGGACATGGATGTGTTCCGAAAAGAGGCTGCGTGGCAGCAATCAAGGGCCATCAAGGATACCGTCTGGCATAGACTTTGGGAAATGACCCGCTGTCCTTGTCTCCGGGCCCTTGTAAACCGCTCGAACACCCCTCACATTGTAGGTCTCATTCAATGAACGACCGGAGGCGCGCGTCATGGACATCATGGACACTATCAAAGATCAAATTACCAGTAACCGTGTACTGCTTTACATGAAGGGGTCTCCAAATCAGCCCCAGTGCGGTTTTTCGGCGCGCAGTGTTCAAGCCTTGATGGAATGTGGCGAGCGTTTCGCCTACGTCGATGTGCTATCGAACCCCGAGATTCGCGCCAACCTACCCAAATACGCAAATTGGCCGACATTTCCTCAGCTGTGGGTTGATGGAGAGCTGGTTGGCGGCTGCGATATCATCACCGAAATGCATGAGACCGGTGAGTTGAAAGAGGTAATCACCGGCGCTGCAAGCGGCGACGTCTCCTAATTCTCTGACCCGCTAATGAAAACGCCACCTCATCGGTGGCGTCTTTATGGGGCCTTACCCCTCGCTAGGCTTGACCGTTTTCATGGCTGTTTGCAGATAGTTCTGCTCTCCAACATGGTCCATCAGCGACAACTGTGTTTCTAGCCAGTCGATATGCTCTTCTTCAGCATCGAGGATGCGCTTGGCGAGATCACGCGACGTGTAGTCTTGCGCTTGCTCGCAGTAGGCAATGGTGGCTTTCAGGTCTTTGTGGGCAATGTGTTCCAACTTGAGGTCACATTCTAGCATTTCACGGGGATTTTCACCGATCATGAGTTTGCCCAGGTCTTGTAGGTTGGGCAGACCCTCAAGGAATAAAATACGCTCAATCAGTTCATCGGCGTGCTTCATTTCGTCGATGGACTCGTGATACTCGTGCTCTGCGAGCTCGGTTAGCCCCCAGTCCTTGTACATCTTTGCGTGCAAAAAGTATTGGTTGATGGCAACCAATTCATTGGCGAGCAAAGTGTTTAGGTGCTCGATTACTTTAGGATCGCCTTTCATTGAACCCCCCGGTCTACTGGCGTGATTGAGATAGCTAGTATAGGTGATTGTCTCGCTATGACAACTACCGGAAAAAGATTAAGTGATTGATATGTAACGTTTTTATCGCTAGTGCGAATCAGACTTGTTTGCACTAGCGTCCGCAGCCCTCAGGCGGGTTGAGCGGCGTCGTAGAAGTCGATCTGAGGTTGGAGTTGTGCCAATTGCTCGGCGACGATGGCACGCGCCAGCGGTGCGCATTTGCCACACTGGGTCGAGACCGCCAAGTGATGGCGGACTTCCCGAAAACTGGTGGCGCCTTCTTCGCTGATCACACGCTTGATGTCGTGGTCAGTGACGCCTTTGCAGAGACATACATACATGTTGCGAAGCTTATTGCGAGTGAGAATGATTGTCAACTGTTTTTGCGTTTGATTGTTATTGAGTTTTGACTCGGCCTCTGCAGGTGCGCTGCAGCGCTCTCGGGTATACTTGTTGGCTCGAAAGAGGACGTCGTATCTATGACAATTCAGCAGTACATGATGGAGCTTGGGCAGCAGGCGCGCATGGCCGCGCGCCACGTTGCCGTGGCCGATGTAGCACTTCGCAATGCCGCCTTGCGAGGGATTGCTCAACTTATCGATAACAGTCGCAGCGATCTGTTGGCCGCTAATGCCGAAGATCTGGCGCGGGGTGAGGCCAACGCCCTTGAGGCGCCGCTGATGGATCGCTTGGCTCTAAACGATCAGCGCATCGATGCCTTAATAGCCAGTTTGCATCAGGTGGCTGCATTGTCAGATCCGGTCGGCGCTATCGACAATGTGCGCACCATGGACTCGGGTATCAAAGTGGGGCAAATGCGGGTGCCTTTAGGGGTTATTGGCATTATTTACGAGTCCCGCCCCAATGTGACCGTTGAAGCGGCCAGTCTGTGCCTTAAGTCAGGTAATGCAGCTATTTTGCGTGGTGGTTCCGAGGCGGTCTCAAGCAACACCCTGTTGGGTGGTTTAATAGCGCAAGGGTTGGCGTCGGTCGGACTTCCTAAAACCGCGGTACAAGTCGTGTCATCGACTGACCGAGCGGCGGTCAGCGCGCTGATCACCATGCCTGAGTATGTCGATGTGGTGATCCCCCGGGGTGGCAAAGGGCTGATAGAGCGCATAGCCAATGACGCCCGAGTGCCGGTGATAAAACATCTCGATGGTATTTGCCATGTCTATATCGATAGTGATGCTGACCCTGAGATGGCCCTGGCTATTGCGGTCAATGCCAAGACGCAACGCTATGGGACCTGCAACACCATGGAAACCTTGTTAGTGGCCGAGGGCGCAGGGGCCCATCTGGCGACTATTTTGGCGGCAATCGCCGATGAAGGTGTGGAAATTCGCGGCTGTCCACGAACCCGAGAACTCGTGCCAGCTGTGCAACACTCAGCGACGGAGCTCGACTGGCAAACCGAATACTTAGCGCCGATCTTGTCGGTGCGTGTGGTCGACGATCTCGATGCGGCTATCGATCACATTGCACGTTACAGCTCTGGCCACACCGAGAGTATTGTGACCGATAACCATCGCCGGGCCATGCGTTTTTTGCGCGAAGTCGATTCGAGTTCGGTGATGGTAAATACATCGACGCGGTTCGCCGACGGCTTTGAGTATGGTCTGGGCGCAGAAATTGGTATTTCCACCGATAAGCTGCACGCCCGGGGCCCGGTGGGTCTCGAGGGGCTGACCTCTGTGAAGTATGTTGTGTTCGGCGATGGTCAAGTAAGGGGCTAAGTGTTGAGGGCTATAGGCCTATTGGGCGGAACCTTCGATCCCATCCACATTGGTCATCTCCGGATTGCCATTGAGTGTCGCGAGCGCCTTGGGCTCAATGAGGTCAAATTACTCCTCGCGGCGATACCGCCATTAAAGCGCAGCCCGAATGTTGGGCCCCAGCAGCGTGCCGCTATGGTTGAGTTGGCTACAGCGCAGGTGCCGGGGTTAACCCTGGACACACGCGAATTGCAGCGACAGGGGGTGTCATACACGGTCGAGACCCTGGCACTCATCCGTAACGAGATAGATGCGGACACAGCCTTGGTCTGGATTATGGGTACCGACAGCCTTGAGCAGCTCGATCGCTGGCATCGCTGGCAGGACTTGCTTGATTTTGTAAATATCGCGGTACTGCAACGGCCCGGTTGGCAAGGTGTCAGCCACGGTCCTGTCGCGCAATGGCTAGCTCAACACCTGTGTCCCCCGGGTCAGTTATGCAGCCAGCCGTCGGGTGGCATCGCCTTGCTTGAGCAGCCGCCCCTAGCTATCTCGTCGACGGCGGTTAGGGCCGCGCTGCGTGAAAGAAAAAACCTGCAATTTCTATTGCCCGCCCCTGTTATCGAGTATATTTCCGACAATGATCTGTATACCCACTAAGAATTCGCCGCGGGAGTGCGCGTGATGCCCGCCGCTGATACAAGCCAAGGTTCAATTCCAGAAGGCGACGCCCTCATTGCTCTGGTGCGCGACGCCCTTGACGACTTGAAGGCGGTCGATACCGTTGACATCGATGTGCGCCAAGTCAGTTCTGTTATGGATTACCTGGTGGTGACCAGCGGTACATCTACCCGCCATGTGAAGTCCCTGGCCGACAATGTCATTGAAAAAGCCAAGGCCGCAGGGGTCAGACCCATTGGTATCGAAGGTGAAGTGGCGGGTGAGTGGGTGCTCGTCGACTTTGGCGATGTGGTCGTGCACATGATGCAGCCTGCTACCCGCAGCTTTTACGACCTAGAGCGATTGTGGACCACGCCACCCGCTGAGTGATGCGAATCCGCGTTTTGGCAGTGGGCACGCGCATGCCAACATGGGTTAGCACCGGTGTCGACGATTACCAGCGACGGATGCCCCGGGACTTCCCCGTCGAGTGGATTGATATTCCCCCCGCGAAGCGTCAGGGTGAGCCAGTGCCCAAGCTCATGGCCAAGGAGGCTGCGGCAATCAAACGACAGCTCAAGGCCGGTGAGCGTTTAATTGTGCTCGACGTTGCGGGTCGTCTGTTGGACACCGAAGCCATGGCCGCAAACATGTCCCAATGGCAGCAATCCGGTGGGTCAGCCGCCATCGTTATTGGGGGCCCGGACGGTACCGACCCCAGTCTACTAGCCCAAGCTGATCTGTGTTGGTCTCTGGGGCGCATCACGATGGCGCACCCCTTGGTGCGGGTGGTACTGGCCGAGCAGCTGTATCGTGTCTGGTCTATCATTGCACAACACCCCTACCACCGGTCGTAAACCATGGCTTCTCGCCGCCCAGCACTGAGCGACACAGGACGGGAATCCGCTATTAATAGCGGCCGTGTCATAGTGGCTGGTGCCCTTGTGCTGTTGGCTTTTGTTACCCTGGGCTGGCGTTATTACAGTCTGCAAATCGTTGATTATCAGCAGTTCCTGGTGCAATCCGAGCGCAACCGTGTGCGCTTAGAGGCGGTGCCACCCAAACGCGGTTTGATCTATGACCGCAAAGGCCGGCTGTTGGCCTCGAATGAGCCCAGCCATCGCTTAAGCATTGTGCTCGAGCGCGTCGACGATCTTGATGAGCTCCTCGCGCAGCTGAAAGCCTTGGTGGTTATCTCCGAAGACGATATTCGCCGATTTGAGCAGCGGCGCAGGCGCCGCCGACCCTATGATCCGGTGCCCCTCAAGCTACAGCTAAGCGACGAGGATATGGCGGTACTGGCGGTTAACCGGCATCAGTTGACGGGCATCGCTATCGAGGCCCAGTTGACCCGTCACTACCCTTACGGCGATCTCTTAAGCCATGTGGTGGGTTATGTGGGGCGTATCAATGAGCGTGAGGCCGCGACCCTCGATGAGGCGGCTTATCAGGGCACGTTACATATAGGGAAAATCGGTTTAGAGAAGCGCTATGAGGCGCTCTTACACGGTACCGTGGGCTATCAAAACGTCGAAACGAACGCCCATGGACGTATTCTTCGTGTGCTTGATCAGCAGCCTCCCACCGATGGTGCCAACCTCTATTTGTATCTCGATGTCGATCTTCAGCGCGTTGCCGCTGAGGCGTTGGGCGATCAGCGTGGTGCAGTGGTTGCCCTTGATCCGAAAAACGGCGGTGTCCTCGCGCTGGTATCTAATCCGAGCTTTGACGCCAATTTATTTGTGAACGGTATTAGTCGTCGAGACTACAACGCCCTTCGCAATAATCCCGACACCCCGCTATTGAACCGCGCCGTGCAGGGTCGTTATCCACCAGGCTCCACCGTGAAGCCGATGCTGGGTTTAGCGGGTTTGGAGATGGGGTTGGTGACCGCCGAGACCATGATCCCCGATCCCGG
>PR_CR_10_Liq_2_inCRDRAFT_1000497_pt1 | contig 10957 bp, 10 predicted proteins | sample PRCRCaboRojoPR_FD_10245 | JGI IMG/M metagenome (IMG submission 10245) | reverse complement strand
GAGCAGCGGCAGTTTGAAACGGGTACGCAGCAACTTCCCTGGCAAACTCAAAACCTGCCAAATGGCTTGTACTTCCTGGAAATCCCCAAATCAGATGGTACCACTCAAACCCTCAAGTGGATGAAACAGTAAGAACGGTAAAGGGGGAATTGACTTACAGCCCTGAAGCATGCTTTGTGCTTCAGGGCTTTTTATTAGACTTGTTCTGCGGGGCATCAAAAAGATCCTGCTGCCGTAGGTTCACTTCCAGAAAACGCTCCTGCCTTTGGCTGGTCAGCTCGATTGGATCCGGTGCTCCAAAAAGTGCTCTGGCTTCGCAAAAATCCTTTGCACTCACCGGGCGGCTGTTAATAGCTACGACCGTATCCCCAAGCACCAGACCGGATTCCACCGCCAAAGATGGATAAACCAGTTGGGCGACTTCGAGGACCTCCCCATTCGGCTGCAGCGCGCAACCAAAGTTATTCCAGACCGGGCTCCTCTTTTCGCCCATAGGCACAGGCTCAAGTACCAACTCATTGTTTTGCCAGTCGATCGTAGAACGGAACTCCCGGAGTATTTGTGTGCCAAACAAATGGCCTCCTCTGCGCCGGATGCGCGCCCGGACATCGGGTAAAATCAAATCCTGACGGGAAGTAAAAAGCCCTTTCGGAGACATAAACCAAATGGAATCCAGTTCCACCCCATAAAGTCCCACTCCGGCTGCACCAGCGGTAAACAAGTCTGATCCAGCAGGATCAAACATCTCCTCTACAGCTTCCAAGTCAAGCGACAATCCACTGGAAGAACCAAAATCCAGGGTAACGTCACTTAGGCGCAGACTATCACCGAGCATAACCGACAGCTTAGGCGTTCCCTGATTATTGACATGGAAGGGCATCACGATCCAATCTGCGCTGTAAATGAAGCCCTCGCAATCTTCCTGAATGCGGATCACTTCATTTTTGTAATCCATTTGCCAGCAGGCATTGCGCATGAGGTTAGCCCCCAGCAACCCATCGATATCAAGGCAATCGAAGACAGGTACACTCCGCAAATCGGAGATCAGAGCGCCCTACCGGATAAAGTTGATGCTGTCTATGGTTATGGTTTCCAATACGGTGTAGTCAATACGGTTACGCCGGTCGTAAGAATCAACAGCTGTACCGAATGCTTTGGTTTTGAGCCCCAGTTCCTCCACCAATTGGGCATCTATCAGGGTAGGCGCACCGGTATCCATCAGAAAATTGCAGGGCCTGCCATTTACAAATACCTCCACGAAAATCAGCCCGTTTTTGATCTGTACAGGAATTTCCCGGGCAAACGATTTTTGCTGTACTTTTCCTTTGACCCAAAGGCGTTGCTTACCGCAGCTGAACAGCAGCAGTATAATGAGTATTCCAATTGCTTTTTGCATGGCTATCGTTTCACAAGCTTGTAGGTTTGCTGACTTTCAGCGGTTTGAGCTGTCAGCAGGTAAAAGCCGCCCGGGAGGTCCCAGGTGTCCACTTCCATATGTGACTGCCCGTTAAGCACAGCAGACCTTAGCACCTGCCCATTCACATTGCTGATGCGGTACTGAACGGTCTGATCGGAAGTGTTGGCCACGGTGAGACTTTCCCGGAAAGGGTTGGGGAAGACCTCCAGCATTTTAGTCATTGCTATTGGCTCCTCAACGTCTACCACATTAAGCGTTTCATCAATGGCGCGCAGTAAGGACAGGTCAGAGAAATGATCCTGCCCCAACTCCCAGATCATGATACCGGATAACTGGGCTTCTGCCAACTGGGTTTTCTGTACAATCGTAGGGATGCCATTGTAGTATACCTGGTTTACCTGATCCACCCAGGCATTAGCCGGATCCCAGTCTACAATAGTGCCATAGCGGTAGGAGGAAACCGGGGTGCTCCCAAAATCATAACCATAAAAAGGCACACCAAGGGTCAGCTTTGACTTGGCTACACCTTGTCCCTGCCAGTAGAACATTGCATTGAGGGCGAAAGAGTATGGGGAGTGTGGCCCGGGGTTGCCAGGGTCCCAGGAACCGGTTAGGTCATACACCATCATGTTGATCCAGTCATAGGTGGCCAGCGCTTCGTCTGTAATGTCGGGATAACGATAGGTGCCAGGCAGGGCTGCGGTGAGCGTCAGCCCGTGGGCGTCTACGGAGTCACGCAATTCCAGCACAAAGGGGCTGTACTTTTCATTGACATGCCCCCATTCCAGGTCAAAATCAATACCATCCAGCCCGTGCTGCTCGACGTACTGCATAATTTTATGAATGAAAGCTGACCGGTTTCCAGGCAGCATGAGGTGTTCCCAGGCCTGTTCCCATTCGTCGGTCAGGGCACCGCCTGCCAGAGAAATATAGACTTCCACGCCCTCCGCCTTAGCGGCATTGACAATCGGGGTGATGTCTTGCCCACCGATATCCAGGTTGCCCTCCATATCGGGGTTGGCAAAAGCAAGGTTGAGGTGGGTCAGTCGCTCGTATTCAATCTGACTGTTGTAGTTGAACCGGTAGTAAGGCAGATAGCCGATGACTTTAAAGTCTTCCTGGGCGGTCAGTGGACCCAGCCCCATAGTAAAGGTCAAGAGTAGCAGTATACGTTTCAAATCAATAGGTTTTAGTGATTCAGACGTATAAAGCTAACTAAAATTTCGGTAACCTAGGGCAAGCGGCGAAGCAGTAATCGAACCAACAGCACCCAGGGGAAGCCGTGAAGGAGAACATCAAACCAGTCGAGTGCCTGCATGCCCACAGCACCGCCACTTATCCACTTGATTTTCCCCCAGATGTGGGGCTCAGGATAGAAAGGGGCCAGGCCGAGGGTAAGGCAGAGCAGGAGGACGAATTTCCAGTCGTTTATAATAGACATAGCCTGAACTTCATTAGTAGAGCATAAAGGTAATGAAATATACCGTTAACCTTTATCAGGCTTCTTCGTAAATTCCTACATTTATGACCATGGCTAAACGATCTGAAACTTCCTTGCTTTCGTTAATACAAAGGCTACAGCATGCCCTGCAGGAGCACCCCAACCAATCCCTCGCCGAGTTTTGGAATACCCACTCCGATGTGCCCCCCAGCCAGGCGCAGCTCCTAACCCCTGCGTTCCTTCAGCAACAACTCTACGGGCAAATCGCCCGCCCCTGGGAACGCCTCAAGCGGAACAAGCCCAAAAAGTCTGTGCTTAAAAAAATGATGGCTACTGACTGGGCGGACTTCGAAATCCTCAACCTCCACCCTTCCCTCTCCAGGAAGCCGATGACGCTGAGCTTTGTGCTTGAGTTTTTGCGCAACGCCATCAGTCATGACAAGGTACGGTGGGATAAAGACCTGAACGCTACCTTTTCAGACTGGGACAGCAACAAACTTCGGTTCTCCTTGCCGCAGCTTATCCGGTTCATGGAAGCTTTTGAAGCCTTCCGGAAAGCCTAAAAGGACTACTTCGTCTTTTGCTGCACTTCCCATTCAATATTCCATCGGCTCAGGTAATCCTCAATCGGGCCCAGTCCAACTTCTGCGCGCCGCTGATTTACATATTCCGGCTCCAGAATGGGAAAAGGCTCGTAGGTTTCTGTTTCCGGATTGAACCGTACCTGAGAACCATACTTCTGAGGCTTATCTTCCCGGGTCTGTATGCGGTCGTACATCAGCGCGTAGCTCGACCAGCTTGCCTCCCCCTCTTTGCAGGCCGCTTCAATCATGGGCAGGTAGCGTTTTTGCAGCTCATAATCTGCATGCTGAATGACCAGGAAAGCAGCAGAAGCCGCTGTACCGCCCACCTCTGAACGCAAGGGCCAGCCATTCTCTTCTATAATTTCAACCAAAGCTTCCTGATTCTCTTCATTGATGCGGTGTTTAAGTTCCCAGATTGCCGGTGTCATTATATTGCGGCGGCCCAGCTTCCCTTCTGCTACCCGGGTATGCCCGTAAAAAGCCTGATCGGTTTGCATCATGCGCCACAGCGTGCGGGCCAGCTCGGGTTTTTGGTACTTTCCGTGCAGCTTCCACTTTTCCCATTTGCTTTTCCGCCAGCGCCTGATAGCGGTCATCTTTGTACAGGAAAACGGGATCGGGATCGCGCATCATGAGTACTGTGGAATCGGAGGGCAGCGCTTGCTCCAAAAAGTAGAATGCCGAATCCCGATTATGAAGCAGGGCATAAGCACAAGCCATGTTGTACGTATTCGTAAAATCGTCCGCATCCTGCTCATAGCCTTGCCGGTATAGGGCGATGGCTTCCGCCAAATCTCCTGCCTGCCGGAGGGAGTCTGCCTTTGTGGTAACAGGCATCTGTTTTTCCTGAGCCTGAGCACAAATCGTAAAAAGGAAAAGGAATAAAAAAGTCAGGTGATTTCTCATGGTAAATGGTTTTTATCGGTAAAAATTATTGAAAACGGCTCAGTACCAGCGTACGATAGGACTCGATAGGCATCATACCTACTTCCATCCGGCGTTGGTTGAGGTTGTCCGGGTCTTCGACCGCTGCCAGTTCGATGGTTTTGGTGGCCGGATCAACTTTTGAAAACTGCGTACCGTAGCGCTGGGGTTTTCCGGCATTGACCTGAATCCGGTCGTACAGGTAAGCATAATCCTGACCGTCCAGGCCGCCATTTTTCACCGCTGTCTCAATGTAGGGCAGTTGTGCCTTTTGCCATTCCGGGTCCCGGTCTGCATGCTGAATGAGGATGAAAACAGCGTGCATGCCTTCCTCCCCCACCAGCTCGGCCGTGGGAAAACCGTGCGCTTCAATGATTGCCTTTAGCGCTTCCCGGTTTTCTGCATCCACCTCTACCCCATCCGCATAGCTCATACCGGAAGTATCAATACTAAACGCTTCTATCATATAGTCCTGCACATTGCCGCGCGCCAATTGGTCCCGCACTTCCATCGCGATTAGTTGCCGCTGAAGTGCAGTATCCTGAGGTTGCTGATCCTCCCTCGTACACGGGATAGGGTTAGGCTTTTGTTCCAGGTATACCCCCTTTTGGCAAAATGTACTCCAGGTATGCTCTGACTGCAACGCCAGAATGGAATCCCGTTTTTCCACTTGTCCAAGATGCTCCAGTACCTCCAATCCGGCAATTAAAAACCGTAACTCTACGGTGTCCGAATAGGCCCGAAGCGAATCAAACTGCTGAGCAGCAGTACTAAAGTCTTCCTCAAGAGTACTGACGATCATACGCCAGCCCAGTTGCCACTGTTCCGTTTTGCTCAGCGAAGGTGTTTCGGTTTCAGGTGCCGTTTGACAGGCCATCATCAATAGGATGAAGGCCACAGCGACAAAGCTTCTTTTCATTGTATGGCTACTTTAAATTAAAACTAAAGGTGACGGGCAGGCGTTTTTGCTGCCCATCGGTATCCTGAATGACCATATCCGTCAGGAATAAGCTACTGTTTGGCTTAAGGTCAGCAAGGTGTTGCTGCACCGTGGTATCCTCAGCAGACTTAGATTTCAGCGTTGCGCCCTTCCCCTCTTCCGGTATAATGACTAACTCGAATTGCAGCACCGGGTACTCCAAACCTCCAATTTCCAGCAGCATCCCATCCTCAGTAGCATGCTGAAAGGCGTGCAGGAACTGCACCTCATTACTCCGGGTGCCGCTCAGCCCCCGCCAATGAAAGGTCATTGCCTTATCGTACAACTCATAATACTCCGGTATGGTATCCGTATCAATATACGTCGCATGCAACAGTTCCACTTTGCTAATTTCCGGCTCAGGGACTATAGCCTCCCCTTCCCGGCGCAAGCGATCTACAGTACGGAAACCAGATATAGGCAATACGTTGACCTTTGGATCATTGGCATACTGTTCATACATCCAGCGGTGCTGGGCCACACTCGTATCCAAACGGATGAGGGTAGGCGCTCCCGGCCGGTAAACAAACTGGAAAGGGTCCAGGGATGGCTTCAGCCGGAGCGTATCAGCTTCGGCCACAATGGGCCGTTCCTGGTTGATTTTCAAAACCAGCCGCCCACGGTCGGCGCCGTTGTCTAAACCAAAGACCACCTGTAGCTCGAAGGCATCTGTGCGCTGAGCCGCTACTCTTAGCCTGCGCTGCCCGGTTTCGGAGAACAAAGGCGTAAACTTCATACTTTCATCTGACCGGTCATAACTCCACAACATCAGACTATCCGTACCCACCGCTTCGCCATTAAAAGTAGCCGACCACGCTGCCGTCGACAAGGCTGTCAATGTTTCTGCCGGGAGATAACGAACCGCTTCACTCGCCCGCCCGTCCCGCTGCCGGAGAACCCAGTGGTAATCCCCCCATTGGATTTCAGTGCCGGAACGACGCAGCCATGCTTTCGGCTGAGGCAGCTGATCGACTTTACGGCGGGAGAACTCCCCATAGCGTTCACTGAATAAACCGTCCTGAAAGACCAGCCCGGGCTCCGGTGAAACGCCGATACCCAGGCTGGTGTAGAACGCTTTTTCATCTGTGGTACGGGCAAGAAGGTGCAACTGATCTCCTTCGCTTAAGGCTGCCGTTACCTGCCTCCAGATTTCCTGAACTTCACCGGGCGAAGCCGCTTCCAAAATCCGGTCAGAACCGCTTTTTTTGATGAGGTTTACACACAATTGTTCAACCTCCAGGCCCTGCCCTGCTTTGGTGATTTGAAAAGATGTGTTTTTTATCCTCGCCAATCGAGCTGGCTCAACCTCCTGAATTATTGTTCCGGCAGTACTGGCAAACGGATGGTTGTACCATTGCACCCCCAGCAACTCTTGTCCCAGTTGCAACCGGTAGGGGCTGCTTTCCCAGGGATGGTGGGTATTGATTTTCTGAATATGCTCATCAGCTAAAGCCACACAAAGTTCGGTCTTCTTGCCTTCCGCCCTTGGGCCAGCAACCTTCATCATAGCGTACACTCCTGCCTCCATCATAGCCACCCGGAGATCATCAGAATACACCTTACCTAAACCAATAATACCGCAACTCAGGCGCCCCCAGGCATCTTCCACCGCCAGAACGAGCACCAGATCCTCCTCCATGCCAACCCCGGCTGGCCAGCAGTCTTTTAGCCTGCCCTTTACCGAAAAGGAGTGGACCAGCTGACTGCCCCTGTAAAGCAAGGCCTGCGTCTTATTNCGCCACAACACCTGCTCCCCCAGCACCAACTCGAAGCGCTCAGTGCTCAGGGCACGCAGGGCAGTGGGAGTCAGAAAGGTGGCCTGCAAAGCATTGTCCGTACCACTGAGCTGCGCCGGGCTGAATAATGGTAACCGATAAGGTCCCCAGGCCAGAGCATCCGCCATTTCTTCCGGTTGTTCGCCCCAGGTGGTAAACACGTCCTGCCGGGCAAAGGCATCCACTGCCTGACCTGCCCGTTCGAAGCCACCTCCGGGGAGTTGTTCTGATAAATTGAATGCAAACAGCAACACCAATAATGCCGTAACCGGCAGCACCGACAGGTACTTCACCGCCCGCCACGGAGCCGAAGACCGCTGTGCCAACATGTACAGTCGGCTCCTCAGATGGGCGGCAAAAGTATTGGCTAGTGGATGACAACTATGCCCCATGCGCTGCAAAGCCAGAAACTGTGCGTAGGTATGCCGGCTACCAATCTGGCGCGACACGTAGGCATCCGCTATATATTCATGTACCTGCTGAAGCGCTGTTCGGTAGGCATAGACTAGCGGATTGAACCACTTCAATATCAAATAACATTCCATCAGCAGCACATCCAGGCTGTGCCGCTGCCGGACGTGCACCAGTTCGTGCTCAAGGATAATACGCTTAGCTTCAGGCAGGTCTTCGCCTTTCCAAAATACATAACTAAAAAAACTGCTGGCCGGAATGTCCCGGTCGGGCATCAGCAAAGTGTAGCGCCCCTTTTGCTCCCGCCGGCTCCTACGGATCAACCTCCGCAGCGCCAACAGGCGCAAACTCAGCCGGCTCAGCATAAAAAGCGCACCCGTCAGATAAAGCCCTACCAAAATATCAGCCAGGCTCAGGGCAAAAGCAGGCGTGGGCGCCATGAGCTGCCCGTAAATCTGCAGCTTCGCTGACGCTGCTTCCCGCACCATTGGCAGGAGCACCTCCCCCGCAACGGTAGAGGGAGCCACTGCCTGCTCAACATGAAGCAGAGGTATAGCAAAAGACACCGCCGGCATCAGCAACAGGTACGCCCGGTTGAACTGAAAAAAGGTTTCGCGGCGGAGCAAAAAGTAATAGAGCGCGTAAAACAGCGCCAGACAAATACTGGACTCCAGTAAATACTGCGTGACGCTACTGGGTATCATGATCCTCTTGTTTTTTGATCTTGTCAAGCAGGGCTTCCAGCTCACCGTAAGAAACTTCCTCTTCCTGTACGAAATGGGACAGCAAGGCCTCCGCAGAACTTTCAAAATAGGAGGTCATCAGGTGCCGGAAGGCTTTGCTCCGGTACTCCTGCTTGCTCACGGCCGGATAATAGCGGTTGCTTTTCCCGAAGGCTTCATGCCCAATGAAACCTTCCCCCTCCAACTTGCGCACCATGGAGGAAACCGTGGTAACTGGTGGCGGTGGCGGTGGAAGCTCCGCTACTATTTCTTTCAGAAAGGCCCGCTTTAGCTTCCAAAGCGCCTGCATGACAGCTTCTTCTTTTTCGTTTAATTGTCTCATAGGACAAGTATACAACGAAATTTTCGTTATATCAACAAAAACATCGTTTTGTAACGAAAAAATCGTTACCCTTCGATTTGCTGCCGGATATAAGCCTCTTGCCGCTCCTGTATATCAGCATCCGGAGCGTAGGCGGTGATGCGATAGGTATCGGGCCCAAGCTGTACGACGCTAGCCGGATAAGCCGGAGCGGTCCAGGGTGAAGCGGCCAGCCATTGCTCCAGGCGCTGCTGGGCATTGGGGCCTTCCAACGTTACCTCAAAGGAAAACGGGGAGAGTGCCGTTTTTTCCACTGACCGGTAAATTGCAGGTTTCTGAATCAAATGATAAGGCAACACCAGCAAGCCACCATCTTCTCCGGCCAGCTGCACACTTCTCCCACGCAGCTGCAAAATTTTGTAGGCCCGGCCTTCATGACTCAGGTAATCCCCGGGGCGCAGGTCCCCTTCCAGCCGCAGCAAAAGCCCGGGGTAGAAATCCTTCCACCAAGGCCAGCCCAGCACGATCAGCAAAATGATCGTTGCCAGTGCAAAAACCGGGGAGGCCAGCAACAGGCGGTAAAAGGCAAAAACGGCCCAACTCAGCCATAAGGCCACGCCCGCTCTCAATAACAAGCCCTCCAGGCGCTGCCGCTGCCGCCGGCTCTTCACAAGAGGCAGCCCATACTTTTTAAGTGCGTACAGCAATGCATGGAGCAGCAAGGCTAACAGGCCAAGCATGAGCACTAACCCTAATGGCAAAGTGGACAATTGGATCATAGCATGCCTTTTTCGGTGAACAACTGTCCCAGGTAATAGCGGACTTCTGGCTTTAACTCCAACACCTCACGCTCGTGGGGGACCAAAAGCTGACTGCGCTGTAACTCTTTGATCCGCCCCGCTGCCCAGTCGGCTCCTTCTGAAGCGAACAAACGGGTAAAACGCCGGTGGGTCAGCGCCCGGTGCAAGTACAACTGCAGCAGAATAAAGTACCACTTCGCATCGTCCAGAACCGGAAAATCCGGGCGGTGGATCTTAGTTTCTAACCTGTTACGGCCCTGTCCATTAGTTCTGAGATGGGCCAGCCAAAGGCGCAGCGCTATCCCGATATTCCCATCGCTTTGGCGGTGCAGCCGGCCAAACAACTGGTCCCACGCCTTCATCCGCACCAACTCCTCGGATTGCCCACCAATATACAGGGGTACTCCGCCGGTCTTATGACGGGCCCAAACCGCAGCACGCAAATGCTGAAGCGACAGAGGTCGGAGGATGACCGTGGCAATCATAGCTTCATCCACCGGGCTCTGTGCCCGAAGCACCTTCAGGGTATTCAAATTACAACTCAACAGGAAGACATGGCGCTTTCCGAAAGTCTGCACCGCCTCCAGCAGTTGCCCGAAGGCCTGACCCTGATCTGCCCCGCGCTGCCACCACAGCTCAATATCTTCGAGTAGAAATACGGTGCTGTCCGGGCTTTCTGCCAATAAAGCCGAAAGCACCCCTCTTTTCCCGGTAGCCTGCTCAAAGGCTTTTTGTAAGGCTCTCGGCGAGGTGGCACCGCCCTGAGGAGGAATGACTTTCAGGTAACTACCCCCAAAAATCTGCCGCGTAGCGTACTCCAAAAAGTAGCTCTTGCCACTCAGGGCTTCCCCGGTAATCAGAATACCGCCACCGGGCCCTTGCTTCCGGTCTTCCAGGGCTTCCTGCACCTGCAACAACTCCGCATCCCGGCTTTCTGAACGGGTCCGTAGATTGAGGTGCTTGCCCGAGAATAACTGCCGGTAATAATAAGGATAGGCTTCGCGTACAGCCTGAACCGGGCCAACGGATTTGGCAAACACCCGAAGCCGGTCCCGGTCACTGCGCAGCGCCTGCTCCCGACGCTCTATGGCAGCCTGTGCCACATCTTCCTGCTTTTGAGCAGCATACTCCCGCAGCCGGTCCCACTGCATCGTTACGCGCTCTTCCAGCTTGCGGCGCCAGGCGACGATACCGCGGCGGCGGCTTTCCTTGCGTACATACTGAGACAAATCCTCTGCCTGTGCTATGATATGATCAATAGTCAGTGCCGATTCCGTGGCTTCAAATTGTTCCTCCAATTCTGCCTGAAATGCCGTGAATACATCTGACACCTCCTGCTCCAGTTCCGCCAGTTGCTCCTCCGATTTATCAAGAATACTGGAAAGGGCCTCATAACTTTCCGTATCCTCAGCCGCATCCACACCGTAGTGGAGCAAACTCCCGATATTGAAAATCTGCCCGCTCAGTGGGTTCAGCTGCTGCCGCAGGCGGATGAGCTCGTTCTCCAGCGTTTGGGAAAACTGCGTGTCGACCAGGTAGTCGGCAATTTCCAGCAGGGATAACTTCAGTGGGGGCTGCCCTT
>PR_CR_10_Liq_2_inCRDRAFT_1000496_pt1 | contig 10958 bp, 5 predicted proteins | sample PRCRCaboRojoPR_FD_10245 | JGI IMG/M metagenome (IMG submission 10245) | reverse complement strand
GGGGGTTCACGCAAAGTCCGCGAAGTGTCACGCAAAGTTCGCAGAGGTTGGCGGAGTGGCTAATTGTGTGGCGGGCGGTTCACGCAGAGCGCGCAAAGGGGGTTCACGCAAAGTCCGCGAAGTGTCACGCAAAGTTCGCAGAGGTTGGCGGAGTGGCTAATTGTGTGGTGGGCGGTTCACGCAGAGCGCGCAAAGGGGGTTCACGCAAAGTCCGCGAAGTGTCACGCAAAGTCCGCAGAGGTTGGCGGAGTGGCTAATTGTGTGGCGGGCGGTTCACGCAGAGCGCGCAAAGGGGGGCACGCAAAGTTCGCGAAGTGTCACGCAAAGTCCGCAGAGGTTGGTGGAGTGGCTAATTGTGTGGCGGGCGGTTCACGCAGAGCGCGCAAAGGGGGTTCACGCAAAGTTCGCGAAGTTTGCCTCTGCGGTCTTTGCGTACCCTCCCTCCGCGTCCTTTGCGTGATTCCTCCCGTGCACCTCCGTCCCAACTACCGTACCAACATCACCCCGCCTTCACGCTCGACTTCCAACTCCTGCCCACAGTAAAAGACCTGCCCTTTGAGGTGGTAGACATACAGGCCGGTATTCATCAGCGTGCCTTTGAACACCCCATCCCATCCCTGTGCCGGGTCGGTACTTTCAAACAGCTGATTGCCCCAGCGGTCAAAGACCATCAGGTTGAAGGACTGCCACTCCAGGCCCGGTGCCGGATACGCCAGGAAGGTATCGTTATTGCCATCCTCATTGGGGGAGAAGGCGGTGGGCAGGTAAAGGAAAGCCGCTTCGTCTACCTTTGGAGTGGTGACGTTGAAGTTCAGCGTCAGCACCTCACAGGCGTTGCTGAGGGTCAGTTGGTAAGTGCCGGCAGTATCGAACTGCGCCATCGGGCCACTTTCTCCATTGCTCCAGTTGTAGGAAAGCTCTGACTCTGCGCCGGAGAGCACCACGGCATCTACCGTAGTCGATGGTGTTTCGCAATCGCCGGGCTGAATGTCAAGTTCGGCCTGTAGGGGCGGCAGTGCTTCAACGGTCGCCATGAGTGTAACCATGCAACCATTGCTGGTGTTGGTAACAGTCAGGCTGTAATCGCCAGCGCTCAGGTCGCTGAATGCCGGGGCGCTCTGCGTAGGGAAACCTTGCAGGGTGAAGGTCAGTGGTTGCTGGGAGCTATCCTGAACTACCAATGCCCCTGTACTGCCTTCCGGGCAACTGGGCGCTGTGGTTGCTGTCGGCATGGGAGCGGATAGTTCTTCCACCCGCACCAGCACAACAGAGTCGCACCCTTCGCTATTGGTCAGTTCCAGCTGCAGGGAATCGCCCGGGCTGAGGGATTGCCCTTCAAAATCAACAGTTGTTCCGGTACAGGCTTCGAGATTAATGGTGGTGAAGCTGGGGTCAGCTGTTCCCACTTCCACAAACACGAGGGAGTCACAGCCTGCTGCACTTTGGAAGGTAAAGACCGTGTCCTGCCCGGCCTGAAGCTCGGTGCCGTTATAATCAACACTTGCTCCTGCACAAGCGGAGAGGGCGATGTTGGTCTCCAAAGCGTCCACCGCCTCTACTTCCACTGTAACCACGGAGTCACATCCATTGGCATTGCTAAAGGTGAAGTTGGCAGACTCGCCCGCCGGGATGGCTGTGCCTTCGTACACATAGTTAGTACCCGAACAGGCTTGTACCTGCAGGGTGGAATCGGTGGGCAGGAGGGTTTCGACCACCACCGTGACCACGGAATCGCAACCGTTAGCATTGGTGAAGGTGAATTCCTGTTGCGTTCCTGCGGGTACCGGCGTTCCGAGGTAGTCTGCGCTTTCGCCCTGACAAGCGGCAAGATTGATCGTAGAATCGGTGGGCAGTAGCGTTTCCACAACTACGGTGACTACAGAATCACATCCATTGGCGTTGGTGAAGGTGAAGTCCTGCTGTGTTCCTGCCGGTACTGGCGTGCCCAGGTAGTCTGCACTTTCGCCCTGACAAGCGGCAAGATTGATTGTGGAATCGGTAGGCAGGAGGGTTTCGACGATCACGGTGACCACGGAGTCGCATCCATTGGCATTGGTGAGGGTAAAGTCTTGCTGTGTCCCGGCGGGCACGGGTGTACCAAGATAGTCTGCGCTTTCGCCCTGACAAGCCGCGAGATTGATTGTAGAATCGGTGGGCAGGAGGGTTTCGACAACTACAGTGACCACGGAGTCGCATCCATTGGCATTGGTGAAGGTGAATTCCTGTTGTGTCCCGGCGGGCACGGGTGTACCAAGATAGTCAGCGCTTTCGCCCTGACAAGCGGCAAGATTGATTGTGGAATCGGTAGGCAGGAGGGTTCCGACAACTACAGTGACCACGGAGTCACATCCATTGGCATTGGTTAAGGTGAAGTCTTGCTGTGTTCCTGCCGGTACTGGCGTGCCCAGGTAGTCTGCACTTTCGCCCTCACAAGCAGCGAGATTGATCATGGAATCGGTAGGCAACAGGGTTTCGACGATCACGGTGACCACGGAGTCGCACCCATTAATATTGGTGAAGGTAAAGTCTTGCTGCGTCCCTGCGGGTACAGGCGTACCGAGATAGTCCGCGCTTTCACCTTGGCAAGCAGCTAAGTTGATCGTAGAATCGGTGGACAGTAGCGTTTCAACAACCACAGTAACTATGGAGTCGCATCCATTGGCATTGGGAAAGATGAAGTCCTGTTGTGTTCCCGCCAGCACCGGCATACCCAGATAGTCCACATTTTCCCCCTCACAAGCGGCGAGGGTAAGTGTGGAATCCGTAGGTAATAGCGTCGCCACCACCACCGTCAATATGGAATCACAACCTGCAACATTTGTAAGTATAAAATCCTGCTGCGCACCGGCCGGGATGAGCGTACCCTGATAGTCGAAAGCCTCATTTTCACAGGCGCTGGCCTGCAGGGTGTCTGTAGTGGGCTCAAGTATGTCTATGGAAACCTGCACCAGGCTGTCGCAGCCCCAGAAACTGCTCAGCGCACTTTCCAGAATGGTATCCTGTACATAGGTTACCCCTTCGTAAACTACTGAGTCGCAGCCCGAAAAGCTAAAGTTGGTGGTGTCGGGCGTGCAATTCACCTGCAGCAGCCAGTCGGCCGGGAAGGCGAGGAAACAGCCAAAGGTGGTAGTGTCGATTTCGGTGTAAACCGGCACCAATTCCTCCGGCAACTGCGTAGTATCCAGCTGAAGCTGATAGTCGCCCGCCGGGAGATTGGGGAAGGTGTAACCATTGGGGGCAATTGCTGTAAGGCTGTTCAGCAGGCTGTTGTTTTGCAACAGGTTAATGACGGCCCCGCTGTAGAGCGTATCTGCTGCGTCAATGATGGCATTATCGTTGACATCGATATACACCTGCCCTTCCAGCTGACTTAATCCGTCGAAGAGTTCCAGTTGTAAGGGTTCCGAGGACAGAGCGCAGCCATTCTCGGCAACCATATCCAGCCAGTAACTGCCGCTTTCGGTGGCGATGAGCTCGGGGACGGCAGAGGAAGGTCCTCCCAGTGGCATGCCTTCAAATACCCACTGATAGGTGCTGATGCCAGGGATTTCGGGCAGGCAGAGGGTATCCGGGCGGCACCGGCTGTAGCAGCCATTGGGCACCAGCGAAATATCCGGGCCGGGCTCAATCTCCAGGGTGTTGCTTTCGCTTTCGCATCCGAAACCGTTAGTGGCCGTCACGGTGTAGCGCCCGGGCTGATCGGTTTGCATGACCGGGCCGGTAACGCCATTGCTCCAGCGGTAGGAGAGGGCAGGGTCAGGGCTGTCTACTGAGAAAGTGACCAAGGTGCCTTCGCACACAAAACCACCGGGCGATTGACTGATCTGTACTTCCGGTACCGGATTGACAATCACGGTGAAGGGGCCTTCCACGTTGGTGCAGCCGGAAGCGGTTTCGGTTACCGTCACGTCGAAGGTATAAGTGCCGGCGGTAAGCAAATTGCCCCGGTCATCGGAGAATTCTATAGCGACTGCACCGGTACCGTTCGACCAGGTGTAGGAATAGTCGGGATTCGCCAGGGTTTCCAGGAAAACATCGGTGCCCTCACAAACTTCCAGGGTGTCGTATTCATAGCCCAGAAGTTGGCCCAGTTCGTTGTAGATCGCCGCCCGGATGGTGTCTTCGGGGGCAGGGCGGAAAGCCAGTTCTACCGGGTTAGGCGTATAGGTACAGCCATTCGTATTGGTAATGGTCACCTCGTAGGTACCGGTCCGGGTAACAAACAGGCTGTCCCCGGCCTGGCCATTGCTCCACGCCCAGGAGACGCCGCCCGGAGGTGCTGTAAGTACGGCCGTATCCCCCGCGCAAAATTGAGTGCCATTCGAGCTAATCATACCGCTCAGGGTATTGGGCAGAATGGTCACGGTTGCTAAGTAAGTGCTGTCACAACCAAAGCGCCCGATGGCCGTCAGGGAAACGGTGTAGGTGCCTGGATTTTCAAAGCGGTGGTAGGCGATGGTCCCTTCGGCTTCATTAGCCTCCGCGCTGGCCGGGTCGCCGAAGCTCCAGAAAAGTTCTGTGACATCGGGCCCTGCATCGGCTTCAAATTGTACGGCTTCGTCGGCACAACTTACGGCGGGCTGTGGGAAAGCTACCTCGGGCAAGCCTTTGACAGTGACCGGCCGGCTGAAGGTAGAGGTGCAGCCATTGCTCGTGATGGTCAGGGTGGCAGTATATACGCCCGGAGCGGTGTACAAGTGTTGGGGGGCAGGCAGGTTGGAAGTGTTGTTTGGGCTGGCAGGGTCGCCAAAGTCCCACGCCCAGCTATCGATCGTTGCCCCGTCAATAAAACGGGACAGGTCAATGAATGTCGTAGGCTCGCCTGTACAAACGGTGTCGGCATTGAAACGGGCGACCGCATAGACTGTATCCGGCCGGTAGAAAGAGCAGGTGGTCGCTTGTCCGGTACCGGGGTCCGTAAATTCTCCCACAAAAAGCACCCGGTAGTAGCCGGGGCTGGAAAAGACGTGGCTGGTCTGCAGGGTACCGGAGGAGATATTCCCCGGACCGCTGCCGGGGTCGTCAAAATTCCATACGGCGGTGCCTGGGATGTAATTGCCAGACACAGTGGCTTCGTAGCTGCGGTCGTTGCAGTCGCCGTTGCTCATTTGCTGCAGGTCAATGGTGCCGGCACAGCCCGGGCTGTTTGGAAAAATCCCCCCGCCGCCGACGCCGGAGCAGTCGAGGACGGAAATGGTGTTGGAAAGATCGGTACATCCATTCTGATCGGTCACGCTCACCTGGTAAGCCCCGAAGTCAGTTGCGGTGTACTGCGCACTGTTGGTCCCTACGGGGTTGCCGTCCTGCAGCCACTGAAAAGTATACCCCGCCTCGGTGTCAGTGGCGTACAGGTGGGTGGAAGGCGTCAGGTTGCAAAATCCATTGGGGTCAGGGGTGGAAATGCTGACTTCCGGCGCTTCATAGCCGCGGATGAGAAAGAGGGTGTCTTCCGCACAGCCGTTAAAGTCGGTCACTACGGTGCGATAAAAACCGGGGCCAAGGTCAGGGGTGTTATCCAGGGAAACGATGTTACCTGTTTCATCCAGCCAAAGGTAGCTGTCGAAAGGGGCTGTGGTTTGAACCATAGCCGTTTCTTCCGGGCAGAGCACATCCGGGTGGTCCACCACCGGCTCCGGTAAGCCATAGACGGCCACTTGCAGGAGGGCGATCTGATCACAGGCTTCCATCGTAAGGGTGGCAAAGCCGGTGTAGTGCCAGCTGACAATAATATCGGCACTTCCATTTTCATTGATGATGGTGCCTGCACCAGCAGGGCTGATGCTCCAATTGTAGTCCAGCCCTTCGATATCCGCCACGCTGTAGGAGGTGATTTCCTGATTGCAGGTTTCGTCCGGCCCGCTGATTTGAAGTTCCGGGAGAGTATCCAAAGCAAGGAGCGTATCAGGAGAAGTGCAGCCCAGCACGCTTTCCTGCCGTACGCTAATTTCGTACGGTGGGGTAGGGCCAAAGCTTATATTGACCGGGTTGCCAGTACGGGTGGAAAGGGTCCCCCCATCGTTGATGGTCCAGAGAAAACGGGCACTGTTCAGGTCGGATTCTGCCTCATAAGTGTACACCTGTCCCGGGCAAATTTGCCGGGCGCCCTGTATCGCCTCAATGGCTGGCACGGCGGGCAGGACTCTGAGTATGGCGGAGGCCTGCATCAGGCAGTAACCGCTTCCGGTTTCGGGCGTGGCGGTCACTTCGTAGAGCCCATCTGTAAAGTCGAGGGGGAGCGACCAGGTCCCGGTAACGCTGTTGTTGACCGAAACGGTGTCGCCGGTGGCATTTTGGAGCACCCAGGTGGAGGGGGCGGGGCTGCCGCTGGGGATGCTCAGGGCATCAATGGCTATAGTATCGCCTGCACAAGCTTCCAGCGGCGCTTCTATTAAAAGCCCGGGGGTGATGCGTACCGGAAGGGTATCAGCAGCTACGCAGCCCAGGTAGCAATTATCGAGCTCCACGGCGACCCACTGTGGCTGATTGGACAGGAAATTGGCCCATTCCACCACGATTTCGTTGGTGCCCTGCCCCTCCAGGATGGTGCCAAGGGGGCTGGCCGACCACGTCATGGCCGTGCCTTCGTAGGGCGCGATGCTGTACACGCTGGTGGCTGCCCGGCAGACATTGGTTGCGCCGCTGATGGCAATGGTGTCATCCAGAATGGGGACCTGGGCTTCAAAGACACTGGTGCAGCTGCCGGGATCGGGGCAGTCGCTCACTTCCAGTTGCACGGTGCCTGCCGGCCCTTCGTTCCATTCCACGCTAATAAAGTCATCCTGTGGGCCGCCACCGTCGATGATGGCCCCGTTGCCGATGATATTCCAGGTGTAAGTGCTGCAATCAGTTGCCGCCTCGTAGGTGCCAATCTGCCCGGCGCAGAGCGTGCCCACACAGTCTACGATAGGTACTTCTCCTTCCTCCACTACGACGGTCAGGCGGTCCTCATCCACGCATTCGCACTCGTTGAATGCCGACAGGGTAATGGTGTAGGTGCCCGGCAGGTCGTACCGGTGGCTGGGCTGCCCCCCGGCAGAGGTGTTCCCGTCACCGAAGGACCAAAAGAAGGATTCGGCGGCCTGGCTGTTGTTGAGGAACTGTATGGATTGCCCCTGACAGACAAAGAGGGTGTCGCCACTGGCTTCGGGCAGGGTTTTGAATTCAGCGGTGGGGAGTTCCAGAACCTCAGCGCAGGTGAATATCTGTTGCTCTATTCCGCAAGAACCGTTGACGAGGAGGGAAAGGCTACCGAAGCCAGCATCCTCCCAGGTGACCTCCACGCGGTTGCCAAAAATGGTAAAGTCATCGCTACCGCTGACTTGTACGGACTCAATGGTGAAAGTGCTGTCTGTTAAGGCATAAGTGACGGTACTGCCGGCGCAGACTTTTTCGCAGTCTTGCGTGCCGCCCGGGGTATTAGGGCCGGGATTGGCAGCGGGACAGATGACCGCCGCATTAGAGGTGATTTCCGGTACAGGCAGTGTAGCACTTATAAGACCACTGCAGGAAGTGAAGTCCCCACAGGGAGGGATATCGAGGCCAAAACACTGGATTTCGTATTCATATGTGCCAGGGCCATCCAGAACATTTCCATTGCTGGAGCTGCCATCAAATATCGTTAGCAGGAAACTGCTCTCATCGTAGTTTTGGAGGTTGCCGTTGAGTAGTTGAAAAGGGCTGAGCTCTACCTGGCAGGCGCTGTTGGTCTCGAAGAGGGTGATGGGGACAAACGACATACACTCCAGGTCACTGTTTTGTGCAGCAAGGTGAGCCCACCAGCCCAGAAGGGGAAGAAGAAGTAGAAAGCTCTTTTTCATGGGATGTTTGTTGAGATTATGGAAGCAGCCAAAGGGCTTGTAAGGCTACCGAAAGCTGGCGGCCTGTCAGGTTAAGCAATATCTTTAAGCAGGGCTTTCGAGCTTTGAAGCCAGCAGGCAATTTTACTCCTCAAAGGTCTCCAGTGCCTCAAACAGGTCATCCAGTTCATCAAAGGATTTATAGCCCACTTTTTCCTCTTCACCCCCCCGGACGCTGATGCCCGCTGCGGCAGTGGTTTCCAATACCTCTTCCACCTGCCCGGCAGGGAAGTCAGCACTTAGCAAGATAGGGAATTCTTCGCAAAGTTCCCGTAGTTGCTCCTGCGCATTAGCCTGAATATCAGTCCATTTGAGGTTGTTCTTGGCGAAGTCGAGCACAAAGTACCGCACCTGGTCTTCGTTGGCCTTCATTTGGGTTGCGATAGCATCGAGCTCGCTCAGGTCCTGTACCACCATTTCCTGAATGACGGGGACTTCTGCTTCGTGCAGGGCTTTAAGGGTTTGCAGATCGGCGAACATACCCACCTGTACCGCATCGAGCTTGAGCATATCGACGGCGCCCAGGATTTCATCGGTGGCCTGCAGGTTGAATTCGCCGAGTATTTTCACGCCATCCACCCATTCGCGGATGGCCTCCATATTGGCAGGCGGGATGTAGTCTGCAGCTCCGGTATCAAGGTTGAAGCTAAGCCACTCCACTTCCCAGGCGGCAAAATAACGGGCATCGGTAAGGTTGGTCACGGCGCTGGCCTTTACTTTTGTCTTTAGCATAAACTTATAATACGTGTTGCTTGTCAATATAAATAGTCGGTCCTTTTCGCTGAAATTACCAATCAGCAGGCTCGCAGCGCAAAGTTATAGAATTGAAATGTGAACCATGGCACAGCCTTCTTATTATACTTTGGTGTTTGCCGTGACCCGGGAGATTCCTCGTGGGCGGGTCAGTACCTATGGTGCGATCGCCGATTTCCTGGCACTGGGCTCCGCCCGTATGGTCGGCTGGGCGTTAAACAATAGTTTCCACGAGGAAGGCATTCCAGCCCACCGGGTGGTCAACCGGAAAGGCGAGCTGACCGGGCGCAATCATTTTCCCACACCCACGTTAATGCAGGAGCGGCTTGAGGAAGAAGGTATCCGGGTGGAAGATAACCGCGTAGCTGACTTCGACGAGGTGTTTTGGCACCCTAAAGCCCTGGGCATGGACTACGAAGTGAAGATTTAAAAAAGTGAATATACACATGAAACAACTGATGTTATCCCTGGCTGTTTTGCTGGCCACTGCGATAAGTGTTCAGGCGCAGGATGCTCCAACCGGCATATGGAAAACCGTTGATGATGAGACTGGTGAGGCTAAGTCGCACGTGGAGATTTACCAGGATGGCGGAGAGTACCACGGGAAAATCACAAAACTACTGCAGTATCCTCAGGATGAAGTTTGCGAGGCCTGCACGGGCAGCCGGAAAGGGAAGAAGCTGGTAGGGATGGTCATTGTTAATGGCCTTGAGCCCTACAAGGATTACTGGAAGAATGGCACCATCATGGACCCGGAGACTGGTAACGAGTATGGCTGTTCGGTTTGGTTTGAAGAGGGAAAGCCCGATGAATTGAAAGTGCGCGGTAAGCACTGGACAGGGGTTTACCGCACGCAAACCTGGTACCGGGTCAGGTAATCAGACGGGAGGATAAAGTTTTGGTGGTGCAGCACCGAAAAAAACAAATTAAAAGGGCAATATAAAGGTCTTTTCTATAGTTTTATAGGTGATTTTATCAAACGCAACCACATCAAATTATTCTATGAAGCAAAGCTTTACATCCAACCATCTCGTCAGATACCTCTACAATGAGGTGACGGTATCAGAACGGCTCGGCCTTGAGGAGGCACTCACTCGGGATTTCGGGCTATTTGAGGAATACAGCGAGCTTAAGGCGGCTCACAGAGCACTGCCAAAGGTGACGTTTAGCCCCTCGAAACAAACGCTTCAGCACGTACTGGAGTATAGTAGTGAAAGAGCTGCCCTGGAACGCTCGCATTGAGCGCCGGAACAATCACTGCTTAAGAAGCCCCTGACATCGCAATGACGGTCAGGGGCTTCTGCATTTTAGGCCGCCGCTCTTTTGAATCCCTGCCGGGTTTGCCTAACTTGAGCCGTAGTTGCCGGAATCCCTGCCTGCAACCGATTTTAAATAAAATGTAGCGTTTGTTTGCTTTTTATAAACGAAGTGTTTATTTTTGTTGAGCATTCAAACAAAATCTTGATTAAACCACACCAAATGGCAGATGTCAACAAGGACCGGGAAGCTAAACTCAAGGCGCTTCAGCTGACAGTAGACCGGATAGAGAAAACCTATGGGAAGGGCTCGATCATGCGCCTGGGTGACGACAACGTCATCGAAGTAGATGCCATTCCCTCCGGCTCTTTGAGCCTCGATATTGCGCTCGGCGTAAATGGATTTCCCCGCGGGCGTATTGTAGAAATTTACGGACCGGAGTCTTCCGGTAAAACCACCCTGGCTATTCATGCACTTGCAGAGTGTCAGAAGCAGGGCGGGATCGCGGCATTTATTGATGCAGAACATGCTTTTGACCGCACTTACGCTAAAGCGCTGGGTGTAGATACGGAAAACCTGCTTATTGCTCAGCCGGACAACGGTGAGCAGGCACTGGAGATTGCTGAGAACCTCATCCGCTCAGGCGCAATTGATATCATTGTTGTCGACTCCGTAGCCGCCCTGGTGCCTCGCAGTGAGATCGAAGGGGAAATGGGGGACTCCAAAATGGGGCTGCAGGCGCGACTGATGTCTCAGGCCATGCGTAAACTGACGGGTACGATTGGCCGTACGGGCTGTTGCTGTATCTTCATCAATCAGCTGCGTGAGAAAATTGGTGTTATGTTCGGTAACCCCGAAACAACTACCGGTGGTAATGCCCTGAAGTTTTATGCCTCTATGCGCCTGGATATCCGCCGTTCTGGTTCGGCTATCAAAGACAAGGAAGGTAACGTAGTGGGCAACCACGTGAAAGTGAAGGTGGTGAAAAACAAACTTGCGCCCCCATTCCGAATTGCTGAGTTTGACATCATGTACGGCGAAGGTATCTCTAAAGTCGGCGAGGTCGTTGACCTGGGTGTCGACCATGACATC
>PR_CR_10_Liq_2_inCRDRAFT_1000493_pt1 | contig 10978 bp, 8 predicted proteins | sample PRCRCaboRojoPR_FD_10245 | JGI IMG/M metagenome (IMG submission 10245) | reverse complement strand
CGATCGTGCAGATCATGGCTCTCGATAAACCAGTTGGCCTCGGAGGGCGTTTGGATTAGCGCAATACATGGCCTGAGCTTGGCCAGCTGTTGCAGCACTGAAAGCGCCACCTGTGAAATGCGATCCGGGGCAAACAAAACAACACGCGAGACGGTGTCGATTGCCAGTGACGCGTCTCCATTTGATGCTTCAATCAATTGATGATGCAGGCTGAGTGGGGACTCATGTTGCAGTCGCCGCCACAGCACGCCCTGCCATTCCAAAGACTGGGTTGGTGGAGTCTGCCCTTGTTCCCACTGCATCAACCAATCTGGCCTGTCGATGATGTAGTGGGCGAATAAGGACGTCATTCTAAGGGTGTGCTCAGTCAGCGCAGCGTCAGTTGTGGGGTACACCTCTTTCAACGTTGAGGCGATGGGCCAATACAGGTGTTGCTTGAGTGTTGTCTGTGAGGGTCCATCCACAAGTGCAAGGAGCGCTTCATCCAGTGTGAGAACGCGGGTGTTGATAACACCACCGAGGATGTCGGTGAGTTGTTGTAAAAGCCAGCGACCGGTGTCTTGGTTGGGGACGATGAGCCAATCTTCAGTGAGGGGCGACTCAAAGCGCTCAGCAGACAATACGCCTGCAGTCGACTCCACAAGCGCGTTGAGATCATTGGCGAGCACACATTGCATTCTTGATTTCCCCATGAACCTCGGCTTTACGCAAGCCCCATTGACAGGTCAGACTATGTCACTTGTTTGGAGAAGTGCTTGTGAATAACCCCCTTGTTGTTGATGACACGCGGATCGCGCAGATGAAGCCGCTGATTACGCCTGCTATTTTGCTTGAAGAGTTGCCAATGACAGAGGCGATGATGGCTTCTGTCGCCCAAGATCGTCGAGAAGTCTCTGACATCATGCACGGGCGCGATGATCGTCTGCTGGTCGTGGTCGGGCCATGTTCGATTCATGATACCGATGCCGCCAAAGAGTACGCGGCGAAGCTGAGACCGCTGATCGGCAAATACGCCGAGCGACTGAAAATCGTCATGCGGGTCTATTTTGAAAAGCCACGCACGATTGTTGGCTGGAAAGGACTNATTAACGATCCAAATTTGGACGAATCTTTTGAGGTGAATAAGGGCTTACATCAGGCCCGGAGCCTACTTTGCCATCTTGTGGCTCAGGGCGTCCCGGTCGGCTGCGAATTCTTAGATACCATCAGCCCACAATTTATTGCTGACCTTGTCACCTGGGGGGCGATTGGTGCCCGCACGACCGAGAGTCAGGTGCATCGAGAGCTGGCCTCGGGTCTTTCAATGCCGGTGGGATTTAAAAACGGCACCGATGGTACGGTCTCGATCGCGACAGATGCGGTCCAGGCGGCGAGCCATCCGCATCATTTCCTATCCGTGACAAAACAGGGTGTGGCTGCGATCTTTGGGACAACAGGCAATGCAGACTGTCATGTGATCCTGCGTGGCGGGACGTCGGGCCCGAATTATGACAGAGACGCGGTGGCCCCGATCTTAGAAACACTGAAAGATAAGGGTTTGCCTCCTCTCCTCATGGTGGATTGTAGCCACGGCAATTCCCAGAAAAATCAGGCCAATCAACCCAAAGTTGTAAAGTCCATCATGGCGCAGCGGCAGCACCCAGATCACGGAATCTTTGGCATCATGCTGGAGAGCTTTTTGGTGGCTGGGAATCAGCCGCTCAAAGGGTCGCGCGCTGAGCTGGTATACGGGCAGTCAATCACGGATCAATGCATGGATTGGGAGACCACCGAAAATCTCTTAGAAATGCTTGGATCCGGTTCGTCATAAACCTGTAACAAAACACTGCAACACTCCGCGGGTGTCGGGTTCGGCCCGTCATATATTTTTAGGACCTAAGGAGAAATCCAAGTGATCACTCGTAACATTGCTGTCGCCGCTGCTGCGATGACTGTTGCCGCTACTGCTTCAGTTGCAGTTGCTCGCGACACCGTATCTATCGTTGGTTCTTCAACCGTTTATCCTTTCGCAACTGTTGTTGCTGAAGAATTCGGTAAGAAGACTCAGTTCAACACTCCAAAAATCGAATCAACTGGTACAGGTGGCGGCATGAAGCTGTTCTGTGCTGGTCTTGGTACTGACCACGCTGACATCACAAACGCGTCACGTTTGATGAAGAGCTCTGAGCGTGAAATGTGCGAATCAAACGGCGTGACTGACATCATGTACGTGAAAGTCGGATATGACGGAATCGCATTTGCAAACTCTGTTGAGTCTCCAAAGTTCAACTTGACCCTTGAGCAAATCTGGACAGCAATGTCAGCTCACGGTGGTCTGCCAGCGACTTGGAACGAAGTTGATTCAAGCCTTCCAAATCAGCCAATCTCAATCATTGTACCACCACCTACCTCTGGTACACGTGATGCGTTCGCTGAGCTCGTACTTGAAGAAGCGTGCCCACTGGAAGACGAAGACAAGTGTGCTGAGCTTCGTGAAGACGGCGCGGTTGTTGAAGGCGGCGAGAACGACCCACTGTTGGTCAACAAGCTCGTTGAAAACACAGATCAGTTCGGTATCTTCGGTTACTCGTTCCTTGCGAACAACGCTGACCGTATCCAAGGTGCTGGCATCTCTGCAGCTTCTGGACAGAACTACAACTTGAACTTCGCAGATCCAACAATTGATACGATCGCTTCTGGCGACTATCCGATTGCACGTCCTCTTCAGTTCTACGTGAAAGCGGCTCACCTTGACGTGATCCCTGGCATGAAAGAGTTCATGGACGAGTGGGTTGCCGAAGGAACTTGGGGCCCAGAAGGCTACCTCGTTGATGCAAACCTGGTTCCAATGCCAGATGCAGAGCGCGAAGAGTTCCGCAATGTTGTTCAGAACCGTGTGGTTATGAAGTAATTATTCTTTCATAAAGAATGGTTATAGTAAGCAGGGGTCGCGGTCGCGTCCCCTGTTTTTTGTTAAAGGATGAACTATGTCACTCACCAGCATCTTATTGATTCTTCTCGGGATCGCGCTGCTCGGTAGCTTTTATGCCAAGTCGCATGTGTTGAAAATGGCGGGGTCGCAAGTCACTGCGATGCATTCACTGCCAAATCATCACTTCGCGTATACATTCTTGGTGACNCTGCTGCCTTCGGCCATTGTTGCGATCATTTGGTCATTGTCTGAACAGACTGTCATCATGAATCTGGTGGTGGGAACCTTCCCTGAAAATATTCAGGCCCTTCCTGCTGATCTGATGTCGTTGACCATGACGAAGTTCCAAAACTTCCTAAATGGTGTGGTGTTTGGTGAACCTGATCCTTGGATGGTTGCTTCAGGTGAAGCGTACGTTTCGATGGTGTCGAATTCGCGCTGGGGTGCGACTCTCGTCTCGCTCATCTTAGCCGGTCTCGGTGTGTACTGGGCTGTCAGCCGGATTGAGCCGCAGTTCCGCGCACGCAATCGCGTCGAAACCATTATCAAGGGCTTTTTAATTGTCTGTTCGATTGTTGCGATTTTGACAACGATCGGAATTGTCGTCTCGGTTTTATTTGAATCGATTCGTTTCTTTAGAGAAATCTCTATATTTGAATTCTTATTCGGTACGCATTGGTCACCAATGATTGCCATGCGTGAAGACCAGGCTGGATCATCCGGCAGTTTTGGTGCGATTCCGCTCTTTACCGGAACGTTGCTCATCTCCGCGATTGCGATGTCGGTTGCGATTCCCGTCGGTTTGATGTCTGCCATTTATTTGTCTGAGTATGCGAATCAAAAGGCACGCTCTGTTTTAAAGCCCCTGCTTGAAATCCTGGCGGGTATTCCAACAGTTGTGTACGGATTCTTCGCGGCACTGACTGTGGCACCGTTCCTTGCTCAAAACGGAGCATCGCTTGGGCTCGACGTCTCCACCGAGTCCGCTTTGGCGGCTGGGATTGTGATGGGCATCATGATTATCCCCTTTATCTCATCTCTGTCGGATGACGTGATTAATTCTGTGCCTCAGTCACTTCGAGATGCTGCCTACGGCTTGGGCGCGACGCGCAGCGAAACGATTCGTCAGGTGATCTTGCCAGCTGCTCTTCCAGGTATTGTGGGTGCGGTGCTCCTCGCGGTCAGCCGTGCGATTGGCGAGACAATGATCGTTGTGATGGCAGCCGGTGTTGCAGCACGCCTCACGGCCAATCCGCTTGAGTCAGTGACAACGGTTACCGTACAAATCGTCAAGCTGTTGATCGGTGACCAGGAATTTGATTCACCGAAAACAATGGCCGCATTTGCACTCGGACTCACGCTGCTTGTGATTACCCTGTGCCTCAATATTTACGCGCTTCACGTGGTACGGAAGTACCGCGAGCAGTACGACTAGGAGAGTCTCGTATGAATACACATGCAAGCGCAGCGAGCGCAACAGAAGTCGTACAGCAGGGACTGGATAAGCGGTACAGCGCGGAGTCTCGGTTCAAGATTTACGGCATTCTTGGAATCTCCATCGCGATGGTGTTCCTGTTTATTCTGATGTTTTCGATTTTATCGACCGGTATTCCGGCATTTTCGAAGTCAAAAATTCTGCTTCCCTTCTACATGGATCCAGAGGTCATCAATGTTGAAGATCTCGCAGATCCGGCAGCAGCGCGGAAAATTAACCTTCGGAAGATCGTAAACGATTCAAAAGCAGCATTTTTCGGTGCGACCGAGCGTGCGGATAAGCGCCAACTCGAAGAGGTGGTGAGTACCCTCGCACAGTTGGAAGTACTTGAGCACATTCGGGCAAACCCAGAAGACGTCGGCCAGACTGTTGAGTTGTGGGTGACTGCCGATGACGAGGCCGGTCGATGGTACAAGGGAGAAGTTGATGAGACTTTGCCAGAGAATCGTCGCCCTCTGAATGACCAACAAATCGAGTGGTTAAAGCGCCTCACTGCCGAGGAGCGTGTCAAGACAACATTCAACGACACATTCTTCCAAGGTGGTGATTCACGTAATCCTGAGCAGGCCGGTATTTTGGCCGCACTGAAGGGCTCTTTCTTGACCCTGATTGTCACGCTTGGGCTGTCGTTCCCAGTTGGTGTTGCGGCCGCTGTCTATCTTGAAGAATTCGCCCCAAAGAACCGTTTTACGGATCTTGTTGAGGTCAACATCAATAATTTGGCAGCGGTGCCTTCGATCATCTTTGGTTTGCTCGGATTGGCAGTGTTTTTGAATATTTTCGGCATGCCGCGCTCGGCGCCGGTCGTGGGTGGCTTGGTGCTGACCTTGATGACCTTGCCAACCATCATCATTTCATCACGTGCTGCGCTTCGCGCTGTGCCACCATCGATCAAAGATGCTGCACTTGGATTGGGCGCATCACCCATGCAGACAGTCTTCCATCATGTGGTGCCACTGGCGTTACCCGGCATGTTGACAGGCACAATCATCGGTCTTGCACAGGCACTCGGTGAGACTGCGCCGTTGTTGATGATTGGTATGGTGGCATTCATTGTGGATGTTCCACAGGGATTCACAGATGCATCATCGGTACTTCCAGTGCAGATCTACCTCTGGTCTGATTCCGCTGAACGTGCCTTCGTTGAAAAAACCTCAGGTGGGATTATCGTCCTGCTCATGTTCCTAATTGCAATGAACGCGATGGCTGTTTTGTTGCGGAAAAAGTTCGAGCGTCGCTGGTAAGATAAAGGATTAGACAATGACTGAAGCAACAATGACGAATGAAGTAGTTGAAAAGACCGGCGTTGATCGGAAGGTGCCTGATCAGACAGTCGGTAATGTGTATGTCGATGAGCCGCGCATGACCTCGCGTGCGGTTGACGTGTATTACGGCGACAAGCAAGCCATCGATGGCGTGACACTCGATATCGGCGCCCAAGAGGTGATCTCATTTATTGGGCCATCTGGCTGTGGTAAATCGACGTTTTTGCGCTGCTTAAACCGCATGAACGACACCATTGATATTTGCCGCGTGACCGGTGAGATTGCACTCGACGGCCAAAATATTTATGACCCATCCATTGACGTGGTTCCATTGCGTGCGCGTGTTGGGATGGTGTTCCAGAAGCCAAACCCATTTCCGAAGTCAATTTACGACAACATTGCATACGGACCACGGATCCACGGTCTTGCGACCGATAAGGTGGATCTTGATAACATCGTCGAGGAGTCCTTAACAAAAGCCGGTCTATGGGAAGAGGTCAAAGATCGCCTTGAGCAACCTGGCACAGGTCTTTCCGGTGGACAGCAACAACGGCTTTGCATTGCGCGTGCGATGGCTGTCAGTCCAGAAGTGATTTTGATGGATGAGCCATGTTCTGCGCTGGATCCCATTGCGACTGCGAAGGTTGAAGAACTGATTCATGAATTGCGTGAACAGTACACAATCGTGATCGTGACGCATTCAATGCAACAGGCAGCGCGTGTTTCGAATCGAACTGCGTATTTCCACTTGGGCAAGCTTGTCGAGGTGGGCGAGACGAAGCAGATCTTCACCAACCCAACCCATGAACTGACCCAAGATTACATCACCGGTCGATTCGGCTAATCATGGCCGAACTGAGAGGAGATTTCGCGCGTCATACCTCGAGTGAGTTTAATGATGAACTCGAGGCTTTATGTGCAGATCTCCTAAAAATGGGTGGATTGGCAGAGCGTCAACTCCGCCTTGCCATTGAATGCCAGTCCGAATTTGATTCGAGCCTCGTGGATCAAATCAAAGAAGCGGAGAACAGCGTCAATGCTTGGGAAATCAAGATTGATGAAACCGTGGCGAGTGTCATTGCCCGGCGCCAACCCACGGCCTCAGATCTGCGACTGATTTTGGTCATTTCCAAAGTTGTGCGTGACCTTGAGCGCGCCGGCGATGAAGCCAGTAAAGTGGCAGAGATGGCGCAAAAATCAGCAGAATCTGAGAAGCCGTCTGCTGTTGGTCATTCCGAAGTGCGCACAATCGGTGATCAGGTCTTAAAAATGCTCGGTGATTCCTTGACCGCATTTGCGCGTATGGATGCTGATATGGCGCTCGATGTGGCGCGGCATGATAAAGAGGTGGACCAGATTTACCAGTCTGCCTTGCGCGCCCTATCAACGGTGATGATTGAAGATCCGCATCAAATTGGCAACGTGCTCAATGTCATGTGGGTTTTGCGTGCCCTTGAACGGGTCGGTGACCATGCGACCAATATCGCTGAGCATGTCATCTACCTGGTGAAAGGAACAGACATTCGCCACCTCTCTGTCGCGAACGTTGAAGAGGCCGTCATGAACGCGCCGGACGTCGATGAACGCTAAGCGCGCGTGCGTTCTTGAACCTCAAGATTGACACGGGTTGCCGGTAAGACACATCTGAATTCCGCACCCTCACCCATGACTGACTGAATCTCGAGTTCGCCCTCATGGCGATAGAGGATGTGTTTAACGATCGCAAGTCCAAGGCCCGTCCCGCCAGTGGCCGGGGAATGGCTGTTGTCGACTCGGTAGAACCGCTCAGTCAGTCTCGGCAGATGCTCAGCTGGGATTCCCGGTCCGTTGTCCTTGACGACGAGAACAGCCTGATCACCACGGGTTTTGACGCTTAATTCAATGACCGATCCGTCTGGGGAATAGCGAATCGCGTTGGCGACTAAATTCGTCAATGCTGAACTGAGTTCGCTCCAATCCCCAAGAATCGAAAGCGGTGTCACAGGGCCTCTCTGAATCACAGTTTCCGGCCGATCGAGAACCGTTTTGACTTCTTCTCCATGTCGCTCGGCGTCGATCAGTAGGTCATTCACATCAATCTGAATTGGTTTTGGATCCGGCGGAGTTGTTTCGAGCTGTGACAACGTCAGCAGATCCTGAAGCAGGCTATGCATTCGTTGGGCCTGTTTAGACGCTTGTTCAACGGCACGCTGACCACTGTCTGTGACAAGACGATTGTCTAAAATCGTCTCCATATAGCCTTTGATGACGGTCAGCGGTGTTTTCAGTTCGTGCGAGACATTGGCGATAAAATCTGAGCGCATCCGTTCAAGCCGCTTAAACCGCGTGACATCTCGAACGACCAATAAAAATCCGGTGTCGTGGATGGCGCACACCGTGTATTCAAGTTGTTTGTTTGCCTGAATCGGTGAAGGCAGCGTGATCGGCAGTTCGAAATTCTCCTCCTCAACATAGCGAGTCAGCTCGGGCGTCCGGACTAAATTGAAAAATGAGGCATCTTTATCGAAGCCTACACGTAGCCCGAGTAATTCGGTGGCAGGCTCATTCCACCAATCGATTTTCCAATTGGGTGAGAGATGAACCAGGCCTGCGTCTAAGCTCCCCAACGACTGATGCAGGTTTGCCAGAAGGCCTTGGACTTGATCACGTTCCCTCAAGAGCTCGGCCTCGCGCAGTTGAATTCTGCGCGTCATATCAAGCCACATCCCTGGAATCTGGGTAATGGGCTCTCCTGGGCGCTTTTCGAGCCAGCGATACAATTGATTACGGCGCCACACAGAGAAAATGAGAGCGCCGGTGACAAAGACGAATGCAGATTCGAGCCACCGCCCGGTGATTTCACCAAACATGATGATTCCAGCGACCAAAAGCCCAGCCTGAATCAATGTGGTTCCAAAATGTCCGTACATAGTGCGCTTTTTACTCACATTCGGCGTTGTACTTACTGCCAACATAGTTGAACATAAACCACGTCAAAATGCCGATTTTTAGAGAACCTACGTTGCCGTCTTATCCACAGATTGAAAAAGAATTAAGTTGGTTAACTTTTAACCATCGCGTGCTCCAGGAAGCGATGGATAAATCCAATCCACCCATTGAGCGCGCGCGCTTTCTTGGTATTTATTCCAGTAATTTAGATGAGTATTACCGCGTCCGTGTTGCNGATGTCCGTCGACGCATTTTGCTGCATCAGGAGGTCGGCGGTGACCCTGAAGCACGCGCACTGTTAACGGCGATTCAGAAACGGACGCTTGAGCTGAATGCGGAGTTTGAATTAGCCCATCTTGAGGTGGTGCGNACGCTCGCNCGACACAACATTTTTCTTGAGAATGAAGACCAACTGAGCGAAACCCACCGAGCCTGGCTNAAAAAATACTTTCACAGCCGCATTCGGCAGTTTATCTGCCCAATTGTGGTTGAGCGAGAAGTCGATTTAGGTGACGTCCTTGCTGATGACGCCACCTACCTTGCCGTCGAATTACGTGCAGGTGACGACTATCGATATGCACTGGTTGAGATCCCAACAGACTACCACTCGCGATTTATCGAACTTCCAGCCGAGACCACGCGGCGTAAGAAGCCATTGGTTCTGTTGGACAATGCCATTCGGCTGAGTCTGCCGGACATTTTCGAAGGCTACTTTCAGTTTGATGACATCAATGCGTGGTCNATGAAGATGACTCGCGATGCTGAGTATGATCTGTCTGACGAGATCGATGAGTCGCTCATGGATCGGCTATCCAGCGGATTAAAACAGCGACTCACGGCAGAGCCGACACGTCTCGTCCACGATCGCGATATGCCAGACCGCGTCCTTATGATGTTAAAGCGTGAGCTTGGCATTACGCAGATGGATGCGATCATTGCCGGCGGTCGGTACCACAACATGAAAGACTTTTTGGGCTTTCCATCCATTGGCCGTCAAAGCCTGCAACATCCCCCGATGCCGCCGATCGCATCCCGTGCTCTGGATGGTCAGCGGAACTATTTCTCGGTGATCCGCGAAAAAGATGTGCTGCTGCATTATCCCTATCACGATTTTTATCACTTCACCGAGTGGCTTCGTCAGGCTGCCATGGATCCGGCGGTGGACTCCATTCGAATCAGTCTGTATCGGGTGGCGAGCACGTCCTTGGTGATCAAAGCGCTCCTCGATGCAGCAGCCAATGGCAAGGAAGTCTCAGTGATTGTTGAGCTTCAAGCGCGGTTTGATGAAGAGAATAATATCCGATGGTCGAAGGTGCTGACCGATAATGGAGTCCATGTCAGTTTTGGAATCGCCAATTTAAAGGTGCACTCAAAACTCTGTTTGATCACGCGAAATGAGGGTGGCGAACGGGTTCGATATGCACACATTGGGACTGGAAACTTCAACGAAAAGACCGCTCGGATTTATACTGATTTCAGTATTTTGACGGCGCGACCTGAGATAACTCAGGAGGTCCGCGAGGCCTTTGCTTTTATCCAGGCACCCTATCGGAGCTATCGCTTCAAGCACCTTTGGGTGAGCCCGCTGAATCAACGTGAATCCATTTATCGCCGGATTGACCGGGAGATCGAGTTGGCTGAAACAGGTCGACGTGGACGCATTTTGATCAAAGTGAATAATTTGGCTGACAGTGATTTGGTCAATCGTCTGTATGAGGCGAGTCGCTGTGGGGTCCAGATTGATGCCTGTGTGCGTGGGATGTGTACGCTGATACCTGGCCTCCCCGGTGTCAGTGATCGGATTCGGGTGATCAGTGTGGTGGACCGGTTCCTCGAGCATCCGCGCGTGTGCGTATTTTATAATGATGGCGACCCGGAAGTATTTTTGAGTTCAGCCGATTGGATGACCCGAAATCTCGACAATCGAGTTGAGGTTGCAACGCCCGTTCTCGACCCTGATCACCGGCGCACAATCATTGAGCTGATGGAGCTTCAGTTCAAAGATACGGTGAAGGCTCGCTTGATTGATGAGAGCCAATCGAATCCATACGTCAGTCGGGGCAACCGGCGGAAACTAAGAGCACAAGTGAGTACCTACCATTACATCAAACAACTCGAACGTGACTGATTACGAGTCACCTACCGAGGAGCGATTGGTCGCAGCTGTCGATCTGGGTTCCAACAGTTTTCACATGACCGTAGCTCGATTGACGTCGTCGGGCTTACAAATCCTGTCTCGTGATAAAGAGCGTGTGCGACTGGCCTCTGGCCTCGGTGCAGATGATGTACTCGACGAAGATGCGATCGAGCGGGGCCTTGAGACGCTCGCACGGTTTGACGCGCGCTTGTCCTCGGTCGCTCCGGAAGATATCCGAGCTG
>PR_CR_10_Liq_2_inCRDRAFT_1000492_pt1 | contig 10996 bp, 9 predicted proteins | sample PRCRCaboRojoPR_FD_10245 | JGI IMG/M metagenome (IMG submission 10245) | reverse complement strand
GTTCCAGGTTCAGCCGTTTGCCGGGGGCCCAGCCGGAGCGGCCGATATTCGTGGCCCCCACGGTTTCGGCGGAAATATCCACATCGAACCAGCCGCGCGGCTCGGTTCCCTTGGCCACCACCGTCAGGCAGACCCCGTCACAGGCGATCGAGGCGCCGATGTCGATCCCCGCGATGTCATAGCCGGTGCCGATCCGCGCGCGCAGGTCGCCGCGCTGGTCGACCTCCAGAACCTCGCCGATATCCGTGATGATGCCCGTGAACATGGCTGCATTCCCTTCCTGATGCTCCTTGGCTAAACTCATATAAGGCGGGGGGCAAGGCCGCGCGCCCGGCATGATTGGGCCATATTCCGGCCCCAGGCATCGGTTAACCGACGGATAGTGAAAGATGAGTAGGCCAAACCGCATCGTGACCGACCCGAGCCAGAAGACCTTTCTGTTCCTGCAGGGACCGCACGGGCCCTATTTCCACCGCCTCGGGCGGATGTTGACCCGTGCCGGGGCGCAGGTCTGGCGGGTCGGGTTCAACGCCGGCGACCGGGCGTTCTGGTTCACCCCGAAAAGCTACATTCCCTACCGCGACCCGGTCGAAGACTGGCCCGATCGGTTTCGCGCCATCGTCACGGAAAAGGGCGTGACCGATATCGTGCTCTATGGCGATACCCGCCCGGTTCACGCGCAGGCGGTGGCGGCGGCCCGCGCCCTCGGCCTGACCATCCATGTCTTCGAAGAAGGCTATATGCGCCCCTATTGGGTGACCTATGAACGGAACGGCTCGAACGGGCATTCGCGGCTGATGCAGCTGGGCATCGAGGATATGCGAACCGCACTGGCCCAAAGCGTGCTGGACGTGCCCGAGGCCCCGGCCCAATGGGGGGACATGCGCCACCACGTCTTCTACGGCGCGCTCTATCATTGGTTCGTGCTGTTCCGGAACGGGGATTACCGCAATTTCCGCCCGCATCGCGAGTTGCCGCTTCTGACCGAGACCCTGCTCTACACGCGGCGCCTGCTGCTGATGCCCGCCTTCGCGCTGGGCCGTATCCTGGCCACGCTGCGGATCAAGCATGGCGGTTACCCCTATCACCTTGCCCTGCTGCAACTGGAGCACGATTCCAGTTTCCAGCAGCATTCGCCGTTCTCCAAGATGTCGGAGTTCCTGGAGGTGGTGATCGAGGGCTTTGCCAAGGGGGCACCGCGCCATCACCACCTGGTTTTCAAGGCGCACCCCCTTGAAAACGGGCAAAGCCCGCTCAAACGCATCATCCGCGAGCTGGGCCGCGCCCACGGCGTCGCAGGCCGGGTGCACTACGTGCGGGGCGGCAAGCTGGCGCAACTGCTCGACCATGCCCGCACTGCGGTCACGGTCAATTCCACCGCCGCACAGCAGGTCCTGCACCGGGGTATCCCGCTCAAGGTCTTCGGCGAGGCGGTCTATGCCAAGCCCGGGCTTGTCTCCGATCTGCCGGTCGAGACCTTTTTCGCCCAGCCCGGTCGCCCCGACCTGGCCGCCTACAAGGATTTTCGCCGCTTCCTTCTGGAGACCAGCCAGGTGCCGGGCGGGTTCTACTCGGCCCGCGGGCGGCGGCAATTGCTGCGCCAGGTGGTCGACATGATGCTGGATTCCGACGATCCCTACGATGCGCTCAAATCGGGCGTGGCCCCCCCGCGCCAGCAATTGCGCGTCGTCAACTGACCCGGCCACCGCTTCCGCTCGTCTTCGGGGCGTCGACCGCATCTTGAGTCGCCCCACTCCGTCGCCACAAGACCTTGCGCGGCCCGTGCAGGACCGCAACACCCGCCGGGGCCTCCGCCTTTTTTGTGGATTTTGCGCCCGGATTCCCGTAACTTCCACGCAAAACTTGAGGCAGATAATAACAGGTCGAGGAGACCGAAGCAGTGAAACCCCTTAGCTTGCGCCTGGCGAAAGGCGTGGCCCTCCTTGCCGCGTTTGTCCTGGTCTCGTCCTGCGGACTGCCGCGGTCGGGCCCCAACAAAAGCGAAATCTTCGCCGGATCCGTGATGCGCGAGGGCGATGCCTTCGTCCTTCTGGTCGATGACCGAGTGAACCGCATTGCCAGTGTCACCCCCGCCCTCGGTTTTGCCGAAAGTTTCGTCAATGCCGGGCAGTTGGGCAGCGACACGATCAGCCCCGGCGATACGCTGAGCCTGACGATCTGGGAAAACGTCGAGGACGGGTTGCTCGTGGCCGAAGGCCAGAACGCCACCGTTCTCGAAGAAGTTCAGGTCGACGGCGCGGGCTTCATTTTCGTTCCCTACGCGGGGCGCATCCGCGCCGCTGGCAACACACCCGAGGCGATCCGCCGGATCATCGTCGAGAAACTGAACGAACAGACGCCCGACCCGCAGGTGCAGGTGCGCCGATTGGCCGGCAACGGCGCGACCGTCTCGATCACCGGCGCCGTGGGCGCGCAGGGCGTCTACCCGATCGAACGCCCCACCCGCACCCTGGCCGCCATGCTGGCCGCGGCCGGGGGTGTGACCGTGCCGCCCGAGATCGCCCAGGTCACCGTGATCCGCGGCGACCATTCCGGACAGATCTGGTTCGACGATCTCTATGCCCATCCCGGACATGACATCGCGCTGCGGTCCAACGACCGCATCTTCGTCGAACAGGATCGCCGGTCCTTTACCGCGCTCGGGGCCACCGGCACCCAGAACCGCGTGCCCTTCGAAAGCCAGACCATCAGCGCCATCGAGGCCATCGCGCAGGTCGGCGGCCTGAACCAGGCATTGGCCGATCCCACAGGCGTCTTCGTTTTCCGCAACGAACCCGAGGCCATCGCCCAGCAATTGGTCGGGCGCACAGACCTTCAAGGCGCGCAGCGCGTTGTCTACGTGCTCGACCTGACGGGCCCCAACGGCATGTTCATGGCACGCGATTTCGCCATCCGTGACGAGGACACTGTCTACGTCACCGAGGCACCGTTCAGCCAGTTCAACAAGACCATCGCGGCCATCACCGGCACGCTGGGTCAGACAACGGCCGCGGCGGACACGCTGGCAGGCAACTGACGTGGTCGGACAGGACGATAACGCCGCGGGGGAAACCTCGCGGCGTCTTTACGTCTATAATGGCGGGTTCCTGACACAACCGCGCATCCGGCGCATCCTGACCCTTTCGGGCTATGATATCCGGCTGGGCAAGCCCGGTCCGGACGACCTGGTCGGCGTCTGGGGCCAATCCCCCACAAGCTGGCGCGGCGAGGCCGTTGCAGATCGCACGGCCGCACCGGTTTTGCGGGTCGAGGACGCCTTTCTGCGCTCGGTCCTTCCGGGCCGTGCAGGCGAGCCGCCGCTGGGCCTTCTGCTGGACAGGCGCGGCGTGCATTTCGACCCTGCGACCCGCTCGGACCTGGAGGTGCTGCTGGCCGAACACCCGCTGGACGACACAGCCCTGCTGGACCGTGCGCGCGCCGGTATCGCCGCGCTCGCGCGCACGCATCTGTCGAAATACAACAGCTTCGACCCGGCCACCCCCTGCCCCGAGCCGGGCTATGTTCTGGTCATCGACCAGACCGAGGGCGATGCCAGTGTCAGCGCCTCGCGCGCGGATCGAAACACCTTCCTTGAGATGCTGTTCTGCGCGCGAGAGGACCACCCCGGCGCCCGTATCCTGATCAAGACCCATCCTGAAACACTCGCGGGCCACAGGGGCGGCCATTTCCGCGACGGCGACCTGTCCGAGGGCGTGGAGTTCTTTTCAGATCCGGTCTCGCCGCATGACCTGCTGGAAGGCGCCATCGCGGTCTATACCGTGTCCTCGCAAATGGGGTTCGAGGCCATCCTGGCCGGTCACAACCCCGTCGTGTTCGGCCAACCCTTCTACATGGGCTGGGGCCTGACCCAGGATCGCATGCCGCTCGATCGTCGCCAGCGGGCCCTGACCCGCGCGCAGATGTTCGCCGCGGCAATGATCCTTTACCCGCACTGGTATGACCCCTATCGCGACCGGCTGTGTTCCTTCGAAGACGCCACGCAGGCGCTGGCCGCGCAGGCCCGCGCCTGGCGCGAGGACCACGCAGGCTGGATCGCCAGCGGCATGCGCTTGTGGAAACGCGCACCTCTTCAAAAGGTCTTCGGCCAGCATCGCAAGGTCGTGTTCGAGGACCGCGCTGATCGCGCCGCCCTGCGCGCACGGCGGGACGGGCGGCGTCACATGGTCTGGGCCTCGAAGGCCGAAGGGCATGACGCCGCCTTTCGCGTCGAGGACGGGTTCCTGCGGTCGCGCGGGCTGGGCGCCGACCTGGTGCCGCCGCTGTCGCTGGTGCTGGATGACCTCGGGATCTACTATGACCCGCGCACGGAAAGCCGGCTGGAACGCCTGATCGAAGCCAGCCCGCACCTGCCCGAGGACGAAACCGCCCGGGCCGACCGGCTGATCGCCCGGCTGACCCGATCGCGGCTGTCGAAATACAACATCGAAGGTGCGGGCTTACCACCGGGCCTGCCCGCCGGACGGCGCATCCTCGTGCCCGGCCAGGTCGAGGACGACGCCTCGATCCTCACGGGCACAGAGGACATCCGCACGAACCGTGCCCTGCTGGAGGCCGCCCGCACGGCCAACCCGGCCGCGGTGATCCTCTACAAGCCCCACCCGGATGTCGAAGCGGGCCTGCGCGATGGCGCGGTCGCGGACGCGCAGCTCTTCGCCGATGCCGTGCTGGACCGCACCGATGCAATGGCCACACTGGACGCGGTGGACGAGGTCTGGACCATGACATCCCTGATGGGTTTCGAGGCGCTCTTGCGGGGCAAATCCGTGACGTGCCTTGGCACACCCTTCTATTCCGGCTGGGGTCTGACCGATGACCGGGCCATGCCCTGCCCGCGCCGCACCGCGCGCCCGACTTTGGCACAGCTGGCCCATGCGGCCCTGATCGGCTATCCGCGCTATTTCGACCCGGTAACGGGCCTGGCCTGCCCGGTCGAGGTGGTTGTGGATCGCCTGTCAGAGGGCGCGGTGCCCCGGCCCTCGCGCCTGAACCGATTGCTGGCCAAGGCGCAGGGGCTTGCCGCCGGTCAGTCCTGGCTGTGGCGCTGACCCCGCCAGCGGTGCATCAGGTCCGGTCCGATGGCGCGGCTTTCCACCAGGTCGAAACGCGGCGCCTCGGCCAACGCCTCCAGCCCCATGGCGCCCAACCCCGGCGTACCCTCAGCCCCCAGCATGACCCCTGCGGTAAAGCCCAGGACCTCGTCCACCAGTCCCGCTGACAGCAGCGAGGCCGCCAACGCGCCGCCGCCCTCGCAGAAGACCGAGGTCAAACCAGCTGCGCCCAGCTGGGCCAGCATATCGGCGGGATCGATCTGGCGATGTTCCACGCCGCATTCAAAGAGTCGTGCCCCCCGCTCTTCCCAGATCGTGCGACGATCACGCGTCGCATCCCCGCCATGGCACAGCCAGACCAGCGCCTGGTCCATGGTAGCGGCAAGGCGCCCGTCGGGCAGGTCGAGCCGCCGCGAGGCAACCACGCGCACGGGCTGCGGCATCGGCCCCAAGCCGCGCACGGTCAACGCCGGGTCATCGGCCCGCATCGTCCCTGCCCCGACCAGCACCGCGTCATGGCGCGCCCGCATGGCATGAACCGTCCGACGCGCCAATGGCCCGGTGATCCAGCGACTCTCGCCCGTGGCGGTCGCGATGCGGCCATCGAAGGAACTGGCCAGTTTCAACGTCACAAAGGGCCGGCCCGCGCGTCGGTTGAGCAGATAACCGGCCAGGTCGCGCTCTGCCGCGTCACGCAAAACGCCTTCTGTCACCTCGATCCCAGCCGCACGAAGCCGCTCGAGTCCAGCGCCTGCAACGCGGGGGTCGGGATCCCCTGCTGCCACCACGACGCGCCCGATACCGGCCGCAATCAGCGCCTCCGCGCAGGGCGGGGTCTTGCCGTGATGAGAACAGGGTTCGAGCGTGACATAGGCGGTCGCGCCGCGCCCCGCCGCGCCGGCCATGGCGAGTGCCTGGGTTTCCGCATGGGGGCGCCCCCCATCCGCGGTGCGGGCGCGGCCCACGACCCGCCCGCCCTGCACGATCACGCACCCCACGGACGGGTTCGGCCAGACACGTCCCAGGCCCCGCCGCCCAAGCGACAGGGCCTGTTTCATGAACCGCACATCAAGGCTGTCGGTCACTCCGCCTCGTCTTCGGCCGCCTTGGCCTGGGGCCGCAGCTCGCTGACGAACTTGTCGAAGTCATCCGCGGCCTGGAAGTTCTTGTAAACNCTGGCAAACCGCACATAGGCGACGGTGTCGATCCGGGCCAGCGCCTCCATCACGATCTCGCCGATCTGCTTGGAGTGTATATCGGTCTCGCCCATGCTTTCCAGCCGCCGCACGATGCCGGAAATCATCTGGTCGACCCGCTCGGGTTCCACCGGGCGCTTCTGCATCGAAATCCGCACCGAGCGTTCCAGCTTGTCGCGGTCGAAATCCTCGCGGCGTCCGTTTGACTTCACCACCACAAGGTCGCGCAGCTGCACGCGTTCATAGGTGGTGAACCGGCCACCGCAAGCCGGGCAGAACCGCCGCCGCCTGATGGCGACATGATCCTCGGCCGGGCGGGAATCCTTCACTTGGGTATCGACGTTTCCGCAAAACGGGCAGCGCATTGTCCTGTCCTCTTGTCTCTGCCTCATGGGGTCTTTTGCCCCACTTATCCACAGCCACTATAGGACGACCCCGAGGTTTTGGGTAGTGGTCATTTGACGCCGCTAGATGCGGGGTCCATTGCGTGGCGCGCGGGACTCACTCGGTCGCCGGGACCCAGCGCTGCACCTGACGGTCAAAGGTCAGGCCCATTAGGCGCTTGGCATCGCCGATCGCTTCACTCCAGGGGAAATCGACCGTGCCCTCGGCGCAGTGGAACGCGGCAAGCGGGGTCTCGTCAGCGCCCGGCAGGACGGACACGCCGCCGAACCGGGTCGGGATGATCTCCCCGGTGGTGGCATCGTGTTCTCGCTCGATCCCGCCGAAGACGACATAGCGGTAATCGCCGCTGCGAAAGGTCAGTTCTTCGTAGATCGTGCGGCCGATCCCGGGCCAAGGCGTGTAGTCGATGGCGGTAACCGGTGCGCTGAGCGTGAGTTCCGGAGCGCCGGGCGGACCGAAGCGATAGGTCAGGTTTTGGCTGGCAAGACAGACCTCCAGCCGTTTTTCCGACCCTTCGATNCGNCAGGCCAGGAACGTATCCGCCCCNTCNNCGCATTGNGCGAAGGCCGGNGATGTGAAAGCCAAGAGGGCAAAAAACGCCCGCATCATGCCCCCCATGTCGGAATATGCCAATCGCGCCCCCGCGCGGTTTCGACGTATTCCGGCCATTTGAAATCAACCGGCGGGGCGTAATCGGCCAGAGGCGGGATCGGCGCCGCATCCCGACGGCGGGTGAATTCATCCCATGCGGCCTGACGCGCCGTGTCGTCCTGCAGCACGCGGAGGGCGGACAGGGCCAGCACCCTGGCCGCGGTCTGCACGGTCGGGTCGATGGTTTTTGGCATGCCGCCGAGCGCGTTCATCGCCCAGGGCGGATATGGTCCGCCTTTCAGTGCCGGACGCGCGATGTAGAAACGTGCCGTTGGGGCGTGCCAGGACATGTCGGTATAATCGTCGGATGTGCTGTTCATCTGCGACGGCGGCAAGTCACGGCGCAAGATCGCCTCGGCCTCGGCGGGGTCCATCAGCGCCTCGCAGGCGGGCAGGATCGGATCGCCCTCATCCTTCACTCCGCAATTGCGCCGCACCTCGGCCATCAGCGACTTGGCCGCGTCATCCCAAACCGGCGGGCCGACCTGTTGCAGCGCGTCCCAGACCACATCCGCCATCGCGTGATTGCTCAGGCCCGGGCGCGATTTGCTGACCCAGTGCCGTTCCACCCGGCATCCGGTCATCGCGGCGCAATGTTCGGCGATCTCGTCCAGCCGGGCTGTGACGGTCTCGGCCATCTCGACCGTGGGCACACGGACCAGATACTGCAGCTCGGCCAGCCCGGCGGGCAGGTTGTCCGCGGTGGCCTGCCCGGTCGAGAGGATCGCCTCTGAGATCGACCAGCCCCCCTGGTGGCTCAGCATCGCGTCGCGCAGCATCCGGCCNTGGGAATACATCATCACCAGCGCGTCATTGGCACCGGGCGCGCGCACGTCCGAATGGCTCTGCGGGATGGGGGCACCATCGGTCGCCCCCCACAGGTGCGGGGCGTCGCAGATGAAGCGGTAGATCATCGAATAGGCCGCGCCGCACTGGGTATCGCGGCGCACCGTGTTGCACAGCGGCAGCATGTAGAACGGGTGATAGGACAGCATGGCTGCAAGCCCGTCATAATAGCCCTTGGCGGCGTGGATGGGCTTGGACCCGCGCACCTTTTCCGCCGGCTCGCCGGTAAAGCGCAAACCGCCCCTTATTCCATGCGCCTGCATCGCCGCCTTGGTGGCCAGCAGCCCGCCCAGACTGCCGATGCCCAGAGCCGAATGCGGGTCCGTGTGGCCTGCCGCATGGGGCGACAGCCCCTCGCGCGGGGCTTCATGCGGCGCGGCGGCCTGGCAGTTTCCCGGCACCGCGTCGTATTCGGCATACATCCCGATCACCGGCCCGTCGCCGTTGGACCACTGGGCGCAGAAGGCGGTTGGCATCCCGCCGGAGCCTTCTTCGACGTCAAATCCCTCGGCACGCAAACGGGCCACATACCAGTCGGCGGACCGATACTCGCGCCAGGCCGGTTCGGCGAATTCGAAGATCGTCGCGCAATCCTGCGAAAGTCGGTCCTTCTCGGACTCGACCCAGTTCAATGCCGTCTGTTCAGCCGTCATGCCCACCCCCCATCATCGCCACGACCGACCGCCGATGCGCCCGGCGGCGATGCTCGAAAAGGTAAATTCCCTGCCATGTTCCAAGCGCCATGCACCCCTCCAGAACGGGAATCTCCAAGCTGACCGGCATCATCGCCGCCTTGATATGGGCCGGCATGTCGTCGGGCCCCTCGTCAGTATGGGTCAGGTAGGCCATGGACGGATCATCCGAGGCCGGCACAAGCCTGTCAAAGAAATTGCGCAGGTCCGTTTGCACCTCGGGGTCGGCGTTTTCCTGGATCAGCAGCGAACAAGAGGTGTGCCGGACGAACAGCGTCAACAGCCCGTCCCCCTGGACCCAGTCGCTGACCTGCGGCGTGAACGCATACAGCCCCGGTCCGGTCGTCGAAATCTCGAATGTCTTGTGCATGGGGAACCATGGCCCCGGCGGCGGTCCGCTTGCAAGCCTGCCGCGGACGTGATTTTCAACCCGGGCAGGCACGACAACGCACGAGGCGCAGAGAGGGGCGCAGGGATGGACCGCATTTCACAACTGCTACAGGCGGGACGGGTGGCCGAGGCCGTGGCCCTGATCAAGCGCGGGCTGGCCCAGCGGCCCCGGGACGCAACGCTTTTGCTGGCCCTGGCCCAGGTTCACAATCGCGGCAGCCGCGACTATGCACAGGCGCATACGGCATTGAAAAAGCTGTTGAAACTGGCACCCAAGAATGCCGCCGCCCATGCGGAAATGGCGCAGGTCCTGGGCAACATGCAAGACCGTGAAAAGGCTATCCAGCACGCCAAACGGGCCGTGGCCCTGGCGCCGAAATCTCCGGACCACCTGTATGTGCTCGGCACGCTCTACCATCAGACCGACCGCCTGCAAGAGGCCCGCGCCGCCATCCGCAAAAGCCTTGCCCTGCGGCCCGACCACGTGCAAACCCGGCTGTTGCTGGCGACGGTCCTGCGGTCCGGAGGCGATATGGACGCCGCCCGGACCCTTTGCACCGAGATTTTCGAGGACGAACCGAACAACCTGTTCAATTTCTCGGTCTACAGCCTGACCGGCAAACTGGACGCCGACGACCCGATGATGCGGCATTTCACGGATGTCGTGATCCCGGCCGCAGAACAGGCTGGCGGCCCGGCCTATGTCACCGCGCTTGGCGTTCTGGCCAAGCTCCGGGACGACACCGGCGATCATGACGCGGCATTCACCATCCGGACCCAGGCCAAGGCCGCCGAAGGTATTAGACATGACAATCGAAAATATGCGGGCTTTGTTCAGGCGCAGGTTCAGGGCCTGACGCGCGCCGATTATTTCGGCGGCGGCGGATCGGACAGCGAAACCCCGGTCCTGATCGTCGGCATGCCCCGGTCAGGCAGCACCCTGCTGGAGCAGGTGATCTCGAGCCATCCGAAGGTTCAGGGCGTGGGCGAAAACCCGGCGCTTGCCAACCTGTTGCGAGGGGCCCGCGTTCCCGAACACGATGGCCCCGCCCTGGTCCGCTTTGTCAAAGGGCTGGACAGCAAACAGGCCGCCGCCCTGGCCCGGTCCTATCTGTCAGCGGTGACCCCCGGCGCCGGCAAGGCCAGCCGCATCGTCGACAAGAAGCTGCACAATTTCGAATTGCTGGGCCTTTTCGCCAAGCTATTCCCGAAGGCACGCATCCTGCATGCCACCCGCGACCCGATGGATTGCTGCGTGTCGTGCTATTTGCAGAACCTGTCGCCCTGGCACAGCTATACCCGCGATCTGGGCGACCTGGGCCGCTACTACAAGCAATACCGGCGCCTGACCCACCATTGGCAAACCGCGCTGCCCAATCCGATCATGTCGGTGGCCTACGAAGATATGGTCGCGGACCTCGAGGGCACGGCCCGCGCGGTCATCGGTTTTCTGGGCCTGGACTGGGACGACGCCTGCCTGAACTACCAGCAGACCGACAACCGGGCCCGAACCCTGTCGGTCTGGCAGGTGCGGCAACCGGTCTACAAGACCTCTGTCAAACGCTGGAAACGCTACGCGCCGCACCTGGGGCCGCTCATGGACGAACTGGCCCCGCTTTACCCTGATGGACTGGACTGACGGCCTGGACTGGCGGGCCCGGCTGATCCGACCTACTGGTCGAGGAAACTGCGCAGCTTGCGGCTGCGGCTGGGGTGCTTGAGTTTGCGCAGCGCTTTCGCCTCGATC
>PR_CR_10_Liq_2_inCRDRAFT_1000488_pt1 | contig 11032 bp, 13 predicted proteins | sample PRCRCaboRojoPR_FD_10245 | JGI IMG/M metagenome (IMG submission 10245) | reverse complement strand
TGATGTGGCGCATCGATTTATTGATATCGACAATCCCGCCTGAACGGGGCTACCAACAAGGGCGGGTGCAGCCACTACACCGCTGGATTCATGACATGAGTTAGGGCAGATCCCGCTTGTGCGCGCTTTAGCAGTGTGCGCTCTCCGAGCCTGAGCGTTTATCGATGCCAAAGTCTTCCGATAGTTGTCCCCGATTATCACCGTCTTTGCGTGGCGCGTAATCTAGCGGTTGCATGGTACTGAGGAGATGCTCGGGCAGGGTCTCCTCATCGGCGTTAGAAGCCGATGGAATCTGCATGGCTACGGTTCCATCACACAGGGTGTCAGCGCCCTTGGCCATATGTTGGTAAATAGCACGATAGTCACTGCTAAGCTGATTCAGCAGACCTGCGGTCCTTTGGAAATGTTCTGTCACTTCAGCTTCGTAGTCGGCACGGCTAGTCAATGCCTGCTCTAGTCGCTGTTCGAGCTCTCGGGTCCGATCCTGGTTTTCCTTTTTTCGGGTGCCCATGGCCCATCCGAGCCCAAGCCCCACCAGTAGAGCGGCGATGACGGTAAGTGTGGGCACTAGGGGAAGCGGCATAGGGCGGAACTCCATCGGCTGGCTAATAGTGGCCATAGTGTAACCGTTTGCTGAGCCCAGCGTACAAGCTTCGTCGCGACTGAACGGCATTGTTTGCAGTGCCCTGCGGCTGTCGCTAGAGTGCTGTCCCCTTTTGATGCTTACCGAGCAGATTTAATTCATGTCACTCACTCCTTGGCAGCGATACCAAAACGATCTTCAGCGACCGGATTTTCATGCCGATAGTGCGCAGGCAGATGCGGTGGCGCTGTTGCAAGATCTCTACGAGCGTCTGATGGCGCGAGAGCAAATGGAGGCATCCATCGCAATACGACTGCGCCGTTGGTGGCGTCGTAAACAAGAACCCGAGATGGGATTGTATTTCTGGGGCGGGGTCGGTCGAGGTAAAACCTATCTAGTTGATACCTTTTTCGACGCCCTGCCCATCGCGCGCAAGCAACGGGTACATTTCCATCGGTTTATGCAGCGGGTGCACGATGATCTGACCGCGTTGTCCGGTGAGAAAAACCCGCTACAGCTTATTGCCGACGGTATTGCCAAAGAGGCCCGTGTGCTCTGTTTTGATGAATTCTTTGTCAGTGATATCGCCGATGCAATGTTACTAGGTAGCTTAATGGAAGCATTATTTAAGCGTGGGGTGACTCTCGTTGCCACTAGCAACATCGAACCGGATCAGCTTTACAAAGACGGACTCCAACGCGCTCGCTTCCTACCCGCGATAGCGTTGATTCAACGATACACTCAAGTTGTAAATGTCGATTCGGGTGTCGACTATCGCCTGCGCACACTTGAGCGTGCGGAACTCTATCACTGGCCGCTCGATGACAGTGCAGAGCAGGCATTGATGGGGGGCTTTGAAGCGTTGGCGAATGGTCGACCAGCGACAGCGAACACGCTTTCTATCAATCACCGAGATGTTCATGTTCGTCGAAGTACAGAGGGCATCGCATGGATAACATTCGATGAGCTGTGTAATAAGCCCCGCAGTCCCAGCGACTTCATTGAACTGGGGCGTATTTTTCACACGGTGTTGTTAGAGGGGGTGCCCGTGCTCGGTGCAGACCGAGAGGATGCTGCCCGGCGTTTTATTAACCTCATCGACGAGTTCTATGATCGGTCAGTCAAGTTAATCATCACCGCTGAAGCATTGCCCGAAAACTTGTATACGGGTAATCGCCTGCGGTTTGAATTTCAGAGGACCCTGTCGCGACTGCAAGAGATGCAGTCAACGGCGTATCTTGGGCGCGAACACAAACCCTGAGCTGGCGTAGAAAAACGTGTTGAAAGCGCCGCTACGTTCCTGTAATCTCCGCGCTCCTTTTCATCCGGCCCCATAGGCTACGAATTTATGAAGACCTACAGCGCAAAGGCAGCTGACGTACACCACGATTGGTACGTCGTAGATGCCGAAAACAAGACTCTGGGTCGTCTTGCGGCGGAAATCGCACACCGACTCCGTGGTAAGCACAAACCCGAATACACCCCCCATATGGATATGGGCGATTATATTGTTGTTGTGAATTGCGAGAAGTTGCGCGTCACTGGCAATAAGAAAACCGACAAGATGTATCACCACCACACGGGTTATCCCGGTGGTATCAAGTCGTATAGCTTCGAGAAGCTCATCGACCGCGCCCCCGAGCGAGTGTTGCAGCGCGCCGTAAAAGGCATGCTGCCGCGTAACCCCCTCGGGCGCGCTATGTTTAAGAAAATGAAGGTCTATGCCGGTCCTGAGCATCCCCATGCCGCTCAGCAACCCCAGACCCTGAATATCTGAGGAGTCAGGCATGTCTACAGCACAGTATTACGGCACTGGTCGACGCAAGACGTCCACAGCGCGAGTTTTTCTAAAGTCGGGTTCCGGCAACATTACCGTCAACGGCAGAGCACTCGACGAGTATTTTGGCCGAGAAGTAGCGCGCATGATCGTTCGCCAGCCTTTAGAGCTTACTGAGAATAGCGAGCGCTTTGACGCCTATGTCACGGTTGAGGGTGGCGGAAGTTTCGGTCAGGCAGGTGCTATTCGTCACGGGCTGACCCGCGCTCTTATGGATTACGACGAGTCATTGCGCAGCACATTGCGCGCAGCTGGCTACGTGACCCGCGACGCCCGCGAAGTTGAGCGTAAGAAAGTTGGTCTGCGCAAGGCGCGTCGTCGTCCTCAGTTCTCGAAGCGCTAACGGGCGTTTCGCACAGAGAAAGCCGGCATGTCCGGCTTTTTTTTTGACGGTGCACAGACGTATAACCCGAGGTCAACGGTTCTGCGGGTTGCCGGTTTATCAGTAGACCTTTAAAATTCAGGCGCCCAAAACCTCAGCGCCTCGCGGCCCTGGATGCCGCCAACCTCTGTCGAGCCTCAGGGCAGACTCGGTTCCCACTCATCCGGAGATGACTTTGATGAGCGAAAGCAACAATTCACCCGATGTGCAGCCAGATGAGCGCGCGTCAAATCAAAATCGACGCCGCTTTTTGACGGCAGCTACGTCGGCGGTCGCGGCTGCTGGTGTTGTAGGTGTCGCTACCCCCTTCCTCGGTTCATGGAATCCATCGGAAAAGGCGAAGGCTGCTGGTGCTCCGGTTAAGGCTGACGTCAGCAAGCTCGAGCCCGGCCAAATGGTGGTCGTTGAGTGGCGTGGAAAGCCTGTATATCTACTGCACCGCACCGCGGAAATGGTGGCTGATCTGCCCAAGCTCGACCCCGAGCTCAAAGATCCGAATTCCGCCATTTCCAAGCAGCCGGCTTACATTACTGGCGACGACCGCTCGATTCGTCCAGATCTGTTGGTGGTCGTTGGGCTGTGTACGCATTTGGGTTGCGCACCCAAGTACCGACCGGAAGTCGGTGCTGCAGATTTGGGCGGTGACAGCTGGTTGGGTGGTTTCTTCTGTCCTTGCCATGGCTCTAAATTTGATCTTGCTGGCCGCGTGTTCTCGGGCGTGCCGGCCTCTACAAACCTAGTAGTCCCACCTTACAGTTTCGAAGGCGATAACGTCGTCGTTATCGGCGTTGATGCGGAGGCAGCGTAATGGAAAAAGCTTTGACTGGACTGGTTGCCTGGGTTGATGAGCGTCTTCCCGTAACCCGAACGTGGAATACGCACATGGGCGAGTACTACGCGCCCAAAAATTTCAATGTGTGGTATTTCTTTGGCGTGTTTTCGTTGCTGGTGTTGGTCAATCAACTGTTAACCGGTATTTGGCTAACCATGAATTACACCCCATCGGCGGAAGAGGCCTTCGCTTCTGTTGAGTACATCATGCGAGATGTCGATTACGGATGGTTACTGCGCTATATGCATTCGACAGGCGCTTCGTTTTTCTTCGTAGTCGTGTACCTGCACATGATGCGTGCACTATTGTACGGCTCTTATAAGAAGCCCAGAGAACTTATCTGGATCTTTGGGATGCTCATTTTCGTGGTGCTGATGGCAGAGGCGTTTGTTGGTTATGTGCTGCCATGGGGACAAATGTCCTACTGGGGCGCTCAGGTTATTATCTCTCTGTTCGGTGCTATACCCGTTGTCGGTGAGGACATCGTCACCTGGATCCGAGGCGACTACCTCATTTCGGGCATCACCCTTAATCGCTTCTTTGCACTACACGTTGTGGCATTGCCCATTGTGCTCTTGGCTCTGGTGGTGCTGCACATCCTGGCGTTGCACGAGGTCGGCTCGAACAATCCCGATGGTGTCGAGATCAAGAAGAAGAAGGACGAAAACGGTATCCCCCTGGACGGCATCAAGTTCCACCCCTATTACTCGGTGCATGATGTTCAGGGCATTGCTGTATTTCTGTTTTTCTTCTGTGGCGTTATTTTCTTTATGCCAGAGATGTCGGGATATTTCTTAGAATACGCAAACTTTGAGCAGGCCAATGCTCTGAAGACCCCTGACCACATCGCGCCGGTTTGGTACTTCACACCTTTTTATTCTGTGTTGCGTGCGGTACCTGATAAGTTTTGGGGCTTTGTGTTCTTCGCCGCTTCTGTCGCTATCCCCTTTGCCTTGCCTTGGCTCGATCGATGTGAGGTCAAATCCTGGCGTTACCGAGGCAACATCAACCGTGTCATGCTGCTGTTGTTTGTCGCCAGCTTCATCATCTTGGGTGTGCTGGGTGTTAAGTCACCCACACCAGAGCGCACCGTATTGGCCCAGATTTGCTCTATTTTCTACTTCTTATTCTTCCTCGCTATGCCTATTTGGTCGACGATGGATAAGAATAAACCCGTACCAGAGCGGGTGACCATGGATGGGGGTATGGGCTTCTTCAAGAGCCTTGCGACATTGGGTGTTGTGGCGCTCCTGACCTTTATACCGCTCAAGGTGGTGGGTGCAGAGTCGGCTTACGATTGCGGAACGATGCCTTGCGACCACATCACAGTGGACCCTACCAATACGGCGTCACTCCAACGCGGCGCGGCGCTATACAATAGTTACTGCATGGGCTGTCATAGCCTTCAGTACTCACGACACAACCGAGTGGCGCGTGATTTGGGCATTCCTGAGGACCTCTATCAGGCCAACTTAATGTTTGATCCCGGCATTAAGATCGGCTCTCTGATGGACAACGCTATGGATAAGGCTAACGCCAAGACCTGGTTTGGAGCCACGCCCCCAGATTTGACACTCGTGGCTCGAGCGCGCAATCCCGATTGGCTGTACACCTATTTGCGTAATTTCTATCAAGACAGCACTCGGCCATACGGCGTTAACAACAAGGTATTTCCCCAGGTGGGTATGCCCCATGTCCTGATGGAGCTCCAAGGCATGCCTGAATGTGCTGCGGGTCCCGGATACGGACACGATGAACACGTTGATCCCTTGTCGGGGCAGTCGGTGATGGAGCAACCCTGTGGCCGATTAGAGGTCAAGACCTCCGGTTCTATGACCCCGGAACAATTCGACGACGCAATTTACGATCTTGTTAACTTTTTGGCCTATACCGCTGAACCTATGAAGGTTGAGCGCCAGCGTATGGGTGTTTATGTCATGCTCTTCTTGGCGGTGTTCTTTGTGTTTGCGTGGTTATTGAGCCGTGAATACTGGAAAGACGTTCACTGAAGAGTCCTGCCGGAAGTGCCTTCTTTAGGCGCTTCCTATTGCCCTTATGGGCCCCCCGGAGAACATAAATGAAAATCTCGGACGACAACTCAGCTGTTGTGTCAAAACGCTCTTCCATGACGCTGTTTTCTGACAGCACGTGCCATTACTGCCATCGTGTTCGTATCGTGCTGGCGGAAAAAGGGGTGACGGTAGATTTAATAGAGTCCGACAGCGGCAATACGCCAGCGGATCTCGCCGATTACAATCCCTACAACTCCATGCCGACATTGGTAGATAGAGATTTATCGCTCTACGAATCTAAAGTCATGATGGAGTATCTTGATGAGCGTTTTCCCCACCCNCCGCTGCTNCCCGTATANCCTGTTGCGCGTGCGGAGAGCCGTCANCTGATGTTTAGAATTGAGCGAGATTGGTGTTCTCTTGTCGACGCCATTCAAAACTCGCGCTCGGAAAATGTGGTGAAAAAGTCTACCGCTGAATTACGCGACGGTTTGCTGGCTATTGCCCCTATTTTCAATGAAAAGCCTTTTTTCATGAGCGATGAGTTTACGCTGGTTGATTGCTGTGTGGCGCCGATTTTGTGGCGTCTCCCTGTGCTGGGCATTGATATTCGCCCTAGCAAGCAGTCTAAGCCGCTTCTGAATTATATGGATTCCCTGTTCAGTCGCGATGCCTTCCAGGAAAGCCTCTCCATGCCGGAGAGAGAGATGCGGATCTAGGATGCGATGACCCCCAGTCGTCCCTATATCATCCGGGCTATCTACGAGTGGATTGTTGACAACGATTGCACGCCGCACTTGCTGGTGAACGCTAATCGCGAGGGGGTGATCGTACCACAACAGTACGTGAGCGACGGACAAATTGTACTCAATGTGTCGCCAACCGCCGTGGTCAGCTTGCAGATGGGCAATGACACCATTACGTTCAACGGTCGGTTTGGGGGGCAGCCTGTCGATGTTTACGTGCCCGTCGCGGCTATTCTCGGTATCTATGCTCGAGAAAACGGGCAAGGCATGGTGTTCGAGTCCGATCCCGAGCCTGAGCCACCCCCGGAGCAGCCGACACCGCCAGAGCGCACTCGGCCCGCGCTAAAAGTGGTTAAATAATTTCGAATAGCCGGACGACCCGCTGTACGCCGATGATATCCGCCGCAGTGTCACTGACGCGGTCGGCTTCCTCAGGGGTTAATAATCCCATTAGATAGACAACGCCGTTTTCGGTCACGACCTTCACACGCATACCGGGGGTGTTCGATGTCGTAAGCAGTGCCGTCTTGACCTTGGTGGTGAGCCAAACATCGTTGGCGTCGGCGTTGCTGTCTGAGTTTGGTCCGACGTTTAGCTCGTTATAGATCCGTCTAACACCATTAATGTCTCGAACCACGTCGGCAGCTTGATCTTTTAGGNTTTGATCGGGCACCTCGCCGGTTAACAGTACATAGCCGTTGTAGGACACGATGAGTAGTTTGGATTTGCGGAAGCGATCGTCGGCCGCTTTGATATTGACTACCGCTTTCGTTTCAATGCTCTCATCTAGCACCTGTTGTGCAAGAGTACGCTCGCCGGGATCTTCGTTAATGGGGTCCGAGCCCACGGCAACCAACAGCGCACCGCAGCCGGCTAGCCCCAGTGTCATTAGGAGTGCGCCCATTGCCAAGCGCAGTTTATGTATGACATTCACAGCATGTCCTCCATAGGGCCAAAAGTCATAATGTCGATGAGTTCAGCAAGGCAGATGACGCTTGCATGGCATAGGGCTAAATTGCACGCTGGTGAGGTGCCGAGAAACGTTAAGCTCACGCCAGGACCCTGCGTCCCTACCCAAATAGGCTGCATGCGACGTTTGTTAATAGTGGCTGCCAATGCCGATACATGGTGATGTTCAAGGCTCCCCGCGAAGATCAATGCAACATCGCCTGGCTGCCCTTGAGCCTGTATTTGACCCGACATCCAGAGCTGCGCGCTCTCAGGTAATACGCCAAATCTACTGGCTAATTCGACCGCAGGCAGGGCTGGCCGTTCCCTGCCGAGGCCTCTGGTCATCAGTTCAGAAAAAAGAACAGCGGTACTGGCATCAAGATCAATACCACAGCAGAACACTTTTTTATCGGCTAGCAGTGCTTGGTGAATAAGCTCAGCGCCACTGCCCAAAACATCCGCTATGGCATCAACGGATAAACTTAGGTGCTCGATATGGTGTTGAAAGTGCGTTGCAACGTTGTCGTAGTAATCCATCCTAGCGCATCACCTGATTGTTTGACGGCAGCTGAAAGCTGCTCGGATCCAACGGGGTTGCGTGTCACTTTTTATGCGGCCGTCAAAGGTGATGACATCGAAGCGGCAGGCATGTTGTTGGAAAGCAGGGTGGCTTTGTAGGAAAAGCGCCGCTGTATTGCTTATACGGCGCTGTTTTGATTTATCGATTGAGTGAATCGCGCGAGCATAGCGGTTGTGGGTTCTTTGTCGCACTTCAATGAATACCAACGTTTTACCGTCGCACATAATGAGATCAATCTCCCCGCAGCGGGCCTGAAAGTTTTGAGCGACGAGTCTGAGACCCTGAAGCTGCAGATAGCTCAGGGCCTGCAGCTCCGCAAGATGCCCTTGTTGTCGTGACATGGCTACCCATCCGAAAGCGCTTACCTAGAGGGTAGATTGATGCGCCGCACATTGTCGTCAGCAAAAACAACCAGATCAAGCTCACGTAGGATATCTCCATTACCTGCTCGCTGAAGTAGTCCTGTGTCGCCGGCAAAGAGCGGTGCACGTGTTTCGAGGGCTTGCTGGTGATGTTCTAGCATTCGGACGGCATCGGCACCGAGGGCATTGAGGCGTCTAAATCGGAGATCATCCACCGCGCGCAACATAGCTGGAATTTCTAGGAACTGAACACTGTTTAGGTCACGGTTTTGCACCGGGTTATCACCCGCATAGATAGTCGAGGGGGCGTAGACCGGTACCTCACCGCTGTAGTGGAAAACCAACAGCGGGCGGATGGCTCGAGCCTCGGCAGGACTTGGCGTCAACAAGAAAATGACATCGTAATCTTCGCGCCTTCGCGGCCGCGCTTCGATGGGGCTGGTAAAGGCATCTTCGAAAGCCTTTACCCGCGCCTCTGCTTGTGCGCTGCCAACGACTTGGCTGATTTGCACTGACAAGGGCTCATCGTCGTCTACAGCCAGTTCGGTTGTTACCTGTCCGCCCAAACTGTGCCATGTTTCTTTTAAGGCGCCTGTCATACGTCGACCCCAGTCGGAGTTGGGTGTGATCAACACTGCCCGGCGCAGGCCCTCCCCGAAGGCTATTCGCGCAAGTTGTCTGGCCTCATCTTCTGGAGCTAGGCTAAGGGCCGACCAGGAAGTTACTTCAGTTGGGAGTAAAACCTCTGGACGATTGAGCGCAATGACCGGTACCGACTTCGGTGTTATCGTGCCTAAGCGCTGTACGTTCGATTTGGTGAGTGGGCCCAGAATTACTGCGGCACCTTGATTTTCCGCTTCTCGGTAGGCGTCTGCAATGTTGTCGAATCGGTTGCTGTCAATGGTGCTGAGGCTGGGTCGGGTGTCGGCTAGGGGATAACGTTGATATAGCTCTGCAATTATGCCACCCAGTACCGCATTGCCCGCGCTTTTCAGAGGACCGCTGAGAGGTAGCACCACCGCCACGAGGCTCGGTGGGGTGGTTTGCAGCCATGTTGACAGTGCACCGGGCGATTCTTGTGCGCCCGGGTGATTGGGGTTTTGCTGCAACCAAGTTATGACAGCCTGACGCCCTTGCCGATAGCTTGCATTCAAGCTAAGCCATTGTCGCCATTCACTGTCGCTACTCGCCCCAATGGCACGCTGTAGTTGACCCTCTTCGACATGCATTAATAGCGACCACAGCGCCTCCATAAGATCTGTCGTTTGTCCGGGCGTGTGCATTTGACTTCGTTGATAGGCAATTTCAGCCGCCTCAAGCCAACGTCTCTCGAGTTCAAGAATGTGTTGCTGTTGCTGCTGCGCTAGGTCCCGAGCCAAGCCGTTGCTGTTGGTAACCACCTGAGAGAGCAGTGCTTTGGCGCGGGGTGTATTGCCCTCAAGCCAGTCGACGGTTGCGTTGATCAACAAGAGCGCATCATGATCAATGCCCAGCTCTTGCTCTGTTTGCAGTTGCGCTCGAGCTACCAAGGTACCCTCGGTGTAGGCAATCTGACGCAGTCGCTCGATCAGGGCTGTATCCATAGGGGGAGAGGGTACAGCAGGTGTGCTGTCAGCGACGGATGTGGTCACTGGACGGGCAACACCATTAACTTCCCGGGTTGGCGCTTGGGTTGAGGTGCATCCGGCCATTAACAAGAGCATCATGCAGCCCAAGGCCACTGCCGAGACCCGCTGAGGTCTGGCGAAATACGTTGGATAGGTGTCGGCAGTCATAGGTCTGAGTATAGAGAGGAGTGATGCAATTGGAACGTGGTTTGTACATAGTACCGACGCCTATCGGTAATCTCTCGGATATCACGATGCGTGCTATCGAGGTATTGAGCACGGTTGATGCCATTGCCGCGGAGGATTCACGACAAAGCCTGCGGTTGCTTCGACATTATGGTATCGATCGACCTTTATTGGCTTACCACGATCATGTGGCTGAAGCCGCATCAAGCGCCATCGCGGCGCGAATTGATGGGGGAGAGGCGATTGCTCTTATTAGCGATGCCGGAACGCCACTGGTATCAGATCCAGGCTACCGGCTTGTGCGGGCGGTACAGGCCCTCGACCTGCCCGTCATACCGTTACCGGGGCCCTGTGCTGCTATTGCTGCGTTGAGCGCGTCGGGTTTGCCGACAGATCGTTTTCTATTCGAGGGATTTTTACCGGCCAAAAGCGGCTCTCGGTGTCAAAAACTCCAAGCAGCAGCCAATTTCAGAGGAACGCTTATTTATTACGAGGCGCCCCATCGTATTGTCGATGCCCTCGCAGATGCGGTTAAGGTTTTGGGAGGCGACCGAGAAGCTGTGTTAGCACGGGAGTTGACCAAGGCCTTTGAGACTCTCCACAGAGCATCACTGGAGGACATGCTGTGCTGGGTCGAGGCTGATAGCAACCAACAGCGAGGGGAAATTGTGCTGCTTATTGGGCCGAGCGACAGCAGCCAATCGTCAATCGATGACGCCACACGGACTCTGTTATTGCGCTTGGGCGAAGAGTTGCCACCGCGACGGGCCGCAGCCCTTGTCGCAGAATTTTCTGGTCTAAAAACACGCGAGCTGTATGAGCTATTGATTGCGGAGCGTTCAAAGGACGATAACGCTTGAGCTCTGCTGTGTTCACCCGTAGAGTCGGCCTCGAGCTGATCAGACGATCGCTGCCAACGTGATTGGTGGAGGAAAGTCCGGGCTCCTGAGGTCA
>PR_CR_10_Liq_2_inCRDRAFT_1000484_pt1 | contig 11057 bp, 9 predicted proteins | sample PRCRCaboRojoPR_FD_10245 | JGI IMG/M metagenome (IMG submission 10245) | reverse complement strand
CCCCAGGCGTCGAACCTCCTGGCGTCGAACCCCAAGCGTCCCCGCGGTCCTCGCCCCGGGGACCGCGGGGAGCTTCGTCAAGATGCGAGAGGGCCGTCAGCGATCCGCGGGTCACGACACAAATGGCAAAGGGTGCCGGGTCCGGTATCGTCAGCCCCGAGAGTCGTCAGCCCCAATCGTTGTCATCCAAGCAACCTTCACACTTGAGTTGCTCGTTGCCGTATGGACACGGCCGCGCCGGGGCATCTGGCGGACCCCGCGCTTCGAGCGCCGCATGGCGTCTCGCGTCGCCGTCGCGCCCCGTTGACCTGCCTGGCCAGATGCGCTCGCAGGCTGGGGCGCTCGTGTCATCGACACGCGCCGGCAGCAGCTCAGGCGATACTCTGATAGTAGAGATTCTGCGGGTGATTGGCCTCGGCGAAGAAATACCAGCGCTCGGCCACTAGACCCAGGTACTGGATGACGAAGGCCGCAATGGGCAGCGTCGGCGACTCCAGCACATAGGAAACGCCGATCAACATCAGCGGCACCGGAAAGACCATCACCAGAAACACCAGCCGCACGAGATTCAGAAAATCCGGGCTTTGGTGGTGGAAGAACTCCCGGGTGTTGAAGGAACTGGCGGTGAAGCCCTGGGATTTCTGCACGATCTTGCGGTGGCGCACGCCGATGGCGGTCTGCAACGTGCTCTTGTGCTTCAGGGTGGCATTGCGAATCAACGATGCGATGCGCGTGCCGAGCCCGAGCACGGTGAAGATCACCGCCCAGGTGCCGTAGAAGCCCACCAGGTGATTACCGAGATAGGCGGAGTAAGCCGCCGCCAGCATGAAGCCGGAGGCCATGCCCAGGAAGGTGAAGTTGCCGATGGTGTACGGTGAGTGCCATTCTTCCAGAAACTTGACGCTCGCGTAGATCATGCCCGTGCAGACGAAGAGGGCGAAAGCCACGATGACGCCGAGCAGACCGAGCACCATGGTGGCATCGATGGGCAGCGCGCCATCTCCCGCCACGAACCATGGCTGGGTCAGCCCCAGGTAGTGGAAGAGCCCGTAGAAGAACACCACGCCCATCATCATGGGCAGCACGATCACCTCCCGCGACAGCCAGGAGGTGCGCCACATGGAGGCCGCGCGCCAGGCGCGCTCGGGGCGCCCCAAGTGAAAAAACGAAGCGCCGAGACCGGCGATGAGCAATGCGAGGGACAGGACACTGCCGACGGTATAGAAGTCGGCGCCCTGCGGCTCGATGAGCTGGACACTCGCATACAGCTGTCCGGTGAACAGCGCCAGGAAGAGCCCTTGACCGGCGCCGATGAGCGTCGTGAGGAAGATGACTGAGAAGGCGGGATGCATCGTCTTGGATATCGCGTGTCGGGTTACGGGTGGCCAGGCTCGAAGCGCGCTTCTTACCAGGTGACGTCGTCCAGGGTCTCTTCGCCGGTGTAGACCGTGATGTCTTCCTTGGAGAGCGGGTTGTCGGCGCGCTGCAGCTCGTCCTCGCTGATGTGCATGCGCGTCTTCTGCCGCGGCAGGTAATGGTTGGCGGGCTTCGTGCCCCATTCCGGCATGAGCGCATAACCGCCGCGCTCGCGGATGGCCACCGACACCTCAGAATCCGGATCGTGCACATCGCCGAAGAGCCGGGCGTTCGTGGGGCAGGCCAGCACGCAGGCGGGCTGGCGCTCCTTCTCCGGCAAGGATTGATCGGTGATGCGATCGATGCACAGGGTGCACTTTTTCATCACCTGCTGCTGTTCGTCCAGCTCGCGCACACCATAGGGGCAGGCCCAGGAGCAGTATTTGCAACCGATGCACTTGTCGTAGTCAACCAGCACGACGCCGTTGTCCTCGCGCTTGTAGCTGGCGCCCGTCGGACACACCGGCACGCAGGGGGGCTCCTCGCAATGCAGGCAGGACTTCGGGAAGTGCACCGTTTCGGTGTTGGGATAGCTGCCGACCTCGAAGGTCTGCACCCGGTTGAAGAAGGTCCCGGTGGGATCGGCGCCATAGGGATTCTCGTCCACCATGGGCCCGGCCCAGCCGGAGGTGTTCCACTGTTTGCAGGAGGTCACGCAGGCATGGCAGCCGACGCAGACGTTAAGGTCGATGACTAGGGCGAGTTGGGTCATGGAGCTTCCTATGGCTTTTACTCATCACGCGTCGCGCGTTTGGCTGCAAATCACACCGCACAGCAGCGGCCGCGCGTGCGACGGGGCACCCGGCGCTTGGGCACCCCTGCGCGTCGCACTGCTTGCACACTTCGCACTGGTAACTACTTCCTGCCAAACACACCCGCCACATAGGCCTGCCAGCGCGTGCGCGGCCGCGCCGTCTGGCCGGGCAGGGTCTTCATGGGCGCGAACTGGGGCTCGGTGACCTGCGCCTCCTTCGGGCCTTCGGCCTTGTAGATGCGCACCCGCAGGTCGAACCAGGCGGCTTGGCCGGTGATGGGATCGGAGTTCGAAAAGTGGCTGCCGGCGCCGCCGTTGGGGAGTTCTTCGCCGATGAGATGGTTGAGCAGGAAGCCCTTCTTGGATTCGTCCGCCTTCGGGTCCAGCGCCCAGGCGCCGGCGGCCTTGCCAATGGCGTTCCAGGTCCAGACCGTGCCGGGCTCCACGGCCTCGGAGTAGCGGCACATGCACTTCACCCGCCCGAGGTGGGACTCCACCCAGATCCAGTCGCCGTCTTCGATGCCCTGGGCGATGGCGAGCTTGGGATTGACGAAGAGGTAGTTGTGGCTGTGGATCTGGCGCAGCCAGGCGTTCTGGCTGTCCCAGCTGTGGTACATGGCCATGGGCCGCTGGGTGAGCGCGGTGAGCGGGAAGCGCGTCTTGTCCACCATCTGCCCCTCCAGGGGCTCGTAGTGGAAGGGCAGCGGATCGAAGAAGGTCTCGATGCGCTCGCGCAGGTGCTCCGGCGGCTGGCGGCCGGGCCACTTGCCCTGGGCCGCGGCGCGAAAGCGCTGCAGCACCTCGGAGTAGATGTGCAGCACAATGGGCTCCGCCCAGCGCGTGAGGGCATGCGCCCGGGCCCAGTGCAGGTAGCCCTTGTTCCAGTTGCGCATGTATTGATAGCTGCGCGGCAGCTCATGATGGAATACGCAGCCGTTGGCGGCGTATTGCTCCCATTGCCGCGGATTGGGCTCGCCCTTGAGGTATTTCTCGCCGAACTGGCCACGCCAGCCGGCGAGGAAGCCGATGCCGGAGCCGGGCGAGGTTTCGTAGTTGACGATGAAGTCCGGGTAGTTGCGGTACTTCGGGCTGCCGTCCTGCTTGGTGAAGGCCGGCAGCTTGAGCCGCCCGCCGAGCTCGATGAGCACGTCCTGGAAGGGCCGGCATTCGCCCTTCGGCGGCAGCACGGGCAGGCGCACGGCGTCCACCGGCCCGTCGAACTCGGAGATGGGCCGGTCCAGCATGGAGAGCACGTCGTGGCGCTCCAGATACGTGGTGTCCGGCAGCACCAGGTCGGCGAAGGCGACGGTCTCGGAGGCAAAGGTGTCGCACACCACCAGGAAGGGGATCTTGTACTCACCGTGCTCGTCGGTGTCGGTGAGCATGTGCCGTGCCGCGGTGGTGTTCATCGACGAGTTCCAGGCCATGTTGGCCATGAACAGGAACAGGGTGTCGATGGGATAGGGATCGCCGCGCCAGGCATTGGTGATGACGTTGTGCATCAGCCCGTGGGCCGCCAGCGGGTACTCCCAGCTGAAGGCCTTGTCGATGCGCACCGGCTTGCCGTCGTCGTCGACGAACAGATCCTCGGGCTTCGCCGGCCAGCCCAGCGGCAGGCCCTCCAGCGGCGCCTCGGGCTGCACCGCGTCCGGATGATTCGGCGGCTTCGGGCAGGGCGGGATGGGCTTCGGGAAGGGCGCCCGGTGACGGAAGCCACCGGGGCGGTCGATGGTGCCGAGCACCGTCATCAGGATGCTTAAGGACCGGATGGTCTGGAAACCGTTGGAATGCGCCGCCAGCCCGCGCATGGAATGGAAGGCCACCGGGTTACCGGTGACGGTGTCGTGCTCCTTGTCCCAGCAATCGGTCCAGCGGATGGGCAGCTCGATCTTATGGTCGCGCGCCGTCACACCCATTTCATGCGCCAGGCGGCGGATGGTGTCCGCCGGGATGCCGGTGATGTTCTCGGCCCACTCCGGCGTATAGGGCTCCACCCGCTCCTTCAGCAGTTGGAAGGACGGCTTCACCGGCGTGCCGTCCGGCAGCACATAACTGCCCATGAGGCGCGGGTCGCCGCCCTCGGTGTGGGTCAGCACCGGGCCGTTTTTGTTGCGATCCCACCAGAGCTTGTTCTGCGGGTCGGTGCAGCCCTCGACGATCTCCGCATCCGGGTCGCGGTAGAACATGCCATGGTCGTCGCGACCCGGGTCGTCGATGACCAGCTCCGGGGCGTTGGTGTACTGCACCAGGAACTCGCGGTCGAACAGGCCGAGCTTCAGGATCTCGTGGATCAGCGCCAGGAACAGGGCGCCGTCGGTGCCGGGCTTGATGGGCACCCACTCGTCGGCGATGGCCGAGTAGCCGGTGCGGATGGGGTTGATAGAGACGAAGCGCCCGCCACGGCGCTTGAACTTGCTGATCTGGATCTTGAGCGGATTGGAGTGGTGGTCCTCGGCGGTGCCGATCATCACGAACAGCTTGGCCCGTTCCAGGTCCGGACCGCCGAACTCCCAGAACGACCCGCCGATGGTGTAGATCATGCCCGTGGCCATATTCACGGAGCAGAAACCGCCGTGGGCGGCGTAGTTCGGCGTGCCGAACTGCTTGGCGAACATGCCGGTCAGCGCCTGCATCTGATCGCGGCCGGTGAAGAGCGCAAACTTCTTCGGATCCTCCGCCCGCAGCCGGCCGAGACGCTCGGCGAGCATCTCCATGGCCTCGTCCCAGGAAATCTCCTCGAACTCGGACTCGCCACGCTTGGCGCCGGGCTTGCGCCGCAGGGGCTTGGTGAGGCGCGCCGGCGACACCTGCTTCATGATGCCGGAGCTGCCCTTGGCGCAGATCACGCCCTCGTTCAGCGGGTGGTTCGGGTTGCCCTCGATGTAGCGCACCTGGCCGTCGCGCAGGTGTACCCGGATACCGCAACGGCAGGCACACATATAACAGGTGGTCTCTTTGACCTCCGTGTGGCCGTTGGCTTGATCTTTGTGTACGGCTGGGTCTTTCATAGCGACATCCGGGCTGCGGTGGGTTTGGGCGATCGGGCGGTGCTGTGCTGCGCTTGGGCCAGTGTGTCGGCCAGTACGCCACGCGGCTGACAGCGGCGCCGGGGTGGCGGCAGCCGGCGATCGCTCCCCGAGCGTCGGCTGTCTGCCCGCGATGGCAGGGTGTGGGCATGCTGAGCCCAGCATGTGCGCCACCGCCTGCAATGTAAAGAATCGGAACATTCTAATGTTCCGTGGGCAAGGTTATGAAGCCCTGGTTTGCATTCAATAATAGGAATCACAGGGTTTTCGACCCCGTCTGTCGGCATTCGCCACAGGACAGCTGACCGCAAACACTTGGTTTGCCAGGGAAGTGCCGGAGCGGAGCAAAGCCGTCGGGCCAGCCACAAGGCCGACGGCGGCCCATGCATCGCACAACCACGGGGCTGCGCCGCCCGCAGCTCGGCGTCCGCCAACTGATACCCGGCCTCCGTCATTGTCCGGCGAAAGCGTTAGTGGGCCGGGTGGCGGCTGGCGAAGGCCTCGACAGCAGGGAGGCCGGCGTGACGCCAGACCGAGCGGCTGCGACGCACTTCCCGGCGGGCGCTCCAACCGACGCGGGCCGAACAATCGCCTGCGGCGGGTCTTGGGGTGCGACGGCGAGGCGCGGCCGCTTGCCCGCGATCGGGGCACGACCGGGCGCAGGCCCGGTGCGCCGGCGACCGGTGTGACCGTCAGAGCAGGTCGGGGTCGGCCTGCATGCGGGCGCCGCGCTGCATGTGCCGAACCGGCGCGCCGAAGAAGGCGAGCACGGTGAGATCTTCTTCGATATCGAAGAAGGCATGATCGCAAGCGGTGTGCACGTACATGATGGAGCCCTTCTGCACCAGTTGGTCTTCGTCGCCGACCCGCAGCCGCGCCCGGCCCTCCAGTACCAGGTAGAGCTCATCTTCCTCGTGGGCGCTCTGCATCTCCGTGGAGCCCACGGGCAAGTGGTAGATGGAACAGCTCAGCGACGGTGTGCGCAGGACTTCCTGAAAACGCGTACTGCCGGGCTCGATCTTGGCGAGCAGCGCCGGCAGATCGAAGAGGAGCCATTGATGATCAGTCATGATTGATTCTCCCGCTGGCGAGCCGGTGGTCCCGTTGCCCGGTCGGCGACCGCGGCCGGCGGTCGGCGCGCCGGGACAACGGAGCTGCCGCGCGCTGCTTGCTTCCGAAGTTGGTTGGTATACAATGCGAATTGTTCGTATTCGCCACGCGCTTTGAAACAACGTTCGGGGTGTCAGTTCATGAGCCAGTATATCCACCATGTTCCCGGTCGCATCCGTATCCGCTCCAGGGCCTTTCAGTGCTACGGCGCGCGCGCCGATGCGGCGCAGGCGCGGCTGCTGGCGATGGACGGCATTCGTAGCGTCGAGATCAAGCCCCGCGCGGCGAGCCTGATTGTGCAGTACGACCCGGAGTGCCTCTCGCGCGCCGCCCTATTCGCCACGCTCGAAGAGCTCGGCTGCATGGCGCCCGTGCGCCGCGACAATGCACATGTGCGCCAGATCGGCGAGACCTTCGGCAAGGCCCTGGTCGGCGCCGTGATGCAGAAAGCCGTCGAGCAGTCCGCCCGGACATTGGTGGGCGCCCTGGTTTGAACCACGCTGGGCTGACAACCGCCGCCCCCCGGGCCCGGCTCGCGGCTGCACTCCCAAGCCGGATCGCGTCGATACGCGGCAGCGGCCGCGACGACCGGCGGCCCTCAGCCGAAGCGCTCGTCGCCGGCTCAACCATCCTGCACTGTGGCCGACCCCGTCGGTTGGCCATCGGACCATCATCTGCAAGCGCGGAGAGACCATGGCACTGCACAATGACGCCAACCATCCCGGTCGAAATGGAGCAGACCGCAGCGCAGACCGGCGAAACGCCGGACATCGGGCGAGCCCCGACATCGCGCCCGATCCCCGGCGCAAGCGTCCTCCCTGGATCCTCGGCCTCGCACGGGCACTGTTGCGCACGCCTCAACAGCTGAGCCCGCGGCGGCGACGGTGGGCGCTGCTGCGCGCCATCGCCATCGAGACGCCCCCGTCGCGCAGCCGCGGGCGCGATCCCGACACGTTGTAATTCCAGCTCGGCGAGACACCGCGCTGAAACCCGCACGCACGCTTGCGGCTGTGTGTGCGGTGATCGTCAAAGCGTGAGCTGATGTGTGCCGCGCGGCGTATTCCCCTGGCGGTGCTCCGCGGCAGTGAGCTGCGACAGTGCCAGCGCGAAGGCGCCGACGCCTGAGCGCTTGAGCATCACGCAGGGCTTCGCGTGGCGCTTGCAGAAGCGCTTGGTGCGCGAAGACGCATCGTGGCTGACGCAATCCAGGGGGCAGATCACCGCATCGGCGCTGGCGAGCAGCGCTTCCAGGCGTGCGCGATTGTCCTCCAGGCCGCCGTCGTGGCGCATGAGCTCGCCGTTGCAGCGCTCCACCAACAGCCGGTAGTGCCCGTTGAGGGAACCGCGGCCGCCCACGCAAAGGATGCGGCGGCCGCGCAGATCCATGGTGTTCGGCGCCGCGCCGGGTAACGCGGTACAGTTGGCGCAGTCGCCGTCACAGTCGCAGACGCCGACGGCGCCGCCCTCCGGCAGCAGCGCCTCCAGCGCCCGCAGGGACGCATCCCGCTCGGCGAGCGTCGCCGCCGTCTTGGCCTGCCGCTGCTCGGCATGCGCCAGTTGGCGTTCCAGGCTGTCCACCTGCACCGCCTGCGCGCGCGCATGCCGTCGCAAATCGGCGATCGCCTGCGCCTGAGCATCCACGCGCTGGCGTAGGGCGCTCAGCTCGGCCCCCGACTCCAGCGCCGCGAGCCGCTCCCGGGCCGCCGCCAGCGCCGCCTCCACGGCCGACAGGGCCGCAAGCCGCTGCTCGGCCTCGGCCAAGCGCGATGTGCGCTCGGCCAACGCCCGCTCGGCACGCGCCGCCGCCGCCGCGCTCTCCCGGCGCAGCCGCGCCAGGGTCTCACGGGTTTCCGCCAGAGCCTTCAGGTCCGCATTCAGCCCGGCGCCGATCTGGTGCGAGAGCATGTGCACGTCTTCATAGGCGCGGGTGCGCAGCTCGGGCGTCGCATGGGGATGGGAGACCACGGCCCAGAAGGCCCCCTGCACCTCGCCGTTGGCCAATGCGTCGGCCCAGAGGCGCTCCAGCTCCGGCACTGCTCGAACGCGGGCGAAGCGCTTCAGCGTTGCAGCAAAGCGACGCTCCAGCGTGCGCTGCAGGACCTGAGACAAAGGATTCCGGCTCTCGGCAGCCGCGACGAAGCTCACGTGCACCTCGAAGTCGGTGAGGTCGTGCGTGGGCATGCAGCCGGACTTCTTCGCCAGCCGGCGCAGCTCGTCCACGTGCAGGCAGGTGCCGATGACCGGGCAGTGATACTTGTGCGGCAGATCCCATAGCCGCAGCCGGCCAGCGGTGGGCTTGCGCGCCGACGCCAGTGCGGCCGGCGTGCGGTGAGCCGAGGTCGGTGAGGGCTGGGCCGTCGCCGGGAGCGGGTCGCGCTCATTCAGGGTCGGCGCCCCGATGCTCGCCGTGTCGCACATGACTTGGTCTCCTGCTCGATGTCGCGGCTGCGACCGGGCGGCGCCAAGCGGGCGCCCCCGGCGGCTCTTGCGGGGCTTGGGATGATTGGCTCAGGCACCGGCGGTCGCCGGGTACTGGGCCGCGAGCAGATGCCAATGCCGATGCAAACGGCAGAAGGCCATACGCTGGTCGGGCTCATTGCGCAGCGCCGGGTGCAGCGCCAGCGCGCCGCTTGCGTGTGCGATGCGGCGCGCGAGCTGCGGCGAGCGCCGCGTCACATAGCTGCGCACCATGTCAGCGATGCGCGTCTTCAGCGCATCCACCGGCGGCGTCTCCAGCGCCACCAGCATCGCCTCGCCGGATGGGCTCATGGTGGGGGGGCCAACGGGCCTGCGGTGAGGGCCGCCGATACCGGACAGGGACGCGTCACCCGCCGCGATGGTGTTCAGGTCAGACATTTCGGATCTCCTTCTGCGCGCAGGCGCAGGCTTGGTTGACATCAGGCGATCCCGTTGGCTGACCGGCGCGGCGTGCGCCGATGGGATTGCGGCGCGGCGGCGGGTTCGGCTGAGGGCATCGGTGAGTAGGACTGTGCTGAATGTCCCGGCTCGCGGTTCGACCTCGGAAGCGCTGCGAGCCCGGAGACCCCGCAGCAGACTATTAATAAGAACGCTTCTCATGTAGATTATGTACCCGATGGTCGCTTGTCAACCAAGTCCGGCGAGAGGACTGACCCCGCGTATCCAACATGCAGCCCGGCCCGTAACCCCGGCTGTTGCGCGAGCAGCCCCCGGACCCTTTCCGTGCCGTCACCACGTCCCTCCTCGCCCTGGCGACGCCGCTGCTGCCGCTGCCGCTGCGGCTGTTGGTGAGCTGGACGCTGGCACTGCCCATCATCGCCAAGGGCGCCGCCACACTGGTTGAGGAAGGCGTGCGGGTGGACGTGCTGGACGGCTCGGCCAAGCTGTTGTCGCTGTTGCGCGGCGACTATCGGATATCAGAACTCCACAGCCAGCTGCGCGAGGAAACTATTGCTGTCGTCGCCGGTGCCACCCTTGCCTTCGCTGTAATCGCGGTCGTTGCGGTACTCGAAGGACAGGGCGGTGTTGTCGAAGATGCCGATGGACCAGCCGATCAGCCAGCTTTCCTTGGGCAGTTCCAGGCCGACGGCCTCGTCGGTGCCCTGGTAGGCGACGGCGGCGACGGTGTCCTTGCCGAAGACCGGGAAGCTGTAGCCGAGCTCGAGATTCCAAGCCGATGGCCGGGCGCCGCCCTTTTCCCAGGCGAGGCTGTCGGCATCGAAGTTGGCGCTGGCGGAGAGGTATTCGCCGATGGCGTTGAATGCGCCGATGCCGACGGCCAAGCTCGCGGTGTAACCACCGGTGCGACCCGTTGGATCGGTGCTGAAGGTATCGGCACGAGGGTCTTGGCCCGCGACGAGATCCTCGAAGGTGGCCGTGCGGTTGTCGCTCACCGTGTCCTGCAGGCTGTCGGAGTCGCCGAGGTCGTTGATGTAGCCGGCGCTGGCAACGACCGAGACATCGCCCTGTTCCCAAACATAGCCCAGATTCGCCCCCCAACTGCCGATACGGTTATCACCGTTGATCTTGTTGTCACCGTTGAACGCATAGACGCCGCCGCCGAAGCCCGCATGGTCAAAACCGAGCAGCGCCGCGGTCTCGCGGGTCTCGCCGATCTCCAGCGTCAGCGGGTCCGACACCAGGTTGGTCTCGTAGGCGCCGAAGGGCACATAGATCTGTCCGCCGGTGAAGTACACCGGGGCCACATCCGGGTTGTAGAGCGTGATGAAAGCGGTGTCGACTTCGAGGGGGGTATCGTCCTCCTCGTAGAGCAGGGAGGCACCCACTTCGACCCAGCTGCCGATTTGCGACAGGATGCCGAGCTCGACGGTGGCGAGCACGAGGTCGGATTCCGACGGCGCATCGAAGGGCTCGACGTAGCTCGCCTCCACCTCCACGAGCCCGGCGATCTCGAGGTTCTCGAACCAGTTGCCGCCGGTGCGCCGCTTCTCGGCGAGCGCCTCCTCCAGTTCCTTGACGCGCTCAGGGGCGCCCTGAATACGCTCGTTCTGGGCGGCGGGCTGCTCGCGCATGCGCTGGTTGTCGCGCTCCAGGGCTTCGACGCGCTGCTCCAGAGTCCGTGCCTGCGCGGCGGATGCAAAGCCGGNGGCGAGGGCCAGCGCGATGACGCCCCCAACGGGATGGATCTGCATGCTGGNTTATAGACCCGTCGTATCTCGGTTTTCGCTGTCTGTGGGCTGGGTTGCGGCGGGCGGGGGTCTCGACAGCAGGGATGCTGTCGCGAAGCCTACAGGGACGTATTCACGGCGTCC
>PR_CR_10_Liq_2_inCRDRAFT_1000482_pt1 | contig 11090 bp, 7 predicted proteins | sample PRCRCaboRojoPR_FD_10245 | JGI IMG/M metagenome (IMG submission 10245) | reverse complement strand
CGTGCAGGGCAACTTCTTCCGCTCCCTGATTATTCAGGACAGCACGGCTGGTATCGAGGTGCTCATCAACCTGACGGATGCCTTCAACCTCTTCCCACTTGGGCGTGAGGTCGCAATTGACTGTAAGGGACTGGTCTTAGGCGAGTTCAACGGTATCGTGCAACTGGGCGGTTATATCATTCAGGAAGGTGGTGGTGAAGAGCTGGGCGACATCATCGACTACAATTCGCGCATTTACCGCGGTATGCTGGTCGGCGAGCCGGAGCCCGCTGTCCGCACGATTAACTCCCTGGGCGTCAACGATATTTCCACGCTGGTACAGTTGCAAGATGTGGAATTTGCCTCCTTTGAGCTGGGGCTGACCTACGCCGATGCTTTTGGCCGTAGCACGCTTAACCGTACGCTTCAGGATTGCGATGGCAATGAAATTGTCGTTCGTACAAGTGGTTTCGCGGACTTCGCAATTGATACCCTGCCCGATGGCAATGGTACGCTCACCGCTATCTTTAATGTATTTGGAGATACCAAGCAGCTGTTTATTCGTGCCGCTGACCTCGATGTAGACATGGCCGGCACGCGTTGCAATGCCGGCACGGGCGAAGAGGAACTCATGACTATCCGGGAACTGCGGGAGGTATTTGCGGATGGCGGAACAGAAGGCCCCGAAGACCGGAAGATCCGTGGCGTAGTGATTTCTGATAATCAGAATGGCAACTTTGACGGCCGGGTAGCAGTCATTCAGGATGGCACAGCCGGGATAACGATCTTTTTCCAGGGTGATCATGGATTTAGCCTTGGTGAAGAAATAGAAGTTGTGGTTTCCGGTCAGGAATTGTCGTTATACAATAATTTGCTTCAGCTTGATTTTGTGAATAATGACCTGGCGACTTCATTAGGAGCCGGTGATGCCATTGAACCCCGAATAACGAGTATAGGAGAGGTTCTGGATAATGCTGAGCTTTGGGAATCCACACTGGTTCAAATCAATGGAGCCACTCTTTCGGGCAATGCTACTTTTTCAGGGTCTGTAACGGTAAGTGACGGTTCCGGGGCGATAACTCTATTTACGCGGAATGGTGCCTCCTTTGCTGCTACGGCTTTACCGGAAGAGCCTGTGGATATGGTAGCTATTGTTTCTCAATATCAGGAGAATTACCAGCTTTTAATCCGGAATATTAACGATGTCGGAGGAGGCGGAGGAGGAAATGACGATCCTGTACAGATCAGTCTTGAAGAATTGCGCGCATTGTATGAGGGGGGGACTTCGGTGGTTCCGGTCAACCGCTTTGTAAGGGCTGCCATAATTTCAGATGTGGATGGAAATCATACCGATGGCCGTAACCTTATCATTCAGGACGAAACGGGAGGCATTGTGGTTCGTTTTGCTGATTTCCATAGTTTTGCATTAGGTGAGGAAGTGGAAATAAACATTGGAGGAGATGAGCTCAGCGAGTACAATGGATTATTGCAGGTCAATGGCGTTGATAATGCCAATGCCACCCCCATTGGCAATGGTCTGTTTCCGGAACCCCGGGATGCAACGATACAGGAAATACTGGATAATGCGGAGGCATGGGAATCTACGCTGATCAGGATAGCTGAAGCCACATTTACAGAAGGAGGGACTTTTGCAGGGGCAAAAACCATCGATGACGGTACCGCCACGATTACGGCCTACACCCGGAATCAGGCTGCATTCGCAAACAGTACCGTTCCGGATGGCAATTTTACCATCACTGCTATCGTCTCTGATTTTAACGGGGCACAAATAACGATCCGTAACCTCAACGATATTCAGCAGTAAGTAATCTGTTGAACCATTCTGACTAAAAAGCCTTAATAAGGGGAGCAGTAACAAAAAACCTGCTCCCCTTACTTGAATCCAGTTATGGCAAAGACAGAAAAACAAACCGCTCCGTTTCAGTTTAAGCAATTCGCTGTACAGCAAGACCGTTGCGCGATGAAAGTAGGCACGGATGGGATCATGCTCGGTGCCTGGGCACAGGTAGATGCCGCTACTCAGGCGCTTGATATAGGCACCGGGACCGGCGTCATAGCGCTCATGCTGGCACAGCGTGCCCCGGAAGCGACTATCCACGCGATTGATATTGACGAGGTGGCCTGTGAGCAGGCAGGTGAGAACTTTGCGTCTTCGCCATGGGAAAAGCGCCTGTCTGTGATTCAGGAAGCCATTCAGGACTATGCGCGCACCACCCGCACCACTTACGACCTTATCGTTTCCAACCCACCGTTCTTTTCCGGCGGCACCTTCGGTATGAAGGAGGAGCGTGCGATCGCCCGGCAAACGGTCCGCATGCCACACGGGGATTTGCTCATTGCGGTTAGGCAGCTATTGGCTAAAAATGGTCGGTTTTGCCTGGTCTTACCCTACCTCGAAGGGCTCCGGTTTCAGGAAAGAGCCGAGGAGTACCACCTATTCTGTACCAAAGTGACCGAAGTACAGCCCCGGCCGGACGCAGCGGTCAACCGCCTGCTGATGCAGTTTGAGCAGGAAGACAAACCTACCGAAACCGATCAACTGGTCATCCGGGCAACGGAAGCGGAGGATTCCTACACCCCGGCCTACCGGGCGCTGCTGAAAGACTTTTTGCTGAAATTTTAATATATAGATAACACTCCGTCTATCGCTTATAAGGACTTTCTGCCTAGTTTTGCTCCCTTGCTTAACCCTCAATCATTCAATCCGCAGGCAGCATGGCAAAATCAGAATTGGTCAAGCGCGATATCAGCTGGCTCTCTTTCAATCACCGGGTACTTCAGGAAGCGATGGACAAATCGGTGCCCCTCTACGAACGGATCAAGTTTCTGGCCATTTACAGTGCCAATCTCGATGAATTTTACCGGGTGCGCGTAGCCTCTCTGCGCAGTTTCAAAGAACTGAAGAAGAAAACCCGGAAGGCCCTCGACCTGTCGGTGAAGCCCAAGAAGGAACTAAAGCAAATCCGCAAGATTGTACAGGAACAGCAAGAGGTCTTTGGCCGTATCTTCCGCAAGGATATCATCCCTGAGCTGGAAAAAGCCGGGGTTCACCTGATCAACAACGAAGCCTTCACAGAACCGCAACAGGAATTTGCCAAACGCTATTTTTTTGAGAAAGTCTACCCCTGCCTGAACCCCATCATTTTAGAGCCTGAATCCACATGGCCTTTCCTGGAAAACAAGGGGCTTTACTTTGTGATTGATTTGGAGGGGGAAGGCCGTACGGCTATCCTGCAAATGCCTACAGATGACCTGCCACGGTTTCAGGAGCTGCCATCAGAAGAAGAAGACGTTTACTACATAACTTTTCTCGACGATATCATCCGTTACAACCTTCCGGCTTTTCTCGATGAGCCTGTTCTGGGCGCCTACGCCATCAAAGTATCACGGGATGCTGAGCTCTACATCGATGACGAATACTCCGGTGATTTGGTAGAGAAGATTCGCGAAAGCCTCGATGAGCGAAATATCGGTCTGCCCACACGCTTTCTCTACGACAGCCGCATGCCGGAAGAACTCCTGGGGCTGCTCAAAGAGCACCTAAAATTAAGCAAGCATGACCTCATCCCCGGCGCCCGCTATCACAATTTCAACGATTTTTTTGGCTTTCCCAATCCAACGGATCAGAGCGAGCTGCACGATGAGCCCATGGAGCCCCTGCTGCATGAGGGGCTGGAGCAGGCAGAAGCCCTGTTGCCTTATCTCCGGGAGCAGGACGCTGTGCTGCACTTTCCCTATCAGAAATACGACTACATCCCAAGGCTAATCCGCGAAGCAGCGCAGGACCCGGATGTGGCCGCCCTCAAGATTACCCTTTACCGGGTTGCTTCCCGCTCTGCAGTAGTGGACGGATTGCTGGAAGCCCTCAAAAATGGAAAGCAGGTCACCGCTTTTATCGAAGCTAAAGCCCGGTTTGACGAAGCCGCTAATCTGTACTGGGGCGCGGAGCTGGAAAAAGCCGGCGCAACGGTGATTTACAGCTACCCCGGTATCAAAGTGCATACCAAGTTATTGCTGATTGTTCGGCAGGAGGAAGAGGGGTTGCGGCATTATGCCTATCTGGGCACCGGCAACTTTAATGAAAAAACGGCCCGGTTGTACTGCGACCATGCCTTGCTCACCGCTGACCCCCACCTGGCTAAGGAAGTCGGGCAGGTCTTCGATTTGCTGGAGCGGAAGATCATTATGCCGAAATGCAAGCACCTGCTGGTTTCTCCGTTCACCACGCGGAGTGGTTTCGAGGCTATGCTTAAGCAGGAAATCAAGCATGCCAAAGCGGGGCGTAACGCCTACGCCATCCTCAAAATGAATAGCCTGGAAGACCCCGAAATGATTGAAAAAATCTACGAAGCTTGTCGGGCTGGCGTAAAGGTGCAGTTGATTGTCCGGGGTATCTGCTGTGCAGTGCCTGAGGTGGAAGGCGTAAGTGGCAACCTGGAGATCATAAGCATCGTAGACCGGTTTTTGGAACATGCCCGGGTGTATATTTTCGGCAATGGAGGGGAGGAGCGTTTGTTCCTCGCTTCAGCCGACTGGATGACCCGCAACCTGGACCGCCGGGTGGAGGTGGTCTTCCCGGTTTATGACGAGAAAATCCGTACTGAAATCCGGCATATCATTAACCTGCAACTTACGGATAACACCAAGGCCCGTATTATTAATGCAGAACAGAACAACCCCTACCATTATCAGGGTGGGACGCCGGTAAGGGCGCAGCTCGCCACCTACCAATGGCTGGCTAAGCGGGAACCTATAGGTTTACAATAAGTTAGCAAAAAGATAATTCAGGGCTAACGCGCTCCGGGTTGACACGTACTATTTTTACCATAAAAAAGTGACGAAGATCAACCACCTGCGGGATTGGGTATTCCACCGCGTACACAAGAGCAACCTCGTTTACAATACCTGTTGGGAAGACCCCCGCTGTGACCGTGAGCTTATGGGCATTGATGCGGACAGCGAGATTGTCATGATCACAAGCGCCGGCTGCAATGCACTGGATTACCTGCTGGATGCGCCCAAAGCAGTGCACTGCATTGACATGAACCCCCGGCAGAATGCTTTGCTTGAACTCAAACGTGCCTTTTTCAGCCACAGCAGTCCTGAAACGTTGTTTCAAGTGTTTGGCAGGGGCAGCCACGAGGCTTTCCCGGAGCTCTACCACCGGCAGCTCCGTTCTGCACTGCCCACCTATGCACAGGAGTACTGGGATGAGCACCTGAATTACTTTTCACCTAAAGGCCTACGGAAATCCTTTTATCATTTTGGCTCCTCGGGCACTTTCGCCTGGTTGGCCAGTAACTACCTGAAGGGGCGTAAGAAACTGTTCCGTCAGATCGATCAAATGTTCCATGCTACCTCCCTGGATGAGCAAAAGGAAATCTACCTGCAAGTGGAAGAGCGTGTCTTGAATAACATGGTAGAATGGATGGTCAACCGCCACCTCACCATGTGCCTGGTAGGGGTGCCCCGGTCGCAGCAGGAGCTTTTTGTGAAAAAATATGAGCGGGGCGCATTGGGCTTTATTCAGGAGTGCCTGCGCAAAGTCTTCACGGAGTTGCCTTTGCAGGACAACTACTTCTACCGGTTGTACATGTATGGCACTTACACAGAAACCTGTGCGCCCAATTACCTGTTGCCGGAGCACTTTGAGCCTCTTCGTGACCGAATAGACCGGGTGCAGACCAACACCACTACCATTAGTCAGTTCCTGAAGGACAATCCTGGTACCTATTCCCACTACGTACTCCTTGACCACCAAGACTGGTTGGCAGCCAATGACCGGCCGGCGCTGGAAGAAGAGTGGCGACTGATTCTGGAGAATAGCCGGCCCGGTACCAAAATCCTACTGCGCTCAGCGGCTCATGAAGTGGACTTCTTCCCTGATTTTGTACAGGAAGCCGTTACTTTCGAGCAGGAACTGACTGCCAAAACCCACCAACTTGACCGGGTGGGAACCTATGCAAGTGTCTACCTGGCTGAAGTACATTAGCCATCCATTTAATTTAAACGTCCAATATGGCATCCAAGCACATTACGGCCTCCGTTTCAGAACAGAACGAAACTATGCAGCGCTACTACGTGCTGCAATCCAAAATCTACGACCTCACCCGCTGGACCTTCCTGTTTGGGCGGCGGGCAGTCATCCGGCAGTTGCCCCTTGACCCCGAAAAAGCGCACCGTATCCTGGAAGTGGGCTGCGGCACCGGCTACAACCTTCGGCTGCTGGCCCGCCGTTTCCCCAAAGCGCACCTGACCGGGCTGGACGTTTCCGCTCACATGATTGAGAAAGCCACAAAAGCCACCAAGCCGTTTGCGCAGCGGGTCCAACTGGAGGAGCGCCCCTATGCACTGGGCGACACCCAATACCTGGAGCAATTCGACGCTGTCCTGTTTTCCTATTCCCTGACTATGATTAACCCGCAGTGGGAGGAACTGATCCGGCAGGCTAAGGCCGACCTGAAGCACGGAGGTGTCCTAGCAGTAGCCGACTTTTTCGATTCCCGGTTTGGGTGGTTCAAAACTCATATGGGCAACAATCATGTCCGCATGGACGGGCACCTGCTACCGCTTTTAGAGCAGGAATTCACGACACTTTCTCATGAGGTGAAGCCGGCCTACGGTGGGGTTTGGGATTACTTCGTGCATCTGGGCAGGAAGGCGTGAGGTTGTATCTTGTTTTTGTAAAATTGCCGATTTTTGTTTGGTGTGGAAGTGGGAAAACTTGGTGAATATGCTAATTTGGTGGGCATTACTGCAACCAAATTCAAATTAGCATGAACACACGAAAAATCTTACTGTCGGAAAATGAGATTCCGGAAGCGTGGTACAATATTGTGCACGATATGCCCAACAAGCCCCTGCCTCCGCTGCACCCCGGCACAAAAGAGCCCATCGGCCCGGATGCCCTGGCGCCCCTTTTCCCGATGGGCCTGATCGAACAGGAAGTGACCCAGGAAAAATGGGTGGAAATACCGGAGGAAGTCCGCGAGGTCTATAAAATCTGGCGGCCCACGCCAATGTTTCGGGCCATAGGGTTGGAAAAAGCCCTCGATACGCCTGCCAAAATTTACTACAAATACGAAGGTGTAAGCCCTTCCGGTTCCCATAAGCCCAATACAGCGGTTGCGCAGGCTTACTACAACAAGCAGGAAGGCGTTAAGCGGATCACGACCGAAACCGGCGCTGGTCAGTGGGGCAGTGCCCTGAGCTTTGCCTGTCAGCACTTCGGCATCGAATGTGAGGTCTACATGGTGAAGATCAGCTACGAGCAGAAGCCCTACCGCAAGATGATGATGAACACCTGGGGCGCCAAAGTCTACCCTTCGCCCACTGATCTTACCGAAGCGGGGCGTCAGGTGCTGGCCAAAAACCCTGACTCACCAGGCAGTCTGGGTATTGCTATCTCGGAAGCCGTGGAACGGGCTGCCTCCGACGAGCATACGAAATACGCCCTGGGCAGCGTACTCAATCACGTCCTTATGCACCAAACGGTGATTGGGCTGGAAGCCGTCAAGCAGATGGAGAAAGCTGGTGATCAGCCGGATATTGTGGTGGCGCCTTTTGGTGGAGGTTCCAACTTTGCCGGCATCAGCTTCCCTTTCCTGCGGCTTAATCTGGAAGAGGGCCAAAATATCCGGTGCATTGCCAGTGAGCCTGCTTCCTGCCCTAAGCTCACCCGCGGCGTGTTCCGTTATGACTTCGGCGATATGGTCGGAATGACCCCACTGCTGCCGATGTATACCCTTGGGCACAACTTTGTCCCGGCACCAATCCACGCCGGAGGGTTGCGCTACCATGGTGCGGGCGTTGTGGTGAGTCAGCTCCTTAGGGATCAACTCATCGAGGCCCGGGCACACGATCAGCTCGAGTGCTTCGAAGCAGGTGTACTTTTCGCCAAAACTGAAGGCATCATTCCTGCACCTGAGACCAACCACGCGATCGCCACCGCCATTCAGGAGGCCAATCGCTGTAAGGAGGAAGGCAAGAGCGAGACCATCTTGATTCACCTCTGCGGGCACGGCAACTTTGACCTGGCTGCCTACGAAAATTACCTGAGCGGCAACCTGGTTAAGCACGAAATAACCGAAGAGGAAATTCAGGCGGCTTTGGCAGAGCTGGATACGCCTACGATCGATTAATTCCATTTTCAGCATTTACAGCATCAGCGGCATTGGTGATCCTATTGGTATTGCCGGTGCCGCTTTGTTTGGCTTGGATTTCGTAATACGCCCTTTGGGCTGCCGTGGGAAACACAGGCAAAAGCGAGGCAAGCCAGATTGGGTGTTCCCGGGTGTAATGGTCAGATAATCAATGGCTTGGATGATTATATTGAATGCGGTGCCTGAGCGTTGTGAAGCAGCATAACGCAGGCTTTACTACTGTAAAATGCCCGCTAAAAGGCGGCTGGGATAACCGCGGCAGGTGTTGAAATTCCGTTATTTCGTTCCCCCTGCATCAGGCAGTACATTTCAGAAAGCTTAAAAAACAACAAAATAACATGGCAAAGCTAAATTTTGGTGGCGTAGAGGAAAACGTAGTCACCCGTGAGGAATTCCCGCTGGAAAAGGCGCGGGAGATTATGAAAGACGAAACCATTGCCGTCATTGGCTACGGGGTACAGGGCCCGGGGCAGGCACTCAACCTCAAGGACAACGGGTTTAATGTGATTGTTGGTCAGCGTCAGAATTCCAAGACTTGGGACAAGGCGGTGGATGATGGCTGGGAGCCGGGCGTGACGCTTTTCCCTATAGAGGAAGCAGTGGAGCGCGGAACAGTCATTCAATATCTGCTGAGCGATGCCGCCCAGATTTCCGTATGGCCAAAAATCAAGCCGCTACTGACCAAAGGAAAAGCCTTGTATTTTTCTCATGGCTTTGGCATTACTTACAAGGAGCGCACGGGCATCATCCCACCGGAAGATGTGGATGTGATTCTGGTGGCGCCCAAAGGTTCCGGTACGAGCCTTCGCCGCTTATTCGTAGCCGGCAAAGGGCTGAATTCCAGCTACGCTATTTTCCAGGATGCAACCGGACGTGCTAAGGACCGGGTGATCGCGTTGGGTATTGGCGTAGGTTCGGGTTACCTTTTTGAAACGACTTTCAAGCAGGAGGTTTACAGTGACCTGACCGGTGAGCGCGGCTCTTTGATGGGGGCGATTCAGGGCTTGTTCGCTGCACAGTACGATTGCCTTCGCCGCCATGGGCATAGCCCGTCCGAAGCCTTCAACGAAACCGTGGAGGAACTGACGCAGAGCCTGATGCCGCTCGTAGCGGAAAATGGCATGGACTGGATGTATGCGAATTGCTCTACTACGGCACAGCGGGGTGCTTTGGATTGGTGGAAGAAGTTCCGGGATGCGGTAGCGCCGGTTTTTGATGAATTGTACGATAGCGTCGCAAAGGGAGAAGAGGCACAACGGTCTATCGATTCTAACAGTCAGCCAGATTACCGGGAGAAGCTGGAGGGTGAACTGAAGGAATTGCACGATAGCGAAATGTGGCAGGCAGGGCGTACGGTGCGTAGCCTGCGGCCCGAGAATCAGCCGGAGAAGGTTGATCAGTAAGGCCCATAAATAAAAATATCCCATGTCAACATCCACAACCACAACTGTACTGCCTTCCGTGGAGGCGATTTACAAAGCGAAGATGCGCCTGCGCGGAGTAGCAGAGCCTACGCCACTGACGTACAATTACCACATGTCGGAGCATTACGGCTGCCGTTTGTACTTCAAGCGGGAGGACATGCAGGTGGTGCGTTCCTACAAAATCCGGGGTGCTTACAACAAAATGGCAACGGTGCCGAAGGATAAGCTGGCGAACGGCGTGGTCTGTGCCAGTGCGGGCAATCATGCGCAGGGATTTGCCCTGGCCTGCCAGAAAATGCAGGTAAAAGGCAAGGTCTACATGCCCAGCGTGACGCCCCGGCAGAAGATCAAAAAGGTCAATCTTTTTGGCAAAGAATGGGTGGAAGTGGTGTTGACCGGGGATACTTTTGATGATGCCTACCACGAAGCGGTTCGGGATGCAGAGGAGAATGGCAAGGAGTTCATCCATCCCTTCAATGATCCACGGACTATTGAAGGGCAGGGGACTGTAGGGCTCGAAATCCTGGAAGACTGCAATGAAAGCCTGGACTACGTCTTTTGCGCAATTGGTGGAGGCGGGCTGGTTTCAGGATTGGGCAGTTACTTTCACCAGTTGAGCCCCAATACCAAAATCATCGGTGTGGAACCGGCAGGCGCCCCGGCCATGTACGAATCGCTTAAAGCTGGTGAGCCGGTCACCCTAGAGCATATCGATAGTTTTGTGGATGGCGCAGCCGTGCGCAGGGTGGGGGACCTGACTTTCAAAATCGCCCAGCAGGTGGTGGACGATATGGTGCTGGTGCCGGAAGGGAAAGTCTGCAGTACCATTTTGCAGTTGTACAACGAAGAAGGCATCGTAGTCGAGCCCGCCGGCGCACTTACCGTGGCTGCACTGGATTTTTACAAAGAGCAGATCAAAGGCAAGAACGTCGTCTGCATCCTGAGCGGAAGCAACAACGACATCACCCGCACCGAGGAAATCAAGGAGCGCTCCCTGCTCTACGAAGGGTTAAAGCACTACTTTATCATCCGCTTCCCGCAGCGGGCGGGCGCCCTGCGCGATTTTCTCAACAACGTCCTCGGCCCTAACGACGACATTACCCACTTCGAGTACACCAAAAAGCACAACCGGGATTCCGGGCCTGCGCTGGTGGGCATACAGCTGCAGCAATGGGAAGACTACAACCGCCTTCTGGAGCGTATGCAAGCCTCTAAAATTGACTACCAAACATTGAATGACAGTAAGATGCTGTTTGATTTATTGGTGTGATGGTTTGCAGACTATAAAGAAGGTGGTTATTCAATAACCGTTTCGCCCATTTGCAGAATTTCCCGAAACTCCGACTCCGCCACCGGCATGACCGACAACCTGCCAATACGCACAAGTGGCATTTCCTGCAGCTTCGGGTTGGCTTTGATGGCTTTTAGGGAAACAGGTTGAACTAAGGGCCGCACTGCTCTTAAGTCCACCGCACTCCAATCGCCTTTTTCAGCTGTAGGGTCA
>PR_CR_10_Liq_2_inCRDRAFT_1000481_pt1 | contig 11097 bp, 8 predicted proteins | sample PRCRCaboRojoPR_FD_10245 | JGI IMG/M metagenome (IMG submission 10245) | reverse complement strand
ACCGCCGCCGCACCGCTCGCCCTGTAGACCGCATTGGGCTCGTAGTAGGCCACACGCGGGGCGGCGGCGATGCGCGCCGCGGCCGCGGCCGGCACCGACGCAGAGAAGCCGCGAATGCTGCTGTGAAACACGTGCCGCAGCCGTCCGCCGTTCTCCAGCGTCAGGCGCCTGGCCAGGCCGCGTACCTCCCCGGGCGCGACGCTGTCCTCGAGCACGAAGACGAAGCTCGATGCCGCCTCGTCGAGCAGGGCCTGCGGCACCTCGTCCGACCAATCGGCGGCGGCGAGCACCTGCGGGAGACAGACCCCGAGCAGGATCAACAGCGGGAAGTGTGAATTGCGCATGACGGCCTCGCAGCATCTATCGGGCTTGGTGGGGCAAGCAGCCACCGCGACCACCGGGCTCAGGCTGAAGCCGCGCCTCAGCCCGGTGACGGGATGGCACACGACAGCCTGCCTGCGGCCGGCATCGCGCAGGAAGGTTGCATCCCGGCTGGCCAGCCTGCGCAGGCTGCCGCGGCAGGCTAGTCGCCGCCGCACAGTGCGGGCGACGAGGTTTCGCAACCCGAAACGGCCGCTCAGGGAGGCGGCTGACCATCGGCCGACATGGCCCTATCGGCGGCAGGCGGGGGAGCAGCGCACGGCCGCAAGGTAGGTCTTCTGGGACGCCTTTCAGGCCGCCGGTATCTGCGCCGACGTCCGTCACGCGAACCGCCAAGCCGCTGCGAATGGGCCGGGCTCAGGGCAACGGCCAACTGCCCGACAACAGTCGCTCCAGCAGCCTGCCCGCCTCGGCCCGTCGACGAGCCCCGCGTACGCGCCGAGCGCAAGCGCGGCGAAGAAGGCGGCGATGACGGCGAGTACGGCGACGATTTCATGCCCCGGGCCAACCGCGAGCATCCGCGTCCAGACCATCTCGTAGCCCAGGCCGGCGGAGCCCGACAGGAAGAGCACCAAGAGGAGACGGTGTTCCTGCGAGAGTCGGTGCATGGCGGCGCGGGACCGGCGGGCGAACAGGCGGCAGGGGATCAACAACACGGGACCGGCAGCAGGCGGTGGTCAGCGGCGGGAGCGCCGCGCTGTCAGCCGGAGCGGCACGTCCCTGTGCCCATGCGAGCAACGGCGATGAGGCGCCGTGGCTTCAGTCCATGGGACTGTCAGGACGCGTCCTAGTCCTCGTCGTCATCCTCGTCGTCATGATCATCGTCGTCGTCATCATCGTCGTCGTCATCATCGTCGTCGTCATGGCCGCACTTGCCGTGGCCGCACCCCCGCTTCTCCTCGAGCTGGACGTAGATCGGGTTCGAGTACAGCCAGAGATCGGTCCAGGCCTCCACGTCGTAATCGACGACACCGTCGGTGTGCTCGGGGCAGTCCGGGCAGGGGATGTTGTCGGACAGGGAGTCGAACAGCGGGTTGCCCGCTGCGTCGGTCTCGTTCGGCGTGCCCCGCGGCATGTTGGTGCCGCGCAGGCGCAGGTAGAGACCGTCCGCGTCGATGTCCTCGACGGCGATGCTCCAGCTCATCCGCTTGACGCCGTCGGCCTCGGCGAGCCAATTGCTGCTGTCCCAGCTCGCCACCAGCTTGGTGGTGGGGTTGGCCGGCACGCTGTACTGCGCGTCGGACGGATCGATCTTGCCCGTCACTGCACCGGCTATCAGGTCCAGGTGGTCCAGCACCGGCTCGTTGATGGGCTGCCCGATGCCCACCTGCGCGAGCGACGGATTGGCAAAGTCATAGGGGCACTGGTTGGCGCCCGACGGGTCCCGCACCAGGATGTGCACGACGATGGGCTCCGTGGGCCTGTGCTTGCCCTTGACCTCGACCTCCAGGGTCTCGCCCATGGTGGCGCAGCTGTCGCCATGGCAGGCGACGAATTCCAGCTGGTCGATCAGATCCCCCTGGACGACGAAGCTGTTGCCGCTGCGCAGCGCATCAATGATGTCCTGCTGCGAGACATCTGCGGTGTCCTCCAGATAGACATAGTCCTTCTGATACTCGCCGGGCCAGAAGTCGTTGGTGGTCCGGGTGTCGAAGGGCCCGAAGGCGCCGCGGTTGTGCCAGTCGGAGCTCGCGAAGAACCACCAGTTGCGGCCCTCGCCCAGGAGCGCATCCCAGAGCCCGCCGATGTTGGCGGAGTACACGCCAGTGCCGCCCTTGGTGCCGCCAAATGCCGAGGTGCCGAAGCCGCGGTTGTGCTGCGCCTGATGCCCCGGCTGGGCCTCGAAGCCGAAGGCGACATCCGGTCCTGCGTTGTTGAAGTCGCGGAAGTGCTCGATGTTGTAGCCCTCGTTGCCTGCAGGATCGTAGGGACCGTCGCGCTCGATGTGCGCGTACACCGTATAGCTCATGTCCGGGTAGTGCTGTTGGAGCCAGGTGACGCCGGCGACGGCCTTGAGGTGGCCGCCCGGCTCGTCGCCGAAGGTGCTCGGGATCTTGCCGGACACCGGGTCGATGTACTGGTCGAGCTCCAGCACGCCGGTCTCGCAGGACCACTCGTTGTCCTCGCCCCGGCTGGTGTCGCTGTCAGCACGGTCGAAGCAGTACTCGAACTGCGCCAGGGCGTCCGCGTCACCGATGAAGCCGTCGTCCGGGAATTGACCGGCGATGGTCGCCACCGAGCAATGCTCGTGGCCAGGCACGTTCCACTCGTAGCCCTGCCAGACGGGCTTGCCCGTCAGCTTGCCGGTGGAGAACACGATGGGGTAGCTGAACTCCTGGATGCTCTGCCAGCGCCACATCTCCTGGCACACGCCGCTCGGGCGCTGGCTGCAGCCGTAGCCGCTCGAGAAGGTCTCGTCGCCCTTGATGGCATCGATGCCGACCGTGTCTTCCCAGTAGTTGCCCTCGCCACTGACCGGGCCGTCGTACTCCGGATCGCTGAAGCGCAGGTCGCGCTGGTACGCACCGCCGTGCCCGGACTGCGCGAACCAGTCGAGCCCGTAGGTGAGCGCCGACTCGTTGACGATCACGTTCGGTGATGTCGACCCGTCGGTGCCCGTGGTGTGGTTGTGAAAATCGCCCGCAACATAGCCGCCGCCCTGTGCAAGCGCCGCAGCTGCCGGCAGGCACAATGCCCCCCAGGTACAGCCGACCAGCATGGCACGTCGCAGCGACGCGATTCGCAAAGCCTGTGTGATCATCAATGGACCTCTCAGCGTCTGCATGAATACATCTCCATCGCAGAGCCGGCTCTCGACCCGGCTCGCGCAGAAGCCTAGGCAGGCACTGTGACCGATTCATGGCAGTCCAATGAAGGCACCCATTACGTTGACGCCGATCAGCTATTGACGAGCCAACTGGGCATGCATTGTCAATTCGCATCGACCCACCCCATACGCACACGCGTGGGCGACCGGTCATTCCCCCCGCGTCCGGTCATGACCATGCCCACTGAAGCTGTCGAACACAGGGCACCCTGTACAATGGATCGATGCGGTCGGTCCGCCGCTGAACGGCGCTGGAATGGGCGCGCAGGCGCCATCGCCAGAGTTGGAGTAAAGGCGAACATGACCTCATGCATAGTGGGATTCCTTGCCAGCGCAATCAAGCAATCATTGCACTGTTCATAAGGCCTGCACTGATCAGCTTTACGCTGATATCCAACCGCATTTATCCCCTGAGCTGCACTTTACCCTGTGGCAACGGCGTTTGCCCCAGCGGACCGCCCGTTCCCGACCCAGCGAGATGAGCGTCTCGCCGGTCATGCATGAGCACAGATGCGGACCCCGCCCTGCACGCATTGGAGGCATACAGCCACCAGCGGCGCTGCCCCCCAACCGAAAGCCACTGAAGCTGAGTGTTTCCCCCGTCTGCGCGCCCAGCATTTCCCCATTCTGTGCCAATTCCGCGGTCGCAGCCAATGCCGTTTGATCCCGGTCAGCCCGCAAGGATCATTCGGCGCCTATGGTTGCAGTTAATGCCTTCAGCACATCTCTCTCTCACACGAAAAAAACCACCGACCTTCACGGCCTCTGTTGTTGAAAGCCGAATGCAAGGCCCGCCGACGCCCAGGTTTTCATCCCCCCTCAAGGGAGCATCCACAATGGTCGAGGCAATGAGTGAACGGTTCGTGTTGATGGGCTGCCTGGTGCTCGTCGGCGTGTGCACTGCGGTACAGGCCGCCGCGGAGCCGAGCGATGAGAACACGGCCATCGGGCTTGTCATCCAATGCCCGTACATACCCGAGGGCGTCGACCCCGTCCCGCTCTGTCAGGGACGCCCGGCGACCTGCGTCGGCACCGACGGTGACGATGTGCTCTGGGGCACCGAAGACGACGAGGTCATCATGGCGCTCGGCGGCGATGATGTCGTCCAGGCCGATGCCGGCGACGACATCATCTGCCTGGGTCCAGGCGATGACACCGCCCACGGCGCCCAAGGCGACGATTTCATCTTCGGTGGCGACGGGAATGATTCACTGTTCGGGGCGCGCGGCAGCGATTCCCTGTACGGCGAGGGGGGACGCCGCGACGTGCTCTTCGGCGGCCCGGAAGAGGACTATCTCGACGGCGGACCCGGCGAGGCCGACGTCTGCTTGCAGCAGCGCGACGATGCGACGGTGAACGAGTCGACCTGTGAGGTCGTCTTTCCGCCGCTCGGGTTCACGCACTCCCGCCAGGACGCCATCCCGCCGGGCGTGGTGGAGTCGGCGGTGCCACAGAAGGCCAAGCAGCCTTAAGGCGACGGCGGCCGGTCATCAGAACAGCGGTGACAAGGGGGGCCCGGCCGGCACGCCGGCGGGCCGTGGCCGACTGAAGTCGGCATGCCCAAGGCCCCAGCTACGGCAGGCGCTGCGCCGTGCCGCCGACGCTGTGGACCCTGTTGAGACCGCCACTGCCCGCACCGCCGCAGCCTGTGCCGGGGCCGCAACGGGTCATCAGCACCCTGGCGACGTCCCATTGATTGGCGGACTCGGCCGTCTCCAGCGGCGTCTGTCGGAGCTGATCGCGCACGTCCAGGCGCGCACCGGCGTCCACCAGATGGGCCGCCACTTCGACGCGCCCCTTGCGGGCCGCCTCGTGCAGCGGCGTGCGTCCGCGCCCGTCCATGCCGTTGACATTCGCGCCCGCGGCCAGGAGCACCTTGACGACATCGAGCTGGCCCGTGACGGCGGCATCGTGCAAGGGCATGTTACCCGGACGATCCCTGGCCTCGATGCGTGCGCCGCCCTCGATCAACAGGCGGGCCACCTCGGCATTCCCCTCGCGGGCAGCGAGATGCAGCGGGGTTTTGTCCAGCTCGTCGGCGGCATTCGGATCAGCGCCGTTCGCGAGCAGCAGGCGAACCATGTCTTCGTAGCCGCGCTGGGCCGCGATGTGCAGCGGTGACGGCATATTCCGGGCGCAGTTACCCAGGCCGCCGGCCTCGATGAGAAAGCGCGCCACCGCCACATGGTTCCGCTCCACCGCACTGTGGAGCGCCGTTTTTGCGCGCTTGGTGCAGGCCCCTGCCTTGGCGCCGTGCTCGATGAGCAGCTGCGCCAGCGCCGGATCGCGGCAGGACGCGGCCTGGTGCAGCGGCGTCTCGCCGTGCTTGTTGGTGAGGTCGGCGCTCGCACCCGCGTCGATGAGGTAATGGGCGGTTTCCAGCCGGCAGTGGCTCGCCGCCTTGTGCAGCGGCGTGTCTTCGTAGGAGTTTCTCAGGTCGGCGTCGGCGCCTGATTCGAGCAGCAGCTTGACCGCGTCGAGACGGCCGGCCGCCGCGGCATAGTGCAGCGGCGTCTGCCCCGTGTTATCGACGGTATCCGGACCGATGCCGGCGGCAAGCGACTTCCGCAGCTCCTCGACATCGCCGGTCATCGCCGCTTCGAAGATGGTCATCTTGGGCTCCGACCCGCCACAGCCGGACAGTGCGCCGAGGACCAGCATGACCCAGAGCAGGGGCTGACGGCGAATGCGTTGAGTCGTCATGGTGCGTTCCGGATAGGTCGTTGTCGTTATGGTCGGCGCGATCAGGGTCAGCTCCTGCCTGTTCTGACGATGGCCACCGCAGGCCGCGAGCAACGGCAGGTGGGGCTGGAGATCACGGCTGGAAGCCCCCGCCCCACGCCGGCGCATGGATCTTGCGCAGAGCGTGGCGGGCGCTCCGCCGAGCCCAGGTCTCACCGGTGCGGTCATGGCGATACGTGTATGAGGACGGGGCGCCCACAACAGCACGGCTTCCCCCATTTTAGACTGCGACAGCCGACGCCGCCCGAATCCGGCTGCACCGAGGCCGCCGGAGCGCCGCGCCGGATGCGCGGCGCATCCTCGCCTGCGCCTACCAGGGCATCATGCTGTTCATGAAATTCATCGGCCGCCCGATGCTTTGATTGAGGCCGGAGACGTTGCCGCTGATGTGCTGGGTGGCGGAGGTGATGGCGGCCATCTGTGTATTCATCGTCTGCATGCTGCGGGTCATGGTGCCGATATCCGTCTCCAGCGACTCCATGCTCAGGTCCATGGCCTGGATATGGAAGCTGATGTCTTCCATCTGCTCCAACATCGGCGGCATGGTGCTCATCTGCCCGGAGATGGTCAGCACCGTGGAATTCATGGCCGTCACCGTGCCGGTGAGGTCGTCCAGGTTGATGGAGATGTCCCGCACCGTGCCGGTCAGTGCGTCGATGTTCTGCGAGATCTGGCCCATGCGCTCGGACATGAAGCCCATGTTCAGATACACGGTATCGGCCATCCGGTCCACGTCCTCGACCAGACTGAAGATGAGAAAGAAGCCGTAGGCCGCCAACACCACGAAGGCGAACAGCGATGGGAACACAATAAGCTGCCAGCGCCGGGCGCTGGCTTCGAGCGACCTGACCAGATCACACAGTGAGTCATGGTCGGTGACAAGGGTCCCGTCGCCCGGGCCCCGACGCGCCGCGTCCTTCCCGGCATGCCCGGACGCCGCCGACGCAGCGCCGCCGCCGTTCGGTGCTGATGATCTCGGTGACACGTCTCGCTGGCCCCCAGACTGTAGGAATCATCGCGAAGGTGTCCGCGTTCCTACGTCGGCCGCGGTACTTCAGCGACTCTCGCGGGCGCCCCCGGTCGGTCTCGTCGCACCACAGCTTTCACGAATCCTGAGACTGCCGGTATCAGGGAATGACCCATTGCTCGCCACGAAGGGGGCAACGGAGACTGGTGCTGTGCAAGCTCGGGATGCATCCACGACCAAGCCGAGTCCAGACGCGGCGCATCTCCGAGCCTTTAAGAATCCAGGTGTCGCCGCCGGGCTCGCGTTGGAGACGTTGTCCGGGCCATGTCGCCGGCCCCCACATCGCGTCAACATCACCGGGATGACGAGTCTCGATCAACGCATCCCGTACACGCCGTCTCCGGGCAGACATCAATTGCCCGGCCGGCACGGCCCACCTGTCGTCGAGCATCCAGCCCCACACGCAGCTTGGGCTCAGACGGAGCCCAGAGCGTCCCGGGGCCGCATGTCAGCGCGCCCGGCGCAGGCCCCGTCGCCGATGTGCGGCCATCTCCCGTGCGGTGTGAATAGGCTCCCGGGCGTCGCCGCCGCTTAGAGCTTGTTCTGAAACGGATCGTTGTGGCACACGATGGCCACAAGCAAGGCCGCGCTGATGAGCGCGGCCATGACGCCGCTGATGGTCAATGCATCGAGACACATGTTACTGCCTCCGGTCTGCCAACTGGCTGACCTTTTTTCCACGGTTCAGCGCCACACGACGCGCCTCATCGCGGGGCCTCCGGCCCCGCCTGCCACGCCGGAACCCTCCGGCTCCGCCACTCAATCGTCGTCCGATGGTCCTCAGTGATCTCTCGCAGATGCATTGCATCTGCGACCAACAACTGCTTCCGTCCCAAGATACCCCCGGGGTCTGGATACCCCGCCTAAAACAATAGGCGAGGTCCCACGTCAATGACGGCACTACTTCTGCCCGGGTTGTGACACGGGTCAGTCAGGTCGCACGCTGAATTTGACAATTTTCAATGCAGCAAAAAAAGCCGTGGGGACCGACTTTTCTGTTCATCCCACCAATGCAGCGAACGGTCCAATGCGCCGACGAAAGCGCTTTTGCCTCAGTCTCCCTGTAAGCGTCGCGCATACAGCCGGGAATCAATCGGGTAATGCCCGTCAGACATAATACTCCCTACGCCCCCATGCTGCGTTTGTTCTTTAATCAGGGAAACTCATGATCCACACACAGGGTTTTCGCTGCATCGACGTCGCCCGCTGGCCTTGGAGAGGAAAAGGCAACGCACACAGAGCGCGGATCATGCATGGCCGGATCGATGAGCGCTCATTGCGCGCGCGCCATGGGCGCTTGCATTGGCACCTCAATCCAGGTGCCGACGCGAGCGCCATCGGTAAAAACCCGGGGCAGGCTAGCAAATTGATCCAGATCAGTTCTGGGTTACCTGAGACACCTGGCGAGCAGCGCCTGGTGCTGGTAGCACCTGTACCCGGCGATGGCTGCGGTCTGGCCGGGGGTGCGGCGACACAGGTCGCCGTGGGTCCGCAACATGGCCGAACACCCACCGAAACCACCAAACGATCGAGGAGTGATGATGATGAATCGATGGAAGAGACAGCGGGTACCGCTCGTTCTATCGACGACGGTCGGCGCGGCATTCTGCCTCGCCGCACCGCATGTCAGTGCGGTGACGTCCTACCTGAACGACTTCAATGCCCTGTATGGCACGGATGGCACCGTGCTGGACACCTGCGTCATCTGTCACGTCAACACCACAGGGGGGAACCGTAACGACTACGGCAACGCCTTCGCAGTGGAGAACGCGACCGCCGTCAGTCCCACACAGGCGCTGATCAACATCGAGCCGCAGGACTCAGACGGCGACACGATCAGCAATGTCGACGAAATCATGGCGCTGACCTTCCCGGGCGACTGCGCGGACCCGGACCCCACCGCCTGCGGCGCCAATCCGGAGCCGCCGCCCGGCACCATCACCGAAGGCCCGACGCTCTTCGGCTGCTACGAGTGGGATCGCTACCCGGACGAGCGCCTGGCGCTCAGCATTAAGCGCTATGGCGGCCTGGTGACCACGGAGCCGCGTAACGACTTTATCGAGGCCCAGAACCAGACCAACCACGGCGTCCACGGCAAGCACGTCGGCCCCTGTGGCGTCGGTACGGTGGGCGCCGTCGGCGGCACCTTCCTCAAGGCCAAGGACATCGGCTCCAAGCTCGGCCTGCGGACCATGACCGTGCGCGGCGGCGGCGGCATGGACACCTGCCGGGAGGTCATCATCGACTGCACCTCGGAAGAGGATGTGCAGCTGCCGACGGAATTCGAATGCCGCAGCCGCAACGAGTTCGATGTCTTCCACGGCAAGTCCGAGCTCAAGCTGGTGGAAAACTCGGCGGACGACCCGCTGTGTCAGGCCTTCGACGGCTACCCGGCGACACCCTCCGGTGACGGGAGCGCGAGCGGCCTCCTCGCCGCCGCCGACGACGATGATGATGATGACGACGACGACGACGACGATCATGACGATGATGATCATGACGACGATGACGATGACGACGACGAGCGCGGCGAGCGCCGGGGCCGGGAGGACTGATGCCATGAGCCCAGCACCCGGTCACCACAGGCAGTCCCGGATCCCGTCCGGCGCTGCACAGCCATCGCGTTCCAATCCGAACCGTCTTGGGAGGAGGTCATGATGCAACGGTATTCCATGCTCAAACTGGCGGCGGTGCCGCTGCTCACCGCAAGCGCCCTGCTGGCCAGCGGCGTCGCGCTCGCCGATGGCGCGACCAACGACAGCATCGCCTGCTACAAGTGGGACCAGTTCCCCAAGGAGCGGCTCAATCTCGGCGTCCGTCGCGGCGGGCCGCTCTCGTCACCGCAGGACGAGAACGACTTCGGCCACCCGGCGCAGCGCACCAGCGGCGTGCACGCGAAGCACGTCGGCGTCTGCGGCGAGGACACGGCCGGCGCCGTGGAGGGCGCCGTGGTGACGGCAGCCGCCACCGGTGCCCGCATGGGCCTGCACACCATGGTGTCCCGCGGGCGCGAGGCGCGCGGTAACGGCCGTGGCCGCGGTGAGACCTGCCGCGCCGTGTTCCTCGACTGCTGGTCCGAGGAGAACGCACTCACGCCGCAGGAATGGACCTGCCAGGGCCGCAACGAATTCGGCACCTATCTGGGCGAGTCCAGGCTTGAGCTGGTGGCCATCGACACGGCGCCGGACGACCCCCTGTGTGAGGGCTTCGAGGACGACGACGACTTCGAGGACTCGAACAAGGGCAAGGGTCCCACCGTCGCCAGCGGCACCCTGGGCGCCCAGCGCCCCGGCAAAGGGAGGGACCATGACGATGACTGACCAAAGCCCCGGCACCGCGTGTCGGTCCGCTCATCACACCCGGCCCGCGCCGGGTAACCCAGGTCACATCGCCACCCGGAGGTGCACCGCATGAAAGCCAACGCAAGAACCCTGCTCCTGACCGCCGGCGCCGTCGCGCTCACGCTCGGCGCCGTTGCCGAAGTCCCGGNGGATGCCAACGAGGAGGGCCAGGTCGCCCTGGTCTGCTACCAATGGGATGCCTTTCCCGAAGAGCGCCTGCGGGTCAGCATCCGCAAGCCGGCGCCGGTGACCGCCGTCGATCCGGCCGAGCAAGTGGAATGGGGCCTCACCGGCAAGCACGTGGGCGCCTGTGGCGAGGGCACCAGCCCCATCGTACGCGGCACCATCATCGCCGACGAGGTGGAGGGCAGCGCCCACATGGGCATCTACTCCATCGTCGTGCGCGGTGACGAAGACATGGAGACCTGCCGCACCGTCAACTGGAACTGCTCTGCGCCGGAACCCGTGCGCGCCCCGGACCAATGGCTCTGCGAGTCGCGCAACGAGTTCGACGTCTACCAGGGCTCCTCCACGCTCACCAAGATCACCGACCCCGCCGGTGATCCCCTGTGCGGCGTGTTCGAGACCGGGTTCGTGGACAGCGCGGAGGGCAGCGGCAGCGGCCAGGTGAACTGAGCCGTCGCGGCCGAGCCTTCGGGCTCGGCTGCCGTCCAAGGCCCTGGCCCATGCGCCATCGCCGCCAGGCGGCGGTGATGGCCTCCTCCCACGGCCCGAACAGAGATCGCCGCCGACGCCGCGTGCCCGCTCCTCAGTGGCTC